>Ga0181521_10000089_pt1 | contig 101826 bp, 92 predicted proteins | sample PEATcosm2014_Bin_32_FD_119764 | JGI IMG/M metagenome (GOLD analysis project Ga0181521, IMG submission 119764) | Peatland microbial communities from MTU Mesocosm Facility, Houghton, MI, USA - PEATcosm2014_Bin02_60_metaG | ecosystem: Environmental > Terrestrial > Soil > Wetlands > Peat | place... | reverse complement strand
GGTCCCGGCGTCCCGGCCCGGCGTCCGGTTGCGGCCGGGCCGAGGCGGATCCGGCGTGGAATCCCTGCTCGCGGGCGCGGGCTCCATGGCCGGCCCGGCCCGGCCATGCGTGCCCGGCCCTGGAGCCCGTCGGGTAGCCTCGCCCACAGAGATGCCACACGGGGAGCGGACCCCGCCTCCTTCCAGCAGCCTTCCACGCGCTGCCGACCCTCTGAGGTGACGGTGCCGGACTCGAAGCCGACCGACGCGCCCCCCATCATCGTCCTTCCCGACCCCACGCTCGACGTGTCGATCGTGGTGCCCTACTACAACCCGGGCGACCGGCTGCGCTCCACCGTGGCGGACATGGTGCGCGTGCTCGATGCGTCCGACATGACCTTCGAGATCATCACCGTGTCCGACGGCTCGACCGACGGCAGCCCGTTCACGCTGGACGGCTTCCCCGAGAGCGTCGTGCGGCGCATCTCGTTCGACACGAACGTCGGCAAGGGCCGGGCGCTCCGGACGGGGCTCGGCATGGGTCGGGGGCACTACCTCGGCTTCATCGACGCCGACGGCGACATCTCGCCGGAATTCCTCGCCCCCTTCGTCTCCATCATGCGCTCCCTGCAGCCCGACATCATCATCGGGAGCAAGCGCCACGTCGACTCCTCGGTGCACTACCCGCCCCTGCGGCGGCTGTACTCATGGGGCTATCAGCGGCTCATCCACCTATTGTTCCGGTTGAACGTCAAGGACACCCAGGTCGGGATCAAGCTCGTGGACCGCAAGGTCATCGCCGACGTGCTGCCCCTGCTGCGCGAGAGCCGCTTCGCGCTCGACCTCGAGCTCCTCGTCCTCGCCCGCCGGCTCGGCTACACACGTATCGTGGAGGCGCCGGTGCGGATCGAGGAGCGGTTCGGGAGCACCATCTCCCTCAAGGCCGTCTGGCTCCTCCTCATCGACACCCTGGCCCTCTTCATCCGCTTCTCCATCCGGCACGAGTACGACCCGGCGATCCGGGCCAGGACGCAGGCGCACGGCGCCGCCTGAGCAGGCCGCCACGGGCGGTCGTACACTCGTCGGGCAGACACGGCTGTACGGACGGAGGGACCCTGTGCCACACGACCCGACCGCAATCCGCAACGTCGCCCTCGTGGGCCACCACGGCGCCGGGAAGACGACCCTGGCCGAGGCCCTGCTGGCCGCCACCGGGGCCATCGCCCGCCGCGGCTCGGTCGAGAAGGGCAGCACCGTCATGGACTTCGAGGCCGAGGAGGTGGCACGCCAGCTCTCCATCTCGACCAGCCTCGCCCCCTTCACGGTCAACGGCGTCAAGGTGAACCTGCTCGACACACCCGGGTACGCCGACTTCGCCGGCGAGATGGTCACGGCCCTCGCCAACGCCGACCTGGCCGTCGTGGTGGTCAGCGCCACCGACGGCGTCCAGGCGCAGACCGAGGACACCTGGCGCGCCGCGGCCCGCCTCGGAGTGCCACGCCTGATCGTCATCAACAAGCTCGACCGGGAGCGGGCGGACTTCGACCGCACGCTGGCCGAGATCAGGTCCACCTTCGGCGCCGGCGTGGCGCCGGTGGAGCTGCCCATCGGGCACGAGGCCGACTTCCACGGTGTGATCGACCTGCTCGACGACACCGCGACCCACTACGACACCCCGGCCGCCGGCTCGGCGGTCGACGGGACCATCCCGCCGCCCGGCCACGAGGGCCCCATCCCCGAGGACCTCGTCGACGAGGAGCACATCGTCCACGAGCAGCTCGTCGAGGGCATCGTCGTGGGCGACGACGATCTCATGGAGCGCTATCTCGAGGGCGAGACGCTCGACTACGCAGAGCTCGAGAAGAGCCTGGCCGGCGGCGTCGCCTCGGCGAGCGTCTTCCCGGTGCTGTGCTGCTCTGCCGCCAGCGGTGTGGGGGTCGACCGCCTCGCCCGCCTGATAGAGGAGCTGTGCCCCAGCCCCGCCTCCCGGCCGCCGCTGACGGCCACCGCGGGGACCGAGACGGTCGAGATCCCCTCCGACCCGGCGGGCCAGACGGTCCTGACCGTGACCAAGACCTACAACGACAGCCACACCGGCAAGATGTCCCTCTGCAGGGTCGTCTCGGGCACCCTGCAGCCCGACGCCGTCCTCGTGAACTCGCGCACCAGGGAGGAGGAGCGGTTGCACGCGCTCCAGAGCATCGCCGGGCACGCCACCGCACCGGCCACCAGCGTCGTGGCGGGCGACTTCGTCGCCGTGCCCCGGTTGAACGGGACACGCACGGGCGACACCCTCGCGCCCAAGGGGCAGCCCGTCGTGGTGCCGCCGCCCGCGCTGCCCCCGCCGGCGCTGCAAGTGGCGGTGAAGCCCGCCACGAGAGCAGACGACGACAAGCTCATGTCGGGGCTGCAGCGCCTCTGCGACGAGGACCCCTCGCTGACGGTCACCCGCGACGACGAGACGCACCAGACCATCCTCGGCGTCAGCGGCGAGGTGCATCTTGCGGTCACGCTCGAGCGGCTCGACCGCAAGTGCAACGTCCACGTCGAGCGCGAGGAGCTGCGCATCCCCTACCGCGAGACGATCACGTTGCCGGCCGACGCCGAGGGCAAGCACAAGAAGCAGTCGGGCGGCCACGGCCAGTTCGGCGTGTGCCACCTGCGCCTGGAGCCGCTCGCCCGCGGCGAGGGCTTCGTCTTCCGCGACGAGGTGGTCGGGGGGGCGATCCCCCGCCAGTACATACCGGCCGTCGAGAAGGGCGTGATCGAGACGTTCGCCGCCGGGGGCATGCTGGGCTACCCCGTGGTCGACATCGCCGTGACGGTGGACGACGGCAAGGCGCACTCGGTCGACTCCAACGAGGTCAGCTTCAAGATGGCCGCGGCGTTGGCGGTCAAGGCGGCCATGGCCGAGGCGGGCCCGATCGTGCTCGAGCCGATCTCACGCCTGGAGGTGACGATCCCGGCCGAGTGCCAGGGTGACGTGCTCGGTGACCTGCACGCCCGGCGGGCCCGCATCATCGGGACGGACCCCGCGGAGGACGAGGGCTACCAGACGGTCACCGCCACCGCTCCGACGGCGGAGCTCACCCGTTACGCCGTCGACCTCCGCGCGCTGACCGGTGGGCGGGGCTCGTTCACCGTCACCTACGACCACTACGACGCCGTGCCCGACCATCTGACGGCATCCATCCCCAGGCTCGAGAGCTGACCGCGACCACCGGCCGGCGCGACCGGCGGGAGATCAGAAGACGTGCTGGAAGCGCACCGGGATCTTGGTCAGGATCAGCGTGCCCAGCAGCTTGTTGCCCGGCGTCGTCACCACCGCCACCGCCAGCGTCCCGACGGTGCGGCCGAGCGGCTTGGACACCGACGACGACGTGAAGTGCCCCGTGTAGGCGGCGAGACAGACGCTCTGGCCCTTCGGCACGTCGTCGGCCAACCGCGCGTAGAGCTTCGGGGCCACGCTGCGCAGGTTGCCGAGCGTGTACTTCCTTATCCCGTGGAGGTGCCCGTGGGCGCCGACCGCCTTGGCCGCTGTCGGCAGGGCCAGGTAGCAGGTCTCGTCGCTGGTGCCCTGGCCGGTCCGGGCCGCCGAGCACGCCGTCAGCAACGAGGCCGCCACGACGAGGCCGGCGACCCCGGCTGCGAGGCGCCGACCGAGTGTGTGACGGCGCGTCATTCGGCCGTCCCTCCCCCCACGTCAGGCACCCTCTTCGTTGCGTAGGCCACCGGGCCGGCCTCGACCTCGCTGGCCATCGCCTGGCGGGTCCAGCGCCCCTGGCGCACCTGGAGGGCCAGCTGGCCGATCAGGAGCCAGCCGACCAGAAGGATCATCCAGAAGCTGATGAGGCGGTAGAGCAGCACCGCATAGGCAGTGCTCGCCTCCGCACCTCCGAACGCGACGAGGGCCACCGTGATGGAGCCTTCCACGACGCCGAGCCCACCGGGCGTGATGGGCAGCGTGGCTGCCAGCTGCCCGGCACCGTACGCGAGGAGGAGCCCCTTCCAGGGGATCGGCGCGTCGATCGCCCTGAACATCATGGCGAAGCAGGCGCAGTCGAGCAGCCAGTTGACCGTCCCCCAGGCGACGATGCGCCCGATCTGGGTCCAGCTGAGCCGGACGGCGGTCATCCAGGCCATGATCTGCTCGATCTGTGCCGTCGTGTCCCCCCGCGGCCGGTGCGTCAGCGCGACCGAAGCCCGCAGCACACCGGAGACCACTGCGTGCAGCGGGCGCTCATAGACGAAGAGCGAGCCGATGCCGATCATGATCACGAAGGTCCCGATCAGAACCGGGACCAGGTCGAAGGACGCGCCTTCGTTGGCCGCCATGCCCAGCCCCAAGATGGCGACCAGCGACAGGCTGACCGAGGCCGCCACGAGCGTGCCGGCCAGTGCCCAGGCAGCGAGCGTGTTGTCCGCCCCGAAGCGGCGGAACCAGCGGAAGCTGTACACCGAGGCGACGGCGTTGCCCACGGGCAGCGAGTTGGTGATGGCCTGGGACGCGAAAGAGAGCTTGAGCAGCGGCCGCCACGGAGCGCGCAGGTGGCCCGCGTTGAGGATCTCGTACTGCATGGCGGCGAAGCACACGTACGAGGCGACCTCGACCGCAATGGCCGGCGGGACCCACCACCAGTCGAAATGCCCGAAGATGGTGCTGAAGCCAGAGAGCTCGGAGCTCTTCGACGACAGCACCCACAGCGCGACGGCCACGAGCGCGAAACCCACCACGATCCGGACCACCGGCCACGCCCGCCTCACGAGGCGGCGGAAAGGTCGCGCCGCGCCGGCTGACTGTGGCCGCGAGGGACCCCGGGGGCCCGAGGGACCTGGCGACGCCGGTGGCTCCGGCGAGCTCCCGCCCGCCGGCGTGCCGCTGGACGCCTCCGAGTGAGCGCTCACGGCGCCGACGTCCACGCCGGTGCCGACACGGGCAGCGGCGGGGTCGGCTCCCTCCGGCGGCTCGCTACCGGGGCCAGGCGTCGGTGAGTCTCTTCCAGGACAGCTGCAACGTCTCGGGCATGACCCGGGTCTCGGCGATCGACGTCATGAAGTTCGTGTCGCCCGCCCAGCGCGGCAGCACATGGAGGTGGACGTGCGACGGAAGGCCCGCGCCCGCCGCCCGGCCCAGGTTGGCGCCCATGTTCAGACCGTCGGGCTCGTAGGCGGCCTCGATGGTCGCCACCGCCCGCCGGGTCGCCCTCCACAGCTCGGTGGACTCACCCTCGGTGAGGTCGCCCAACGTCCCGGTGTGGCGGAGGGGCAGCACGAGCACGTGGCCGCTGGCGTAGGGGTACGCGTTCAGGACGACGAAGGTCAGCTCGCCTCGCCACACGACCAGGTTGTCCTCCGAAGGCGGACCGCTGGCCGCCAGCCGACAGAAGACACAGCCCTCCTCGCCGTGCTCCTCACCGGCGCGCTCACGCGCCGTAGCCTCGACGATGTAGTCGCGCCGCCACCCGGCCCAGAGGTGCTGGAGGCTCACGGTGCCGGCCGCCCCTCCCTCACCCGGGCGCCCGGTCCTCGGGAAGCCCCTTGCGGGTGACCTCGGCGGTGACCTCGGCCAGCAGGTCGTCGAGCGCGACCCCGTGCTCGGGCCTGGTGTCCCAGCCGCGCCGGTTGACGCCCACCGTGCCGACGGCGACGTCCTGGTCGCCCACGACGAGCACGTAGGGGATCTTGGCGAGCTTGGCCCGGCGGATGAGGGCACCCATCTTCTCGCCGCTGCTGTCCACCGTGGCTCGGAGGCCCGCGACCGCGCAGGCATCGGCCACCGATTGCGCATAGGCGGCGTGGGCGTCGGTCACCGGGATCACGCGGACCTGTTCGGGGCACAGCCAGGTCGGCAGTGCGCCGGCGTAGTGCTCGAGCAGCACGGCCATGAAGCGTTCCACCGACCCGAACAGGGCGCGGTGGATCATGATCGGCCGGTGCCGCGCGTTGTCCGCGCCGACGTACTCCAGCCCGAAGCGCTGGGGCAGCTGGAAGTCGAGCTGCACCGTCGACATCTGCCAGGTCCTTCCGATGGCGTCGCGTGCCTGCACCGAGATCTTCGGACCGTAGAAGGCACCACCCCCCTCGTCCATGACGAGTCCGAGGCCCATCTCCAACGCGGTCGTGCGCAGCGCCTCGGTGGCGATCTCCCACTCCTCGTCAGAGCCCACCGCCTTGCCGGGCGGCTTGGTCGACAGCTCGAGGAAGAACTCGTTGAGGCCGTAGTCACGCAGCAGGTCGAGGACGAAGTGCAGCGTGCGCACCAGCTCGGTGTGCATCTGCTCGCGGGTGCAGAAGATGTGCGCATCGTCCTGCGTCATGCCCCGGACGCGGGTGAGGCCCAGCAGCACGCCCGACTTCTCGTAGCGGTAGACCGTGCCGAACTCGAAGAGGCGCATCGGGAGCTCTCGATAGGAGCGCTGGTGGCTCTTGTACACCAGGATGTGGAAGGGGCAGTTCATCGGCTTCAGGTAGTACTGCGTGCCGCCATCGAGCTCCATGGGCGGGTACATCCCCTCGGCGAACCAGTCCAAGTGGCCGGACTGCTCGAACAAAGCGCTCTTGGTGATGTGCGGCGAGTTGACGAAGTCGTAGCCCGCCTCCACGTGGCGCTGTCGCGAGTAATCCTCCATCAGGCGCCGGACGGTCCCACCCTTGGGATGGAACACGGCGAGGCCCGATCCGATCTCCTCGGGGAAGCTGAAGAGGTCGAGCTCCGCGCCGAGCTTGCGGTGATCGCGCCGCTCCGCCTCCTCCAACTGGTGGAGGTAGGCGGCCAGCGCCTTCTCGGACTCCCAGGCGGTCCCGTAGATGCGCTGCAGCTGCTCCCGCTTCTCGTCGCCCCGCCAGTAGGCGCCGGCGACCCGCATCAGCTTGAAGTGGCCCAGGCGGCCGGTCGAGGGCACGTGCGGCCCCCGGCACAGGTCGATGAACGCGTCGGTGTTGCGGTACGTGCTCACCACGGTGCCGGCCGCGTCCACCTCGTCCGCCCCCGTTCCCACCGCCTCGATGATCTCCTGCTTGAAGGGCTGGTCGGCGAAGATCTCCAGGCCCTCCTCGAGATCGTGCTCGTGGCGGACGAACGGCTGGTCCTCCTTGATGATGACCCGCATCTCGGCCTCGATCCGCTCCAGGTCGTCGTCGCTGAAGTGGGCCCCGTCGGGAAGCTCGAAGTCGTAGTAGAAGCCGTTCTCGATCACCGGCCCGATGGCGTACTTGGCCCCCGGCCACAGCCGGCGCACCGCCTGGGCCATGACGTGGGCGGTGGAGTGCCGGAGGACCTCCCGCCCGGCCTCGGAGTCGGCGGTCACGATCGACACCTTCGCCCCGTCGGGCAGCGGGGAGGTGAGGTCCACCTCGCGGCCGTCGACGGTGGCGACGACAGCCGCCTTGGCCAGGCGGGACCCGATGGACTGGGCCAGCTCGCCCGCCGTCGTGCCCTCGGCCAGCTCCCGCGTCGAGCCGTCGGGAAGACCAACCGAGATGACGCCTGGCATCGTGCACCCTTTCCTGCTCAGCCGGCGGATCGCTCCTGGTCCGGATACCGTTCGTGGTGCCCCAAGGGTACTGGACCGACCCTGCGGGCCCGACCCACGCGCCTACAGGTCGATACCGAGCAACCGGGCGCCCTCGACCACCGGGCGGCCGGCGGTGGCCTCCTCGTCCAGGGCGCGCAGCGCAGCGGGGGTGTCGAGGTCGTCGTCGAGCGCCGCCCGCACCGCCGACAACCCCGCCCGGCCGTCACCGGCCGGCGCGCTCCTCCACAGCGCCACCCGGGCGGCGGCGGCGGGCATGTCCTCGTCCGTGCGCCAGTCCCAGTCCTCGCGGTAGTGATGCGCCAGGAGGGCCAGGCGCACGGCGGCCGGGTCCCACTCCTTGCAGAGGTCCCCCACGAAGACGAGGTTGCCGAGCGACTTCGACATCTTGGTGCCGTGCAGCCCGACCAGCCCGACGTGGAACCAGAGGCGCACGAAGGGCTTGCCCGTGACCGATTCGGACTGCGCGGTCTCGCACTCGTGGTGCGGGAACACCAGGTCCCGCCCGCCTCCGTGGATGTCGATCGTCTCGCCCAGCTCCCGCAGCACCAGGGCCGAGCACTCGATGTGCCACCCGGGCCGTCCCGGCCCCCAGCGCGACTCCCAGGCGGGCTCGTCGGGGAGCGACGGCTGCCACAACACGAAGTCGAGCGGGTCGCGCTTGTTGGGGTCGTCGGGCCGCCCCCCGTGCTCCGCCGCCAGCACCAGCATGTGCGCCCTGTCGTAGCCGCTGATGCGGCCGAAGTCGGCGAAGCTGGCCACGCTGAAGTAGACCGAACCCCCCGACTCGTAGGCGTGGCCGCCCTCGAGCGCCTCACCGATCAGGGACAGGATCTCCGAGATCGCCGACGTGGCTCGTGGCTCGGAATAGACGGGCAGCAGGTTGAGCAGTCCCATCTCGGCGTCGAACCTCGCCATCTCCTCGGCAGCCAGGTCCAGGTAGTGCACGCCGAGCTCCCGTGCCTTGCGCAGGATGTCGTCGTCGACGTCGGTGACGTTGCGCACGCACTTCGTCTCGTGGCCGGCGTCCTGCAGGCGCCGCTGCAGCATGTCGAAGTACAGGTACACCGCTGCGTGCCCGAGGTGCGCGGCGTCGTAGGGGGTGATGCCGCACGAGTACATCGTCACCATGGGTCCCGGCTCGAACGCCACCACCTCGCGCCGAGCCGTGTCGTACAGACGCACCGCTAAATACCGAGGATCCTCAGCGTCGAATGCGCCTTGTGGCGGATGTTGAGGGTGATGCAGACCGCGGTGAACGCCTCGATCGCGGCGGCCTGGTTCAGGCTCCCGGCGTCGAGCGGCCGCAGCCCGCGCATCTTCGCGACGAGCTCAACGGTGGCGGCAGTCGCCTCCGGATGGTCCGCACACACCAGCACGTCCGCTTCCAACCCCGATTCGAGGTCTTCCATTTCCGAGGCCGGCAGGTGGTGGAACGCGGCAGCCACCAGGCTGTCGGGGAGGGCGGCCTGGACGGCTGCGGCCACCGAGCCCCTGGGAGGGATCAGGGCGAGCATCTCGCGCCCCTCCTTGACCAGGGCGTTGGCCATGGAGACCACCACCTTGCCGGAGAGCGGATCCCGCAGCGATCTCACCGTTGCGACGGCGCTGTCCCAGGGCGTGGCCACGACGACCAGCTCGGCAGCGGCGGCCTCTTCGTTGTCCGCCCCGTGCACGTCGAGGTCCGCTCCCGGCCAGCGCGCCACGACGTCGGCGACCACGCGCTCCGCCCGCTCGGCGTCGCGCGAGCCGATCGTCACCCGGACGCCGGCCTCGGCCAACCTGACCGCGACCCCGCGCCCCGCCGGGCCCGTTCCTCCGAGTATTCCCACGTGCACGCCCCTACCTTCGCATAACCTCGCTGGCGCAGTGGGACTCCTCGACGGAAAGCGACTCCTGATCACCGGCGTGCTCACCGACGCCTCCCTGGCCTTCGCCGTGGCCCGGCTGGCCCAGGAGGAGGGTGCGGAGATCGTCCTCTCCGGGGCGGGGCGCGCCCTCTCCCTGACCCAGCGGACAGCCCGCAAACTGCCCCGTGCGGCCGAGGTGCTCGAGATCGACGTGACATCACCCGAACAGTTGGCCGCGGCGGGTGCGACACTGGCGGGTCGTTGGGACCGCCTCGACGGTCTGCTCCACGCCATCGGGTTCGCGCCCCCCGACTGCCTGGGCAGCGGGATGTTCACCGCGGGCTGGGACGACGTCTCGGTGGCGCTCAACGTCTCCACGTACTCCCTCAAGGCTCTGGTGGACGCGTTCCTGCCGCTCCTCGAGGCGGCCGGTCGGGACGGCGGGGCCTCGGTCGTCGGCCTCGACTTCGACGCGTCGGTGGCGTGGCCGGTCTACGACTGGATGGGCGTGGCCAAGGCGGCACTCGAGTCCCTCTCCCGCTACCTGGCCAAGGAGCTGGGCCCGCGTGGCATCCGGGTGAACCTCGTGGCGGCGGGACCGGTGAGGACCATGGCGGCGAAGTCGATCCCCGGCTTCAGCGCCTTCGAGGACACCTGGGCCGACCGCGCGCCGCTCGGCTGGGACGTCCACGACTCGACCGTCGTCGCCAAGGCGTGCCTGGCGCTGTTCAGCGACCTGTTCCCGATGACGACCGGCGAGATCGTCCACGTGGACGGCGGGGTCCACGCCGTCGGCGGCTCCGCCTGAGGGACCGGGTCACGATCGTTCGTTCGGCCCCGCCGGGCTGACGCCGCCAATTTCGTCTGCTCCGGAAGTCGGTCCGCCCTCCACTGTTCCCATGGCATGGGGGTGATGCGTCCGCTCGTGCGCCCACCGGGGCTCCTGGCGAGGGGTGGAAGATGAGTATCTCGGGTCCCAGGGTCAAGACGGATGCACGGACCGTGGTCGCGTCCGCCCCCTCCGGGTCCGACCGGGCCCCGTCGCCCGGGCGCGAGGCGCCGCGGGACACGGGACCGACCCGCGCCGTCCCCCCGTATCGCACCATCAGCGACCAGGAGCTGACGCTGGCCCAGATCTGCTGCGACTTCGTGTGCACCTGCATCGCCCTCCCCCTCTCCCTCGTCCTCCTGGCCGGCCTCTCCTCGGTGCCCGTGAACGAGCCGGGTCAGCTGATGACAAACATGAAGATCGACTCGCTCTTCCCCGTCGCGGTGGTCGTCGCACTCGCCCTGGGTGGCGTCTACCGGGTGACACACCGGAGCCTCCAGCCGAGCGCGTTCCTCGAGATGCGTGAGCTCGCCTTCGGCGTGGGCTGCGGCTGCGTGCTCGCCCTGGCCATCGGCTCGTTCCTGCACGCCGCCTTCGGCACGACGGAGCCCTTTGCCACCCAGCTCGTCCTGGCGGTCGTCGTCACGATCGGTGTCGTCACCCTCGGGCGCATGGCGCTCCGCTTCTTCCTGCACACGCTGACGACGACCCGGGTACTCGTCGTGGGGACGGGCACGACCTCCGACCGCATCATGCTCAGCGTGCGACAGGACCCGGCCATGACGCTGGTGGGGCGCGCCGTCGACGGGGACAGCGTCGACGCCGGCGCCATCGGCCGGGTGGCGGACCTCCCCGAGCTCTGCCACCAGCTCGATGTGCACCGCATCCTGGTGGCGGCAAGCAACGAGTTCTCCGCCGAGTCGCTCGACACCTACCGCCAGCTACAGGACTTCGTGCACATCGCGATGGTGCCGCGCTACTACGAGCTGATCAGCTGGCGCTCGCGGCTGACGGATCTCTCCGGCATGCCCTTCCTGGAGATCGCCCAACCACACCTGAGCGCGTGGGACAAGTTCATGAAGCGGGCGTTCGACCTCTGCATGAGCTCGGCGGTGTTGGTGGTGACGTCGCCACTGCTCCTGGTGGTGGCGGCGGGTGTGAAGCTGAGCTCCCCGGGTCCGGTGTTCTTCCACCAGATCCGTCTTGGCCGCGACGCGCAGCCGTTCACGGTCACGAAGTTCCGATCCATGACGACGGACAGCGTGGTCGTGCCCCGCGGCGTTGCCGAACCCGAGACGGACGATCCGGACCGACCCCTGCACGAGCTGCGCAAGAAGAAGGACGAGACGGGCAGAATCACCCGCTTCGGCGCGTTCCTGCGTAGGACGGGCATCGACGAGATCCCGCAGTTCATCAACGTCTTCAAGGGCGACATGTCCGTGGTGGGCCCGCGGCCGTTCGTCCCCAGCGAGTCGAACGTCGAGGGCTGGGCCACGCGGCGCTTCGAGGTGCGTCCGGGCATCACGGGCCTGTGGCAGGTCTCGGGGCGCAACGACCTGACCCGCAACGACCTCGTGCAGCTCGACTACCTCTACGTGGCGTCGTGGTCGTTGTGGTGGGACCTCAAGATCATGTTCGAGACCCCCAAGACGATGGCCCGGGGCACCGGCGCCTACTGAGACGTCGGCCCGCCGCGGCCGAGCAGGACTTTCAAGGACCATGGGGGTTGCACAAGCGGAGGGCGCGCAAGAGACCGCGGCAGCCTCCGTTTCACTGCTGTACGAGATCGGCGAGCGGTGCGGAGTGGCACTTCCGATCTCGGCCAGGAGGCGTTCGATCGTGCGGCAACTTCGGGTACGGGCAGCAGTGGTCGGAGTGGCGGCGGCCACGACGTGGACGTGGACCGTCGTCCTCTGTTCGGCCGCTGCGTCGGCATCGACCCGGCTCCGTTCCGGCAGCCTCCACGCGCAGCTCGTCAGCCGCGTCACGCCGGCGGGCGGCACGACGCCGGCCGGGCGCCTCACCGGGTCGGACGTCATGGCCGGCGTCGTCGGCGCCTTGGCGGTGCTGTCGCTGGCCTACCTCGTCGTCACCTTCATCCGCCGGAGGTCCACTCTCGGCTGAGTCGCACCGCTTCGCCCCGTCGCCGGGTGCTCTCGGCGCCGGCTCCACGTCGAACGCGGATGCCCCACGGTCGCTGACCAGGTTCCCGAACCTCCGACGGTAGGTTGCAGGGGATGAGCATGCGGGGACACGCCATGGGGGGTGGCCGCGGCGGTGGATGGGGCGGCATGCGCTCCATGCGCCAGGACCGGGCCGTCCTCCAGCACCGGGTCAAGAAGGGCACCGCACGGCGGATGCTCACCTTCGCCGTCCCGTACAAGAAGATCCTGGCCATCTTCATCCCGGTCGTGATCCTCGACGCCGTCATCGCGGCGGTGAACCCCCTCATCCTTCGTGCCCTCATCGACAACGGGATCCTGAAGAAGGACAAGGACCTGGTGATCGAGCTGGCGATCCTGGTCGCCGTGCTCGCCCTCGCCGATGCAGGCCTCGCCCTCACCGAGCGGCGGATCTCCGCCTTCATCGGCGAGAGCCTCATATACGACATGCGCTCGAAGGTGTTCCGGCACATCCAGCGGATGCCGCTGGCCTTCTTCACCCGCACCCAGACCGGCGCGCTGGTCAGCCGCCTGAACAACGACGTCATCGGGGCGCAGCAGGCCTTCACGGACCTGTTGTCCAACGTGGTCGGCAACCTCGTGACCGTCGTGATCGTCATCGCCGCCATGTTCTTCCTCAGCTGGCAGATCACGCTGGCCGCGCTGATCCTCGTCCCCATCTTCCTCATCCCGGCCCGCTTCGTCGGCCAGCGCATCGGTTCGCTGACCAAGGAGGGCTACGACCTCAACAGCGAGATGAACATGGTCATGCAGGAGCGCTTCCAGGTCGGCGGCGCCATGCTGGTCAAGCTGATGGGGCGGCCCGACGCCGAGGCGACCTCCTTCGAGGCCAAGGCCGGCCGGGTGCGCGACATCGGCATCGCCCAGGCGACCTACGCCCGGGTCTTCTTCGTGGCGCTGTCGCTGACCGCGGCGCTGGCGACCGCCATCGTCTACGGCGTCGGTGGCGTCGCCGCCGTGGACGGCGTCCTCCAGGTGGGCACCGTCGTCGCCCTTACCAGCTACCTGACCCGCCTCTACCAGCCGCTCACCCAGCTCTCGAACCTCAACCTCGACGTCATGACGGCGCTCGTCTCCTTCGAGCGGCTGTTCGAGGTGCTCGACATCGAGCCCATGATCACCGAGGACCCCGACGCCGTCGCCATCCCGCGGGGGCACGCCTCCATTGAGTTCGACGACGTGACCTTCACGTACCCGAGCGCAGGCGAGGTGTCGCTGGCCTCGCTCGAATCGGTGGCGGTGCTCGAGACGGGCCCGCGCCACGAGGTGCTGCACGACGTGTCCTTCACGGTGGAGCCGGGCCAGATGGTCGCCCTGGTGGGGCCCTCGGGCGCCGGGAAGACGACCATCTCGAACCTGGTGCCCCGCCTCTACGACGTGACGGCCGGGTCGGTACGCCTGAGCGGCGTCGACGTGCGGCACGCCACCATGGCATCGGTGCGCGACGTCGTCGGCGTGGTGACGCAGGACCCGCACCTGTTCCACGACACGCTCCGGGCCAACCTCTTGTACGCCCGGCCCGAGGCCACGGAGCGCGAGGTGCTGGACGCCCTGGCCCAGGCGCAGATCGGGCACCTGGTCGGTGAGCTGCCCGACGGCCTCGACACCGTGATCGGCGAGCGGGGCTACCGGCTCTCGGGCGGGGAGAAGCAGCGGGTGGCCCTGGCCCGCCTGATGCTCAAGGCGCCCGACATCGTGGTGCTCGACGAGGCCACGGCACACCTCGACTCGGAGTCCGAGGCGGCCGTCCAGCGCGCCCTGCGCGAGACGCTCGCCGGCCGCACCTCACTCGTCATCGCGCACCGGCTCTCCACCGTCCGGGAGGCCGATGAGCTGCTGGTCGTCGACGGCGGCCGGATCGTCGAACGCGGCACCCACGCCAGCCTCCTGGCCGACAACGGCCTGTACGCCGAGCTCTACCGGACCCAGTTCGCCGACCAGGAGGAGCCGGTCGAGACCTGAGGCACGGCTGGGGGGCCGCAGCACCGTACCTGCACGAGAGCTCGACAAAAAGTAGAATCTGTTCTAGTTGCCGGGTTCCCGATTCGACGGGTCCCTAATTAGGAGGTCTCCCCGTGCACAACGAGCTCTGCGAACGCCTCGGGATCGAGTTCCCCATCTTCGCCTTCACCCACTGCCGCGACGTGGCGGCAGCCGTGTCCAACACCGGCGGCCTCGGCGTGCTCGGCGCGGTGGGCTTCAGCGCCGACGAGCTCGAGGTGGAGCTGTCGTGGCTGGACGAGCACGTGGGCGACCACCCCTACGGGGTCGACATCGTGATCCCCGGCAAGTACGAGGGCATGGGCGAGCTGGACCCGGTCAAGCTCGAAGAGGAGCTGCGGGCCATGATCCCCGAGGAGCACCGCACCTTCGCCAAGAAGATCCTGGCCGACCACGGCGTGCCCGAGCTCGAGGGTGGCGCCCGCCGTGAGCTGCTCGGGTGGACGGCGGCCACGGCGGCGCCGTTGGTCGAGGTCATCCTGCGCCACGACAAGGTCAAGCTGGTGGCCAACGCCCTGGGCACGCCGCCCGACGACGTCATCGCGCAGGTCCACGACCACGGGATGTTGATCGCCGCGCTGGCGGGGTCGGTCAAGCACGCACTCAACCACAAGGCGGCCGGCGTCGACATCGTCATCTGCCAGGGCTCCGAGGGCGGAGGCCACACCGGCGACGTCGGGTCCATCGTGCTCTGGCCCGAGGTGATTGACGCCGTCGCTCCCCTGCCCGTGCTGGCCGCCGGCGGGGTCGGGTCCGGGCGTCAGATGGCCGCCGCCATGGTCATGGGCGCGGCGGGCGTCTGGACGGGCTCGCTGTGGCTGACCGTCGAGGAAGCGGACGTGCCGCCCAAGCAGATGGAGTCGTACCTCAAGGCGACGTCGCGGGACACTGTCCGGTCGCGCTCGTTCACCGGGAAGCCGTGCCGGCTGTTGAAGAACGACTGGACCGACGCCTGGGAGGACCCCGCCAACCCCAAGCCGCTCGGCATGCCGCTGCAGATGATGGTCGCCATCGACTGCGTGTCGCGTGGCCACGCCTACCCCGAGGAGGCCAGGGACGTGAACTTCAACCCGGCCGGTCAGGTGATCGGCCGCGCCACGTCGGTGCGCCGCACGAAGGACGTGGTGCTCGGCATGGTCGAGGAGTACATCGACGCGGTGGAGAGGCTGCAGCAGGTGAACGAGGGCGCGACGGCCTGACCGAGGGCGGCGCCCACGTGGTGGGGTGACGAAGACCAAGAGCCTTGGTTTCGTTCAGGTCTGGTGACAAGATTCTTCCGGCATCAGACCGGAGGAGGCCTGTGAATGAACGAAGACCGGGAGCCGCCGGACGCTGGCGCGCCTGCGGCAGGTCGGAGGAACGGGCGCTATCTCTGTGGAGCACGACGACGTCGTCCGTTGGCGACCACCGGAATGATCGCCGGCATCGCCGGCATCCTCGCGACGGTCCCCGCGTGCAGTTCATCATCGAACCCCACGACGGCTCCGACGTCCACGTCGCATCCAACGCCGACTACCACCACGTCGTCGTCGGTCACCTTCGCACAAGGATCGGCGGCGGAGGTCGCCGACTGCCAATCGGACGCACAGACCATTGAGACTGCACTCCAGGCGTACATGGCCGAGAAGGGCACCTACCCGTCACCACCGTTCCCGTGGAGCGCCGCTAACTACGTCGTAGACTTTGCACCGCTCACGTCAGGCACGGACGGCGGAGCTTTCCTGCACATGCCACCCTCATCCAACTACTACGTGATTGAGTACGACTCGGACGGCCACGTATGGGTCGCACCGCCAGGGAATTACAGCGCGACCTACAACGCCGGCCAGGATTTCGCTGCCAACCCGAATGTCTGCCTGGCCGCGGTGCATTAGGTCGCGAGCCGCGTTCTTCTTGACCCCCATCGCCCGAGACGTCACCGACCTCGGCTGCCGCGATTGCCGTAAAACTGGCATCCCTCTTCATCCCGCGTGGCCGTCCCAAGATCCCCTCAGCACCCGCTTCACCACGATCGACCGGCAGATCGCGCTCGTCCTGCCCGGGATGGCCCTGGCCGCGCTGCCTCTCTCCGATCGGATGCGCGGACCGAGAGATCTGCTCCTCCGCGATGCTGCTACACCCCACGTCCAGTCAAGCCGGACATCTCCGCCCGTTCCTCTTGAATTGGGAGTGATTGCTCGTCGGGCAACTGCTCCCCGCTGACCCCATTCGGGTCCGCCTAATGTCGCCGGCATGGAACTCCACGAAGCTCTCTACACGACGCGCGCCATGCGCAGGGTCAAGAAGGACCCGATCCCCCTCGACGTCCAGGCCCGCATCCTCGATGCGGCCATCCGGGCCCCCTCGGGTGGCAACCAGCAGAACTGGCACTTCCTGCTGCTCGACGACCCGGCCAAGAAGGCCGCCCTGGCACCCCTGTACCAGCACGCCATGGGCGAGCTGTGGAAGAGCGTCTACAAACCGCAGCTCGATGTGGCGCACGCCAACCCCGAGGCACCCGAGTCCGTCCAGATCCTCAAGGTCCAGCGCTCGGCCCAGTGGCTCGCCGACCACTTCGAGGACGTGCCGCTCTACCTCTTCCCGTTCTGCCAGCACGACCCCACCGGCGGCTCCATCTACCCCGCCGTATGGAACGCCATGCTCGCCGCCCGGGCCGAGGGCATCGGCAGCTGCATCACCGCGCTGCTCCAGTTCTTCCACCCGGCCGAGACGTTCGAGATCCTCGGCGTCCCCGCCGACGACGGCTGGCACCTCTCGGGCACCGTCAGCTTCGGCTATCCCACCGGCACCTGGGGCGTGGCGTCCCGGCGACCGGTCCACGAGGTCTCCTCCCGCAACACGTGGGACACCCCCGTCGGCTTCGAGGTCCCTCACCCGCTGTGGCCGGCCTGACCGTCCCGTTCGCGGGCACCGTCCTGCGGGTCACCGTGGCGGCGGGTGACCGGGTGGCGGCCGGGACCGTCCTGGTGGTGCTCGAGTCCATGAAGATGGAGCACGTGGTGGAGGCCGCCACGCCGGGCGTCATCGACACGGTCCTGGTGGCGCCGGGCGATGCCGTGCAGACCGGGGACGTGATCGTGCAGATGACCGAGTCGGACGGGATCGTGGCCGAGCACCCCCCGACCGTCGCGGACGTTGGGAGCGGCGTGCGCCCCGAGCTGGCCGAGCTGCGGGACAGGGTGGCCGCCACGCTCGATCCGGGACGGCCCGCCGCCACCGAGCGCCGGCACGCCGGTGGGCGGCGGACGGCGCGGGAGAACATCGAGGACCTGTGCGACCCCGGCAGCTTCGAGGAGTACGGCGGGCTGGTCTTCGCCGCCCAACGGGCGCGCCGGAGCATCGAGGACCTCATCGCCAACACGCCGGCCGACGGCCTCGTGGCCGGGATCGGGCGGGTCAACGGCGACAGCTTCGACGACGAGCGCGCGCGCTGCGCCGTCCTGTCGTACGACTATTCCGTCCTCGCCGGCACCCAGGGGCAGATGAACCACCGCAAGAAGGACCGCATCTTCGAGCTCGCCGAACGGCTACGGCTCCCCGTGGTGCTCTTCGCCGAGGGCGGCGGCGGGCGCCCGGGTGACACGGACATGGCCGTCGTGACGGGGCTCGACACGGAGGCCTTCGCGCTGTTCGCCAAGCTGAGCGGCCTCGTGCCCCTCGTTGGCATCGTGTCCGGGCGCTGCTTCGCCGGCAACGCCGCGCTGCTCGGATGCTGCCACGTCGTCATCGCCACTCCCGACGCCAACGTGGGCATGGGCGGCCCCGCCATGATCGAGGGCGGCGGGCTCGGCGTCTTCGCCCCCGAGGACATCGGACCCGTATCGGTGCAGGTGCCCAACGGCGTCATCGACGTCCTCGCCGCCGACGAGAAGGAGGCCGTCACGGTGGCCCGCCGGTACCTGTCGTACTTCCAAGGGGACGTGCGCGACTGGGTGAGCCCCGATCAGGTGCTCCTACGCGACGTGGTGCCGCCGGACCGCCGCCGCGTCTACGACGTGCGGCGGGCGCTCGAGCTCATCGCCGACGAGGGCTCGGTGCTTCAGCTGCGACCATCCTTCGCCCCGGGCATGGTCACCGCGCTGACCCGGATGGAGGGCCGTGCCGTCGGGGTGATCGCCAACAACCCCATGCACCTGGCGGGGGCGATCGACGCCGCCAACGCCGACAAGGCGGCGCGGTTCATGCAGCTGTGCGAGGCCTTCGGCCTGCCCCTGCTGTTCCTGTGCGACACGCCCGGGTTCATGGTCGGGCCGGAGGCGGAGGCGACGGCGCTGGTGCGCCGGGTCAGCCGGATGTTCGTCGTCGGCGCGTCGCTCACGGTGCCCTTCGCGTGTGTGGTGCTGCGCAAGGGCTACGGGCTGGGCGCGCAGGCGATGGCCGGCGGGAGCTTCCGCCGACCTGTCTTCACGGTGGCGTGGCCGACGGGCGAGCTGGGCGGCATGGGGCTCGAGGGCTCGGTGCGGCTGGGCTTCCGCCGCGAGCTCGACGCCATCGACGACCCCACCGAGCGCGAGGCGGCGTTCTCGGCCATGGTGGCGCGCGCCTACGAGCACGGGAAGGCCCTCAACGTGGCCGCCCACTTCGAGATCGACGACGTCATCGACCCGGCCGACACCCGGGCGCGCTTCGTGCACGCGCTGGAGTCGGCGGGACCTCGTGACGTCTGGACGAGGGGGCAGCGGCGGCCCTTCGTGGACACGTGGTGACGACGTTGGGAGGAGGCCAGTGACAGCGGACGTGGAGACCGAGATCGAGCGGCTCGTCGGGGCCATGACGCTCGACGAGAAGTGTTCCCTGACCGCCGGCGCGAACATGTGGTACCTCCCGCCGGTCGAGCGGCTCGGCATCCCGGCCCTCAAGGTCTCCGACGGGCCGTCGGGCGTCCGGGGCGACAGCCTGATCGGTCGTCGCTCCCTGTCGCTGCCCTGCGGCATGGCGATCGGGTCGACGTGGAACCCGTCGCTGGTAGCGCGCCTCGGCGGGGTGCTGGCCGCGGAGGCGGCGTCCAAGGGTGTGCACGTGGTGCTCGGCCCCACGGTGTGCATCGTGCGGACGCCGCTCGCCGGCCGCACGTTCGAGTCCTTCTCCGAGGATCCCCTCCTGACGGCCCGCATCGCCGTGGCGTACGTCCAGGGTGTGCAGGCGGGCGGCGTCGCCTGCTGTATCAAGCACTTTGCCTGCAACGACCAGGAGCACGAGCGGATGACCATCAGCGCGGAGGTCGAGGAGCGCCCCCTGCGCGAGATCCACCTCGTCGCCTTCGAAGCCGCCGTCCGGGAGGCCGGCGTCTGGTCGGTGATGACCGCCTACAACAAGGTCAACGGTGTGTACTGCGGCGAGCAGCCCGACCTCATTGATGGGATCCTGCGCGGCGAGTGGGGCTTCGACGGGCTCGTCATGTCGGACTGGTTCGGGACGCACTCCACCGGGGCCGCCGCACTGGCGGGCCTCGACCTCGAGATGCCGGGTCCCTCGGCCTGGTTCGGTCCCACGCTGGCCACCGCGGTGCGCGACGGCCTCGTCGACGAGTCGGTGGTCGACGGACAGGTGCGCCACGCCCTGCGGCTCATGGGGCGGGTGGGGATCCTCGGCCGCTCGACGGTGCCCGACGAGCAGGAGGAGGACGACCCGGGGCGACGGGCGGTGGCCCGGGAGGTGGCGGCTGAGGGGACCGTGCTCCTGGCCAACGACGGGCTGCTGCCGCTCGACCCCGGGACCGTGGCCAGCGTCGTCGTCGTCGGCGCCAACGCCGGCCAGCTCGCCATGGGGGGCGGCAGTTCGGAAGTGACCCCGCACCGGCGTCGCCCCGTGGCCGACGCGCTGGCCGAGCGACTGCCGGGCGTTGCGATCTCTTCCGAGATCGGATGCCGCATCGACGTCGGACTGCCGCCGATCGACCTCCGGCTGCTGGCCTCGTCGGGCGTCGACGAGAGCCTTCGCATCGAGTACTTCGACAACGCGGAGCTCTCCGGGACACCGGTGGCCATCGAGGCGGCCCACACGGCCCGGGTGCTGTGGATCGGCCCCCCGCGAGCGGATCTGACCATCGGGGAATGCTCGGTCCGCCTCTCCGCGGTGTTCACCCCGGACGTGTCGGGCGCGTGGCAGCTCGGGCTCGAGAGCGCCGGGCGGGCCGTGTTGCGCCTGGACGGCGCCGTCGTCGTCGACAACTCCGATCCGTCGCGCGGTTCGAGCTTCTACGGCGCCGGGAGCGAGCCCGTCGAGGTCACGTTCGACCTCGCCGCAGGCCGCTCCTACGAGTTGGCGGTCGAGGTCTGGCCACGTTCGTCGTCGTCCCCCATTCTGGGCGCGCGCATCGGTGCGTCACCGCCGGACACGGGCGACGAGTTCGAGCGTGCGGTGCGCGCCGCCGCCGAGGCTGACGTCGCCGTGGTCGTGGTCGGCTCGAACGGGCAATGGGAGTCCGAAGGCCACGACCGGCCCGACCTGTCGCTGCCGGGCCGTCAGCGGGAGCTCGTCGAGGCGGTGCTCGAGGCCAACCGGCGCACCGTGGTCGTCGTCAACGCGGGCTCCCCGGTCGAGATGCCCTGGGCGCCCCGGGCGGGAGCCGTGCTCATGACCTGGTACCCGGGCGAGGAGGGTGCCGACGCGTTGGCCGACATGCTGATCGGCGCGGCCGAGCCCTCGGGGCGGCTCCCGGTGACGTTCCCGGCCCGGGTCGAGGACGGGCCGGCCGGGCTGGGCGTCGAGGGCGACCGGTATCCCGGCCTGGAGGGCAAGGTCGTCTACGGGGAAGGCATCCTGGTGGGCTACCGCTACTACGAGACCGCCCACCTGGCGCCGCTGTTCCCCTTCGGCTTCGGGCTCTCCTACGGCGACATCGTCTTCGACCACGTGCAGGTGGACGCGGACGGGGTGACCGTCACGCTGGCCAACAACGGGACCCGCCGGGGTACCGAGGTCGTGCAGGTCTACGTGCGCGCGCCCGAATCGAAGGTCCGCCGCCCCGACCGGGAGCTGGCCGGGTTCGCCAAGGTCGCCGTCGACCCCGGCAGCCGGGAGACGGTCCGGGTGGAGCTGGGCGTCACCGCCTTCCACTACTGGGACGTGGACACGCACGCCTGGCGGTCCGATCCGGGTCGCTACGAGGTTCTGGTCGGCTCGTCGTCCCGTGACATCAGGTCGAGCACCGTCATCACTGTGTCGTGACGTCGCGCCCATGGACGTTGGTCTGGGACCGGCTCCTGGTCGAGCCACGGCGTCCGGCGGTCATCCGGGAACGGCCCAACGCCTACTGGTTCGCCGTCGCGGCCGTCTGCATCGGCGCGTTCATGGGCCAGCTCGACGCCTCCATCGTCACGGTCGCCCTCCCCACCCTGCAGCACACCTTCGACGCGTCGGTGGGCGCGGTCACCTGGGTGGGCCTGTCGTACCTGCTGGTGCTCGTGGCGACCGTGACCGCCGTCGGCCGGTTCGCCGACATGTGGGGGCGCAAGCTGCTGTACGTCTACGGCTTCGTCATCTTCACGCTCGCCTCCGTGCTGTGCGGTCTCGCCCCGGGGCTGGCGGCGCTGTGCGGGTTCCGGGCGCTCCAGGCCGTGGGCGCGGCGATGCTGCAGGCGAACAGCCTGGCCATCATCGTGCTCGTGATGCCGAGTCGGTCCCTCGGGAAGGCCATCGGGCTCCAGGGCGCGGCGCAGGCCCTGGGACTGGCACTGGGTCCGTCGATCGGCGGGCTGCTGCTCGCCGCCGGAGGCTGGCGCCTCATCTTCTTCGTGAACGTGCCCTTCGGCCTTTTCGGCGCGGTGGCTGCGATCCTGCTGGTGCCCCGAAGTCAGAATCTGATGGCCCGGGTGCGCTTCGACTGGACGGGGCTCGGGATCTTCTTCCCGGCGGTGGTGGCGCTGCTGTCCGCGATCTCGTTCGGGGCCGGGGCCGGCTGGGGCTCCGTGCTGATCGTCGGGCTCTTCGTCGTGGCCGGGGCGCTCGGCGTGCTCTTCGTCGTGCACGAACGCCGGGACAAGGACCCGATGATGGACCTCGGTCTCTTCTCGAACACCCGCTTCTCGACGGGGATCGCCAGCGGCGTGGGTTCGTACCTGGTCATGTTCGGGGTGCTGCTGCTCGTGCCCTTCTACCTGGAACGGGCGCAGGGTCTCGGCACGGCCCGCTCGGGTCTGGAGCTCATGGCCATGCCGCTGGCCTTCGGGGTGGTGGCGCCCTTCGCAGGACGTCTCGCCGACCGGCTGGGCGCCCGGCCGCTGACGGTGGCCGGGATGGCCCTGGTGACCGGGGCGCTGGTGGCGATGGCGGCGACGCGGCCCTCCACGGCGTGGTTCCTCGCCCTGTTGGCGCTCGTGGGAATCGGGATGGGGCTCTTCACGTCCCCCAACAACGCGTCCATCATGGGCGCCGCCCCCGAGCAGCAGGCCGGCATGGCCTCGGGTGTCCTCAACATGACCCGTGGCATCGGGACGGCGCTGGGACTCGCCGTGACGGGCACCATCTTCGTCGGGGCCGGCGGGGACGCGGGGCACGCCGGCGGCGCCGACCACGCCTTCACCGTCACGGCGTACGTGCTGGCGGCGATCGCCGGCGCGGCCGGGGTGGTCTCCGCGCTGCGCTCGAACGGGGCGCTGGCCGACGCCACGCTCTCCTCGGTGGAATGACCTGACGGCGCTGACGCGACTCCCCATCGCCGAGGGCTGGAATTACGTGGTGCGCCTCTACCGACCCCGGGCCGAGGTGCTCGACAGGTGCTCGACAGGTCCTCGACGCTCCCGCCGGCACGGCCTCTCCGAGTCCGCCTCCCCGTCAGCGGGTGACGGGCGCCGCCCCGTCGCTCATCTGGTCGAAGATCCACTTGTACGTGTCCTGCAACCCGTCCTCGAGGGTGATGGACGGGGCCCAGCCCAGCCGTTCGCCGATCAGCGCGTTGTCGCTGTTGCGCCCCCGGACCCCCTGGGGAGCGGTCAGGTTGTGGTTGCGCGTGAGGGTCACCCCGGCGATGCCCTCGACGATGTCGACCAGCTCGTTGATCGTCACCAGCTGCTCGGAGCCGATGTTGAGCGGCTCACCGACGTCGCTCGCCGTCAGCCGTAACGTTCCCTCCACGCAGTCGTCGATGTGGGTGAAGCTGCGCGTCTGCTTGCCGTCTCCCCAGATCTCTATCTCGCTGCTGCCGCTCAGCACGGCGGCGGCGACCTTCCGGCAGATGGCGGCCGGCGCCTTCTCCCGGCCGCCGTCGTAGCTGCCATGTGGCCCGTACACGTTGTGGTAGCGGGCGACGCGGGTCTCGAGCCCGAAATCCTCGGAGAAGTGGCGGGCCATGCGCTCGCTGAACAGCTTCTCCCAGCCGTACCCGTCCTCGGGCATGGCGGGGTAGGCATCGACCTCCCGCAGTGGCTCCACTTCGGGCGACTCCTGCTTTCCCGCGGCGTACACGCACGCCGAGGAGGAGTAGAAGAACCGCTGCACGCCCGCCCGGCGGGCCGCTTCGAGCATGTGGGTCGAGATGAGCACCGAGAGCATGCACAGGGCCTTGTTGTTCTCTATGAAGCCCATGCCGCCCATGTCGGCCGCGAGGTTGTAGACGGTGTCGATGCCTTCGCAGGCGTTCTGACACGCCGCGGCGTCCTGGAGGTCGGCACACCGACTGTCGACGTCGTGGAAGCGCTGGTGCCATTGGTCGAGGGGGACCCGGTCCACGGCAACGATGTCGTCCACGCCCTGTTCGCGCAACCGGGCCACCAGGTGCCCCCCGATGAAGCCACCGGCGCCGGTCACCAACACGCTTGTCATCGGATCTGCTCTCCCTTGGCCCTCAATGGCCGGCACGGCGGCCGCCCGACGTGATGGATGAACGAACGGGAGACGACGACCTTGTCGTCATCGTGCCGCCAACGGCGGGGGGCGGGAGCGGTGCGGGTCAACTCGCCTCCCGGCGGGCGGACTCCAGCTCGAGGACCGGCACCGCCCCGAGCGGGCGCTCGCTGGGCACGGGACCGCCGACCAGCGATCCGAAGACCCCGATGAAGCGGTCGGCCGCGGCCTCGGGGCTGAACACGCGCTCGGCGTAGCGGCGACCCGCGGTCCCCATGGCCAGGCGAGCCGCACCGTCGTCCAGCAACCGGGCGACCGTCGCGCCGACGTCCTGCCGCCGGGTGGGGTCGACGACCACGCCGGCGCCCTGGCTCAGGAGTATCTCCGCCACCGAGTTCTGCTCGGGGAGCACGCCGACGACGGCACGGTTCGCGCACAGATACGTGAGCACCTTGGACGGGACGGAGAACCGGGAGGCTTCCGGCTCGAGGATGGCGACGAGAACGTCCGCGGTGGCCATGACGTCGGGTAGGTCCTCGTAGGGCTGGAAGTCGAGCAGGACGAGGTTGTCGGCCCGCTGCTCGCGCTGCCAGTCCTCGAGCCAGTCCCGGCCCTTGCCCTCGGACACCACCACGACCCTGGCGTCGGGGTGTGACACGCGTAACTGGTCGGCGATGGAGGCCAGAACGCTCGGATCGTGCTTGAGGCCCAACGTCCCGGAGTACAACACGACGGGGCGGCCGGCGAGGCCCGTGCGGGCGCTCCAGCGGTTGTCCGCCTCGCCGACGGGGAGCTCGTCGATGGGCGCCCAGTTCGGCACGACGGTGCACTTGTGCGCCACGCCCCAGGTCGCCAGACGTTCGATGAAGGTGGGCGAGATCGCGACGACCGCGTGGCTGCGCCGGGCGATCGTGCGCTCCAGGCGGTCGGCGACGCGGGCGACGAGGTGGCCGAGCACCGGGAGACGCGCGCGCGCCGCGTTGCCGATGGCCTCCGAGTAGATGTCCTGGTGCCAGAACACCATGGAGATGCCCCGGCGGGAGAGGTGCCGGGCCAGCACGGCGTGCGCGATGAGCGGCACGTTGCTGACGACCGCCACCTTCGGCTCGCGGGCGGCGATGACGCGCCCGGCCTTGCGTCCGTAGGACAGCTCCTGGCGGAGGCGGGTGAAGGCGGAGTACTTGGCGAACGCACCGGTCATGGGGCACGCCTCGAACGCGAGGGTGGGCGGGTCGCCCGGCTCGAGCTCGAGCGAGCCCTTGCCGGTGGTGTACGAGGGGCAGTGCTGGTGGGTGACCTCGTAGCCGCGGCGGGCCAGGGCGCGGCTGAGCTGCGCCTGCCCGGGATGGCCCGAGTAGTCGTGGACGACGATCATCGCGTGCACCCCCTTTCGCCGAGAAGTCCCTGCACCTGGGTAACTTCGGGGCCGCCCGAAACTTGCCCTCCCACGGGATTGCATTTCCGGCTCAGAGGAGGCCCTCGAGGAGCCACACGACCTGGCGGGGGTCGACCCGGATGTCCGAGGCCACCCCGCGATTCCTGCGGGACCGCTGCGGCGTGCCGTCACCCACCAGGTAGCGGTAGCGCAGCCCTTCGACCGTGCACGCGAGTGCCCAGAAGCATTCGTTGACGTAGTCGGGCGGGAAGAGCTCCACCACGGCCGCCCCCGGGGGCGCGAACGCGAGGTTCGTGAGGCCCGCCCCGTGCGCGCCGACGACGCACTCGGCCTCGGCGAAGAACCGGACCTGGTCCGCCACCGTCATGGTACCGGGATCGATCGACTCGAAGCCGAGCGGCTCGAGGACGTCGAGCAGGTGGCGCTCGTTGTCGACGCGGCGGGTGTGCTTCTTGTCACCCCGGCCGACATAGAGGCGACGGTGGGGCGCCGCGACCCGGTCCGGGAGCAACCGCGCACGCAGCCAGGGGACGATCCACGCCGGGGTCTTGAGGTTCTCGTCGGGCAGCGACGGAACGACGAGCTCGTCGGCCCGCAGGTGCGGGTACTTGTCACTCCCCAGGCATCGCCCTGCGGTGAGACCGATGTGGTCCAGGATGTCGCGCTGGAACCGCGTGGTCCGGTTGACGAGATAGACGTCGGGCTCCACGCCGGCCCGGCGAATGAGCTCCAACCGGGGCAGCACGTCCATCAGGAAGTGGTAGTAGTTGTCACTCCCCCGCGTGGTGAGGACCCCCACCGAGCCCATGACGGGGCTGGCGGCGGGCAGCCGCCACCGCCCGAAGATCGGGTGCTGCGTGGCGCGCCGGACGCCGTAGTACGGAGACAGGTCGAAGAGGAGCGTGTCGTCCTCGGTGACCACCGCGGCGTACGGCCCCACGGCGCGGCCGTTGCGCACGCGGGCGACGATGGCGGGAGCGATGTGCTCGTCGCGGCGGGCCGCGAATTGGGGGTGGTCCGACGGGAAGCCCGCCGGAAGCGGCCGGTGCAGATCAGTGGCGGCGGCCACCTCCGCCACCTCGACGCCTCCATCGGGGTGGGTGCGCGCGTAGTCGCCGGTCGACGCGGCGATGCGGCGGGGCGGCGCCGGGCGGGACTCGTCTCCGGGGACGCGGCGCGTGACGGGGCCCACCAACCGGATCGTGTGCAGCACGCCCGCCTTGACCCACGGGAACAGCGGCCGCATGAACGGAGGCAGCCGGGTCACCGTTCGGCTCCCCGGTGCCGGCACGCGTCTGCTAGACAACCCGCGTGAGCGGCGGCGGTCACGGACGCGAGTCCAACGCGGGCAAGGCGCAGCACCTGGGTCACCAGGCGCGGCGGTCCGTGCACTGGATCTGGGAGATCGCGCGCCATCCGGCGAACAAGGGTGCCCGCCTCGCCGCCGAGCGGCGCGCCATCACCTGGCACTGGCGCACCCGCTCCGGCGCGCCCGTCTCCGCCGTTGTCACCGTGGACGGGCGGACGCGGATCGTGGCCCGGCCGCACCAATTCCCCTCGGTGTGGACGCTCTACGACGGCGTGCACGAGTGGGAGGAGCTCCAGTTCTGCCTGTGCTACCTGCGTCCGGGCGACCACTTCGTCGACGTCGGCGCGAACGTCGGCGTCTTCTCGACCCTGGTCGGCACGCGCATCCCCGACATCCGGATCACCGCGGTGGAGCCGTTCCCGCCGGTCAAGGACGAGCTGGTGGCCAACCTGGCGCTCAACGGGATTCAGGCTGACGTCGTCGGTTCGGCGGTGAGCGACGCGGCAGGCGAGGCCACCTTCGAGGTGCTCGACCGGGACGCGCTCAACCGGCTGGCGCCGGACCCCGACAATGCGGGCGACCGCGGCACCGGCATCACGGTGCCCGTCACGACGCTCGACGAGCTGGTCGGTGCAGACCCGCCGGCGCTGATCAAGATCGACGTCGAGGGATCCGAGCTCCTGGTGATGAAGGGGGCGCGGCGCCTGCTGGAGGGTTATGGCCCCGTGCTGCTGTTCGAGCACAACGGCTACTGCGCGCACTTCGGGATCACGCCCCCCGAAGTGCGCTCCTTCCTGACCGAGGCCGGCTACACCATGTACCTGCTCGACGGCAGCTTCACACCCTGGCACTCCGACGCGCTCCCACCGACGCTGAACGTGATCGCCACCCGCGACATCGCGGCCGTGCGGTCCCGCGTCGACTCCCCCGGCGGGGCGCCGGTCGCGCCGCCGGTCCGGGTGGACGTGCAGTACCGCTGACCGGTTCACGGCTCGGACATCTCCACGACGACGTCCTTCACGACGGCGTCGGTGCCGGGGGCGAACCCGCGTGCCACCCGGATCAACAGCCCCCAACCAAGCACCGAGTAGATCGCGCCGGCCGCCGCGAGCCCACCGGCGGCGCCGCGGGTTCCGTAGAGCTTGGCCCCGCCCATGCACAGCACGAACAGGAAGGGCATCATGAGCAGGGCCAGGCGCAGGTTCTCATGCGCCGCTCGCATGGCGCGCAACCCCGAGATGGCCGAGCCCGAGAACCCGGACAGAGCGATGCCCGCCCCCGCGAAGGGAATGATCACCCTGGCTTTGGGCCATACCGGGCCGAAGATCGTCGTCATGGTGTGGACCGGTGCCGCGTACAGCAGGGCGGTCCACAAGAGCGTCATACCGGCCGAGGCCAATCCGACCAGCAGGAGGAGCTGGATCGCCCTGTGCACGTCCACCTGGAACCTCTTGGCCGCGAGCGCGATGAGCGCCGACTGCACCCCCGCCAGGAGGACGGTGATGGGCCCCAGCGCCAGTTGGGCGAGCTTGAACTCCCCGATGGCCGAGAGGGAAAGCACGAGGAGCAGCAGGTACGCGATGAGGTACGTCCACGACGTGACGAGCATGAACTGGCCCGCGAACCGGAGGCCGACCCCCCGCTCGCTCTCGTCCCAGAACCGCAGCAGCTGTCCGGAGCCCCGGCCCGTCAGATGCGCCGGCAGCGTCCAGAGGCCGACGACGGCTCCCGCGCCGCTCCAGGCCCCGAACAGCCACGGCAACGTCGTCAGCCCGGCATGACGGAGGACCACGAAGGCGACGACGAAGATGACGAGCCAGGCCACGTCGAGGCGGATGGCGTATCCCGGGTCGTACCGGCTGATCCCGATGAAGCGGGCGAAGTCCTGGCACGCCATGAGCGGGAAGGACACCGCGAAGATGATGAAGGGCAGGGTGAACGCGCTGGGCAGGATGCCGCTGATCGCGACGATGAGCACGGCCAACGAGACAGAGAGCACGATCGCAACCAGGTAGCCCGCCCGCTCGTACATCGAGCGCCGCCCCTGCTCGTCGTCGGAGCGAGTGAGCAGGCAGTCACTCGACAGGCTGCGCACCAACCCTTGGCTGAGCACGTAGGTGGTGGTCAGAATGGCGAAGACGCCCAGCGCGCTCGCCGAGCTGTAGTGGGCCACGATGATGGCGAGTGCGAAGTTCGAGACGCTCGATGCGCCCTGGTCGATGACGGTGAGCGCCATCACCCGCTGTGGCGAGGCCGTCGAGCGCCTGGACACCGAATTGCCGCTCCGGCGGGCGTGCCGGGCGTGCCGGGTGGCGATGGTCATATCAAGTGAACGTTCGGTCGCCGGCCGACTTCGTGGCCATCTGAGGGATGCGGCACGCAGAGCAGAACGGCCAAAGGCCCAAATGCCTGCGGCCCCACTTCAGATACCGTGCTGCGGTGCGTGTCGTCGTCAATGCGGTGCCCGTCCGCGGCACCAGCCTGGGCGTCGTGGCGGAGAACCTGCTCACGGGGTGGGGCCAGCTGGGCCTCGACGACGAGGTGCACGTCGTGCTCCGGCCGGAGGTACGGCTCGACCTGCCCGACGGCATGACGGTGCACCCGACGGGCGGCTCGCGCCTGGCCGCGATGGACCTGCGGGTGCCTTCGCTCTGTCGCGAGCTGAAGGCCGACGTCATGCTGGGCGTCACTCCCGCCACCACCACGGCGCCGCTCCCCTGCCCCCGGGCGATCCTCGCCCTGGACCTCCGCCACGAGCACCGCCCCGGACAATTCGACACCAGGACGCGCCTGATGCGCCGGACGAGCTACGCCATCGGCTACCGCCAGGCCGACGCGATCGTCTGCATCTCGCACCGCACCCGCGACGACCTCCTGGCGGCCCACGGCTACCTGCGCCGGCACCGGGTGACGGTGGCGCAGCTCGGGGCGGACCACGTGCTCTCGTGGCCGGCGCGCCGGACGGGACCGGGCTACGCGCTGGCGTTCGGTCAGTGGGGCAACAAGAACGTGGGCCTGGTGGTCGACGCGTGGGCACTGCTGCGTGATCGGGGCGAGGCGATGCCCCTCGTCGTGGTCGGCCTGCCCGAGGAGGGCCAGCAGGCCGTGCGGACCGAGGTCGAGGCGCGGGACCTGGGCGACCTCGTCTCCGTCCAACCCTGGCTCCCCGCCGACGAGTTCCAGCGCCGGTTCGCGTCGGCCTCGCTCGTGGTCTTCCCCTCCGACTACGAGGGCTTCGGCCTGCCCGCGGTCGAGGCCATGCGGCTCGGCATCCCCGTGGTCGTGACGCCGGACCCCGCCCTCCTCGAGGTCACCGGGGGGCTGGCCAGCGTCATGGACGGCTGGGACGCCGAGGCCCTGGCCCGGGCGGTGCCCCGCGCCAGGGCCACCGATCCCCAGGGCCTCGAGCGCGGCGTGGAGCACGCCTCCGCGTTCACCTGGGTCCGCACCGCCGGCGTCGTCCGGCAGACCCTCGCCGACTGCATCGCCGCATAGGGACCGATGCCACCGTCAGGCGCGGCGGCAGGCGAAGACGACGAGCGCCATCCACATGGACGTCGGGAGGTGCCGCTCGACCTGCGCCACCCCGCGCCGGACGCGTGGCCAAGGCTTGAAGTACTGCTCCAGGCCTGTTCGCCGTGCGACGGCCCACTCGAAATCGGCGTCGAGCAGCCGCGCCAGGTCCTTGCGGGCGTTCATCCTGTACGCGGTCCGGAAGACGTCGCGCTCCTCGCGGCCCGGCTGGAGGTGCTCGAGTGCGCGGGCATGGCGGTCGTTGGGCACGATCCGGGCAAAGGCGGCCAGGACGGAGCTCTTGCTGATGGTCCGGGCGATGAACATCCCGCCGGGCCGCAGCACGCGGCCGAGCTCAGCCACGAACGCGTCGGGGTCGGTGACGTGCTCGAGCACGAAGTCGCTCACGGCGAGGTCGACGGAGCCGTCCTCGAGCGGCCAGCGCCCATCGTCGCCGATCTGGCGGAACTCGTCGATGACGGGGTTCTGAGCACCCACCGGCTCGATGTCGATGCCGATGACGGTGCGTCCCTCGCCTCGCAGGTCCTGCCACGGACCGCCGGGTTGATCGGTCTCGACCAGGACGCCACGGCCGCATCCCACCTCGGCCACGACCTTGGCGCGTGCCGCCACCGCCTGCGCGCTCACCATGAACACATGCGCACTGTCGAGTCCCAGGATGCGATCGTCCAGCATCTCGCCCAGTCCGAGGTGGTCGGGCGTCATGACGACGACGGCTTCCCGGTCGGCCCGGACCCGTCCGTCACGGGTCTCGCGTGCCGACCGACCGTTCCCCTGACGAAGCGCGCCGGACGGGCGGACGGGGACGTCTCGGTGTCGGTCGAGGGAGGGGCCGGTACGAGGTCCGGCACGCCGGGCCTCCTCCTCGCCGGTACCCGGAAGCAGAGCGCCAGCATGAAAGGTAGCCACAACCAGCGGTCGACGAGCTCCGGCGACTGCAGCGAGAAGAACAGCACGGTCACGCACCCCGCCAGCACCGTGCCCCTGGGCGCGTCCCTGCGCACCAGGACCCGGCGGAACGCCGATGCCATCATCAACGCGACCGCGGCCACCATGAAGATCCCTCCGGCGAACCAATAGATGATCACGATGTTGTGGGCCGGGTAGTACACCCCGAGGTACGGGTCGTAGTAGACGGCGATAGTCGTCTGATCGAGTCCATGGCCGATGATCGGGCTCTCGACGATCCCGCTCCACGAGTCCCTGATCGTGTCCTCTCGCGAGCTCACGGTGTTGTAGTCAGAGTTGGCCGTCGTCGTCTGCTCGATCCGCGCCAGGGGGTCGAGGTCGAAGTGCGTGCCGTTGGACTGCACGGTGATGGCGATGACGTAGACGACAGCCAAGGCGGCAATCAGGGCCAGCACCGTGCGCATCCTGATCCCGCGGGCGATGAACAGGACGATGCACCCGACCAGCGTGCTGGTCTGCCCGGACACGCTCGCGCTGAAGATCAGGGCGCTTCCGAGCACGGCGATGCAGAGGCCCAGGTACCAGTGCCTGCGGAGGCCGAGTTCGAGCACCAGCCCGATGGCGAAGACCGTGGCCAGGGCGAAGGCGACCGCTGCCACGTTGGGCTGGTCGCTCAGCCCGATCGCCCGGGCACCCTCGAGGTTGGCCACCTGGCCGTAGCCCAACACGTGGAACTCGGTCTGGAGGAAGGCCACGAATGCCGACGCCGTCGTGCCGACGATGAACGCGCCCATCGCCAACCGGATCCGCACCGTCGTGTCCAGCAGCTGGCGAAGCATCCACTGCAACACGAAGAAGACGAAGATCGCGTTCAGGACGACCTCCAACGATGATCCCTTCGAGACCGCCTGCGATGACGCCACCACGCCCGCCAGGATGAACACGAAGGACCCGAAGTACCAGCCCGGTACGGGCGGCGCCTTCTTCGGCGGGCGCCGGCTCAGGATGAGGAACCCGGCGGCGATCAGGAAGATGCCGTCGCTCGAGTCGAAGGCGTGCCCGAACCGGAACTTCAAGAGCGGAAGGAACACCATCCCGACGTAGACGAGACGCCGCGCAATGACCACGAACAGGTCCTCACGCACCCCCGCCCCGCGGGACCGCACCGGACCCAGAGGGGCCTGGCGCCCGCCCGGGGCCCGGCCCGAGCCGTTCGTTCCGGGCACGCTCGCCCCCAACGTCCTCACCGGCCGTCCGGCCGTGCCGGGACCCTTCGATCGTTCGAGCGGGCCGTCACGTCCGCACCAGCTCGTCGAGCACGGCGCCGACGGCGTCGAGATCGGCCACGATGTCGCTGACGAGGAACTCCGAGAGGGAGAGTCGCCCTGGGTCCCCCCGTCCGCACACGTAGCGGTACTCCAGTCCGGGGACGGCACTGGCCAGCTTCCAATAGCAGGTGTTGGTGCCTCCGGCCGGGAAGAGCTCGATCACTGCCGCGCCCGGGCTGGCGAAGGCCAGGTTCACCAGCCCCGCGCTGTGGGCACCGACGATGACCGATGCCTCGGCGAATGCCCAGATCTTCTCGACGACGCTCATCTTCTCGGGCTCGATCACCCGGAAGCCACGGCCGACCAGGTAGTCGATCAGCTCACCTTCGTTCGTCACCTGCCGGTTGTTCGCCCCCCCGCCTCGGTTGACGTAGAGGGCGCGGCCGGGGACCCGATCGATGGGTGTCGTGAGGAGCCGCTTGCGCAGATACGCGACGGCCCACGGAGGGTTGATCACGGTCATGGCCGGAGGTGAGGGGACGACGAGGCACTCCGCCTGCACGTGGCGCATCTGCGTGCTGTCGACGCACCGGTCGGGACTGATGCCGACCAACTCCAACAGCTCCCGTTGGAAGCTCTCCCGGATCGGTGCGTGCCAGAGCTCGGGCGGCGCGATCTCGGGGCACTGCTCGAGGACCCCGAGGCGCGGGATGACGTCCATCATGAAGTGGTAGTAGTTGGCGTCGCCCTGGAGGGCGAGCACCCCGAGACGACCCCCGACCTCGAGCGGCAGCCCGGGGAAGGGGTGCAGGAAGATGGGGTGCTCACGGGCGCAGCGGGTCCCGAAATAGATGCTCACCTCAAGGAGGAGGTCGTCGGCGCCGGTGATCACCGCGTTGTGCGGGGAGAGGACCCGGCCATGAGGCAGTTCGGCCACGGCCACCCTCGGCACGTCCTCCGAGCACTCGGGCTCGAAGGCGGCGGGGTAATCGGGCACGCCCCGAGGGATCGTCCTCCGCAGGGTTTCGGGCCGGCGGACGACGACACAGCGACCACCGGTGGACGCCGCGGCGTCCTCCATCGTCGCGACCATCCCGGTCGGCAGGTACCCACCGCGCAACTGGCTCGCCCGTACCGTCACCGGGGCGACAAGCCGGGTTGCCTGCGTGTAGGCGGGCTTCAGATAGGGGAACATCGGACGCAGCCGGGGCGGGAGGCGCACCATTACCGGCTGGACCCCTGCGCCCGCACGGGGGGCGGCGCGGACATGTCTACAACCGCAGTAGCGCGCCAGCTCATGCCCTCCCTCCCCTCCGCTCTGTCCGTCAACGAGCGCACACGATCGTCACGTCGACGGACGTCGACGGCCCCGCCCCCGCGTGACGGCGGCTGCCTGAACCCGCATGGCCCACGGGTGCATAACGACGAAAGCACACGCCTACTTGCGTGCCGTTCTCCCGCTTCCCCGCTGCTGAGCGTGGCGCGGACGATTCCGGTATCCCCCGACGTGATCGAGCGACCGGGCGGCCGACGCCTACGAACGACCGATCGGGCGTGCCAACAGGTCGGCACTTCGAAACGAAAAGGGGCGGGCACTGCAAAATGTTTGGTTGGGACCGTCGACAACTGTTATGACCAAGGACGTAGTGATGTAACCAAGGTTGCGTCGAGTTGTTGCGCCGTGCGGCTGGCGGATGTGCGGGAATGCAGGTGTGCGGGAGGTGCGGGACGACGTGCGGACACTTATCCTTTGTGGCGGCAAGGGCACGCGGGCCCATCCGCGGACCCTTGAATTGCCGAAACCGCTGCTCGACGTCGGTGGCCGGCCGGTGCTCGCGCACGTGATGGACATCTACGCCCGCCAAGGCTTCTGTGACTTCGTCCTCGCCGCAGGGTTCAAGGTGGAACTGATCGACGAGTTCGCCAAGACACTGCCCGCCACGTGGCAGGTGGAGGTGGTGGACACGGGTGTCGACACCAACACCGGCGGACGCGTCATGCAGTGTGCGGCGAAGATGGGCGACCGCTACTTCCTCACGTACGCCGACGGCCTGGGCGACGTGGACCTGGCCGGGCTGCTGGAGTTTCACCTTGGCAACGCCGGCTCGGCCACCGTGACCGTGGTGCCCCTGCCATCGCAGTACGGGACAATCGACTCCGACGGTGACGGGCGCGTGGTGCGGTTCACGGAGAAGCCGCGGCTCCCGGACTATTGGATCAACGCGGGATTCTTCGTGCTGGAAGGACGGGCCGAGCGGCGCTTCGTCGGCCCTGACTTCGAGCGCGACATCCTGCCTGCGCTGGGCTCCGCCGGAGAGCTGTATTCATACCGACACGATGGATTCTGGAAATCCATGGACACTCACAAGGATGCACTTGAGTTGACTGCGCTCTGCGAGACGAACGAGAGACCTCCCTGGACATTCTCCAGGTCTCCCCAGGAAGCTGGCCGATCATGACGATGGTCGAGCCCCAGAAGCCGATGGAGACTTCGTTCCCGCCCGATGCCCGCGTCCTGGTCACGGGGGCCACGGGCTTCATCGGATCGCACCTGGTGCGCCGGCTCCTCTCCGAGGGTGTCGACGTCCATGTGCTCACGAGCACCGTCTCGAGCGTCTGCGGCGTCCGTCTGGTCGAAGTGCGCGACCAGGTCACCGTGCACGAGGGGAGCGTGGCCGACCGCTGTGCGATGGACGCGCTCGTCGAGTCGGTCCGGCCCACCCACGTCTTCCATCTCGCTGCGTACACCCACGTGGGAAAGAGCTGGCACCGGGTCGACGAGTGCGTGCAGACGAATGTGCAGGGCACCGTCAACCTGCTGCAGGCTCTCGACGGGACGGGCTACGAGCGATTCGTCAACATCGGGACCAGCGAGATCTACGGGGACATCCTCGTGCCGTTCCAGGAAGACAAGCCGGTCCGACCGGTCTCGCCGTACGCGGCGACGAAGTACGCCGCCGAATGCCTCTGCCGGGTCTTCCACGAGGGTCGCGGGTGGCCGATCGTCATGGTCAGGCCCTTCAACGCGTACGGTCCCCGCCAGACGGTCGATCGCATTATTCCCGAGGTGATCATCCGTGCGCTTCGGGGCCAGGAGCTCAAGATGACCCAGGGCCGCCAGACCCGCGAATTCAACTACGTCGAGGACATCGTCGACGGCATGATCCGCTGCGGCCTGGTTCCCGGCATCGAGGGAGAGCTGTTCAACATCTGCTGCGGGGAGGACGTCTCCATCCGCACGGTGGCCGAGACCATCCTCAAGCTGCTGGGTGATCCGGTCGAGGCGGAGTTCGGGGCGCTGCCCGACCGTCCCACGGAGATCTGGGCCATGCGGGGCGACAACGCGCGCGCCCGGGATCGTCTCGGCTGGAGGCCCCGTTGGACGCTCGAGGCAGGGCTGGAGAAGACGATCGAATGGTACCGAGGCGAGGTCGCCGACGCAGGGTCCCAGTTCGCCGTGGGTTGATGCCGGCCAACCTCTGGCCGTGGCACGTCACACCCGGCCGAGCCCAGGGCCCCTCCACCCCAAGGCTGGATCGGCCGGTCCCAGATCAGCCCTTGGGATGAATCTGCGCAAGAAATTCGCCGGGCCACGTTCCCCACATGATGATGGCCGGCGAAGACCAGCAGACGCTGTTACGCGAGTACCCCGAGATCCCCCTGATGGATGCCCCGGGGGGAGAAGAGCAGTCTGGGCTGCGCGAATACGCCCACCTGCTCTGGCGGAAGAAGGTCACGGTGATCGTGGTGGCCGCCATCTGCGTGGGGGCGACCCTGGCGTACTGCGTGGCGGTCAAGCCCACCTACCAGGCGACGGCCTCGGTCCTCCTGGAGCCGGCCATCTCACAGACGCTGATCCAGGCGAACTTCCCGACCGGCGTGCCGACGGCGATCGACGTCCGCGACGACATAGAAGTGATCGAGAGCTCGGCGGTCGCTGACATCGTGGCGCGGACCGACTCCGGTGCACCGTCGGTCACGGCCGCGGAAGTCGGCACCACCGACGTGGTGCAGATTTCCGTGCGGTCGAAGGACCCACAGGCGGCGGCCGCCGCGGCCAACACTTACGCACGCGCCTACATCGGTTACGAGCGGAACCAGACGATCGGCACCTTCACCTCCGCCGAGCAGCAGCTCACGACCAAGGTGAACACGGTGCAGCTCGCCATCTCGAACCTCAACTCCCAGATCCGGTCCGCTCCGGCCGGGGTGAACGTGACGCCGGACGAGACACAGCTCGGAGACCTGGAGAGCCAGCTCGCCAACCTGCAGGACCAACTCCAGAACTACCAGTTCTACGCGTCACAGGGCACCACCGAAGAGGCGGGGCAGGTCATCTCCTCGGCCACCGTCCCGACCAAGCCCGTGTCGCCGAAGACGGTCGAATGGACCGTCCTGGCGCTCATCTTCGGCATCATCCTCGGCATCGGCGTCGCGCTCCTGGTGAACGCCGTCTCGCCCACGCGGGACTGACGACCCGGGACCGCTACCTCTCGGTCACCCGGCCGGCCTGGCTCCGCAGTCCCGCCGCGGTCCGCAGCAACTGCACCGCCAGCAGGGCCCCCACACCCTCCCCCGAGCGAAGGCGCAGCGACAGCAGCGGCTCCAGGCCCAACTGTCCGTTTACCATGCGGTGCGCCTGCTCACGGCTTTCCTGACCGGCCACGAGGTGGGCCGCCACCGCCGGCTCCAGGGTGACGGCGATCAGCGCAGCCGCGGCGGTCACCAAACCGTCCAGCACGACCAGAGAACCTGCCTCGGCCGCACCCAGCGTCACGCCGGTGAGGTAGGCGATCTCGGGCCCACCCAACGCCGCGAGCGTGGCCATCGGCTCCTCGAGGTCGGCGTGCGCCGTCGCGACCCTCGCCAACGCCGCGTCCACCGCGGCACGCTTGCGCTCCAGCGTGGCGGAGTCTCCGCCGGCGCCGAGACCCACGGCGTCCCCCGCCCCAAGGCCGAGCCGGCGGGCGACCAGCGCGGCGGCGACCGTCGTGTTGCCGATACCGACCTCGCCGAGCGCGACGAGCCGGTGGCCGAGGCTCCTGCCGAGCTCACGGCCCGCATCGACGATCCTCGCCGTGTCGGTCGGCGATACTGCGTCGGAGGACACGAGGTCGCCCCGAGGCCCCGTGGCGCGGCACAGGATGGTGCCGGGGACGGGATCACCGGGCACGCCGGCGTCGACGGCAACCACCTCCGCGCCGACCAGCCGTCCTGCCACGGCGCCGAGCGACTCCCCCGCGACCGTCGCCTCGAGGACCTCGCGGGTCACCGAATCGTCGTAGGTGGACACGCCGTGACGGGTCACGGGATGTCCTGCCGCCGCGATGACGGCGGTCACCGCTGCATCGGGCCCGAGGCCCAGCGCCACCATGCGGTCCACGGCGCGGTCGAGGGCCCCGAGCGATCCGGGAGGGGTGAGCAGCACGTCCGCTGCATCACGGGCGCCGACCACCGACGCCGGCTCAGGGGCGTGGAGATGGGACGGCGGCGGGAGCGGGGCCTCCGCGTCCTCGCTCCAGCGTTCCCACAGCACCACGTCGGACAGCGGCTGGCGGCTCGACCAGCCGGCCCGCTCGAGCCCCGGCTCCGGCGGCCGCTCGTCCGGCCAGCCCAGGCACAGCCATCCGAGTGTCTCCACGCCGGGCGGCAGCCCGATGAGCGCAGCGAGCTCAACCGGCTGGAACAGCGTCACCCAACCCGTGCCGACACCCTCCACCCGGGCAGCCAGCCACAGGTTCTCGATGGCACACGCGCAGGACCACATGTCGGCGTCGACATAGGTGGCCCGTCCGAGCACGCCCTGGGCCGCCGTCCTCCTGTCGCAGCACACCACGACGCCGACCGGCGCGTCGCGGATGCCGTGCAGCTGGAGGTCGAGCATTTGCCGGCCGGAGCGGTCGGAGAAGGTCGCGGCCTGCCGGTGCCACTCCCGGTCGGCCATCAGCGCGGCGCTGTCGCGCGTGGCGGCGTCGCGGATCACCACGAACCGCCATGGCTGAGAGTGACCCACCGAGGGCGCGGCGTGGGCAGCGGACAGGATCCGCTCCAACACGTCGGGCTCGAGAGCGTCCGGCCGGAAGCGCCGAATGTCGCGACGCCCGAGCACCGCGGCGTAGTAGGCATCCCTCTCCTGCTCGCCGAAAGCCCACGCACGCGGCGCCTCACGACGCGCCCTTGCCGAGGAGGCGTCCCCGACGAGCGGCACCGGGCGTTGCCAGCTCATGTCACGGGCTCCGGGTGTGCGGGCACGTCGACGTGGTCCTCGAGGGCCCGGTCCAGTGCCGTGGACAAACGCTCCAGACCCGCGTCCGACGGCACGGCGATCCGTGTCATAGCCGGCAGGCCGAAGCTGGCACAGTCGCGAACCACCACGCCGTGCGGCGCGAGCGCCTCCCGGAGCCCGGCCCGCTCGACGAGGACCCAGTTGGCGTCGGAGGGGCGCACCGGGAGCCCGTGCGACGCCAGCAGGTCCGTGAGCGCGACCCGCAGGTCGGCGATGCCGGCACACCAGCCCGGGAGGTCGACTGTCCCGAGCAGGTCGGGCAGCGCGGCCACAGCCAGTGCGCCCACCGACCACCCCGGCTGACGGGATTGGCAGCGCGCAACGAGGTCCGGCTCACCCAGCACGTAGCCGAGCCGCAGGCCGGGGCAGGCGAGGAGCTTCGTGAGCGAGCCGACCACCACCGAACCGTCACCCCTGGTCCACTGCCCGGTCGCCAGGGGGTAGAAGGCCTCGTCCCAGACGTCGGCGACCTCGTCGGGACCCGCCAGGAGGCCGCTCGGACTGTGCGGGTTGGAGCGCCACAGCGGGCCGCCGGCGCGGGGGTGCAACCCGAACTCGGGCTCCTCGACGCGGCCACCGAGCTCGGCAGCGACGAGCGCGATGGCTTCGGCACCCCCATTGGTCAGCAGCAGGTGCTCCGGCCCGACCCCGATCGCTCGGGCCAGCTCCTCCGACGCCCGGCGGGGATCGGGGTACATGCGCACGGCGTCCAGGTGGCGGGCGACGACGGGCCCGGGGTCCGGGGCGAGCGGGTTCAGCGACATGGACAGATCGAGCACCGAGCCCGGGTCCAACCCGAGCGCGACCGCGACCGCCCGGCCGTCGCCGCCGTGGGACCCGGAGGCGGGCATCGTCACCGCGCCACCCACCAGCGAGCACACCCGATCAGCCCGAGCCCGACGGCGAGCGCTGCGCTCACGTCGTTCGAGAGGCGGATGGCGGCACCGATGTCCTCCTGGGCCGGCGGCCGTCCCGTCCCCAGCACCACACGCGCTTCGACCCGGTCGCCGTAGCGGTTGGTGCCCCCGAGGCGCACGCCGAGCGCAGCGGCGAACGCCGCTTCGGCGACACCCGCGTTCGGCGACGGGTGGGCTGGTGCCTGCTCGCGCACCGCCACCCAGACCGCCCTGGCCCGACGCGGCCGCACTGCGGCGACGAGCGCCGCGGTCAGTCGGGCCGGCACCCACCCAAGTGCGTCGTCGAGCCGCGCGCTCGCCCACCCGTAGTTGGCGTAGCGCGGCGAGCGGTGCCCCACCATCGAATCGAGGGTGTTCACTGACCGGTAGCCGAGCGCGCCCGGAGCACCGGCGACCGAGCCCCAGAACGCCGGGGCCACGACCGCGTCCACCGTGTTCTCGGCCACGGACTCCACCACTGCCCGGGCGATCTCGTCCCTGTCCAGCCCACCCGCGTCCCGCCCGACCAGCGACGGCAGCAACTCCCGCGCCCGCTCCACGTCGTCCCCCTGGAGCGAACGCCCGACGTCTCCCGCCGCCGCGACGAGGGCGCGGCCGGCCACGGCCGACGTCGTCGCCAGGGCGGTGGATCGCACCACGGCGCCGGCCCCCAGACCGAGGACGACGCCGGTCAGCGCGTGGAGGAGGCCCGGCCCTTTGGCGTCGCGGTGGATGCGGCGCTCCAGCCCGGTCATGAGGCCCCCGAAGAGCACGACGGGGTGGACAACCCCCGGCGGCTCGGGCAACAGGCGGTCGAGCGCAACACCCGCCGCGGCACCCAGCGGGCGCGGTATGCGGCGCCGATGCCTCACTTTGCCGCCAGGGCGAGAAGGCCGACCGTCTCGCCGACCACACCCATCGCACCGAGAACGTCACCGCTGTAGCCGCCCAGCCTCCGGACCGCGAACCACAGGACGGCCGCCATCGCCACCACTTCCGTGCCCATGACCACCAGGCCGCGGTCGCCCGCCCCGAGTGCAGCGAAGACAAAGGCCAAACCCATGCCGTACGCGGCCACCCCGTAGCGCGCCACCACAGAGTGACCCTGGCCGACGAAGGCGGACGCCGTGCCACCGTCGGCGTGCGCATAGGGCAGCGTGCGGGCCACCACGGCCATCATGGTGCGAGACCCGCACCACAGCCCGACGACGACCAGCGGACGGGCGACCGTCACGGCCAGCGCCGTCGTCCGAAGGGTCAGCACCAGCACCAGGGCCACGGCGCCGAAGGCCCCCACCCGGGGGTCGGCCATGATCTCGAGCCGGCGCGCCCGGCCGACGGCGGGGAGCAGGCCGTCGGCCGCGTCGGCCAGGCCGTCCAGATGCAGGCAGCCCGTCACGGTGGCGTCCACCACCACGGCGACGACAGCGGCGAGGGCAGCCGGCCACAACCGCCCGGCGACCCACCAGGTCGCGCCCACGACCGCGCCCACGGCGACGCCGACGAGGGGGAACCACGACAGCGTGCGCTCGTTGGGCTCGGCGGCCCGGCCGAGCACGGTCAGGAACGACAACGCCCGCCTCACGGGAGCCCTCCGACCGCAGGCAGCTCCAGCGGCCGGCCGGCAACCACGAGGTAGACGCGGTCGGCCACCGCCGAGACGGCGTGGTTGACCGAGCCGAGGGCATCTTGGAACCGGCGGCCCTCCTCCGTGGAGGGGTGCACCGCCATCCCGACCTCGTCGGAGACCACGATCGTGTCACCCGACCTCTCGCGGAGGGCCACGCACAGGGGCCCGCCGCCGGTTCCCGCTGCGGGGGCCGCGATGCCGGGGTCCGTGCAGAGCGCCGCCACCCAGGGACCGAGCGAGTCCACCAGCACGGTCCCGCGCAGCGTCGACAACAGGACGGGCAGGTCGTCGCCCGCGTCCACGGTCTCCCACGCCGGGTCGCGCCGCGCCCGGTGCGCAGCGATGCGCGCCTCGAGGTCGGGGTCCCCGCGGGGGATCATGGTGGCGACGTAGGTCACCGCCGGACCCTGCCGTGCCGCGAGGCCCTCGGCCACCGCGGACTTCCCCGAACGCGTGCCACCGAGGACGAGCGTGATCACCGCGCCGCCATTCCCGACCGGAGGGCGGCGTAGGTGGCGCGGGCCACCCGGGCCCCGAGCTCCGAGCGAGGGCCGCCGAACGGCTCCGCCGGGCCCGACGGCGGGCAGAGGACGGTGACGGCATCCGAGGCGGTGCCGGTGCCGGGGACTCCACCGTCGAGGAACGCCTGCACCTTGGCCTCCGTGACCGTGCACAGCATGTTGGCCAGGGCGGCGTCGGTGTGCCGGACCGGGAGGAAGACGACGACGTTCACCGTGCCGGGCGCGACAGCCACCTCGCACCCCTCCGCCGGCGCAGCCGCCCAGACCGGCCGGCTGAGGCCCACCGTCGCCTCGACCCTGACGCCGTCGTCCTCGGCCACCGCCGCAGCGTCCACCTCGGCGGCGGTGAGCATCCCGACCCCCGGGCCGGCGAGGCCGAGCGCGTCGGCCACCTCGGCGATGTGGGCCGCGACGTCCCGGCGCCCGTAATCCGACGGGACCTGGGCGTTGACCACCCAATGGCGGGGACCGATACCCCCGCCCACCGGCGCCGTCGAGGCCGAGAGAAGCGGCACGGTGAGCGGCCAGGCCAGGGCTGCGAGAGCCGGCACTCCGCCGAATGCGTGCAACTCGGACGCGCTCAATACTCGATCCCCTTCATGGCGCGGACACCCCGCTCGTACGCGTGCTTGACCTTCTTCATCTCGGTGACGGTGTCGGCGACATCGACCAGCTCGGGTGGGGCGTCCCGTCCGGTCACGACGACGTTCGTCTTCGGCGCCCGATTGCGGATCCCCTCGACCACCTCGGCCGCGGAGACCCAGCCGTAATTGACGACGTAGGTCAGCTCGTCGAGGATCAGCAGCTCGTAGTCACCGGAGGCCAACTTGTCCCTGGCGACGCTCCAGGCGTGGATGTTCTTGGCGGCCGATTCGTCCAGATCGGTGGACTCCCACGTGAAGCCGTCCCCCAGGGTCCACCAGTCCACGCCCAGATGCCGGGCCAGCTTCTGCTCACCGACCTTCCAGTCACCGCTCTTCATGAACTGCACGACGCCGACGCGCCAGCCTCTCGCCCAGGCCCGACCCATCACGCCGAAGGCGGCCGTCGACTTCCCCTTGCCGTCACCGGTGTTGACCACGACCACGGAGTCGACGCGTTGACGCTCCGGTGGCGTGGTGGGCGTCGGCAACGGCACCCGCGAGGTCGGCACGTCTCCGCTCATTGCGCCTCCTTGTCTCCCTCATCGCCGGCGTGCGCCGGCCCGGCCCGGCGCGGCACGGTGCGCCGCGGCACGATCACCAGCTCGCCGTCGTCCGTCCGGATGATGCGCACCGCGCAGTCGAAGGCCTCTCCCAACACCGATTCGTCGAGCACCTCGGCCGGGGTCCCGAACGCGGCCACCGAGCCGCCGGAGAGGAGCAGCAGCCGGTCGGCGAACTGCCCGGCCAACGTCAGGTCGTGCAGGGCGCTGACCACCGTCAGGCCCCACTCGCGCCGGAGCTCGTCGACGCTCTCGAGTGCCTCCATCCGGTGGGAGAGGTCGAGCGCGCTGGTCGGCTCGTCCATCAGGAGCACCGGTGCCTCCTGGGCCAGCGCCCGCGCCAGGACGACCCTCTGTCGTTCGCCGCCCGAGAGTGTCGACAACGGCCGCGCCGCAAGCGGTGCGAGGCCCAGGCGCTCCAGGAGCTCCGCGCACTGCGAAAGGTCGGCCCTGGACTCCACCGCGAGGTACGCGATGTGCGGCGTCCGACCCAGGAGCGTGTAGTCGGTCACCGACATGTCGGCGGGCAACTCGGGCGACTGGGGCACGTAGGCCACCGACCGGGCCCGCTCCCGACGACCCATGGCGGCCGACGACTTCCCCCCGACCCGCACCTCCCCGTCGTGGTCGACCAGACCGGCCACGGCCTTGATCAGTGTCGTCTTCCCGGCACCGTTGGCGCCGATCAGGCCGACCCACTCCCCCCGTCCCACTGACGCCGTGACCGCATCGACCACCACCCGGCCGTCGAAGCGCACCGTGACGCCGCCCAGCTCGACCATGGCGCCGTCCCCCTGGGGGCCGGCGCCGCGCCGTCCCCGCCGCTCGGCCAGGCGGATCACCGTGCCGAGCCGCGCCATCAGGTGTCCCCCACCCCGACGCCGCGCGCCGCGCGCCGGGACACGAGCACGAAGAGGAAGAACGGTGCCCCGATGCATGCCGTCACGACGCCGATCGGCACCTCGGCCGGCGCCTCGACCGTGCGCGCGATCAGGTCGGCACCGATCAGGAAGGCCGCGCCGGCGATCATCGAGACCGGCACGATGATCCGGTAGCTCGCCCCCGCCGTCAACCGCACCGTATGGGCGACGATGATCCCGACGAACCCGATGAGGCCGCTGACCGACACCGCCGCCGCAGTGCCGAGCGTCGCCGCCGCCACGACGATGAGCCGGGTACGGGCGGCGTGGATGCCGAGCGTGCCCGCCTCCTCCTCACCCACTCGCAGCACGTCGAGCATCCGCCGGTGGGCGAGGAGCACCGCCGCGCTCACCACCACGTAAGGCAGGATCAGGGTCACGTCGGACCACGATGCCACGGAGAAGCTCCCGAGGATCCAGTTGTAGATCTGGCGGATCTGCTCGGCGTCCCTCTGCTGGAGGTACGTCTGAATGGCCGTCAGCAGCGCCGCCACCGCCACCCCCGCCAGGACGATGGAACGACCCCAGGCGCGCCGCCCGCCCGCCACGCCGATCAGGTACGTCGCGGCGACGGCCAGAGACCCGCCCACGAACGCGAAGATCGGCAGGAAGGTGGACGAATCGCCGCCGTAGACGATCTCGATCGTCGCGCCCAGCCCGGCTCCGGCGGCGACACCGAGCAGGTAGGGATCGGCCAACGGGTTGCGGAAGATGCCCTGGTACGCCGCACCCCCGGCCGCGAGCATGGCGCCGACGAGCCCGGCCAGCACGATCCGCGGCATGCGCAGCTGCCAGACGATGGCCTGGTCGATGGGGGGCGTGCTCGTGTGGAAGTGGAGCAGCGGCACGTGCGCCAGCAATGTGCCCAGCACCTGCGACGGCGGCACAGAGACGGGTCCGACACAGACGGACACGAGGCTGATGACGATCATGATCGACGCCGCGACCACCATCGGGACCCACGTCCGGCGCGCGCCCGGCCCGCGCACCTCGGGCGCGTCCACGGCAACCGGTTCGGTCGCACGGGCCGGCGCGGTGGCGGTCATGTCACGACGCCGGATGTTGCTGCAGCTCGGCCGCCACCTCGGAGAGCAGGATCACGATCCGCGGCCCCCACCGCGACGCGATGTCGTCGTTCAGCTTGAGCACCCGGCCGTCCTTGACGGCGGTGAGGTCGGACCAGCCCGGCCGCGCCGCGACGGTCGCGGGCGACTGGCCGCAGCAGATCGTGTCGGCGAGAAAGATGTACCGGGGGTCGGACTTCAGGATGAACTCGCCGCTCAGCTGCGGGTATCCGCCGCTGGCCGCCGCACCCTTGGCGGCGTCCGCAATGCTGCGCAGCCCGAGCAGGCCCAGGACCTGCCCGATGAACGTGCTCGACGTCGCCGAGTAGTAGGTCTGGTCCAGCTCGTAGTAGTAGGTCAGCGGCTTCGCCGACTTGTGGACCGACTTCACGATGGCAGAGATCTGGCCCTTGATCTTCGCCACCTCGGCACTCGCCTGCGCCTCGTGGCCGGTGGCCTCCCCCAGCTCCATGAACTGCGCGTACTCCTGGGCGAGGTTGGCGGCTGCAGGGTCGCTCAGGACCGGGATACCGAGCTCGCCGAGTTGGCTGTCGACTCCGGGGGCTTCGTCCGACAGCACGACCAGGTCCGGCTTGTAGGAGGCGATCGCCTCGACGTTCGGGTCGTCGCCGTCGAGATTCGTGTGCGGTGCGCTCGGCGGGTAGTCGGAGTACTCGTCGACCGCCTTGACCTGGCTGCCCGCGCCGATCGCATAGAGCATCTCGGTGGCGGTCGGCGACAGTGAGACGATCGCGGTCGGGCGGGCCGGGATGGAGACGGAGCCGTTGGCGGCGCGCACCTTTACCGGAAACGCGGTGCCCGACGCGGCGGACGCGGCAGCCCCGGGGAACAGCACGGCGGCGGCGGCGGCGAGGGCCGTCACGAGAGGCATCCCTCTGGGCCTGGTGAACAATCGATCATCCTCCATCGTGTGCGGAGGACGAAGTGCGCCCGCTGCGACACCCGATGGGGGTACCGAACGAACCGCCCTTCCTCCGAGGACTGGTTGCGTCGACCCAAGTCAGGCGGCTGGGCTCGCCCCGTGTGGGGGCCTCACCATTGCGGGACAGCGCCGGATTCCGACCGGACTTCGCTGAACCTGGGCCACCCCGGCACAAGGCCGGAGCAGTCGCACCGTACCGCACCCTCCGGATCGGCGTCCATCGCGAACCGCAGGAGAGACGTCGCAGACACGTTCTCCCTGCAGTTGTAGGTACGGGGGGCCGTTGGAAATGCGGGCGCAGCACCGGAAGCACGTGCACTGGAGCCAGGAGAGGACCCGCCGCCTCATGGGCACCGTCCCGTGGCGGCTGGCCATGGGCGGCTTGGCCATGGTCGTCACGCTGTCGGCCTTCGCTGTGGCGCCCCTGGTCCCGGGCCAACAGGGGCCGGCCCCCTCGACCAGGTCGGTGCAGGCCCTCGGGGCGGCCACGGCCGCGGCGGACACGGTCTCCCCGTCGTCGTGGGAGCCCCAGCCGGCCACGTACGGGACGGGCTCGCTCCTCGACCAGCCGGTGGCGATGTCCGACGGCACCATCCTGCGCGCGGACGTGTACTTCCCGACCGTCGCGGGGACGGACACACCGGCGAACGGGCTCTTCCCCGTCCTCCTGCAGCAGACGCCGTACGGGAAGGAGTTCATCGTCTACGCGTCGGCGATCGCCAACACGAACGTGGACTACCTCGTCGACCGGGGCTACGTGGTCGTCATCGCGGACGTGCGCGGCACGGGAGACTCGGGCGGCACGTTCGACCTGTTCGATCCCGTGCAGTCGACCGACGGCGTCACGTTGGCGCAGTGGGCCGCGCACCTGCCCGACTCCAATGGTGAGGTCGGGCTCTTCGGCGAGTCCTACATGGGGATCAACCAGTTCCAGACGGTGGAGGCGGCCGGCGCGCACTCGCCCATCAGGGCCATCTTCCCCATCATCTCGGGCAACGATCTGTATGCGGACACGGTCACGCAAGGCGGCATCCCCGACCTCGAGTTCGCTGCGACGTACATTGCGCTCCTCTCGGGCCTCAATCTGACCAACCCTGCCCTGCAGCCGCTGATCGCCGCCGTGCGCAGCGGCAACCCGTCCCTCCTGGCGTCCGGGCTGGCCAACCTCACACCGACCGAGGCGGCGCACAGCCAGGTCCTCGTGTCCTTCCTCCAGCTCATCCTCGCGGTCGAGACCGGGCAGGGAGCCGGCGCCTTCGACGACAGCTACTGGGCGGCGCGCAGCCCGGCCCACGACCTGCCGGCCGTGGTGGCGGACCAGATCCCCGCCTTCATGGTCGGCGGCTGGAACGACCTCTTCGAATCGGGTGAGCCGCTCAACTACGTCGGCCTGCAGGACCTCTACGACGGCCGGTCGCAATACGACGCCATGACGCCGGACCAACCGGTGACCCCGCGGTACCAGCTGCTGATGGGACCCTGGCAGCACGTGACGACGGGGACGGGTGTCAACCTGTCGGCCCTCGAGCTCGAGTGGTTCGACACCTGGCTCCTGGGTGAGCGGACACCGATGGGAGCGACGACGACCCCGCTGCATCTCGACATCCAGAACTCGGGAGGGTCGTGGGTCGACGCGGCCCGCTGGCCCCTGCCCCCCGCCACGCCGACCGCGTACTACCTCGCCCCGGGGCGGAGCGGGAGCGACCCCCTCTCTCCCAACGACGGCGACCTGGTGCCGCAGGCGCCGGCCGCGGCCAGTGGGTCGGACACCATCGCGTCCACCGGCGCGTCGAGCCCGTGCGACATCCAGACCGACCAATGGGGAGCGGGCCTGCTGGCCCTCGGCTTCCAGTCGCTCGACACCGGCGACCCGTGCGACCTCAACGACGTCACGCTGGGCACGGGCCCGGGCGCGTTGACGTACACGACCGCGCCCTTCGCCGAACCCGAGGTCGTGGCGGGTCCTATCGACGCGACCTTGTACACGACGTCGAACACGACGGACACCGAGCTGGCGGCGACGGTCGAGGCCGTCTCCCCGTCGGGCGACAGCGTCCCCCTCTCCTCCGGAGCGCTGGCCGGCTCGCAGCGCGCCCTCGACGCCGGGCGGACCTGGACCTCCCCCGACGGCCTCCCGCTCCTGCCCGTCCACCCGCTGACGGCGGCGTCGCAGCAGGCCGTCGTCCCGGGCCAGGTGACACGACAGGACATCGCCGTCTTCCCGACGATGACCGAGCTGCCGGCCGGCTGGCGCCTCCGGGTGACGCTGACCACGGCGGACACGCCGCACCTCGCCCCGACGGCCGCCCAGCTGCCTCACCTGGTCGGCGGCGTCTATCAGGTGGAGCGCAACGCCGGTGCGGCCTCGGTGCTCAACGTGCCCCTCGCGCCCGCCTCGGCCTTCAGCGTCGCGTGCGGGGCGCTCTGCTCGGCCGCCGGTCCCTGACCAGGCCCGCCGCACGAGCGGCTCCCCTACCATGGCCGTGTGGGGGCCGAGTCGGACAGCCGCGGCGACGGGGGCCCCGGTGGCGACACCAGCGGCGAGAGCGGCATCTCCATAGAGGAGATCGAGGACGCGCTCGTCGACGGCGACACCCCGCTGCCGCCCCGGCGGGGCACCGCCCGGGCAGCCCTGTCGCACCGGACCTTCCGCATCGTCTTCCTCGGCGCCTTCGCGTCGAACATCGGCACCTGGATGCAGAACGTCGTCCTCGGTGCGTACGCGTACGACCTGACCCACTCGGCGACCTTCGTCGGCGTCATCATCTTCGCCCAGCTCGGTCCGACCCTCGTCCTGCCCATGGTCGGGGGCCTGTTGGCCGACAAGGTGGACCGCAAGCGGTTCCTCATCATCCTGTCGATCGAGCAGCTCGTCTTCTCGGTCGCCGTGGCCCTCGTCGTGTTGTCCCCCGACCCTTCCAAGGTGCTCCTGGTCGCCATGGTGTTCATGGTGGGCGCGGGGAGCGCCATGTTCGGGCCCGCGTACTCGGCCATCCTCCCGGGCCTCGTCGGCCGGGAGGACCTGCCCGGCGCGATCTCGCTGAACTCGGCCCAGATGAACGCGTCCCGGGTCATCGGACCGATCATCGGGGGCGTCCTCTACTCGCTCGTCGGTCCGGCGTGGATCTTCGCCGGGAACGCGGCGACATACCTGTTCGTGGTGGGCGCGCTGATGATGGTCACCCTCCCCGCCGTCCCCCAGGTGCCGACGCGGGCCAGCCGCTGGCGCCAGCTGACCGCGGGCATCACGGTGGCCCGGCAGGACCCGGTGGTGGGCCGGTGCCTGGTCACCGTGTTCCTGTTCTCCCTCCTGGCGCTGGCCTTCATCGGGCAGATGCCGGTGGTGGCGGCCCACAACCTCGGGATCAACCTCTCGAAGTCGCCGGACTACGGCATCCTCTACGCCTGCTTCGGCACCGGCGCCCTGGCGGGTGCGATCTCCATCGGCACCGTGTTCGCCCGCACCTCCAAGCCGCTGATCGTGCGGATCTGCCTCGTCGGCTACTCCCTCTCGCTGTGCGCATTCGCGCTCGAACGCAGCCCGGTGCCCGCCTACGTGAACGTCGCCATCACCGGCGCGTTCTATTTCGCGTTCATCACGGCCCTGAACACCACCCTGCAGGCCCGTCTCCACGAGAACGTCCGCGGGCGCGTCATGGCGCTGTGGATGATGGGATTCGGCGGCACAGTCGGCGTCGGCAACCTCCTCATCGGGCCCGTCGTCGCGGCCGTCGGCATCACCGACGTCCTGGTGTTCGGCGCCTGCGTCGCCCTGGCTCTCGCCTGGTACGCGGATGTCCGACCGCGCCCCGACGTTCAGGTCGTGCTGGGGGTCGAGCTGGCCCAGTAGGCCTCACGCAGGGCCTTCTTGTAGAGTTTCCCGTTCTCGCCGCGAGGCAGCGCCTCGGCGAAGTCGACCGTGCGCGGGCACTTGTAGTGCGACAGGTGGTCGCGGCAGAAGGCGATGATCTCCGCCTCGAGCTCCGGGCCGGGGATCGCGCCGGGGGCCGGCTGGACCACCGCCTTGACCTCCTCGCCCATTTCGGGCTCGGGCACGCCGAAGACGGCGACGTCGGCCACGGCGGGGTGCAGCACCAGCACGTCCTCGATCTCCTGCGGGTAGATGTTCACGCCACCCGACACGATCATGAACAGCTTGCGATCCGTCAGGTAGAGGTACCCCTCAGCGTCCAGGTGCCCGACATCCCACAGCGTGCTCCAACCGCGGTCGTTGAAGGTCTGGCGGGTCTTCTCGGGATCGTGGTTGTACTCGAAGCCGGGCGCGCCGATGCGTCCCCCGAAGTACACGACGCCGTCCTCGCCCGCCGGGAGCTCCTCGCCGTCATCGGCGCAGACGTGGGCCTGGCCCCAGATGGTCCGGCCCACCGACCCGGGATGGGTCAACGCCTCCTCGGAGGTGATCCACGTCATACCCATCCCCTCGGTGCCCGAGTAGTACTCGTGGATGATCGGGCCCCACCACTCGATCATCCGGCGCTTCACCTCCGGCGCACAGGGGGCCGCCGCGTGGACCACCGAGCGCAGCGAGGAGACGTCGTGGGCGGCGCGCACCTCGTCGGGGAGCTTCAGCATGCGCACGAACATCGTGGGGACGAACTGCGCGTGCGTCACCCGATGCTGCGCGATGAGCCGCAGGCACTCCTCGGGCTCGAAGTGCTCCATCACGACCGCGGTGCCACCCATGCGGATGGCCGTCATCGACCAGACCAGGGGGGCGGAGTGGTAGAGAGGTGCCGGGCTCAGGTAGACGTCGCCCTCCCCAAAGCCCATGATCCCACCCAGCATCGGGGCCAGGACGGCGTCCGACCCGAAGGGCAGCCCGCTCAGCGGTCGGCGGATGCCCTTGGGATGGCCGGTGGTGCCCGAGGAGTACAGCATGGGCGAGCCCTCCACCTCGACGGCCAGCGGTACGCCGGGGAACCCCGAGACGAAGTCGTCGTAGCGCTCGTAGCCCTCTTCGGCACGGTCGCCCACCATGAGGCGCAGCTCGACCGCGGGCGTCAGCGCCAGCAGCTCGGCCGCCAGGGACGCCAGCGCGGACGACGTGATGAGGGTCCGGGCGCCGCAGTCCTCGACGATGTAGGCCGCCTCTTCGGCGGCCAGATGCGTGTTGACCATGGTGTAGTAGAGGCCGGAACGCTGCAGCCCGAACGTGACCTCATGGGTCCGGTGGTCGTTGGGCATCAGCACCGCCACGTGGTCCCCGGGCCGCAGCCCGTGGGCGTGGAGGGCCTGGGCCGACCGGCACGATCGTTCCTCGAGCTCGGCGAAGCTCACCACGTGCCCCGACGAGGTGATCACGGCGGGCCGCTCGGGGTGAGCGGCGGCGTGGATGCCGGGGCGGAAGTGCGTCGGGGGAGGATCGGGACTCACCGCCCTCTTCTAGCCCAACCCGTGGTCGGCGCGCCCACCCGCCCGACGCCGCGTAGGACGGCACCTCTCCAGGCGTTGTCCTACCAGGTGCCCTGGTGCTGCCCCGCCCCGGCGGGGGGCAGCTGGACCCTGCGACCCACCCATCCGACGACCCAGGCATCGGAGTGACCACGCGCACGTACTGCACCATCCTCTCGACGAACTACCTCCCCAAGGCCCTCGCCCTCGCCGAGAGCCTGCGGCAGCACGAGGACGGTGCGACCCTCAAGATCCTCTTCATCGACCATGCGCACGACGAGGGGTTGCCCGAGCTGGCAGGCGTCGAGTGCCTCAGCACCGAGGTGCTCGGCCTGCCGCGCCAGACCGTCCTCGCGCTCGCCATGTCCTACGATCTGGTCGAGTTCGCCACCGCGGTCAAGCCGCTGCTGCTGAAGGCACTCCTCGAGCAGGCCGAGCAGGTGCTCTACCTCGACCCCGACACCTTCGTGACCTCCCCGATGGCCGAGCTGTCACCCGCCCTCGACGCGTCGGTCGGCGGCATCCTCCTCACGCCGCACTTCCTGCTGCCCCCGCCGCCCGATGCCGACATCGGCGACGGGCACATGCTGCTGGTCGGCGTCAACAACCTCGGGTTCTGCGGCGTGGATCGCCGGGCGGCCGCCTTCCTGGACTGGTGGTGGGGGCATCTGCGCACCGAATGCCTCTACGACCCGCTCGCCGGCCTGTTCGTCGACCAGAAGTGGATGGACATCGGCAGCTCCCTCTTCCAGGCGGCCAGCTTCCGCCATGCGGGGTACAACGTCGGCGTCGCCAACCTCTCCGAACGCCCACTCACCGAGGACGACGAGGGCTACCTCATCGCGTCCACCGGGGACCGGCTGCGCCTCTTCCACTTCCACGCGTTCGATCCGAGTGCGCCCGAGAAGCTCTCGGCGCGCTTCCGCCACTCCGACGAGAACGCGTTGGGGGACGACAGCATCGTGCTCCAGCTGTGCAAGGAATACGCCGCCGTGCTGACCTCGCACGAGCAGAGCCTGCCGGCGGCACCGCCGTACCCTTACCGGACCGATACCCGAGGCAGGAAGATCTCGAGACAGCTCCGGCGTGCCCACCTGCGGCAGTCGCAGTCCGGCCGCATGCCGTTGCCCTCGCCGTTCGATCCGGCGGACGCGGACGCCTACGAGCGGTGGCGTCGCCAGGCGTGGCGTCCCATCGCCCTGGGGCTGCTCGGCGAGATTGCCAAATGCGTCCGAATCGTCCTCCCCGAGGAGTACGACAACATCAAGAAGCGGTTCCCGAAGCTGGGAGACACGCTCAACAGCCGGTTCGCCGGTGGGACAGGCCTCTGGGGCTGATCGCCCGTAAGACCGGGTCCGGTCCGCCGTTCCGCAGTCGACACTCCGTCGGGGAGGCAGGGCGCGGCGCCACGCCGACCGGCTTCCGAGAAGGGATGGACGCTGCATTGGGGACGACGATCCAGCTGAAGAACGGAGCCCGATTCGTGAGGCACCTCTACCGTCGGGCCGGTGAGGGCGTCTACGGAAGGGACCTGGCCGTCCTGCGACGCCTCCAGCGCCAAGGTCGCGTGACCTACGGAGCATGGACCTATGGCGTGCCGACGATCCACACCTTCGAACACGACCGGACATGCCTGCGCGTCGGGAGCTACTCGTCGATCGGCTCCGTGATCCTGCTCGGGGGGGAGCATGCAGCCGATCGCGTCACGACATTTCCCCATCGAATCTGGATGGGCATGGAGGGCGCCGGCGAGGACGGATTCCCGGAGAGAACCGGGGACACCGTGATCGGATCCGACGTGTGGACCTGTTACGGCTCGATGCTGCTGAGCGGCGTGCACATCGGTGACGGGGCGATCGTGGCGGGCGGAGCGGTGGTGACGAAGGACGTGCAGCCGTACGCGGTCGTCGGCGGCAACCCGGCGCGCCTGATCCGGTACCGCTTCCCCGACGACCAGCGGACGGAGCTGCTCGGCATCCAATGGTGGGACTGGCCGGAGGACGAGGTCAGGGCGGCGGTACCCCTCCTGGCCGACAAGGACGCCGGCGCGTTCATTCGGTACGCCCGCGCCCGCTCCAAGGGAACGCTGCTCCCCGTTCCCTGAGCCGCGGGGCTCAGGACCTCTTGCGCCAGAAGGCGCCGAAGCCGTCGATGTCGACGATCTCCTCGTCGATCCCGTGGGTCCGGCGGTAGTCGAGCACGGCCTGGCCAGCCTGCGACTGGTGGCTGCCGAAGTCGTCGATGATGCAGAACCCACCCGGCGAGAGCTTGGGGTACAGCGCCTCGATGGCCTGCCATGTCGACTCGTACAGGTCGCCGTCGAGGCGCATCACCGAGAGCGCCTCGATCGGTGCGGTGGGCAGGGTGTCCTTGAACCACCCGACCAGGAATTTCACCCGGTCGTCCAGCGCCCCGTAGCGCTCGAAGTTGTGGCGCACCTGGTCGGCACCGACGCTCAGGCCGGGACGCGTGTGCAGGTCATCGCCCGTGTCGGCGGGGTACAGGCTGGCGTTCGGGGGCGGCAGGCCCTGGAACGAGTCGGCCACCCACACGGTACGGGCGCTATCCGCCCGCGCCATGAGGTTCGCCTTCATGAAGATGCACGCCCCTCCTCGCCAGACGCCGGCCTCAATGAGGTCACCCGGCACATTGTCGTCGAGGACCGTCTGGACGCAGTGCTGGATGTTGTCCATGCGGCGCAGACCGATCATGGACTCGGCGCGCGACGGCCAGTCGCGGCCGACCTCCCGGAGCTTCGGGTCGTAGGGCTTCTTGTAGACGATCTCGACGTCGGCACGCGACGCCGCCCGGCCGGCGACGTTGCCCAGCCGACGCTTCCACGCCGTCGAGCCGGCAGTGCGGACGCCGCCGAGGATGCTGTCGTTGTCCTCGGCCAGCGCACCGGTCAGGCTCCGCTTGAGCACGTCGAGATAGAGAGATGCCGCATCTGCCGTTCGATCGACGGGTAGCGGCAGACCGTAGACACCGGAGGAATCGTCCCCCGTCGTGGCGGGACTCTCGAACGTCCACTGGGCTTCTGACTGCGTCATGACTTGACCTCCTCTACTGGGCGCGCGGTGCGCGACGATTCGACACCGGACTCCTCCCCGCGGTGGAAGAAGCCGAGGGACTCGGGCAGGCTGCGCACCGCCTCAGCGGGGTTGCCGCTGTAGAACGTCAGCTCCTCGCTCAACGGCGTGTTGATCACGGAGCCGGCGGAAACGATGGAGCGCGGCGGCACCCGCGTCCCGCTGAGCAGCGTGGAGCCCGACATTACGGCGGAGTGGGCGCCGATCTCGACCGAGCCCGTCCCGAAGCGTTCCCGGACCAGATTGAGGCTGTGGGTCAGGATCGTGCACCCGAACCCGGCGAGCGAGCTGTAGTCGCCGATCTCGACGCGATCGGAGCAGTCGATCTCGTGGGCGACGGTGATCATCGCGTGCCGCCCCATCACGAGGGAGGGACGGCGGTCCGGCGAGTGCGGGAACACGTCGGAGGCGGGGTCCCGCGACCGCGGGAACCCGATGATCCAGTTTCTCGTGGCGATGCTGGCACCCTCGCCCAGACGCAGCTCCTCCAGGTCCTTGATCACGTTCAGGGGGCCGATGCTCGCCCCCGGGCCCATCGACAGCCGGCCGACCAGGATGACGCTGCGGCCGATGTAGGCAGTCGGGTGGACGTCCCACCCGAGCAGCCTCCGCCCCAGCCAGCCCTTCAGGCGTGAGGGGAGCACGAGCATGCATATTGCCAAGACGAGCCGCAAGCATCACTCCGTTTGTCCGTTGGTCGATGGTGGAGAAGGGAACCCTGTCGACGGCCCCTGACGGCCGAACGCTCCCCTCGGAGCGAGCACCTATGACGTCCCTCCCGGCAGGAGAACGGCCGATGGGCCCCGAGATTGCGACCAATTATCAGCCCGCCGCGCACTACGACCATGTGCACAGCGCATGGCGGCTCATCATGGGCGAGGAGTTCCACTACGGGTTCTTCGCAGTTCCGGAGACCCCCCTGGAGCTGGCGACGGCCGCCCTGACAGACCAGATGCTCGTGCGGGCGGGTATCAGGGCCGGTGACCGGGTGCTCGACGTCGGGTGCGGGACTGGCCGTCAGGCCTGCGACCTCGCAGCCTCCCTCGGCGCCACGGTGCTCGGCATCACCACGAGTGCCGGCGGCGTCGCGGCGGCCCGCGCGCTGGCCTCCGGGCTCGGACTCGACGGTGCCCGGTTCGAGCAGCGCGACGGGACCGACAACGGTCTGCCGGTCGGCGCGTTCGACGTCGCCTGGGTCCTGGAGTCCTCGCACCTGATGCGCGACCGCAGGGCACTGCTCAGCGAGTGCGCCCGGGTGCTCGCCCCGGGGGGGCGGCTCGTCCTGTGCGACATCGTCCGCAGACGGGACATTCCCTTCCCCGAGGTCCGCGCCCGCAGGGCGGACTTCGCCACGCTCCGGGCGGCGTTCGGTGATGCGCACATGGAGCCGCTCGAGGGCTACAGCTCGACCGTGGAGGAGCTCGGGATGACGGTCACCGACAGCTCCGACATCAGCGTGCCGACACTGCCGACCTTCGGGGCGTGGCGTGTCAACGTCGCGCTGCACCGGGGCGCCCTGCAGGATCTGCTGGGCCACCAGGGCGTCGACGACTTCGTGTCCGCAACGCACATTCTCGAGGCCTTCTGGCAGGACGAGACGCTCGGCTACGGGATCCTCGCCGCCACCAAGGTCTCGTGACGCGCTGCAGCGAGAGACCACCATTGCGAAAGGAGACAGGAATGGCCACGGACCAGGACACGGCGCGAGCTGTGATCGCCGAGTTCCTCCAGCGCGCCGACAAAGGCGCCGAAGGGTGGGGCGACGAGACGGGCCTGTGGGGCGACGGGCTCGGGCTCGACTCCCTCGAGGCGGCGGAGCTCTCCGCCATGCTGGAGGACGAATTCGGATCCGACCCCTTCTCGGCGGGGAGCGACCTGCCCGAGCGCGTCGGGGACATCGTCGCGTTCTACGCCGCCGTCACCACCGAATGATCCTCCTTCTGCAGGGTGCCGCCGCCGATGCACCGGATCGCACGGCGGTCGTCACGCCGGAGGGCTCCGCCACGTACGGAGAGCTGCTGCGCGACGCGCAGCACATCGCGGCCGGCCTGCGCAGGCGCGGCATCACGCGGTTCGCCCTGGTGGAGGCCGATGCCGCCTGGGTCATCCGATTGCTGGCCGGCGCCGCCCTCGCGGGTGCCGAGCCCTGCCAGTACCAGGCCGACACCGCTGGGCACGAACTGATCGAGCAGGCACGGGCGCTGGGCCATTCGGTGGTCGTCACGCGGCGGCGTGACCTCGACGGGTCGCTCGACGCCGTGCACCCGGAGGACCTCGCACCCGGGCGCGCCGGTGAGCCGGAGGTGGCGAGCGGACCGCAACCGGTCACGATCCGCACCACGGGGACGACCGGGCTGCCGAAGGCCGCCCGCCACGACTGGCGCGTCCTGGCCCGGACGGTGGCCGGCATGCGGCCGCGGCCCGAGCAGCGGTGGCTCCTGGCCTACGGCCCGCATCAATTCGCCGGCATTCAGGTCCTGCTCCACGTCGTGGCCAGCCAAGCGACCCTCGTGGCGCCCTTCCCGCGCCAGCCCCGCGACGGCCTGGACGCCCTGGTGGCCGACGGGGTGACCTGCGTCAGCGCGACGCCGACCTTCTGGCGCTTCCTCCTCGCAGAGGCGCGCAGCCGCTCGGTTGCGCTGCCCCGACTGGAGCAGGTGACGCTGGGCGGCGAGGCCAGCCCGGCCGAACTCCTCGAAGAGCTCAGAGCCGCGTTCCCGGATGCCAGGGTGTCGCAGGTGTACGCGTCGACCGAATTCGGCTCCATCACCTCCGTCAATGACGGGTTGCCCGGGATCGCGGTCGGCGCCCTCTTCAGCGAATCGAACCCCACGTCGAACGTGCGGGTCGAGGATGGTGAGCTGTGGGTGCGCGGCGGCGGCGGGATGCTGGGGTACGCGGGAGAACCGGACGGCGGTGACTCTCGAGCCGCAATCGGCGAGTGGCGGCCGACCGGTGACCTCGTCGAGATCATCGGTGGGCGCGTGCTGTTCCGGGGCAGGACGTCCGAGGTCATCAACGTCGGGGGCGTGAAGGTCCACCCCCTGCCCGTGGAGGAGCGGATCTCGGCGCTCGGCAGCGTCGCTCTGGCACGGGTGTTCGGCCGGCCCAGCGCGCTGACCGGCGCCATCGTCGCCGTGGACATCGTGCCCGCGGGCGGAGCGGGCACCGCCGACGTGCAGCAGATCCGGCGCGAGGTCCAGGCGGCCGTGGCCGACCTGCCGCGGGCCTGGCACCCGCGCAGCGTCACCCTGGTGGACACCATCGAAACGCGTGGTGGGAAGACGGTGCGGGGGGTCGAGGCATGACCTCGCCCGACGGCCCCCGGGTCGCCCTGATCACCGGTGGGAGCAAGGGCCTCGGCGCCGGCCTGGTGGCAGCCTTCCTCGGCGCCGGCTACTGCGTGGAGACCTGCGCACGCTCCAGGACGGGCACGGTCGAGGACTGGGAGGACGACACGCAGCTCGAGGAGCTCTTCCACTTCACTGACGCGGACGTCTCGGACCCGGCCGAGGCCGAGGGCTTCGTCAGGGAGGCGGCCGCCCGCTGGGGACGCATCGACGTGTTGGTCAACAATGCGGGCGTCGCGCGGGAGGGTGTCGTGGGGCTCTTCGGGAACGACGCGCTCGACCAGGTGGTGGACCTCAACCTCAAGGGCACCGTCTTCGTGACGCGGGCGGCGAGCCGGATGATGCTGGCCCGGCGCTCCGGCGCGATCGTCAACATCTCCTCGGTCGTCGGGCTCTCGGGCTACCGCGGCCTGTCCGTCTACGGCGCCACCAAGGCGGCGCTCGACGGGCTCACCCGGGGCCTCGCCCGGGAGCTCGGTTCGCGTGGCATCACCGTGAACAGCGTCGCACCGGGGTACCTGCGCACGGAGATGAGCCACGGTCTCGACGAGGACCAGCTCGGCCAGATCACCCGGCGCACGCCGCTCGGCCGCCTCGGCGAGCCCGAGGACGTGGCCCGGACGGTGCTGTTCCTCACCGACCCCGCCAACACCTACATCACCGGCCAGGTCGTCGTGGTCGACGGCGGCCTGACCTGCTGACGCCGTCGCTCATCCCCGCTTCGGCGACCAGTCCCAGCGCCGGAGGCTGACGAAGACACCCACGGCACCCCAGATCGCGATGACCAGGATGTCGTTCCACGGCGACGTGCCCGGGATGCCGTTGAACGTGTCGACCATGCCCAGGATGAGGTGCCGGATCGGGAAGAAGTCGGTGAACGTCGCCAGCCCAGAACCAGCCCTGACCGGGAAGTAGAGCCCCGACAGCGCGACCAGGATGAAGAACACCAAGCTCACGATCGGGCCCGCGGCGTCGGCATTGGGGACCACGGTGCTGATGCCCACCCCCATGGCGGTGAAGCTGAACATGCCCACGACCAGCAGCAGGAGGAAGGTCCCGATGTCATGTGGCCCGTGCACGCCGTAGCCGACGCGCCCCAGCACGAGGACGAGCACGACCTGGATGAGGGCGATGATCATCCAATTGACGAAGATGGCGGTCAGCAGCATCCAGGTCGGGAGCGGGCTGAGACGGAGCCGCTTGAGCAAACCCATCTCGCGGCGATTGACCATGCTGATGGCCAGGATGTTGAAACAGGCGGCCATGACTCCGTAGGCGGCGAAAGCCGGGACGTAGTACTGCCCGAGATTGAAGGGCAGGTAGTTCACGGTGGAATGACGGGACGTGGACAGGAAGATCACGATGAACGCCAGCGAGAAGCCGATCGTCAGCACGGCCCCGATCGGGTTCAGCCAGAACGAGAGCTGTTCGAAACCCACCTGCCGCGCCACCAGCGGCACGTCGCTCAGCCCGCGGAACGATCCCCTGACGGGCGTGTCGGTCGTGCTCATCGCCGTACCTCCCGGTCCGATCGTTCCGCCCGGCGCTCCGCCTGCTCCTGGGTCAGACCGAGATAGATGTCCTCGAGGGAGACGCGGAGGACGGACAGGCCCTGCAACGGGTGGCCGCCTTCGAGCGCCCACCCGGTCAGGTCGTGCAGGACGCTGACCTCGTCCTCGGTGTGGATCTCGACCCGGCCGTCGTCGGAGGGCTCTGCGGGCACCGGCAGCGAGTCCACCGTCACCCCCTCGGGGAGGCGGAAGCGGATCGTCACCGCCCCGAGATCGCGCCCGCCGATGGACGAGGGCGTCCCGCTGGCGACGATCTCCTGGCCGAAGAGGACGGCCACCCGGTCGGCCAGCGCCTCCACCTCGTCCATGTAGTGCGTCGTCAACAGCACCGTGGTGCCCTCCGACGCCAGGAGGCGGATCAGTTCCCAGGTCTCGCGCCGCCCGGAGGGATCGAGGCCGGTCGTCGGCTCGTCGAGGAACAGGAGCTCGGGGTTGCCGATGATGCCGAGGCCCACGTCGAGACGTCGCTGCTGTCCGCCCGAGAGCCGCTTGACCCGGTCGTCGGCCTTCTCCGAGAGTCCGATCAAGTCGATCACCTCGTCGACGGGCCGCGGGTGGGGGTAGTAGCCGGCGTTGCGGGTGAGCACCTGGCGGACCGAGTAGTAGGGCTCGACCGCGAGCTCCTGGAGGATCACGCCGATGCGCGTGCGCAGCCAGCGCTGGGTGCTGTGGTCCGAGGGGTCGACGCCCAGCGTCTGCACCCGGCCGCCGCTCCGTTCCCGGAAGCCCTCCAGGATCTCGACCGTCGTGGTCTTGCCTGCGCCGTTCGGCCCGAGGAGGGCGAACACCTCGCCCTTGTGCACCTCGAAGCTCACGTCGCGCACGGCGACGGTGTCCCCGTAGGACTTGGAGAGGTGCTCCACGCTCACCGCCGGCACGGCGACCCCGTATTCCCATGCCCTGGAGCAACCAAATGTCCCGGGCCCTGCCGCCACTCCACCCTCGGGACCATCGGGACGACGCTAGCGGGCGACCGGCTGCCACAAGCGACCGACGCCTACGAGGCCTCCGTCCCCACCGGGACGCCGGTCGCGCCCGACCCCGCCGGCACCTCGCCCGCCGCCGCCAGCACCTTGTCCAGCAGGTCGCGCAATTGGCGCAGTTCGGGCTGCGTCAGCGCAGCAAAGGCCGCCGGCGGGACCGACACGACGGCGTCGATCTGCGCCGCCAGCGCCCGGCCCGCCTCAGTCAGGACGATGATCTTGACCCGCCGGTCATCGGGCGCCGGCTCCCGTCGGGCCAGGCCGCGCGCGTCGAGGTCGTCGACCAGCGCCGTGATGTACGAAGGGTCGACCCCGATGCCCCGCGCCATGTCACCCATGGAGACGCCGTCAACCTTGGAGAGCCGGATCAGCGTCTTGATGACCCCGGGCGAGAGCTTCGTCCGCACGCCCAGCGCGGCCATCCGCTCCACGTGCTCACCTTCGAAGGCGACACGGCGCAGCCGGTCGAATGCCTCCTCGGCCATACCCATCTCCCAATTGTCGCACCGAGGAAACTATTTGACAACTCCAGACCTTTGAGTAGTCTTAAGTAATCCGATGCCACGCTCCCCTGCCACCGGCTTCACCCTGACTCCCGAGGTCCGACGGACCTCCACCGTGGTGGTCCTGGGGTCGATCATGTCGATCCTCGACACCACGATCGTGGCGGTGGCACTGGCCACGCTCGGACGGGACTTCCACGTCTCGGTCACCACGATCCAGTGGGTGGCGACCGGCTACCTGCTGGCCCTGGCCGTGGTCATCCCCATCACCGGGTGGGCGGTCGACCGTTTCGGGGCGAAGTCGGTCTGGATGACCTCGCTCAGCCTCTTCATCGTCGGCTCGTGCCTGTGCGGGGTGGCCTGGTCGGCCAACTCGCTGATCGCGTTCCGCGTGCTCCAGGGCATCGGCGGCGGCATGCTGCTCCCGGTCGGCCAGTCGATCCTGGCCCGCGCCGCGGGCCCGCAGCGCATGGGCCGGGTCATGAGCATCATCGGAGTGCCCATGGTGCTCGGACCGATCCTGGGGCCGGTCATCGGCGGCCTCATCGTGTCGAACTTCAGCTGGCGGTGGATCTTCTACATCAACCTGCCGATCGGCATCGTGACGCTGCTGCTGTCGCAGCGCTGGCTGCCCAAGTGGGACACCGACGAGCGCTTCCCCACCGCCTTCGACACCCTCGGGTTCTGCCTGCTCTCCCCCGGACTGGCCGCCCTGGTGTTCTCCCTGGCGGAGGTCGGCACCACGGGCAGCTTCACCAGCACGTCAGTGATCGTGAGCTTCGTCATCGGCATCGCGCTGATGACCGGGTTCATCCTCCACGCGCTGCGGATCAAGAACCCACTGCTCGAGCTGCACCTGTTCAAGGACCGCAACTTCAGCGTCGCCAACATCTGCATCTTCGTGCTGGGCGCCACCCTGTTCGGCTCCATGTTCCTGCTGCCGCTCTACTACCAGATCGCCCGCGGCCAGGAGGCCTGGGTGGCGGGGTTGCTCATGGCTCCGCAGGGGATCGGCGCCGCCTGCATCATGCGCTGGGCCGGCAACATCACCGACCGGTTCGGACCCCGCCGTATCGTCCCGTTCGGCGTCCTGCTCATGGCGGTGGCCACGATCCCGTTCGCCTTCGTCACGACCTCGACCAGCGAGGCACTCCTCGCCGTCACACTCTTCGTGCGCGGCCTCGGGCTCGGTCTCACCATGATGCCCGTGACCGCCGCCGCCTATTTCGACCTCAGCCACGCCGAGATACCCAAGGCCAGCACCACCATGAACATCGTCCGCCAGGTGGGGGGCTCGGTGGCCACGGCGCTCTTCGCAGTGGTGCTGGAGCGACAGATCGTGGCCAACCTCGGGCCGGCTGCCGCCAAGGCCGGGGGGAGTGCGGGTGTCATCAGCTCCACCGTCAAGCTGCCGCCCCGGGTCGCGGACTCGGTGGCGACCGCGTTCGCCCACACCTTCTGGTGGGCGATCGCGACGATCCTCCTCGCCTTCATCCCGACCCTGTTCCTGACCGATCGCGCCCCGGCGCAGACGGCGGCGCATGCGGAGGTGGGCGCCGCGGACGAGCCCGCCGACGGCCCCGGCGACGCGGAGTCGGGACCCCGCGTCGCCGGGGCGATGCTCGACTGACCGGGTCCGCCGACCCTGACGTGGTCGCTGCACTGGCGGCCTCGCTCGCCCGCGCCGGCTGCGTGGCCGCCGAGGAGGAGGCCGCCGAGCTCGCCGCCGTGGCGGGGGACGACCGCACGCTGCTCGTGTCGCTGGGCGACCGCCGCCGGACCGGCGAGCCCATCGCCTGGATCACGGGGCGCACGGATTTCGGCGACCTGACGGTCCGCGTCGACCCGGGCGTCTACGTCCCGCGCTGGCAGAGTCTCCCGCTCGTCCGCCGTGCTGCGCTGCGGCTCCCGGCGCGGGGCACGGCCATCGACCTCTGCACGGGTTCGGGGGCCGTCGCGGCCGCGCTGCGGGCCGAGCGCCCCGGGGCTCGCATCGTGGCCACGGACTGTGACGCCCGCGCCGTCGCGTGCGCCAGGGCCAACGGCGTGGAGGCCTATCCGGGCGACCTGTTCCGAGGTGTGCCCCCGGAGCTGCAAGGCCGGACCGACGTCGTCGTGGCGGTGGTGCCCTATGTCCCCACCCCCGAGCTCCCGGTGCTCCCGAGCGACACGCTGCACTTCGAGGACGCCTCCCACTACGACGGCGGACCCGACGGCACCGATGTCCTGCGGCGCGTCGTGGCCGCGGCACCGCGCTACCTCCGCTCCGGCGGCGCGCTGCTGCTCGAGCTCGGTGGAGACGAGGCCGTCGCCTTGGAGCCTGTGCTCGAGCGCGCCGGCTACGGCTCCGTGCAGACCTGGTCCGATGCCGACGGCGACCTCAGGGGCGTCGAGGCGATCTGGCGCTGACCCCTCTCTCAGCGACGAGCGAACACGTCGGCCACCGCCGTCCGATCGACGACGTGCCACCCCGGGTCTCGGGAGAGGTACTCCGAGAGCGCGGTGTGCGGCGCCCACACGACGTAGGAGACGTGGTACGCCGAGAGCACCGGGTCGGGGTCGGTCGTGACGTCGGTCACGTCGAAGAACTCGGTGAGCACGCGACCCTCGAAAAGGTCCGTGCGCCCGTCGACGAACGTTGCCCGTTGGCGGGCGATCGAGTAGTCGCCCCACGTGTACTCGGTGAAGATGCGCCCGTGATGGGTCCCCAGGTAGTCGAAGGCCTGCACCGGCAGCGTCGGTGACACCGTCCCCGCCGGCACCGACGGTGCGGCCAGGATCACGATGGCGAACACGACGAGCCCCCCACCCGCCCACCGGCGCGCGACGGTTCCCCACGGGCGCCGGGCCGGAAGGCTGGCCGCCAGCCCCACCGCGACGACCATCAGGTAGACGACGAGCCGCTGCGTCCGCAGCGCCTCGACGAAGAGCAGCAAGCCGAGCGTCCCCTCGAGCAGCGGTATCCGCCGCGACCGGACGCAGGCCACCAGCACGGCGAGCGGCACGAGGAAGACCAGGAGCGTCATGAGCGAATGGAAGTCGGGCGAATTCCATTCGTCGATGTACTGGGCGATCTGGGGGTTGCGGGCGACGTCGACGTCGTAGGCGAGCAGGCCAGGACCGTACGGGGTGATGCAGGAGGCGACGAGGCTGCCCAGCAGGCTCAGCGCGAGCAGGCCGGGGCGCGGCGACTGCCGCGCGCCTCCGAGCCGCTCCACCAGCCGCGCCGGTGCCAGCGACCACGCCAACTCGACGCCCAGCACGAGGAGCCCGATCAGGATCGATCCGTGCGTGTTGACCCATGCCACGCACAGCAGCGGGAGCGCCAGGAGCCACCGTGCGTCGGCCCGCGCCTTGGTCAGCACCAGCAGCTCGAGCGGCAGCCACACCAGCGAGAAGTCCAAGCCCCGGTCGCCCGCCACCACGCCTGCGATGCCCACCGCCAGCAACATGACGATGGCGGCCACCCGCCCACCGCGCGCTCCGAGCGCACGGGCGTAGGCCGCGCTCACGAGCAGGCACAGGGCGCCCAGCACGATCGCGTAGATGTTGGAGGCAGCCGCACCGAAGGCCCGGAAGAGCTCGGCCAGGGCGATCTCCGATCCCCATTCATCGGTGATCCAGCGCCGGTGCGACTCCGTGTAGCTGAAGGGGTCCAGCCCCATCAGGGAGTGGTGGGCGAGCATCCACTGCCCGGCCGCCAGCTGCCAGAACTCGTCGTTGGACAGCTCCCGGCCCAGCGCGACCGCAGTGATGAACCCGATGCCGAGGGCCAGACCGACGAGCTCAATGGCCCGTGGCGACATCCGGGGCAGTGGCGGGTGCGAGCCCGTCTGCCCCGAGCGAGCAGGGGCGGCGCGGGCCGTCGGCACTGTGCGTGTCTCGACGGCCTGCACGCTCGCCTGCACCGCTCCTCCCTCGTGCCGGTCCCCCAACCGGCGCCCTTCCTGCACCGTAAGCGCGGCGCGTCACGCGCACGTCGCAGGATGGTTGCGATCGCGGTGCGTGGCTCAGCAGCTGGGCTGGACCACCAGCGCCTTCAGGAGCGCGGGCCACTCGTAGACGGCGCCGCGTACCCAGGCCCAGAATCCGGCGGGCTCCACGCCCACCTCGAGCACCTGCCCGGGATAGCAGCGCCCGATCCGCAGGCGCGCCCTGGTCGCCTGGGTGGTGGGCATGACGACGATGACCCGGTTCCAGTGGTGCGCCGCGGCCAGGTGGGCGATGGAGCGGGCCTCACCCTGCGTCGTCTGCGGGTCGGCGCGGAAGCACAAGATGCGCGCCGAGGGCAGATGGAGGACGGACGGTTCGCAGGAGTAGTTCGGGAGCAGTGAGAAGACGAGGGTCGGCGCGTACCCCTGCTTGGCCAGTGCGACGCCCTCCTCGAACGGCCCGTCGGTACCGCCCCCCAGCACGACGATGGCGCTCGACCGCTGCGGTGCGTTGACATCGGGGAACACGAACAAGCGCAACGTCAGCCCGCAGAACACGAGGACCAGCACCACGGCGACGGCCGCGATCACGCGCGACCGCCTCGACCTCAGACCCACCACCGGGGACATTCTCGCGCCCGGTGGAGCCGGTCCCGCCAATCCGCCCGACAGCGAGTCGGGGCGGCTGGCCGCTCTACGTGAGCAAAGGGTCCCGTGGCAGTCCGAGGATCCGCTCGGCAATCTGGTTACGGGTGATCTCGGACGTCCCTCCCGCGATGGACATGGCCCGCGTGGCGAGTTGGGTGTACCCGGCCAACGCGTCCTCGCCGTCGAGGAATGCGGTCGCCGGGCCCACGAGATCGGCCTGCAGCCGTGCCCGGTCGTGACCGTGCTCCGCGAGCACCAACTTCGTCACGTTGCCTTCGGGTCCGGGTCCCGTGCCGATGACGGCCCGCTGCGCCCGGCGGAGGTTGAGCACCTTCAGCACGTGCTCCTTGGTCAAGATGGCGCCGACACGCGCCGCGGCACCCGGTACCCGGTCGCCGCCGCGCGCGAGCAGCGCCATCAGGTCCATGGGCGGGAAGATGCCGCCCACGCCGCCACCAATGGAGACCCGCTCGTTGCCCAGCGTCGAGCGCGCCACCGTCCAGCCGTCGTCCGGCGACCCGACGACGTCGTCGTCGGGAACGAACACGTCGTTGAAGAACACCTCGTTGAAGTCGGCGCTCCCGGTGATCTGGCGCAGCGGCCGTACCTCGACCCCCGGTGCGTGCATGTCGATCACCATCGTGGTGATGCCTGCGTGCTTGGGTGCATCGGGGTTGGTCCGCACCGTGGCGAGACCGAGGTGGCAGTGCTGGGCACCGCTGGTCCACACCTTCTGCCCGTTGACGTTCCAGCCCCCGTCGACGCGCGTCCCCCTGGTCTTGACCGCCGCCGCATCGGACCCGGCATCGGGCTCGCTGAACAACTGGCACCAGACGTACTCACCCATCAGCGTCTTGAAGACCCAGCGCTCCACCTGATCGGGTGTCGCGTACTGGTTCACCGTCATGATGTTCCAACCGGTGATGCCCAGCCCGGGGACCGTGACCCCCGCCGCGCGCAGCTCCTCTTCGATCACGATCTGCTCGACCGCTCCCGCCCCGCGGCCCCAGGGCCTGGGCCAGTGCGGGACCATCAGCCCCGATTCCACCAGCGCCCTGCGTCGATCGGGACCCGGGAGCGCGCCGATCCGCTGCGCCTCGGCGCGCGCCTCGGCCCGGATCACCTCTGCTTCGGGAGGGAGGTCGAGCGAGACCTGGCGCGCCGTCCCCCGGGCCGCCTGCGCCGTGACGTCCTCGGCGTCGGCGGGCGAGCCGAGCAGCGCCTGGAGGACCAGCGCCCGGCGCAGGAAGAGATGCCCGTCGTGCTCCCAGGTGAACCCGATGCCCCCGTGCACCTGGATGTTCATCTGGGCACTGTGCACCACCGGGCCGAAAGCCAGCTGGGCCGCCATGGCGGCGACCAGGTCGAATTGCTCGGGCGAGTCCCCCGATGCCCGCGCGGCGTCCCACACGGCGGCGGTCGCCAGCTCCGCCGCCACGAGCATGTCCGCGCAGTGGTGCTTGACGGCCTGGAAGGTCCCGATCGTCCGCCCGAACTGCACCCGCTCCTTGGCGTAGCCCACGGCGGCGTCCGTGCAGGCCGCCATGACACCCACCGCCTCGGCCGCACCGAGGGTCCGGGCCAGGGCGCGGGAACGACCAGCGGCGCCCATGATCACGTCGGCCTCGCGCAGCGTCGCCGACGACACCGTCACCCGAGCCGAACGTCGCGAGGGATCGATGTCCTTCGTACCACCCAGCGTCACGCCGTCGGCGCCCCGCTGCACCGCCACCATGTCGTCGCCGGCCCGGAGCAGGAACAGGTCCGCCCCCGCGCCGCCGAGGACGATGCCACCGTCGCCGTCGAGCATGCCGTCGGTCAGGGTCAGCGAGCCGCCGAGCCCGACGGCGGCCACCAGGGTGCCATCGGCCAGGCTCGGCAGGAAGAAGGCGTGCTGCTCGGCGGTGCCGCACTGCGCGATCAGGGCGGAGGCGAGCACCGTCGGCAGGAACGGGCCCGGGGCCACCTGGCGCCCGAGCTCGTCGAGCACGACGACGAGCTCCCCCAGGCCCGCACCGGCGCCGCCGTGCTCTTCGGGCAGGTGGATGCCGAGCCAACCCAGCTCGGCCATCTCCTTCCAGAAGGTCGGCCGCGGCTCGCCGTCGGCCTCCAGCAAGGCACGGTTGGCGGCCAGCGAGCCGTGCGCCGACAGCACGCCGCGCACCGTGGCCCCCAGCTCCCGGTGCTCGTCGGTGATGGCGATCGGCATTCCTACCCCCCTTGTTCGTTGCCGCGGCCGGGAGGCCCCGCGCCGCCCGGCCGCACGACACTAGTGAACGATGGCCCGCCGCTCCCCGGCCGGGACGATACGATGCAGCCGTGAGGTAGAGCCAGACGTGACCGCCGGCCAGAGCGCGCCGCAGCCGTCGTCACCCGCCAGTACCCCCTACCCGGAGCTCCCTCGCTCATGCCTTCCCTCGCCGCAGCACCACCGGCGACCCTCGTCGCCCACCACCTCCGACACGAGCGCGGGGGCCATCGCGTCCTCGACGGCGTGTCGCTCACCGTCGGGCCCGCCACCTGCCTGGGCGTGATCGGTCCCAACGGTGTCGGCAAGTCGACCCTCCTGCAGATCCTGGCGGGCCTCCTCGAGCCCGTCGACGGTGACGTCAGGGTCGATCCCCCGACCGCCACGGTGGGCTACCTCAGCCAGGAGCACGCGCCGGCGGGCGCCGAGACCGTGCGGACCACCCTGTACCGCCGCACGGGCGCCGCCGCCGCCGAGGCCGACCTCTCCGCCGCCGCGGCGGCGCTCGCGGCGGGCGAGGCGTACGCCGACGACCGCTTCGCCGAGGCGCTGGCCCGCTACGAGTCGATCTCCGCCGGCGACTTCGAGGCGCGCCTCATGACCACGCTCGGGCAGGTGGGCCTCTCCGCGCGGCTGGCCGACCAGCCGGTCGCCACGCTGTCGGGCGGGCAGGAGGCGCGCGTGGCGCTGGCCGCCGTCCTTCTCGCACGGTTCGACATCACGCTGCTGGACGAGCCGACGAACGACCTCGACTTCGACGGCCTGTCCCGGCTGGAGGAGATGGTGGACCGCCGCCGCGGCGGGATGGTGATCGTGTCCCACGACCGCGCCTTCCTCGACCGCGCCGTCACCGATGTGCTCGAGCTGGACGAGCACACCCGCACCGGGTGCCTGTACGGAGGCGGGTGGCAGGGCTACCAGGCCGAGCGCGAGGCCGATCGGGCGCATGCGGACGAGGCGTACGCGGTGTACGAGGCCCGGCGCGCCGATCTGCAGCGGCGGGCGCAGCGGGAACGGCAGTGGGCGACTGCCGGTGTGGCGCGTGAGCGGAAGCAGCCCCGTGACAACGACAAGGCGCAACGGGACTTCCGGATCAACCGGACGGAGCGGCTGGCACAGAGGGCTCGGCGCACCGAGCGGGCGCTCGAGTCGCTCGAGGTGGTCGAGAAGCCATGGGAGGGCTGGGACCTGCGCTTCAGCATCAACGAGGCCACCCGGTCGGGGGCCGTCGTCGTCCGTCTCGTCGACGCCGTCGTCGAACGGGGTGACTTCAGCGTCGGACCCCTCACCCTCGACATCGCGTGGGCGGACCGGGTCGCGCTCGTCGGTCCCAATGGGTCGGGCAAGACCACGCTCGTCGAGGCCATCGTGGGCCGGCTCCCCTTGGCCGCCGGGACACGGCAGATGGGCCCGAGTGTCGTGGTGGGCGAGCTGTCGCAGGACCGGCGGGTCCTGCCGGAGGCGTCCAGCTTGGCGGACGCGTTCGCGGCGGCCACCGGGCTCCCCCGCGCCCGCGCCCGGTCGCAGCTGGCCAAGTTCGGACTGGGCACCGACGCCGTGCTCCGTCCCCTTGCATCCCTCTCACCCGGAGAGCGCACCCGCGCCGAGCTCGCCGCGTTCGCGGCGCGCGGCGTCAACTTCCTGGTCCTCGACGAGCCGACGAACCATCTCGACCTGCCGGCCATCGAACAGCTGGAGTCGGCGCTGCACGAGTACGGGGGCACGCTGCTGCTCGTCTCGCACGACCGCCGGCTGCTCGAGTCGGTGCCGTTGACCCTGCGGGTCGAGCTTCCCGTTGCCGGCGGCGGGAACTGAGCGCGCCGTCCGCCCCGATTCGACGCACGCCGCCTCAGCCAGCGGCACCGCGATCGCAACCCGGCTGCGCCGCAGGATCACCCGTGGCCCGTCATCGTGTTGTGCAGTAGTTGTCCAGCACCGGGCAGAGCACCGGAACGGCAACGAGCAGCACGGGGGATGGACATGACACACAGCCTCGAGGCCGCAGAGCAGATGGTCAGGCAGCTCATGACCGAGGCAAACCGATCGCACGCCGATGCCGACTGGCGCTACGAGCTGACCAGCAACGTCGACAACATCGAGGTCGTCCGAGAGCGTGGCACCCGCGCCCACACGCTGCGCATCCACCCGTGCTGGCTGCGCTACGTCGTGTCGCAGGGCGACTTCAAGTCGTGCGTCGCCGACGAGATCGAGGCCTGGCACCTCCTCGTCCGCCTGACCGGCGCGAGCACGTCCGTCTGAGCCCCGCACCGCCGGCCGCCCGGCCGACGGCCGCCCTCTTGGCCGAGTACATCTAGGCGAACCGCGCCCGCAGCGCGACCTCCGCCGCGGACACCCCGCACATGCCGTGGACACCGCCCCCCGGGGGTGTCGAGGCCGAGCAGAGATACACACCGTCGAGCGGAGTCCGGTACGGGTTCCACCGCGGCACCGGCCGGAACACGGTCTGGCGCAGCGTGGCCGCCCCTCCGTTCACGTCGCCCCCCAGCAGGTTCGGGTTGTGGGACTCGGCCTCCGCGGCGGTCCGCACCGCCCGGGCCAGCACCCTGTCCCGGAAGCCGGGCGCGAACCGCTCGATCTGCGCCTCCATGACCTCTGCCATGTCGACGTCCGAGCCGTTCGGCACGTGGCAGTACCCCCACAGGGTCTGCCCACCGGCCGGCGCGCGCGTCGGGTCGACGACGCCGGGCTGGGCGACCAGGACGAAGGGGCGGTCCGCATGCCGCCCCGCGCGGACCTCGGCCTCGGCGCGGGCCACCTCCTCGAAGGTGCCGCCGACGTGGACGGTCACGGTGCGACGGCAGGCCTCCGCGCTCCAGGGCACCGGTCCGTCGAGCGCCCAGTCCACCTTGCAGGCCCCGGGTCCGGGCCGGAACCGGGCCCAGGGGCGGGCCGCTCGCTTCGACAGCCGCGGACCGGCCAGACGGACGAATTGGCGCGGCGTGACGTCGAGCAGCACGACGCGCGCCCTCGGGAGCTCGGACAGCGAGGTCACCCAGCGGCCCGTGTGCACCACGCCGCCCAGACGGCGCACCTCGCCCGCCAGGCCGGTCGTGATGGCCGCGCTGCCGCCCTCCACGACGGGCCAGCCCACGCCGTGCCCCATCGCAGTGAGCAGCAGGCCGAACGCCGCCGTGAGCGGCGCCGTCAGCGGCTCCATGGAGTGCGCGGCCGCGCCGGCCAGCAGCGCTCGCGCCGCGTCGGTCGAGAAGCCCCTGGTCGCATGCCTGACCGACCGCGAGCCGACGCGGGCGAAGCGGGCCAGGGCAAGGGGGTCCCGCGGTATCCCACGCATCGGGCCCATGACATAGGGGACGATCCTGTCCAGCCAGTCCACCAGCGGGCCCACGAGCTGGCGGTACGGCGCCGCATCCCCGCCCAGGTGCGACGCCGTCTCCTCGATGCTCCGGTACAGCGCGGCGGCACGCCCGCCGCCGAGCGGCTGGGCAAAGGCCACCTCGGGCTGGCGCAGCACGACGCCGAGCCCGCGCAGGTCGAGGGAGCGGAAGAAGGGCGAGGCCACCAACGCCGGGTGCACGGCCGAGCAGACGTCATGGCGGAAGCCCTGCAGGGTCAGCTCCTCGGTGCGTGTTCCACCCCCGACGGTGGGCGCGCCCTCGTACACCTCGACCCGGTGCCCGGCCCGAGCCAGGGTGATCGCAGCCGCCAGGCCGTTGGGCCCCGAGCCCACCACGACCGCCTCCGTGTGCTGCACACACCGACGTTACCGATCTCGCCTCACCGTCGCACAGGAACCCGGCTGGCGCGCCGCCCGGCGTCTCAATAGGTTGCCCCTGTCACGAGATCGCACGCGCACGGTGGGACGAGGTCCCCGCCAGGCGGACCGGAGAAGGGGGCCACATGCCAGAGTCACCAGAGGTGCACGGGACCTGCGAGCCACGCTTCGAAGGTGTCCGCGCCACGCTCGCCGGCCAGATCGAGAGCGGCGCCGACCTCGGTGCCTCCGTCGCGGTCTTCCTGGGCGGCGAGCCCGTGGTCGACATCTGGGGCGGCTGGGCCGACCCGGCGAAGACGAAGCCCTGGGAGCGCGACACCATCACCAACGTGTGGTCCACCACCAAGACCATGACGTTCCTCTGCGCGCTCATGCTGCACGACCGTGGGGAGCTCGACTTCCACGCCCCCGTCGCGACCTACTGGCCCGAGTTCGCCGCCAACGGCAAGGAGCGGGTCGAGGTGCGCCACGTCATGGGGCACACCGCCGGGCTCCCCGGGTGGGACGAGCCCCTCGTCGCCGAGGACCTCGCCGACTGGAAGAGGTGCACCTCGCTGCTGGCCGCCCAGGCTCCGTGGTGGGAACCCGGCAGCGGGTCGGGCTACCACGCCGTGACGCAGGGGTACCTCATCGGCGAGCTCGTCCGTCGCATCACCGGCGAGAGCATCGGCCGCTGGTTCGACCGCGAGGTGGCGACGCCCCTCGATGCAGACTTCCACATCGGCCTCCCGGCCAGCGAGGACCACCGCGTGTCCGACGTGATCCCGCCACCGCCGATCGACGTCGCCGCCATGGAGGGACAGGTCTCCGATCTGATGCTCAGGACGTTCATGAACCCGCCCATCGACGCCACCATGGCGCACCACGAATGGTGGCGCCGCGCCGAGATCCCCGCCGCCAACGGCCAGGGCAACGCCCGCTCGGTCGCCGCCGTCCAGTCGATCATCGCCGGCCGGGGTGAGGCGCGCGGCGTCCGCCTCCTGTCGGCCGAGGGCACCGACCCGATCTTCGAGGTCCAGGCGGACGGCATCGACAAGGTCCTCGGCGTGCCGGAGCGCATCGGCATGGGCTACGGCCTGAGCAACCCGCCAGACATGCCGCTCGGCCCGCGGGCCTGTTACTGGGGCGGCTACGGCGGCTCGGTCATCATCATGGACCAGGACGCCGCGCTCACGGTCTGCTACGTCATGAACCGGATGGAGTCCGGCCTCGTCGGCGACCTGCGCGGGACCAACATCGTGGCGGCCACCGTGGCCGGTCTCGCCTCGTAGTCAGGGCAGCACCGCCTCGGCCTCGATCTCCACCCTCCAGGCGGGGTCCAGCAGTCCTGCCACCACGACCATCGTGGCGGCAGGTCGCACCGACCCGAGCAGCTCGCCGTGGACCGCGCCGACGGCCGCCGCGTCATCCACCGCCGTGATGTACACGCGCGTCCGCACGACGTCGTCCAGCCCCGCACCCACCTGGGTCAGGGCGGCCTCGATGATCTCGAAGCAGCGCCGCGCCTGCGCGGCGGCGCCGTCGGGGCAGCCGCCTCCGGGCAGCACCGGGCCCGTGCCCGAGACGAGCACCCGGTCCCCCACTCTCAGTGCCCGGCTGAACCCGATGGTGGGTTCGAACGGCGAGCCGGAGGAGACACCCTGTCGATCGGCCACGGCCGAATCCTCGCACCCCGAGGCGTGGGGACCCGACACGGCCGGTACCATTGGCCGCCATCGGAGGTCGGATGGGTCTGAGTCGGCCGCGGATCACGGTGGTGGTGGGCGCAGGTGCCCTGGCGGTGGGCGCCATCGCCCTGGCGGTGGGCGCCATCGCCCTGGCCACCAGCACGCCGTCGGCCGCACCGCCGCCGCCGGCGCACCACGTGGTCCCCACGACGACCACCCCCGCGGCCCCCGCGCCCGGCACGGTGACGGCGCCCGCGGCGAGCACGCTCGTCGCCACGACCCACGGCTCCATCCCGGGCTACGCCTCGGCCGAGGCGGCCACCCCATCCATGACGGTGCCCGGCACCTGGTACGGCTACCCGTCCATCCTGCCCGTGATCACGACCGAGCCCGGATGGCTCTACGTCCGGCTGGCCCAGCGCCCCAACGGCTCGACGATCTGGGTGCGCCAGAGCGACGTCACGCTGTCGAGCACCCCCTACTACCTCGTGGTCGACCTCGCCACGATGCATCTCTTCGTGTTCGACGACGGCACGCAGATCTTCGACTTCCCGGCCGGCATCGGCGCACCCGACGACCCCACCCCGACCGGCCACTACTTCATGCCGATGCAGTACCCGTCCCCCGGCCCCGGGTACGGACCCTTCGTCCTCGTCACCTCGGACCATTCCGACACCATCGCCGACTGGGAGGACTCGGGCGACGCCGTCATCGGCATCCACGGCCCGATCACCTCCTACGACGACTCGCTGATCGGCACCACGGGCGCCGCGATCTCGCACGGGTGCATCCGGTTGCACGACGCCGACCTCGCGCAGCTCTCCATCATCCCGCCCGGGACCCCGATCGACGTCGTGAACTAACCCGGCGCGCCGATGAGGCCGTCGAGGTATTGGCGCGCCCGGGCGAACCACGCCCGCGCCTCCGGCACCCCGGCACTCACCAGGCCCTGCCAGCCGTGCACCATGCCGGGCCACGACTCCAGGGTGACGGCGACCCCTGACGCCAGTGCGGACGCCGCCAGGACCACGACGCCCTCACGCAGTGTGTCGAGCTCACCCACCGGCAGGTAGAGCGGTGGCAGACCTGAAAGGTCGGCGTAGGCGGGTGACAGCCGGGGGTCGTCGAGCGCCACCCTGCCGGCGGCGTACTCCCGGCCGCGATTGCGCACCCACTCGGCGGTGAGGAAGGGATCGGGCCCGGTGCCGCGTGCGGGAAGGGCGACGGAGAGGTCGAACCAACCCGAGATCGACACGAAGCAGGCCGGCATGACGAGGCCCTCGTCGCGGGCGGCGATGAGCGTGCCGAGCCCGAGCAGCCCGCCGCAGGAGTCGCCGCTCACAGCCACCTGCCGCGGCGCCACGCCGCCTGACAGCAGGCCGCGGTACGCGGCCAGGCAGTCCTCGTGCGCGGCGGGGAACGGGTGCTCGGGCGCCAGGCGGTAGTCCGCCATGACGACCCGCGCCTCGAACTGCTCGGCGAGCATCGCGCCGTAGAAGTGGTAGTCGTCCAGCGGGCAGGACACGAGGCCGCCGCCGTGGCAGTGGAAGACGACCCGCTCGCGTCGCGGCGCCCGGTCGTCGTCGTACCAGGCGCACCGCACCCCGCCGAGCACCGACTCGGAGACGGTGACGTGCGCCGGCACCGGGTGGCCGTGGAACGGTGCCAGCATCGCCCGCACGGCCCGGTAGTCGGCCTGCGGGTCGGCGAAGTCCGGTGGCACGAGCGCCAGCATGCCGGTCAGCTCCGCGCTGGGCCCGCCCCCCGCCGCGTCCATGGCGTCAGCCGCCGACCCGTCAGCGCCCCATGTGCTTCACGAGCTCGGCCATCTGACTGTTCACCTCGACCGTCCGGGGCAGCTTGTCCATGGCCGCCGCCAGCGTCTCGGGGCTCCAGCGGTCGTCGGTCTCCACCGACTCGGCGATCGACCACCCGGCGTAAATCCCCACCGACCCGCCGTACACGCTGAAGACCTGGCCGTTGAACGGGCAGGTCTCCGACGCCAGCACGGCGACGAGCGGCGAGACGCACTCGGGGTCGAACACGTGCTGCTCCATGGAGTCGCTCATCCCCGGGGTCTGGAGCGTGAGCCTGGTGCGGGCCACAGGGGCGATGCAGTTGGCGCGCACGCCGTAGCGGTGGAGCTCCATGGCGTTGACGACGGTCATGGCCGCGATCCCCGCCTTGGCGGCCGAGTAGTTGGTCTGGCCCACGTTGCCGTGCAGTCCGGCGCCCGAGCTGGTGTTCACGATGGCGCGATCGGTCACGGTCCCGCTCTTGGCGACCTCGCGCCAGTAGCCGGCCGCGTGCCGTGAGATGTTGAAGGTGCCCTTGAGGTGGACCGCGATCACGTCGTCGAAGTCCTGCTCGCTCATGGAGACGAGCATCCGGTCGCGCAGGATCCCCGCGTTGTTGACCACGACGTGGAGGTCGCCGAAGGAGGACACGGCCTGGTCGACGATCGCCTTCGCCCCGTCGAAGGAGCTCACGCTGTCGGTGTTGTCCACCGCCTGGCCGCCGGCCGCCGTGATCTCGTCGACCACCGACTGGGCCGCCGAGACGTCCGCGCCTGAGCCGTCGACCGCCCCGCCCAGGTCGTTGACCACGACCCTGGCCCCCAGGGACGCGAACAGGAGCGCGTGCTCGCGGCCGATGCCCCGCCCACCCCCGGTGATGATCGCCACTCTGTCCTGCAACATGGTTCAGTCGTCCTCTCGGTTCTCGTCCCCGCCCTCGAGACGGCGGTCCGGGCGAGACGATTGCAACGGCGTCCCGGCCTGTCAAACCGGCCTCAGGCCGACAGCTCGCGCCAGCGGCGCTCGAGATAGCGGCGCTCGGCATCCGTGCCCGCCAGATCGTGGGCCTCCCGGTAGGCCTCGGCCGCCTCGGCACGGCGGCCCAGCCGGCGCAGAATGTCGGCCCGCGCCGCCGGCAGCAGGTGGTAATCCGGCAGCCCGCCGGGCGAGATCCGCTCCACGAGGGCCAGGCCGGCCTCGGGCCCCTCGGACAAGGAGACGGCCACGGCCCGGTTGAGCTCGATGACGGCGGAGGGGGCCATGTCGAAGAGCCGGTCGTAGAGCGCGGCGATCTCGGCCCAGTCCGTCCCGCCGTCCACCTCGACGTGGCAGGCGGCGATGGCGGCCTGGACCTGGAAGGGCCCGGGGCGGCGAAGGCGCAGGGCGGCGTCGAGGCGGTCGTGCGCCTCCGCGATGGCGGCGGCGTCGAATAGGGTGCGGTCCTGCTCGGCCAGGATCACGAGGTCCCCGTCGCCGTCGACCCGCGCTGCGCTCCGCGCATCGTGGAACAGCATCAACGCCAGCAGCCCGAGGGCCTCGGGCTCGTCGGGCATCAGTGTGCACAGCACCCGGCCGAGCCGGATGGCCTCGGCGGTGAGGCCGCGCCGGACCAGGTCGGCGCCGGAGCTGGCCGAGTACCCCTCGTTGAAGAGGAGGTAGAGCACCGCCAGCACGGCGGCCGTCCGCTCGACGAGCTGGTGGGCCGGCGGCACGACAAAGGGGATCCGCGCGTGGCGTATCTTGCGCTTGGCCCGGACCAGGCGTTGGGCCATGGTGGCCTCGGGCACGAGGAAGGCCCGGGCGATCTCGGACGTCGTCATGCCGGCGAGGGTGCGCAGGGTCAGCGCCACCCGGGCCTCGAAGGCGAGCGCAGGGTGGCAGCAGGTGAACATCAGGCGCAGACGGTCGTCGGGCACCTCCTCCTCCTCGCCCCTGTCGGCCTCGACCGGCTCCACGACGGCTACCTCCGACTCCTTGGACGCACCCAACCGGGCGCGGCGCGCCCGGTCGATGGCGCGGTTGCGGGCCACCGTCGTGAGCCACGCACCGGGGCGGCGCGGGATGCCGTCGCGGGGCCAGCGCTCCAGCGCCGTCGCGAAGGCATCCTGCGCGCACTCCTCGGCCAGGTCCCAGTCGCCGGTGAGGCGGACCAGGGTCGCGACGACCCGGCCCCATTCGGCCTGGAAGGCATCGGCGACCGCGGCCTCGATCTCGGCCGTCACAGCTCCCAGATCGGCCTCACCTCGATGCTGCCAGTGAGGGCGCCCGGGATCTTCGACGCCACCTCTATCGCCTCGTCCAGGTCCTGGCAGTCCACGACGTAGTACCCGGCCAGCTGCTCCTTGGTCTCGGCGAACGGGCCGTCGGTGGCCAGCAGCTCGCCGTTGCGCACGCGCACCGTGGTGGCGTCGCTCACCGACCGCAGCCGCTCGCCGCCCTGGAGCACGCCCCGCTCGGCCATCGCCTTGCCGAACTCGGCGTACTCGTTGGTCATCGCTTCGGCCTGCTCGGCCGTGGCGCGCTGCATCTGGCTCTCGTCTCCGGCAATCAGCAACAGGTATCGCATCGGTCCTCCTCTGTAGGTTGGTGTCGCTCTTACGACGATCGGGCCGACCCCGGATCGACACCCGTCTGGGACATCTTGGCCATTGTGCCGCCGTACGCTGCCCCCATGACGACCCCGGGTGCGGTGGGACTCCTGGAGCTCGAGGTCGGCGCCATCGCCGCCGGCGGCGGCTGCGTCGCCCGGGCACCCGACGGACGGGTCGTCTTCGTGCGCCACGCCCTCCCGGGCGAGGTGGTGGTGGCCCGGGTCACGGCCACCACCACCTCGTACCTGCGGGCCGACGCCGTGGACATCCTGAAGCCCTCGGCCGACCGGGTTCCCCCACCGTGCCCACACGCCGGGCCGGGCCGCTGCGGCGGCTGCGACTTCCAGCACGTGGAGCTCTCGGCGCAGCGCCGCCTCAAGGCCTTCCGCGTGGCCGAGCAGCTCGAGCGGGTCGCCGGCGTGGAGCGCGCGGTCGAGGTGGAGCCGGTCGCCGGGGACGGGCGCGGCCTCGGCTGGCGCAGCCGGGTGCGCCTCGCCGTGGACGACCACGGTGCCGTCGGCTTCCACAGGCACCGCTCCCACGAGCTCGAGCACGTCGACACGTGTCCCATCGCCAGCCCGGCCGTGGCGGCCACCGGGGCGCTGAGGGTGCGGTGGCCCGGCGTCGCCCACGTGGAGGTCGTCGTCGGCTCGCGGCCTGCCGAAGCTGTGGTCTCGGTCACGCCGCGGGGTCGCGGGGTGCCGCGCCTGCCCGACGTCGATGCCGGGGTCGTCGTGCGGGGGACGGTGACCAAGGAGCCCGGGGCCGTGCACGCCACGGTTTGCGGCCGCACCTACCGGATCTCGGCCGGGGTCTTCTGGCAGGTCCACACCGGTGCGGCGGACGCCCTGCTCCCGGCGGTCCTCGCCATGGCCGGCGACTGCCGCGGTGCAGCCGTCGTCGACCTGTACGCGGGCGCGGGGCTCTTCTCGGTCCCGCTGGCCGAGGCGGTGGGCCCGGCGGGGACGGTGCTCGCGGTGGAGCGCGACGCGCGCGCGTGCGAGGACGCGCGGCACAACGCCGGCGGCGTCCCGGCCATGCGGGTCAAGCGGGCCGAGGTCACGCCACGGCTCGTGACATCGGGCATCGGTCACCCCGACATCGTCGTGCTCGACCCCGCACGGGAGGGCGCCGGCACCGAGGTCGTCCGGGCACTGGCCGCGCACCGCAGCCTCCGGAGGATCGTCTACGTGGCCTGCGACCCGTCGTCGTTCGCCCGTGACCTGCGGGCCATGCTCACGGTGGGATGGCACCTCGCCGAGCTGCGCGCCTTCGACATCTTCCCCATGACCGAGCACGTGGAGCTCGTGGCGGCCATCGAACCCACGGGACGTTGAGCCCGCTCAAGGGTGCCCTCCGAGCTCGTGCTCAATGTGCCCGGCCGATTCGAACTGCAGTGTCGAATGCGCCACGTCGAAGTGCCCCGACAGGCAATCCTGCAGGTGGTCGAGCACCCGGCCCGCCTCTCCGGTGTTGAAGCACTCGTCGGTGACGACGACGTGGGCGGTGACGATGGGCAGCGACGAGGTGAGGGTCCACGCGTGGAGGTCGTGGACCGACTGCACCTCGGGCAGCTCCAGGAGATGCCGGCGCACCTCCTCCAGGTCGATGTCCTCGGGGGTCGCCTCGAGGAGGATGTGCAGCGCCGGCCGCAGCAACGCCACCGCAGCCTTGAGCATGAGGACGACGACCAGCAGGGACGCGATGGCGTCGGCACGGTTGAAGCCCGAGAGGACGATGACGATCCCGGCGATCAGCGTGCCCGCGAAGCCGTAGAGGTCGGTCAGGATGTGGCGGTAGGCACCCTCGACGTTCAGCGAGCGGCGGTTCGCCTTGGCGACGGTCACCGTGGCGACGACATTGACGGCCACCCCGACTGCGGCGACCACGATCAGGACCGCCCCGTCGACGCGGGACGGGTGCACCAGACGGACGACCGCGTCGTAGGTCACCAGTGCCGAGACGATGAGGAGAGCGATCCCGTTGGCCGCGGCGGCGAGGATCTCGGCCCGCTTCATGCCGTAGGTGTGCGAGCCCGTCTCGGGACGCTCGGCGAGGCGGATGGCCACCAGGGACCCGGCGATGGCGCCGACGTCCACCAGCATGTGCCCCGCGTCGGCCAGCAGCGCCAGCGAGTTGGACGCCACCGCCGCGACCACCTCGAAGACCATGAAGCCGACGAGCAGAGCGAGCGCGATGGTCAGGGCGCGCCGATCGGCCTCCACCGAGGAGGGTCCGTGCGAGTGGTCGTGGCCGTCACCCATGGGCCGTCACGTGGTCCGCGTGGGTCAGCACTTCCTCCACCAGCCGGCGGACATGGGCGTCGTCCACCACGTAGAAGATCCGCGTCCCCTCGCGCCGGCTGCGGACCAGGCGCGCCAGGCGCAGCTTGGCCAGGTGTTGCGAGACGGCGGCCGGCTGGGCGCCCACCAGCTCGGCCAGCTCGTTGACCGAGTGCTCGCCCTCGAGCAGCGCCCAGATGACCCTCAGGCGCGTCTCGTCACCGAGGAGCTTGAGCATCCCGACGGCGGAGCGGAACTCCTCGGTGGCGGGGCTCTCAACTATCTGCGTAGGCACGCAGATAATGCTACACGGGCTCCGGCGGCGCGGGCGCCGGGCTGCTCAATGCGCGGAGGTGAAGGTCAGTGCCCCGAGGTGAAGGCTGACGTGGGCACGGGTGACACGTTGCAGGGCTGGGACACCGAGCCCGGCGGGACCGCCGCCTCGAGCACCGCCTTCATGATCGGGCCGGCCACCCCGGCGCCGTCAGAGTAGATGGCCTGCGCGGGGACGACGACGGCCACCGCGACCTTGGGGTGGTTGGCGGGGGCGAAGCCGATCATCCAGTCCTCGGTGACCTGCTGGGTCGGGCTCGTCTGTGCCGTCCCGGTCTTGACGGCCGCGCACAGGTACGACGGGAACCCGACGCCCGCTGCCGTGCCGGTGGCCACGACGCCCTGCATGAGCGACGTGACCTGCTGCGCCGCCTGTGGCGTCGCGACCGTGCTCGCGAGCTTCGGCGTGTAGGACTCCACCTGGGCCCCCTGCGAGTCGCGGATGTTCGACATGAGGTGCGGCGTCATCAGCAAGCCTCCGTTGGCGATGCCAGCCGCGACCATCGCGTTCTGCAGCGCGGTCGCCTGCACGCCGTACTGACCGATGGCGGTATAGGCCAAGAATGCTTGGGAGTTCGCCGGCAGCGAGGTCAGCGGCGAGGCCGCGACGCCGGGGAGGTCGATGCCCGGCACCGAGTTGTAGCCGAACAGCTCGGCCTGCTTCTGCAGGGTGTCCACGCCCAGCTGCACGCCGAGCTCGCCGTAGCCGGGGTCGCACGAGAAGGGGAGCATCTGGGTCATCGTCCCCCCGCAGGGCCCACTCTCGTCGCACAGCTGCTTGTTCGAGTCGGAGAACCCCTGGCACGCCTGCACCGGGTAGTTGAAGTCCGCCAGGGAGGGCTTGAGGTTGTAGGCCGCGGTGGAGGTCACCACCTTCATCGTCGACCCCGGGAAGAAGGTCTCGCCGGTGGCGATGGGAAGCAGCGGCTTGTACCCCTCGTGATCGGGCTGGATGTAGCTGAAGTACGCCAGCTGCTCGGAGTTCAGCGACGTGCCGACCAGCGCGTTGGGGTCGTAGGTGGGATTCGAGACCATGGCGAGCACGGCCCCGGTCGACGGGTCCAGCACCACCACCGCGCCGTCCTTGTTCTCCCCCGGCGGCAAGGTGGTCAGTGCGTTCCACGCGGCCTGCTGCAGACTCGGCTCGACGGTCAGCGTCACGTCGTCGGTCGTGAGCGGCATCGACTGGCGGAAGATGAGCTGGCTCAGCGTCTGGGGAGGCTGCTGGTGCGAGCTCAGGTAGGAGTCGTACTCCTCCTCGATCCCCGCGGTCCCGTAGTAGAGCGCCGAGTCGTAGCCGGTGATGCCGGCGTAGAGCGGTCCGTCGGGGTACTGGCGGACGTACTGGTAGGGGTAGTCCGCCGTGTTCGTCCCCGCTGGCGTGCGGACCGACTTGGCGAGCACGGTGCCGTCGGCGGCGTAGATGGTCCCCCTGGGATTCACGTACTGCAGAGCGGACACGCGCGGGTTGAACGGCGACGCCTGCAGCTGCTTGGCCTTCACCAGCTGGATGTTGACCAGCTGGACCACCACGAGGCCGAGGCAGACCACCATGACGACCCCGAGCCAGCGAATGCGGCGTCCCATCAGTGGGGCAACCGCTCCATCGACGACCCGCTCACGCCCAGAATGGTAGGCGTCAGCGCCCCCCGCGGGACTTCATGCCAGGCGGGGACCTCAAGCCCCCGGGGACGCCGATAGCATCGAGTCGGCCGGGGCCAGTTGCCGCTGGACCAGGCATGACGCGTCCTGCCGCCTCGGCCCACACCCCGAACCCTCTCGTGCTCCCCCGACCCGGACCGACTCCCATCGACCCGCTGCAACGAGCGTGAGCGACTTCTTCGGCGCGCTGGGCCGCATGGTGGTCCGCCACCGCTACCTCGTGGTCGCCGTGTGGATCGTCGGCACCGTCGCCGCCGTCGCCACCCTGCCGTCACTGGCCAGTCAGGTCAACGACAACAACGGCGCCTTCCTGCCCGAGAGCGCACCGAGCAACCAGGCCGCCCTGCTCGCACAGCCGCTGATCGGGCCGGTGACGCAAAGCTCCGTGCCCGTGGTCGCCTTCACCGACGGCCGCCCGCTGGACGCGGCCGACCAGACGGCCCTCCGCTCGCTCCTGGCCAACCTGCGCCAGGTCCCGACCACGCTCTCGGTCGAGTATCTCGGCACCTCGCCCGACGGGGAGGCGGCCCAACTCCTCCTGGTCTCCGCGGCGTCCCCGTTCAACCAGGGCCAGGGCGACACCCTGATCGACGACATGCACGGCGCCATCGCCCGCACGCCGCTCCCGGCCGGCCTGCAGGCGCACCTGGCGGGGCAGCTGGCCACGAACGCGGCGGCGAACGCCCAGTCCGCCCGGCAGAGCCGGGAGATCGAGGATGCCTCGTACCTCTTCATCGTCGTCCTGCTCCTGCTGATCTTCCGCTCGCTGATGGCGCCGCTCGTCACGTTGGTGCCCGCCGCGCTGGTCCTCCTGCTCTCCGGCTCGTTCATCGGCGCCCTGGGCAGCGTGGGGGCACTGCAGGTCTCGTTCTTCACCCAGATCCTCCTCATCGTCCTGGTCCTCGGCGCCGGGACGGACTACGGGCTCTTCCTCGTCTTCCGGGTGCGCGAACAGCTGTACGCCGGCAGCGAGCCCCACGAGGCGGTGGCCTACGCGCTGCGACGGGTCGGCGAGTCCATCACCGCGTCCGCCTCGACTGTGATCGTGGCCCTCCTCACCCTGCTGGCCGCCAGCTTCGGTCTGTACCACGACCTCGGGGTGCCGCTCGCGATCGGCATCGCCACCATGCTCCTGGCCGGCCTCACGCTGCTGCCCGCGCTGCTCGCCATCTTCGGCCGCGCCGTCTTCTGGCCGACACGAACCGCGAGCAGGCGTCAGGCCGACGGCATCTGGGGCCGTGTGGCGGCCCGCCTGGTCCGCCGGCCCCTCCTCACGCTCCTCGTCGGGGTGGCCGCGCTCGGCATCCTCGCCGTCTTCGCTCTCGACTTCGTCCCGACCGGCTTCGGCGGTGACCTCACCGCGCCGGCCGGCACCGACGCCGCCAAGGGCAACGCCGCCCTGGCGGCCCACTTCCCGCAGGCGAGCTCCGACCCGACGTCGGTGGTCATGCACTTCCCCACGTCCGTCTGGGAGCACACGGACCAGCTCGCCGCGGCCACCGAGGGCCTCAGGCGCAGCGGTGAATTCCGCACCATCACCGGTCCCCTGAACCCCAACGGCACGGTGCTCAGCCCGGGCCAGCTCGAGTCCCTGTACGTCCGCGTCCATCCGTACGGCTCGGCCCGCGACCTCGTGACCCGTCCCCTCGTGCCGCCGGCCGGGTCGGGGATCTCACTGGCCGACTACGTCACGTACCTCACCACCGCCCGCTATGTCAGCGCCGACGGGCACACCGTCCAGTGGTCGACGGGCCTCACCGCCGGGTCGGCCGGGAGCAACGCCGCCATCAGCGCCGTGCCGGCCATCCGCGCGCGGGTGGGTGCCGTGGCGGAGCGCGCCGGCGCCGACGCGAGCGGGGTGGCCGGGGAGGCTCCCGCGCTCTACGACGTGAGCTCCATCTCGAACAGCGACGTCGGCACCATCGTCCCCATCGCGATCCTCGCCATAGGGCTCGTGCTGGCGCTCGTCCTGCGCAGCCTCGTCGCGCCGGCGTACCTGATCCTCAGCGTGGTGCTCTCCTACCTGGCCTCGCTCGGGATCTCCGTCATCGTCTTCATGAAGATCCCGGGGAATTCCGGCATCGTGTTCCTCCTCCCCTTCCTCATGTTCATTTTCCTGCTGGCCCTGGGCGAGGACTACAACATCCTGGTCATGACCCGCATCCGCGAAGAGGCGCGGGGGCAGCGTCTCGACGGCGCCGTGATCAGGGCGGTCGGCGCCACCGGTCCCACCGTGACCTCCGCTGGACTCGTGCTGGCCGGCACCTTCGTGGTGCTCGCCGTCGTCGGCGGGTCGGGCCAGGGCAACGAGGAGATCCGGGTCATCGGTGTCGGCCTGGCGGTCGGTATCCTGCTCGACACGTTCGTCGTCCGCACGGTCCTCGTCCCCTCCATCGTCGAGCTGCTGGGCCGATGGAATTGGTGGCCGTCGCGGCTGAGCCGGCCCGGCGCGACCCCCGACGCAACCTGACCCGGACGGCATGTCCGCACGGACGTCGGTCCGTTCCTCTCGGGCGGCGGCGTCGGGGATGCGGGACGTATCCTGACCACATCGGGAAAGCTCGGCATCGATCGGGGGCGCAGGTGAACAGCATCGGCGAGGATCCGGGACAACTCGTCGGGACGCGTCGCGAGGGGCACGTCCTGATCATCTCCCTGCAACGCGTGGGGAAGCGGAACGCCATCGACCGGGCCATGGCCGACGCCCTCGATGCCGCTCTCAACGAGCTCGAGGACGACGACGACCTGTGGGCCGGTGTGCTGGCGGGAACCACCGACGTCTTCAGTGCCGGCAGCGATCTCACCGCAGGCGGGGACTACCTCACCGAACGGGGCGGTGAGTACGGCATCATCCGGCGCCCCCGCGGCACGCCTCTGATCGCTGCGGTCGAGGGACCGGCGCTGGGCGGGGGCCTCGAGATCGTCCTCGCGTGCGATCTGGTCGTGGCCTCGAGCACCGCCCGCTTCGGCCTTCCCGAGGTGGGCATCGGTGTGGTGCCCACGTGCGCCGGCCTCTTCCGAACGCCGCGGGCACTCCCCCTCAACATCGCCCGGCAGCTGATCCTGACCGGCCGCCCGATCGACGCCCGGCGCGCCTACGAGATCGGCTTCGTCAACGTCCTCGCCGAGCCGGGCGACGCGCTGGCCAGTGCGCTGGACCTCGCCGGGGAGATCTGCACCAACTCGCCGGTGTCCGTCCGGGCCTGCCTGCGCGCCGTGAACAACGTCACGGCCGCCGACGACGAATCGGGCTGGCAGGAGACGAGCGGGGCACTGGCCGCGGCCGCCGCCTCGGCCGATGCCCGTGAGGGTGTCGCGGCGTTCCTGGAGAAGCGGCCTCCGGTGTGGTCCGGCCGATGACCGCCGTCGCCGGCCCGTGCCGGCGTCCTCAGGCGGCGTCCGTGTCGACGATCAGGACACTGCAATCGGACTGATGGGCGACCTTGTTGGGCACGCTACCGAGCACGAACCGCTTCACTCCGCTCATGCCCCGGTTCCCGACCACGATGAGGTCGGCGGAGACGGCCTTGGCGATGCCGAGAATGGCGTCCGCCGGGTCCCCACTCGGGGTGTGGATCTCGACAGGGACGCCCTCCGCCTCGGCGTCGGCCAGCAGCTGCGCCTTGACCCTGTCCTTCTCGTCACGCATGCCGCTGACCTGCATCTGAGTCTGCAGTGAGTCGGCGAACTCGGAGTTGGCGGCGGGGTGCACCACATTGACCGCATGCAGCTCGGCCCCGTTCACCTTGGCCCACGACAGTGCCTGCCTGACGGCAACCCCCGCCCGTTCCGAACCATCGGTGCCAACCACGATGACGTTGTACACGTGACGCTCCTATCTACATAGGGGTTCCTGGTCCCGAACACTAGATCCGGAGGGCGCGGCGTGCTCGTGGGTTGCAACTCCCACTGCCAATGATCGGCCATGATGAGGCCGTGCCGACCTCGATGGCGGGTCCGGCTGGGCGCAATCCGGCGAGGATGCTCCGGGCCCGTGAGAGGGTTCTTCGTGCTGCCCTCGGGGCCGCCGCCGCCTGCGCACTGGTGGTTGGCGCGCCATCAACGGCCGGCGCGGGGACCATCTCGTCGGCGCGACCGTCGACATCGACCTCGCAGCGCCTCTCGCTCAGCCACCCGGTCCGTGCCGGACAGCCCTACGTCACCCCGGGCCACCAGGCGACACAAGGGCCGGTCGGCAGCAACCCGTCGAAGGCACACGGCATCGAGCTCACCGTCCTCAACGGCCTCCTCCACGGCGAGCCGATTTTCAACGCCGACTTCGCCGACCCCTTCGCGCTGGTGGTCGGCGACTCGGTGTACGCGTACGCCACCGACACCTACGGCTCCGTGCACATACCCGGGGCCCACATCCCCGTCATCGCCATCACGCGTGCGACGGGCTTCAGCGGGCACTACCTCGGCGATGCGCTCCCCACCGTGCCCACGTGGACCGTGTCCGGATACCAGTGGGCCCCGTCGGTGTGGGCCCGCCCCGACGGGACCTACGTCCTGTACTACGCCACACCGGCGACACATCCCATCAATTGCGTGGCCAAGCCAACGTCGTACGGTTGTGTCGAGACCACGCACGGGCCCAACACGGCCATGTGCATCTCCCGGGCCACGAGCACCAACCCGGCGGGCCCGTTCGTCGATGACTCCGCGTCGCCCTTCGTGTGCCCGTACGCACAGGGCGGGGCGATCGATCCCAGCATCTACGTGAGGTCGGACGGCACCGCCTGGCTCCTGTGGAAGAGCGACGGCGACTGTTGCAACGAGCCGACGTACATCTACTCCCAACAGCTCTCCCCCGACGGACTGTCGACGGTCGGGGGACCCCACGAGCTCATCGGCGCCACGCAGGCCTGGGAGGGCGGCCTGGTCGAGGCACCATCGATGATCAAGGAGGGGAACATCTACTGGCTCTTCTACTCGGCCAATCTCTGGGGGACCCCCGACTACAGCATCGGCATCGCCGCCTGCACCTCGGTCATCGGCCCCTGCGTGAAGCCACTCGACCGGGCGTGGCACACAAGCACGAACAGTGCGAACGGACAGGGGTACGGCGGCTCGGAGTTCTTCCAGACGGGCGACCTCATCTGGATGGTGCACCACGGGCTCGTCCCCGGGGAGACGGGCGACTACGCCCACCGCCGTCTCTACGTCGACCTCCTGGTGTTCCCGCCCGAGGGGCTGCCGCGCGTCGCTGCCCGGGCGCCCGCGGCGGCGGTGGCCGACGCCACGCTCTATGACGACGACCCCAGTCTCCCGACACAGCCCCGCCGGGCGTTCCTGCACCTACTGACGACCGTCCCGGGCTCGTTCTCCGGAGTCAGCAGTGCCGCGGCCATCGGCGACGGCCAGCTGGCGTGCACCGATCTCGCCATGGACGACAGCGAGGCCCGGATCGTGGGCGCGCTCACGGGCCGCCACCTCAGCGACTTCGAGTCCTATGTCGTGTCCGAGTTCGCCGCCCGGTACCTGTGCCCGAAGGAGATGACAGAGCAGACGTCCGACATACAGGAGGCGCTGCTCGACGGGTCCTGACCCTCTCCGGCAACCTTGAAATCGAAACGGGTCTTTCGCAAGAATGGCAGTGACAGAAGGCGCGTCATGATCGAACCCGCAACCACTCGAGCTTCACGCCTCCGGCGCCACATGCGAAGCCGTCTCCTCGCCCCGCTCGGAACCCCCGCTCTTGCGTCGCTCGTCGTGCTCGGAGTGGCTCCCATCGGCGGCGGACCAGTTTTCGGCACGACCATGACGGCGAGCGCGGCCACGGTGGGCCATGAAGACGCCGTCACCACCACGACGTCGCCTCAGCCGGCGAGCGTGGGCTATGACGGGCCCGCCATCTGCGCTCCCACCACCGACGCCGCCACCTCGGGCGGACCACCCCAGAAGTTGACCGGCTCGGCGAGGGAGGTGGCACGCGGCACGATCGAGGGAAAGGAATGGAGTCTCTGGGCGGCGCACGGCCAGCCGGGTGCTGCCGGACTCGAGGACGGCGGTCTCGTCTTCAGCGGACGCGAGTACGGACTCTGTGCCGGCTACCCGAATCCGTCGGAGACGGAGATGATCGACACGGGCGGCGACGCGATCATCTACGGCGTCGTCGATTATCCCGGTCTCGCCAAGGTGCAGATGAGCACCGGCGCTCTCAACAGCCTTGCTGTCGGCACGGTACTGCCCTCACCACACGTCTCGGTGGTCGACGGGGTGTCGTTCTATATCGGAACGCTGCCGAAGTCGGCGTGCACCTACAGCTACTTCGAAATCAACACGACCTCGCCCAGCTATTCGACCGAGCACAACATCGGATTCGGAGGGGACGGCACAGGACAGGGGTACGTCATCACCAACAATCCCGGCAACACCGGCTCGTGCGTCACGGGAAGACTCGATCCTCTGAGCTACAGCGAGGGCGTGTGGCAGCTGCCACCGGGACAGTTCCAGGGCAATTTCGGCGGTGGCGCCACCAGCTCGGGCTCGGGTGCAAGCTCGGTGGGCGTTCCAGACGACACCTCGACATGTACGCCGACGACGAGCCCCTCGTCATCCGGTGGGCCGCCGGGCTCCATCATGTCCACAGGGACCGAGGTCGCCAGCGGGGCCGTCCAGGGACAGGCGTGGAGCCTCTGGTTCGCCAAGGGCCAGTCGGGGGCGGACGGCTTGGAGGACGGAGGCCTCGTCCTCGACGGTCGGGCGTACGGCCTGTGCCCTGGCTATCCCAATCCGGCGGAATTGCAGCTCATTGACGCTGGCTCGAACGGGGTGGTGACGGGGGTGGTCGGTTACCCGGGCCTGGCGACGATCTCCCTGAGCGAGAGCCACACCGGAACCTTCGACATCGGCCCGGCCCTTCCGTCACCCTCCGTCCGTGTCGTCGACGGAGTGTCCTTCTACATCGGGACCTTGCCCAGCTCAGCGTGTGACTACAGCTCGCTCGAGCTGAATACGACGTCGCCCGGGGTCTCCGCCGAGCACAACTTCGGCTTCGGGACCTGCGTGGCAAACGAACTCGTCCCCATTACCGAGAGCCAGGGCATCTGGCAGTTGCCACCGGGGCAATTCCAAAGCAACTTCTGAGAAGCCATCCGCCGTTCTCCGGCATGCCCGGGTGAAGAGGATCCATCACTCGGGTCGGTGTAGCATTTGGGCACCTCAACTCGGGTGAAAGCGCCGTCGCTTACGGCGGCAAGAGTGGCGGCGCCGTGGCTACTAGATCGGGTGGCGGGACCGTCGAGCCATGGCATCTGCTCCGCCTGCACCCGACATCCCACAGTGACGGGCGAGAGGGTTCACTGCTTCTCTTGCCTCGGCCGCGCAAAGCTCTTCTCCACGCCCTTCCCGTTGTGCTCGAGGGTGTCGTGGGTCCTCTCGTCCTGTTCTATCTGCTCCTCGTCCTCAGCGATTTCAGAGGCGCACTGATCGCGGCGCTCACCTGGTCGTATCTGGCGCTGGGTCGGCGCCTGCTGAAGGGTGAGCGGGTATCCATGTTGCTGCTGTTCGGAACCATCCTGATCACCTTGAGGACGGTGATCGCCTTCCTCACGGGAAGCGCATTCCTCTACTTCGCCCAACCGACAGCCGGTACTGTCGTGATCTCGCTGGCGCTGCTCGTCTCCGCGGTGTTCGGCCGCCCTTTCACACAACGCTTTGCCCACGACTTTTGCCCCATGGACCCGGCAATGATGAGACGACCCTTGGTCCGCCGATTCTTCATTCGCATCTCGGTGCTCTGGGCGACCGTCCTCATGCTCAACGCGGGACTGGTGTTCTGGTTGCTCGTGTCATCGTCGCTCCGTTCGTTCGTCCTCGAGCGCTCGGCGGTGACCTACGGGCTCACCGCCATCGCCATCTTCTTCTCCATCACCCGGTTCATGGCGATGATGCGCCGAGACGGCATTACCGTCGAATGGGCCAGTACCTAGGTACACCTAGGCCAGCCCCGAGCCCGTGAGGGGAACGGTCACACTGTGTCATCGCCAAATGGGCAAGACTGCGGCAAATGGCGTTCGGTCAGCAGTCAGGTCCACCGGCCTCGGCGAAACAGGTACGAGACCTTTTGGAGCTCCTCAAGGGAGCAGGACATTCCGACTTCCGCGATGCACGCGGCCCAATGGGCTTTTCCCAGCGTCAGGCTGCAGGAAAGTTCTCACGCGATGAAGCGGAGGCGTTCATCGCCCGGCTGCTGGACGCCGAGTCTGACGGGGGTGTTGCCAATACTGCTCCAACGTGGCGGCAATCCGCCCAGGAGCAAATGTTGAGTGCGCTACCTTCAGAACAGCTCGCCGGTGAGCTTCGTCGTCGCGGATGGACTGCCATCGAGCCCTAGGGCCGGCGGACGGCGGCGGGGCGGACCCAGCGGCCGCGACCACTACCTGCCGGTGCGCTCGCGGTGCGTGCACCCTGGCCAGCAGCAGGGCCGGCGCTGGCCCTCCTCCAGCTCCTCCTGGGTCCGGCGGATGCGGCGCTCTCGAGTCGTCTCCTGCTTGGCATCCTCGACCCAGCAGATGAACTCGTTGCGGGCCAGAGGCGTGATGTCCCGCCAAGCGTCGAGTGCGGTCTGGTTGGAGATCAGCGCCCTTCTCAGGTCTCGTGGAAGCGTATGCACCACCCCACCGGGGACCCGCGGGCTGCTCACCGGGGTCAGGGTAGCGGGTCCGATCACGGCAGGCTCGCCAATGAGCGCACAACTCCTCGTCTCCAGTCGGGACACGCAGGATGGTCGACTGGCTGCATAGCATTTCGATGTCAACGATCCGGAGGCGGAGGAACACGATGCCCAGCTCGTCCTCACACCGACTGACAACGCTCCTTGGTCTCATGCCGTTCTGCGGCCTTCTCGGCATGCAACCGGAGACGGCAGATGCTGACGAGGTTGTCGGCACCCTCACATGGTCTGCGGAGCAATGCACTAGTGATGGGATCCTCCATGGCAGTGCAATCATGGCTCTGGCTGACAGCGTGGGAGCGATCTGCGCCTTCCTCAATCTGCCCGATCGAACGACCACTTCGACGATCGAGTCCAAGACGAACTTCTTCCGTGGCGTTCGCTCGGGTCTCGTACGAGCGATCGCAAGGCCGGTACACGTAGGGGGTCGAACAATCGTCGTTCAGACCGACCTGCTCGATGATCACGATCGATCGGTGGCTCTGGTCATCCAGACCCAGGCCGTGTTGCAGACCCAGACCTGAACCCGGCTGCAGCCAGTGGGTGAGCCCGGCATCTATGGTGAGAGACTGCAGACGGAGGGTTCGAGGTTCCGGATGGGACGGCTCGACCACCTGCACATCCGCGTGCCCGATCGGGCGGAGGCGGCCAGGTGGTATGCGGAGCATCTCGGGTTCGAGCCCGTCGACGCGTACGACTTCTGGGCGACCGGGTTCGAGGGTGGTCCCCTCCAGATCTCGGGCCGATGGTGGTGCGACGATGCTGGCGCTGTTCGAGACTGGTGAGGGTCACCCGATGGCTCCGCAGCAGACCGGCGTTGCGTTCAGCGTCGACGCGAACGCTTTCATCTCTTTCGCCCGCGCGCTGCCCAGCGGGATCGACAATCCGGGCGGCGACCGTCTCATGGTCGCCGATCTCCTGGAATTCGACATGTGCTGGGCGTTCGATCTCGTCGATCGTGGGGAAACCAGTACGAGCTGAACTGCTACGACTACGACCAGGTGAAGGCCGAACTCATCCAGGTTGATGCAGTGGACCCCGTCCGCTACTGGCCAGTCGAGCTCTACAGGAGATACCTCGACTCCACGTCGTCGTAGTCGGAGCCGACCGATCGGCGTCCTGGACGGCCGCAGGGTGGCACCCCGGACCTCGTCGTTGGGTGGCACCTTGAGACTCGCCCGGAATGGGCTCTCGGGCTCCCCGCTGCAAGGCCCAGGTCGTGTGACGAGTCAGAAAGTCGGCGACTGGGGCAACCGGCATGACGCCCTCCGCCTTGGCGGCCAGCTCCTGATCGACGGTTGTGAGCCCGTCGGCCTGGAGCTTCGCGGGGTCGGGCACGATGTTGCGGAATATTCCCTGAACGCGGGCCCCGAGGTCTGCGTCAGGCGCGGTTGCGCCGTCGGCCGTTCCTCAACAAGCCGACGAACACTCGCACCACGCTCAAACTCGCCAGGGCGAACAGTGTCGCGTCGAATGCTGGGACCCACCGGACCTGGTCACCATTCACGACGTAGAGGCACCCGGCATTCGGGATCGGCATTGACGGAGTGGCCACGGTCAGGTCCTGACCGCCCGTGCATATCAAAGCTGTCACGCCGCAGAGTCGAAGTGTGGTCGGCCGAATCCTCTTCGGCCGTAGAGGATGAGGCGATCCCGTCACGCTGCCTCAGTGGCGACGAAGAGGCATTTGAACATCTCAGTCATTTCAGGCAGCTGATAATGGGCCTGAAGGCCGCTCGGATTTGGTAGGAGCCAAAGGAGGGCACCGCCGAGAAGTTCGGACTGGCGACCGATTACGGCTTCTGGTCTACGAAAAGCAGTCCGGTACGCCTGCAGCCCAAGCACCGCGACGCATCGGGGCCGCAGCATCCCCACCTTGGCCTCGAGCTGCGTTGCGCCTTCGCGCAGTTCGGCGCCACTGAGGTCGCTGGCGGCGGCCGTCACTCGCCCCACCAGGTTCGTAATGCCTATTCCGAGCCCGGGCAGAATGTGCTGCTCGTTGGGCAGGAGGACGGACTCGGTGAATCCGCCAGCGCAGAGCAACTTCCAGAATCGGTTCCCCGTCCGGGCGAAATGCAGGCCGAGGTCACCCGAGAGCGTCCCGGGATTGATCCCGCAGAAGAGCACGCGCAAATCCGGGCCAGCCAGATCGGCGAGAGCCTGCTCCATGTAGCGAAAACATACGCTCCCGCAGAGGTCCTACGTGGCACAGAAGGGGAACTTCCCCGGTCACGTTGCGCAGCCCGCGTGGTTGCCATGACTGCGAGATGGACAATCGCATTGGTGTGGTGACTCCTGGATCACCCGCGTCGGAATATCCCACCTTCCCGGCGGCGGCGATACTGGGACACCCGTAGTGGATCTCCGAACTCGTGGAGCGGCCATCGGCAACCAGTGGCTCATGTCGTAGCTGTTCGAGGGCTGGCCGGGTCCGGAGGCCGTTGAGACGGTAGAGCTGCAAGAAAATCACCGGACCCTCCATCAGGGACTTGGGTCCACCACTGACACCGACCTAACCGCAGGTGGGACTTTAGGCTCTAGCCGAACTCGAGCTGGCAGGCCATCTTGGCGGAAGAACCTTCCCTGAGGAGATCACGATGTTCGAGCACATCCTGGTTGCGCTGGATGGATCTCGACATGACACCAAAACGCTCGCAGGGGCGAAGGAGTTGGCACAGCTTTCTGCAGGCCAGGTGCATGTCGTTCATGTCCGAGAAGGCCACTTCATAGGTCGTGCTGGCTTCGTGCCCGGCGAGGAGCATGATCATGCTGTCGCGCTTGTCGATCAAGCCGTTGCCGACCTGAGTGCCGCCGGAGTCAATGCGACCGGGACAGTCCGTGCCTCGCTATCGGGCTTAGTGGTGGCCGAGATTCTCGAAGAGGCAGAGGAGTTCGGCGCCTCCGTGATCGTCATGGGTTCCCGGGGGGTGAGCGATTTGGCGGGCCTCCTTGTGGGAAGCACGGCTCACAAGGTCATTCACCTTGGTCGGTTGCCAGTATTGGTTGTTCGCTAATTGCACGCGTCAGCACTTTGCAGCTTGAACGCGAGCCGCCTCCTTGAGCGCACCCACGACCCCTACCCAGCGAAGTGGGGCAGGTCAGTCCTGGGCTTGATCCGGTCCGACGGACAGGTTGGTTGTGTTGATTATGCCGCCTTAAGCTCGGCCCGGTGATGGACAGCTTCGTATTGAGCGGGGCTGAGGTAGCCGAGCGTCGAGTGCAGCCGGCGGGTGTTGTACCAGCCCTCGATGTACTCGAAGACACCGCGCCCAAGTCCGGCCCTCGTTGGCCATGAACGCGTGTCGATGAGTTCGCGCTTGATGGTGGCGAAGAACGACTCGGCCACCGTGTTGTCCCAACTCGCCCTTGCGCCCGACGGAGAGCACGACGCCGTTGGCCCGGGCTAGCTCGGCGAAGTCACTGCTCGTGTATTGACACCCCCTGTCCGAATGAAAAATGACGCCTTTGTCCGGTGCCCTGTGTTCGAACGCCATAGTGAGGGCGTCTTCGACCAGCTCGGTGCGCATGTGATCGGCCAGGGCCCAGCCGACGACCCGGCGGCTGGCCAGACCGGTGGAAGCCCACAACTTGTCGCGACAGTTGGGTGAGGATCGGAGGAATGGCCGAGGCGCACGTAGTGTGATGGAGATGGAGCACCTGCCGCCTGCCGTCGAGACGAGGCTCCGGGGTCGTCAGCTCCTCTCTGACTCCCGGCTCACCCATGGCGTCGCCTTCACACGCGAGGAACGGCAGACCTTCGGGCTTGTCGGCCTGCTCCCGCCTGCCGTCCTCACCCTCGACGAGCAGGCGTTGCGCGCCTACGCGCAGTTCTCTGCGCAGGAGGGCGACCTTGCGAAGAACGTTTTCCTCACCCTTCTTCACGAGCGGGTCGAGGTGCTCTACTTCCGTCTGCTACGGGATCATCTCGCCGAGATGCTGCCGATCGTTTACACCCCGACCGTCGGGGAGGCGATCCAGCACTTCAGCGGGGAGTTCCGCGGTACCCGTGGCGTCTACCTCTCGGTCGACCACCCTGATGACATCGAGACCTCCCTGCGGGCATCCGACCTTAACCCCGACGACATCGACCTCATCGTCGCGACCGACGGCGAGGCGATCCTCGGGATCGGAGACTGGGGCGTCGGCGGGATCGCCATCTCGATCGGCAAGCTCTCGGTGTACACGGCTGCCGGCGGGATCGATCCTGCCCGAACCCTGCCCGTCGTCCTCGACGTCGGCACCAACCGCCAGAGCCTCCGAGAGGACCCGTTCTACCTCGGCAACCGCCATTCTCGCGTGGACGTGCCCACCTATGACGCCTTTGTAGACGCCTACGTGCAGGCCACCGGCCGCCTGTTCCCCGACGCCCTGCTGCACTGGGAAGATCTCGGAGCGGCCAACGCCCATCGGGTGCTCGATCGCTACAAAGACGAGCGCTTCACCTTCAACGACGATATCCAGGGGACCGGAGCCGTAGCCCTGGCGGCGGTGCTGTCGGCCCTAGATGCCGGTGGCGGCCGCCTTGCGCACCAGCGCATCGTGATTCACGGTGCGGGCACGGCCGGCATCGGCATCGCCGAGCAGCTGGCAGCCGCCGTCGAAGAGGACGGGGCCGCGGACGGGCACGGGGTCATCTGGGCGCTGTCCAGCCGCGGCCTGCTGTGCTCCTCCATCGGCCACCTCCGCGACTTCCAGCGACCCTTCGCCCGGCCCGACAATGAGGTGGTGGCCTTCGCGAGGGACCGAGACGGACGCATCGGCCTCGCCGAGGTGGTCCGTCAGGTCCGCCCCACCATTCTCATCGGCACCTCCGGGCAGCCCGGGAGTTTCACCGAGGAGGTGGTGCGCACGATGGCGGCGCACTGCGAGCGACCGATAATCATGCCCTTGTCGAACCCAACTTCCCTTTCGGAGGCGGACCCGGCAGACCTCCTCGCCTGGACCGAAGGACGGGCCCTTGTGGCATCCGGCAGTCCCTTCCCGCCCGCCACGGTCGGGAAGGAGACCTTCGTCATCGCCCAGGCGAACAACGCGCTCGTCTTTCCCGGTCTCGGCCTCGGCGCCATCGTCGCCCGAGCGTCGCGGATCACTTCGGGGATGCTCCGGGCCGCCGCACGCGCCGTCGCCAAGGAGATCGACGCCACCCGTCCGGGTGCCCCCCTCCTCCCGCCGTTCGACACGCTCCGCCAGACGTCAACCGCAGTGGCGGCAGCCGTCGCCCGGGCGGCCGTGGAGGACGGTGTCGCTAGCCAGTATGGGGGGACGTTCGATGACGCGGTAGCGGCTGCGATGTGGGAACCGGCATACCGGGCCCTCCGCCCTCTGAACTGAGCCCGGCAGCACCAGAGCCGAGAGACGGCTGTCCTGGTCGTAAACCCACGCACAAATGCGCAGACGCCCGCAGCGCGCCATTGCGGGCCGAGGGGTGCTTCCCCAGGGTGCCGGTCAGCCGCGCCCGGTGCCGGCGACGCTGTTTGGGGACAGTCTGGTGGGGGTCCTACACCCCGATCTCTACCTCGTGAACTCCGCTACTGATGATCGGCGGACCTCCAGGTCGCGTAAAGGAAACGATCGCAGCGGTGGCCTGATCTTCTGAGTCGAAGACGACGACGCATGTGCCGGTTCCTGCGCTGTCGTTCATCGCGATCCCCTGCTCGAAACCGGGTAGTGCCTTGGCTTCTGGCACCACGAAGTCGTTGAGAATCGAATGTCTGTGTTCCCGGTCCGAATCTGGATCGATCTTCACTTGAATCACAACGGCATGGGCCATCTCGCCTCACCTCCTCACAAAGGATGACACTTGCAGCCACCAGCTCGAAAGTCCTCCCACAGATCAACAGGGGCCTGTACTGGTGGTATCCGGAAACGCTCCGGACCCGCGAACTGGGGCATTTAGCCATGACCAGCGAGCCACTATCTGCAATGTGATCTCTGCTCGGGTCGGTGGTTCCGACAGTCCGTGAGCGGCTCACCTATCTGGCCTGGAAAAAGAGTGCGACGGCCATGACGACCACCACGACCGCTGCGGCGCTGAGCAGCAAGCGTCCAATGGTTCGACCCTGGCTTCCCTCGGCAGCTCGTCCAGCCGCCTTCGGCGTGCTCGTCGAGTCATGGTTCCGTCGGGCCAGGTCCACAGAGCGGATGCGGGCGGTCGCCGTCGCCGCGACCCACCCGATCGCTGCCATCGCCAAGGGGAGAAAGATCAGGAAGAGCATCGCCACGTTGGAGAACGCCTCGCTCACGCCTCCGGCAACCCCCGCTCCGGGGTCGCGCGGTCCGCCGTCGATCGCCACGACCGCGATGGTCCCTACAAAGAACATGGCCAACCCGGCACTGACGCCGGCCAACCGAGCGGCGCGCCGGCCCACAGAGGCGCTCCCGCTGCGCCACGCGCCACCCACCCCGACGACCAATGGCACCCCGATCAACAGTTCCGGGGCGGTCCAAGCCCCAGCCGAATAAGGGCTGATGATGCCCGCCCACGTGAACCCGGAGAACGCCAACCACGTCGCCGCGACGAAGAGCCCGCCCACCAGCCCCAGACGGGCCACACCGGGCCGGCGCAGCTGCACGCTCACGGCGACGCTGGAAACCATCACGAGGGCGGCCAGGATCACCAGCATCACCCAGTTCCAAGGGTTAGTGGCCAGCCCGAAGTGGACGAACCCGAAGCCGACTACGACCGCGCTGCCCAGCGCAACGGCTGCCAGTGCTGCCATCGGTCCGACCGGCCCCCATGGTGGGAGGAGCACGACGCCGGCCACGCATCCGAGAGCGAAGCGCCAACGCCCCGAACCACCTTCGATCCGGTCCAACTCGCCGAGCATCGCCTGGCCCCACTCTTCCCGGTCGGCGGGGAGCAGCCCGAGCGCCCACTGCAACAACCGGAGCGGCACGTCGTCTCGCACCGTCTGCGTGTCTGGAGGTGGGTGCTCGCGACTCCACAGCACCACCCCTGCGCCAGACAGCAGCAAGATCGCGAAGACCGAGACCCGACCCCCGCCGATCAGCGCCAAGGTCGCCGGGACCGCGGGCACTACGCCCCGCTCAGGCCCAGGCGTCGGCGCGGCACGGACCGTCCGGCCCGGGCGACGACCTCGAGCGTTGCCACGTACTCCCGCCCCGTCGGGGTGAGTCGATACAGGTGACGGGGCGGTCGGCCGGGTGGACCTGGCTCCCAGGATGTTTCGAGCACCTCACGGTCGGCAAGCCGGATCAGGATGGGATAGAGCGAGCCCGATTTCAGGTGGACCTCTGTAGCCAGGTCATAGCCATAGCGCCACCGTGCCGGATCTGCAGCCAGTGCCTGGAGGACTCTGATTACCTGCGGAGACGGACTCCGTGAACGGGTCACGGCAATAACTCTACCTATATAGTGAAACGTGTCAAGCACTGGAGGGTTCGCCGCCCGCACCAACCCGTCGGCGTATCCCACTCGTGCCGCAGGGTGTCACCCCAGCGGACGGGGACACCTTGGAGGCCCGGAGTGTGTACACCCCCTCGGCGACAAGGCGACTGACGCGAAAGCAGCCCCCGGGAGGCGGAAACACCCCCGGGGGCCGTTCGCCCCTCACCCCCAGCAATCAGATCCGACCGCACAGCCCGTGATACCCGGAGAAACACAACCGGCCCTCAACTTGATGGCCGGACCTGCCGAAAAGACGAAGCGACCCCGGTCCGATAGTCCGGGCCGGGGTCGCCTCGCTGGCTAGCCACGCTGCCGGGGCCAGGCGGTTAACCCTGGCGAGTGACTAGTCCAATGCGCACGATGTAGGGGGCCTTGGCGAAAACCCCCGGCGCGCCAGTGCCCATTTTGGCAGTCGCGAAGCGACCCCGCCACTGGAATCCGCAAAGGCAGGTGACTCGTCACTCGGCTCCGGCATCTGCTCCGGCCTATGCCCGAACGCTAGCGCTCCTGTTCCATCGCTCCAGCGGAAACGACGCCAGGTGGAGACTGCCCCAGTCGTGCGGCGTAGGGGGCGGGGGTGCAGGTTCCATCCCGCCGTTCGGGCCCCGGCCGGCTGCACGAGGATCGGCGTCGAAGCGACGGGTCCAAGAAGCTCGTAGGTCGGTGGCGCATCCAAGAAATGGATGTTTGGGATGGAGACGCCCTCGATCTTGTCGGTCCCGCGTTCATCGAATTTCGTGAGACTGATCCGTAGTGTCTCCGGGCGGCGACTGGGGCAGAGCGGTCCGCGACTCTTGCTCAGTGGCCCTGGCACTCAACGGTAGGAAATCGGCCGTTCGACATGCGACGACGGGGCGACGCCCGCTTCCCAAAGCAGACGTCACCCCGTTCGTCGCTAAAGCCGTGTCAACCCATAAGAGCTGCGATCAACCGGTGCACCCCGCGATGCTCGCCAACGGCTCGCAGTTGTCCGGAATGTTCCTGTTGACAGACGTGGACGTCAGCGTCACCGCACCGCCCATCACGTTATAGATGCCGCCACCGCCTAGCGTGGCACTGTTGCCATTCACCTGGCTGTGACTAATCGTGAGCGTACCTGTAATCGGCATCTTGGGATTTGGCAACCCATTGAGGATTCCTCCGCCGTAGCCATCGGCGCTATTCCCATTCACCTGGCTCCAGTTGATCGTGAGGACGCCACTGACCGGTGCACCTGTGAGCGGGCCGATGTCCACGTTCAAGATTCCACCACCCGATGCCGTAGCCCCCTTTCCAGCGGCCGTGTTGTGGTTCACCTCAGACCAGTTGACGGTCATCGTTCCGTGGTTCACGATGCCCGCCCCGCTGGTGGCGGTGGCCGTGTTGTTTTCGACCTCGCTGCCGGTGATGACGGCGTTGCCACCGTTGGCGATGCCACCCGCTGAGATTGGGGGACCCGATCCCGGTCCTGGAGCCGGGATGGGCGCAGTAGAGGTGTTGCCGTTCACTTGACTGAAGAAGACCGTGAGCGAGCTCATGCCCGGAGGTGCACCCCCAGGGGCGCCTCCATTACCGTTGCCGCTGGAAATACCTCCACCGTTGAGGGAACTGTTTCCGTTGACCTGGCTGACGTTGAGCGTCACGTTCCCGGCGAGGTTCTGGATGCCACCGCCACCGGCAATCGGCGCGGTGTTGTTATTCACCTGGCTGAAGTTGAGCGTGAGGGTACTGGTGGGTCCGGATGCACCGATGTAATTGCCATTGGCGATACCGCCCCCAGCGGGGCCACCTGCGAAGTTGTTCGCCACGCGGGTGAAGTTGAGCGTGGCATTGCCCTGCACGTTCGCGATGCCACCACCGACGCCGTCGCCATTACCCGTCCCTGGACTGGTGTTGTTCGTCACCAGGCTGCCGTTGAGGGTCAGCGTAGCCGTGGTCGCACCAAAGGTGGCGTTCGCAATGCCGCCACCGGCAGTGACGGCGGAGTTACCCGTCACAACGCTCTGATTCAGCGTGACCGTGCCGCTGGAGTTAAGGATCGCCCCGCCGAAGTCGGAGGCCGATCCGCCGGTGAGGGTCACGCTCTGAAGCGACAGATTCCCGCTCGGGCCGTCGACCTCGAAGATACGGACTGCGTTCGACCCAGTGATCGTGGCGTTGTTGCCGTACACCTTGATCGGGCTCGTGACGACGGGCAGGCCGTTCTCGCCGTTGTCAGGAGTCGTGAGGGCGTAAGTGCATCCCCAGGCGAGGCTGATCGCTCCACCCCCGCTACCGTTGGCGGCGTTGATGGCGGCGACCAGTCCGGCCGCGCCGCTCGAACATGACACGAAGGTCGGTGGAGCGGCGGAGGCCGTTGTGGCCGGAGCGACTGTGAAGGCCAGGAGCGTGGCTCCGGTCCCCATTGCCATTTTCAATAGCGAGGTCAATCTCATGGGTTACTCCCTGGTCGTTATCCCAGGATGTACCCCCTCGTCTTCTACACCCGGGCGGAGACCGCCTTGGTTGCTCCGGCGTTCATCCTTTCAGACATCGCAGGCAACTCCAAGGGTGGAAGTCTCCCCGTTGACCTTCGTACTTCCACCACTGTTGGGCTGACCAGGCAGTACAAGGCAGGTGGCGGACCCTGACCGGACTGATACAGACACGGCGCCCAAACGACTCTTTGGCCCCGGCTGGACGTACAGCGGCAGGGAACTGCGAGGCCTCAGCACTATCCCCTGATGTGCCCGATTCGCTAGGTGGCAGGGTTTATACGGGTGATCGAACAAACGGGGACAGGGGTCCAGAACCGGCAAGAAGCGGCGGTCAAGTACGGCTGAAGGCCGGCGCAGCGGATATGGAGCAGTGGGGAGCATGGTGATGCCGTCGTGAAACGACGACAGTTCGGATCGGTCCGCAGGTTGCCCTCGGGGCGGTGGCAGGCCAGCTATTGGCATGTCGGACGCCGGCACATCGCCGAGGTCACGCTGCTCACCAAGGCCGACGCCAACGCCTACCTGGCACACGTCGAGACCCAGATCCGGCGGGGCAGCTGGATCGACCCCTGGGGCGGACACGTCGGGTTCGCCGAGTGGGCCGAGGAGTGGAAGTCGACGGTCGTCGACCTACGGCCGTCGACAAAGGCACGCGACGTCGGCTACCTGGAGCGGTACGTCCTCCCCCGCTTCGGATCGCTCGAGCTCGGGGAGATCGACCACATGATGGTGCGGACCTGGGTGGCCGAGCTGAGTGCCTCCGGGCTCGCCCCGTCGACGACGACCTAAGCGGCCCAGTTGCTGAGCAAGATCATGCGTGCCGCGGTACAGGCCGGCTACCTCGCCAAGTCACCTTGTGACGGTGTGCGGTTCCCCCGCATCGAGCGGGTGGAGATGCGCTTCCTCGAGCCCGGCGAGGTCATGGCGCTGGCCGACGCCATGGACCCGCGCTACCGCGCTGCGGTGCTCCTCGCCGCCTACGGCGGCCTGCGGGCGGGCGAGCTGTTCGGGCTGCGGGCCAAGCGGGTCGATCCCCTGCGACGGACCGTAAACATTGCCGAGACGGTGGTCGACGTCGGCGGCCATCCCTACTTCGGTCCACCCAAGACTCGGGCCGGCCGCCGCACCGTCCCGCTCCCCCGCGTCGCCGCCGACCCGCTGGCCGAGCACCTGCGCACCTACGACCGCCAGCCCGACGATCTCGTCTTCACCGCACCGGAGGGCGGACCGGTGCAGCTCAACGTCTGGCGGCAGCGCTTCTGGGCGCCGGCCGTGCGCGACGCCGGGCTGGCGCACCTGCGGCCTCACGATTATCCCGACCTCCGCGTTATCCCGACCTCGGGGAGAAGGCGCTGTTCAGCGGTGTGCGTTGTGTCCAGTGGTCGGCATAATCAGAGGCTCTCCAAGAACGCCATGAGGGCGTCGGG
>Ga0181521_10000087_pt1 | contig 101907 bp, 97 predicted proteins | sample PEATcosm2014_Bin_32_FD_119764 | JGI IMG/M metagenome (GOLD analysis project Ga0181521, IMG submission 119764) | Peatland microbial communities from MTU Mesocosm Facility, Houghton, MI, USA - PEATcosm2014_Bin02_60_metaG | ecosystem: Environmental > Terrestrial > Soil > Wetlands > Peat | place... | reverse complement strand
CTCGCGTCACAGCCGCAGTCCCCACCATAGAATGCGCCGCCCTCGATCTTCAGTGACTGTTCAGGCGCGAGCGTCCCACTGATCGTGCCCGGGTAGTACCTCGCCAGGAACGAGCTCTTGCCTTTCCCTTCGAACACCAGCGAGCCGCCTTCCAGCACCACCGGCGCGGAACCCGTCGTTTCACCCGCACCCTCCTTGAAGGTGGCGCCGGACTGGACCGTGACGTCTCCGGTGCCGGCCGCGGAGATCACGCCCCCAGCGCCATTCGTGAAAGCTCCTTCCGGCTGAATCGTCAAGGACGCCTCTTCGGCGACGTTGACGTTGCCTTCGTTCGTTACGGCGGCGCTGCTGTACGTGGGGGCGTTGATCGCGAGGGTCCCGGTGTTCACCACGGTCCCGGTGAAGTAGCGGCTGCCGCCGGCCCCGGGTTCCGCGGTGATCGACCCGGCGTTGGTGACGGTCCCGCCCAGGGTGACGGCGTAGCCACAGCCGGAGCTCGTGAGGTTCAATGCCCCCCGAGAGCCGACGTTCAGCCCCTTGGTGGCCGTGAGCGTGGCCGCGCCATAGCCGCAGGTGCTTTCCAGCGAGAGTTTCTGGATACCGGCTCCCGATGCGGAGCCCACCGTCAGTGCCTTCACGGTTACAGTGGTCGTCTGGGGCATCGTGACGGTGTATTCGCCCGGTTCTTTAATGCAGACTTCGTCTTCGGCGGTCGGGACTTTGCCGGTGCTCCAGTTGGCGGCTTCGAACCAGCTTCCGCTTTTCGCGCTGCGCCAGGAGTCTTTGCAGCCGCTCGCGAATGCCGAGGTGGGCGTCAGGAGGGTCACGACCAGCATCGCTGCCGCGCATGCGCACAGGCACGCACCGTGCGCGGCTGCCGCCCGTCCACTGCCGACCGTCCGTGGCACCCGCCCTCCCCCAGTGCGATTGGCCCTATGCCCCATGTAGTGTGGCGACGCAGGCCCCAGTCCCGAAACGACTCGCCTCCGCAAGCCGGGGGACGCCGCGCGGCATGTCTATCAGCACGCGTTGCGATTGTCAATAGCGAGCGGGGGGCCACTGACCAGTCTCCTGGCCGCGGCCCCCGCCCGTCGTCTCGGTCTGCTCAGCCCACCTTTTTGGTTTCCAGCGCTTCGCCGTCCCAGAGTTCATCACCGCTGACGCCAACCGTGACGCTGCCCGACACGCTTTCGGGGCATTCGCGGTCGCTTTCGATGCGAACTCGCTTGAGCACGACAGCGCCCGCCCATTCCGTCCGGTCAGCGCCTGCCACGGAGGCGAGATGCGACTTGTACGGGGTTTCGTAGCTGCAATAGAGCCCGCCCGGCTGATACTCGTGCACCCCCGCGGGCACGTAGGTCACCGTCGCCTTCGTGAGGCCGGTGACTTCGATCTTGAGCAGTGGCCCCCCACGCGGCACGATGGCTTCCCCGGCCACGTCCGAGGAGCAATTTACGGCTTCGGCCCAGTGGACGCCGCCGCGGTAGTAGATGGTCGTCTTCAGCGGGGGCGGTTCAAACTCCGGCAACCACCGTTCGAGATCCCCGGCCCACGCCGACTGGCATTCGACCCTACCGCCTTCCAAGTCAACGTCCACGAAGGTGCCAAGCTGCTGGCTGGGCGACACCTGCGTGCCGGTCTGCGGTTCAAACAAGCCGACCTGCTTGGCCGACGCGGCGCCCGCCGTCGTCGCTCCCAACGCGAGCAGCGCGAGCACGCCCAGCACCAATAGCCTCGAGTACCTCATCCTCGGTCTCCCTCCTGAGTAGGTGTTGCGCGGGCGCGGCCCCCCAAGCGACCGCGCGCAGAGCGCACGCTATCCGAGCCCAGCGACTCAGTCACGAGGAAACAAAGCCAGTCGAGAGAGTCCAGCGCGTGCGAGCCTAATCCACCGACTGGCCCAGCGGCGCCCGGCGCTGGAGCAGCGCGGTGGCCGCGCTCGCGGGATCCAGCCGCCGCTCGACGACCTCCTCGAGCAGGCGCTGGAACTCGGAGTCCTCGCTCAGCTCTTCCTCCAGGCGCCGGCGCAGGCGCGCGGTCGCGATCGCCAGTACCTCGCTGCGCAGGTTGCGCGCGCGGCGCTCGGTCAGCTCGCCCGCGGCGATGATGTGCGCACGGTGCTCGTCCATCGCGCGCACGAGCTCGTCGACGCCCTCGCCGCGCGCGGCCTCGGTCTTGACGATCGGCACCCGCCATCTCGCGCGCGCTTCCTCGGGCGTGCGGTCGAGGTTGGCGAGCGAGAGCACGCCGCGGATCTCGCGGACCATCGTGTCGGTGAGCGGATGGTCGGCCTTGTTGATGACGATCACGTCCGGGATCTCCATCACCCCCGCCTTGAGCGCCTGGATCGAGTCGCCCGAGCCGGGCATCAGAACGAGCACGATCGTGTCGGCGTGGTCGATGATGTCGATCTCCGCCTGCCCGACGCCGACCGTCTCGATGAACACGTCCTGACGTCCGGCCGCGTCGAGCAGCAGCGCAGCCTGCAGCGCGGCCTCGGAGAGTCCGCCGAGCGCGCCGCGGTTGGCCATCGAGCGGATGAACACGCCGGGGTCGAGGAAGTGCTCGGTCAGGCGAATGCGGTCGCCCAGCAGCGCGCCCTGGGTGAACGGCGAGGACGGGTCGATCGACAGCACGCCCACCGTGCGCCCGGCTTCGCGCCGCGCCTTCGTGAGCGCGCCGATCAGCGTCGACTTGCCCACGCCCGGCGGCCCTGTGAAGCCGACGACCTCGGCGTGGCCGGTGTGCGGATACACCTCCCTGACCAGCTCCCAGCCCTCCGGGCGGTTGTCCTCGACGAGCGTGATCGCGCGCGCCAGCGCGCGGCGGTCGCCGTCGAGCAGGCGTTGGGCGAGTGTCGGGTCGGCCATCGAGCGCGCAATCATCGCAGGGGCCGCGCTCTCATCCCGGCCCGGACACGCGTCCGGCCGACGTCCGCGCCGTCCGGAGGTCCCATACGATTCGGGCGCGATGGAGCTCGTTGCCGACCCCGATCCAGCTGCCGCCGAGAGCCGCGCGGAGCAGCTCGGCGACGCGCTGCGCCACGCGCCCGCGCCGCTTCACGGCGGGCCGCTGACGCTGCTGCGCTTCATGCGCGCCCACCGCATGCTCAACCGCCACTACGCGCTGCTGCTCGGCCGCTACGCGCTGCTGAAGCTGCGCTTCGGGCGGCGTCTGCAGACGGACGGCATCTGCTTCATCTGCCCGGGCGTGAAGCTCGAGATCGGCCCGCACGCGACGCTGAGCATCGGACGCTGGGCGTGGCTCGGGCACGGGTGCAAGATCCGCGTGCACGAGGGCGAGGTGAGCATCGGCGCGAAGAGCGTGATCGGCCAGGAGTGCACGATCTCCGCCTACCAGCACGTGTCGATCGGGCGCGAGTGCATCATCGCCGACCGCGTCATGCTGATCGACTTCGACCACGGCGTCACCGAGGTGGACCGTCCGATCCGCGCGCAGGGAATCTACAAGCGCGACGTGCGCGTCGGGCACAACGTGTGGATGGGCTACGGCGCGTGCATCCTGCGCGGCGTCAGCGTCGGCGACAACAGCGTCATCGGCACCAGCTCCGTCGTCACCAAGGAGGTGCCGGCGAACGCCATCGTCGCGGGCGCGCCGGCGCGCGTGATCCGCATGCGCGAGACGCCGCGGGCGATGCGCTGGGAGTGAGCGGAGGACGTCAGTCTGGACTTGTGGCGTAGGCGTCTGTATGTTGGCCTTCATGGCGGCTCATCGTACGCGTGCGCGCCTCGCGTTTCGGCTGTTTGCCATCGTGGCTCTCGCGGTCGTGCTCGTCGCCGTCGCCGGCACGAGCGTGGCGCTCGAGCTGGCGCCCGCGGGTTTGCTGGCGCTGGCGCTGCTCTTCGGGCGCTATCCGGGTGAGCGCGTCATCCAACGCTTCGCCCGTCGAGCGGCGCCCCCGCGCGCTCCTCGCCGGGCGCGCGCTCCTCGTGCGCCGCGCTCGCTCGGCGCGCGTGTTGCCGTGCTCGCGCTGCCCGGCGCGGGCCGCGCTCCTCCTGTCGGCGCCCTGGTCTGACGGTCTCGGGTCGGCGATGCGCCGGCCCGCATCGGCTCGAGGATCGGGGCCGCTGCTCGGCGCCCGCGAAAGCTCGCCGAGCCTGCTCTGCACAAGGCCCGCGCCCGCCTGGGCGCTTCTCCCATGTTCGCACGGAGCGCCGCGCGGACGTGAACAGCCAAGGAGGACTTCACGATGGTTGCAGCAGTCAACAGGTACGGCAGACGCACGCTTGCGCTGGCGGTGACGTTGCTCGCCGCCGCGCTGCGATTCGCAGGCGTCGCCGCAGCGGAAGGATCGAATGGGATGACGATGAGCGGCGGCTCGTCGTCGAGCTCGAGCACGCCGAGCATGGCGCACATGGGCTCCACGGCCGCGTCACATGCGGGCGGGATGCACTCGATGGCGATGGGGGGCATGTCGATGAGCGTGGGCAGCCACGGGACGAACATCCTCCCGAACTGGCTCGCGGTGATCTGGACGCTCGTGTTCTTCGCGATCATCGCCAGCCACGCGCGTCACGTCCTCCAGAGCGAGGGCCAGCGTCGCTGGTGGCACTCGGGCCATGTGGCGATGGCGATCGGAATGGCGTTCATGTTCGCGCCAGCGTCGATCGACTACTTCAACATCCCGACGGGGTTCTGGTCGCTGGCGTTTGCCAACGGCGCGATCGCGATCCTGCTGTGGACGCTGGCGCAGGCGTTCGCGGGACGCGGCACGAACCTGCTGTGGCTGCTGATCGCATTCGACCTCGGCGCGATGGCGTACATGTGGTCGCCGACCGGCTTCCAGGCGCCGGTCACGTGGCTGCTGGTCGCCTACTTCGCGGTGCAGGCCGTGCTCTGGGGCACGAACCGGATGCGCGACCTCGATGAACGGACGATCCTCGGCGGCGCCGTCTCGGTGACGCCGGAGGGCGCGCTGGCGGCGAGTGTCGCCGAGCCGCTGATCTGCTTCAAAGACCTGCGCGTCTCGATGGCCGCGATGACGATCGGCATGGCCTACATGTTCGCCGCGATGCAGCTGGTGATGTCATGAGCGCCCCGGCTGCGGGCGCCCGGCTCGGTGGTCGACCGCTGGTGACCGCAAGAGGCGTCCAGATAGCGCTGGGATTGGTCTGGCTGCTCGACGGGCTGTTCCAGTTCAAGAGCTTCATGTTCACCCACGCCATCGTCAAGGAAGTCTTCGAACCGGCGATGCACGGCCAGCCGTCGTTCATCGGCGACCCGATGCGCACGTTCGATGACTTCTACGGCCGCGACCTGACCCTGTGGAACTCGCTCTCGGGGGAGATCCAGATCGCGACCGGGCTCGCGCTGATGTGCAGCAAGCGGCTCGTCAAGCCGGCGCTGGCGGTCTCGTTCGCATGGGCGATCTTCGTGTGGTGGTTCGGCGAGGGCTTCGGGGGGCTGACATCGAACACGCTGCCGGCGCCGCTGATGGGCGCGCCGGGGGCGGTGATCCTGTACGCGATCATCGGCCTGCTCGTGTGGCCCACGGAGAAAACCGAGGGTCGCTCCCCCGCGGCGCTGGGGCCGCTCGGCGACCGCGGCGGGCTCTACTTCTGGTCGGGCCTGTGGACGATCTCAGCTGGACTGTGGCTGGCGAACGTCAACCGCGCGAAGGAAGCGACGCACGGCATGATCACCGAAATGGCCGAAGCCTCGCCCCACTGGCTCGCCAGGATCCAGGACTCGCTCGCCAAGCACACCGTCGGGCACGGCACCACGATCGCGGTGGTGCTCGCGATCGTCTCGCTCGTGGTCGCGTTCGCGGTGTGGACGCCGCTGCGCTGGCCCGCGCTCGCGATCGGGATCGTGCTGTCGCTCGCCTACTGGCTGTACGGGCAGGATCTCGGCGGCCCGTTCTGGAGCGAAGGCGCGACCGATTTCAACGCCGGGCCGCTGTTCGTGCTGCTCGCCGTGTCCCTGTTCCCGGTCGCGCAGACCGCGACCTCCAGGGAGCGCGCGCCGGCGGAGACACCGAGTCGAACGGAGATCCCGCAGGCCGGGGTGCCCGGAGTCGCCTGAGCGCCGGGCCCGCAGGCGAGGCTGCATCCGGCCGCCTGGATGGCGCGCCGGACAGCCTCGCGGCGGGCTTCGCACACCAGGCCGGTTCGACGCCGCGGCCTCAAGCCTCGGCCGCACGCTGTTTGCAGGTCGCCTCGTGCACCTCTTCGGTGAGCGTGCTCAGCTTCTGGCTCAGGGTGTGGATCTGCTCGGTCAGGTCGGTGTTCTTCTGCAGCAGGTCGGTCTGGAACTGCGCGAGCTCGTCGCGGTGCTTGGCGGCGGCTTCCTCGTTGGCCTTGTCGGTCCGCGTCTGCGCCTTCTGGGCGATGATCACCAGAGCGCCGGTGTAGAACGCGACCGCCGAGAAGACGAGGTTGAGCAGGATGAACGGCGCGGGGTCGAAGCCCTTGCCGTTGAGCAGCCCGGTCCACGAGTTGCCGAGGAAGTGGATCACATGGTTGGAGAGAACCCAAGCGATGATGATGCCCGAGCTGACGAGCAGGAAGCCGACGGTGCCCATGCCGCTGGCGACGGCCTCGGATACCCGCTCCATGAAGCTGCTGCCGCCCGCGTATGGGGATGAGCTTTGCTCGCCCTCGGCGTAGTGGGCGTAGTGACGCAATGGATCCAGCTTGATCGGGCCCTGCGGCTGCTGCTGAACCTCCGTCGCTGCCATCTCTTTCGACTCCTCTGATCGGAACGGGTGTGAGGATCAGATCATGGCGGAGCGCTACGACGGGTCGAGCAGACACGCGCGCTCGGCGTGAGCGGCGAGGTTGCGCAGGCCCGCCGTGTCGGCGTCCGCCCCGGCGGCCAGCGCGCGGGCGAGCGCCTCGCGATGACCGGCGAAGCGCTCGCGGGCGTACGGCGCGGCGATCTCGCGCGAGACCATGAACGGCCAGTCGCTCGCCTGCAGCGCCAGCAGCTCGCGCACGGCCGCGTCGCCCGCGCGCGCGCCGCTTGAGAGCACCTCCAGCTCAGCGGCGCGCACGGCGAACGCCATCTCTGCGGCGCGCGGGCCCGACCACGTCGACAGGTCTCCGTCCTCCCCCCACGTGCTCGCCTGCCAGTCCTCCTCACCGACCGAGGCGGGCGTGGCCTGGCAGCGCTCCAGCGCGTCGTCCAAGCGCACGAGCTCAAGCCCCTGGCGTGCGCACTCGTGCACGACGGCCCGCAGCCACGTGATCCCCTCGTACCACCAGTGCCCCAGCAGCTCGGTGTCCAGCGCGCACACCACCAGGCCACCGCCCGGCAGCGGGGATCCGGACCCGCCCGCCCCGGCCGACTCGTTGGCGACGCGCAGGCGCGCGAGCGTGCGCGCGACGAAGTCGGCGGCGTGCTCGCGCGCGAGCGCCTGCGCCTCGGCGTGGTCGTAGGCGCGACCGTCGTTGTTCCACGGGTTGTGGTGGTGGATCGTGTGGTGGTGGTAGTCGCGATATGCGCCGCCGGCCGGGTAGCCGCGCTCGCTCCACACGAGCGAGATGGTGCTGCGGTCTATCGGCACGAGCACGACGCCCGAGTCGGTGGCGATCGGGCGCAGGTGCTCGGCGGCGCCGAGGCCGAAACGGTTGGTCAGCTCCACGCACACGGCGCCCACGCCGGCATCCTCGAGCGCGCGCTCCAGCCACGGCGCGTACGCGCACTCGGGCAGCCAGAAGCCCCCGCGCCAACCTGTGCCCTTCAGGGTATGCTCGCCAAAGCGAGCGCGGTGGGCGGCCACGCCGCTTCGCACCTGCAGCCGCACGCCCGCGTCGGTCGCCAGCAGCGGCAGGATCGCGTGGGTGGCCGAGGACGTCCACTGGGCGTGGCGGGCGAGCGATCCCAGCAGCTCGCCGCCGCGCGCACGCAGGCCATCCAGAGCGCGCGCGTAGTCGCCCCACGCGCGCTCGAGCTCGAGCGCGAGCTCCTCGTGGCCGCCGGCGCGCAGCCCGGCCGCGTCCTCCTCGTGGGTGCCTCGGCGCACGCCCTCGACGAACGCGGCGAAGCGCTCGTACACACCAGGGGCTTCCAGCTGGTCGCAGAGCACCGGCGTGAGCGACAGCGTCAGCGGGGCGCCCTCGTCGAGCAGATCCAGCAGCGGCAGATAGCAGCCGGCGATCGCCTCCCACAGCCACTCCTCGCCGAACGGCCACGTGCCGAAGCCCTCGACGTAGGGCATGTGCGTGTGCAGGACGATCGCCAGCGCGCCGCGGTCGCGCCCGCGGCCGGAGCTCACGGGCGGCACACCGCGAGGAAATCGAGCGCCGCGTCGATGTCGGCGTCGCCGGCCGGGCGCAGCGCGAAATCCGAGGCGGCGATCGCCGGCGTGAACCAGTCGTAGAAGCGCCGCGTCAGGCCGAGCGCCGGGTGCACGCGGTCCCAGCCCAGCCGCAGCGCGAGCTCGTGGGCGCGCAGCTTGCGCGCATGGAACAGCCCGTACATCTCGACCGTCGCGAAGTGCGCGCGACACAGCTGCTCGAATTCCTCGCTGCGGTACTCGTGCACGTGCCACGGGTTGTCCGAGCGCGAGGCGCCCTTGGGCGCGAGCGTGAGCACGTTCGGCGTCGACACGAACACCGTCCCCGTCTCGCCGACCAGCGAGCGGAAGTGATCGAGCACGGCGCCGGGCTCCTGCACATGCTCGATCGTCTGCAGGAACACGACCGCGTCGGCGTCCTCTGAGAAGCTGTCGACGAGGTCGCGTGCGAAGCGCAGGTTGGCGCGCACGTAGCGCAGGCGGGCGTGCTCGTGGGCCTCGGGGTTGGCGTCGACGCCGACCACGCCGGCGGCGCTGCGCGCCAGCACGTCCGAGCCGTAGCCCTCGCCGCATGCCATGTCGATCGCGCGCAGCCCGCGCACCCGCGCGGCGATCCACTCGTAGACGACCAGGTGGCGGCGGAACCAGTAGTTCTCCTCGGGCACGTCCGGAAGCGTGCGCTCGCCGGTCAGCGCCAGCGGCGGCACACCCTCCGGCTGGTCGCGCTGCTCGTAGAGAGTCTGTGCAGGAGCGACGTCCGGGGTGGAGGTCAAGAGAAACCTCCGGTCCGAAAGATCAGGCCAGGAGTGCAAGACGCGGGCACGGCGCGCGAGTATATGGTCCGCCCCATGCCGCCCGCACTCAGCGCCGAGGAGATCCGCGACGCGAACACCCGCTACCACGACGTGGCCGCCGAGCACTACGACGCCAAGTGGGGCATCGACTTCGGCGAGCTCGGCCTCAGCCAGGTGAGCGCGAAGGTCCGCAAGGCGCTCGGGGGCGCGCCCGAGCGCTACCCGCGCTCGCTGGAGATCGGCTCGGGAACCGGCTACTTCACGCTGAACCTGATGCGCGCCGGGCTGATCGAGCACGCCACGTGCAGCGACATCTCGCCGGGCATGCTGGAGACGCTGCAGGCCAACGCCGAGCGCCTGAGCCTGGAGGTTCACACCGAGCCGGCCGACGCCGAGCGCCTGCCGTTCGCCGACGCGAGCTTCGACCTCGTGCTCGGCCACGCGGTGCTCCATCACATCCCGGATCTGCCGCGCGCGTTCGCCGAGTTCGAGCGCGTGCTCGCGCCCGGCGGCACGGTGCTGTTCGCCGGCGAGCCCTCCCGCTATGGCGATCGCCTCGCGCGCGTGCCCAAGCGCTTCGCGACCACCCTCGCCCCGCTCTGGCGGCGAGCGATCGGCGCCGGCCCGGCTCCGCCGGCGGACGGCGGAGCGCCGGACGCGGCGCTCGAGGGCGTCGTGGACATCCACGCGTTCGCGCCGGCCGAGCTCTCGCGAATCGCCCGCGCGGCCGGCTTTCAGGACATACGCGTCACCGGCGAGGAGCTGGTGGCGAACTGGTTCGGGTGGGCCAACCGCACGCTCGAGGCGACCGCCGACCCCGAGGACGTGCCGTGGGCGTGGCGGCTGTACGCCTACCGCGGCTACCTGCTGCTGCAGGAGCTCGACCGCCGGCTGCTGGAGTCGCGGCTGCCGCCGGCGATCTTCTACAACCTGATGCTCGCCGCGCGCAAGCCGCCGGCCTAAACTCGGGCGCATGCCCGAGCAACCCTCCCGGGGCTTCCCGCTGTTCCCGCTGGGGATCGTCGCGCTGCCCACCGAGAGCGTGCCGCTGCACATCTTCGAGCAGCGCTACCGCACGATGATCGAGCGCTGCCTGCAGGCCGAGCCCGGCTCGCCCGAGCGCGAGTTCGGGATCGTGTGGCTCTCCGACGAGGAGCTCAAGCGGGTCGGCTGCGCGTGCGAGGTCGAGCGCGTGCTCGAGCGCATGGACGATGGGCGCCTGAACATCCTCGCCCGCGGCACCCGCCCGTTCCGCGTGCTCGAGCGTCAGGACGACCTTCCCTACCCTGCCGGCGCGGTCGAGTTCCTCGACGAGCCCGCCGAGGAGCTCGACGTGGATGCTGCCGACACCGCCCACGAGCTCTACAGAGAGCTGGTGATGCAGGCCACCGATCGCGAGATCGAGGCCGGCGAGCTGGGCGAGATGGACGCCTATCGCATGGCCGCCACGGTCGAGTTCGCCATCGACGCCAAGCAGGAGCTGCTCGAGCTGCGCTCCGAGAACGCCCGGCTGCGCCTGCTCGCGCTGCTGATCCGCGCGGCGATCGAGCGCATGGAGCTGATCGAGCGTGCGCAGGTGCGGGCGCTGTCGAACGGGAAGGTCAGGTTCGGGTAGCGCGAGCGGCGCGTCAGCCCCAGAGGTGGCGCTTCGGCGATTGGAAACGGCTAGGCTGCCGAGGAGCGTCTGATCGGCGCTCGCCGGCCACCTGTCCACGCGTGCGGGCGGGGACCGCGGTTCGAAAGACGGGTTCATGATGAGCAAGACGAGACTGCCGGGGTTCCTGCTGGGTGTGACGGCCGTCGTGCTGGCGCTGTCCGCCGCATGCGCCAGCGCCGCGTCCAACAGGACGCTGCTGGAACTGAAGGCGGAAGGCAAGCCGCTGGCGGTGGGCGGCGAAGTCCTGCTTGTGGCCGGATACACGCTGGGCCCGTGTTATTGGGAAGAACAGAGCTTCAAGGTGGCGGTGAACCGCTCCAAAGCCGACAGGCTCGTCAGGACGGGCGAAGCGGGACAGGTCGAAAACTGCAGTGGGGGCGCCAAGGCGATCGAAATCACGAGCGCCAGGAAGATGATCGTGAAGCTGGCGCCGATGCGAATCGACCTGGAAGGGCCGTGCGTGTACGAATTCAAGGAAATCTCCGCCACGTTCGCACAGAGAGAATGGGGCCCCGAAATCTACGGCACCGCCACCGGCAAGCTCAACACGGCCAAAAGCGCGCGATCCCCGGCGTGCGCCAAGACCCGCACGACGATATTCGACGCGGCGCTGAGCGGGATCGAAACGGCACTCATCAGCTGAGCGCCCGCGCCGTGCCCGCGCAACCGCCTTCTGCAGCTTTGCTGAAACCCGCTGCATCGGGTCGTCCGTGCCTGCGTCGCATCGCAGTCTATTGAGAGAGGGTTGCGGCGTGGAGGGTGTCGCCCTGGAGCCAGACCGCGACGTCAGCCCCGGCGTGCCTGCACCGAACCAGCACCCGCGCCGGCTGCTGGGCGGACGCGAGCGTCGTGCTTTCCGCGCATTCAAGGGATTCGGTCGGGATAGCGCGAGGTACCGTGACGTAAGCAAAGCGGGTCTTGCCGAACGCCGCTGCGCGCGCGACCCTGCTCCGCAGGAAAGGGACGGTCAAGCGAGGCCGCTGCGCTCGATCCGAGCGGCAGCGCGGTGGAGTGTGCGATGGTGCTTGATAAGCGTCGCGTTTCAGCCGCGCTCGATCCAGAACGTTTCAGTCAGCTCCGGCGGATCCATCTCGACGCCGAGCTTCTCAAACGCTGGGCCGAGCTTGCTCTGAAAGAACTCGTCGATGTGCCGCTGGGACTCCCAGACCTCCACGACGCGGACCCTCCCGTTCACCTCCGACGCGGTGTGCACGATGCAGCCGGGCGGTGCTGTCCTACCCACCTCGTTGTCGACTGCCTCGTAGGCTTCGCGGGACGGCGCCCATGCGATCAGTACCACTGCCATTTCGGTCCTCCTTCAGTCGGTGGGTTACCAGGCGACGGTGATCCGTTCGGGTTCGTGGCCGCCCTGTTCGAGCAGATCGGCGATCGCGATCGCGTAGTCCTCGGCGCTGACCTCGCTGTTGCCGTTGTCGTCGACGAGAAGCTGATCGCCGCCGACCCGGTAGCGACCGGTGCGCTCGCCGGGATGGATGAAGGCCGCCGGGCTGACGAAGGTCCAGTCCAAGTCCTCGACCCCGCGGTAGTAGTCGAGGGCCTCGGATTGGGCGATCGCCTCAGGCTTCCACTCCTCGGGAAAGTCGGGGGTGTCCAGTAGCCGCTTGCCGGGCGCGACCTCCAGGCTGCCGGCTCCGCCGACGACCAGGAGCCTGCGCACACCTGCTTCGCGCAGCCCCTCGACCAGCGCCGGTGCGACGTTGGCGAGTGTGTAGCTCACGCCCCGCGCCGAGACCGCACTGACCACCGCGTCGGCGCCGGCGGCAACGCTGGCGACCGAGTGCGGATCAGTGACATCTGCGCCGGTCGCACGGGTCGCGGCCGTCACGGCGTGGCCGCGCTGCTCGAGCTCGGCCGCTATGCGAGTGCCGATCATGCCCGTGGCTCCGAAGACGACGATCTTCATCTGGGTTGCTCCTGTCGGGTCGAGATCGAATCCCTGGGTGGGGCGGGGGTGAGGCCGTGGCGGCGCATTACCTCACCGATCGCGGCCAGATTCGGCAGGCCGCCGGCGCTGGCGGCGAGGACCTCGGCGATCTCGCGGAAATAGGCCGGGCCGAACACGGCCGGGGTCGCGATCGCCAGGAACGTCGCGTCAATGTCGCCGTGGTTCTCAAACCCGTGGATCTGTCCGCGCCGCACGCACACCGCCTCGCCGGCCCCGATGTCGACCGTTTCGCTGTCGATCGTCCAAGTCGTGGTGCCCTTGAGCCCGTAGATCGTCTCCTCGAACCCGTCGTGGCTGTGGGGCGCCGGCATCCGCGAGTCGGCTGGGACGTAGCACTCGAACACCGACGCGCTCCCGTTCGAATCCCCGGCCTCGACCAGGAAGCGCACGCCGAGCTCACCGACCGTGATCGTGTCGTTGTTCATGGTCTCGTACACGCTGGCTCCTTTCGGTGGTCCTGTACATGTGGCTGCTTTCGGGCAAAGCCCAGTGAGTCAAGCGACTTGACCCAGTGTATACTTGGCCCATGAGTCTGTCAAGTGGCTTTACTCAGCCCGATGTTGGGCTCTCACCGCCGCCGCCGCTGATCGGGGCGCTGTTGCGAGTCCCATGGGAAACGGTGCGCCAGCGAATGCTCGCCGGCCTCCACGACCGCGGCTTCACCGACCTCGTCGCAGCGCACGTGGACGTCTGGCGGTACCCCGGCCCCGAGAACCAGCGCCCCTCGGAACTCGCGGCCCAAACGCGCATGACCAAGCAGGCGCTCAACTACCTCCTCGGGCAACTAGAGGAGCTCGGATACCTGACCCGCGAAACCGACAGCAACGACCAACGCTCCAAGCGCGTCCGCCTCACCCCCAGAGGCCATGCTGCAACCAAAGCAATCTACGAAATCGTCCAAGAGGTCGAAGACGACTGGGAACAACAGCTGGGACCGCGAAAGTTCGGTCAGCTACGCCGCCTACTCACGCAGCTCTACACGATCACCACGCCGACCAACGACCCGACCTAAAGGAAAAGCAATCTGCACAAGCGGCCACCCCCCAGCGAGCACTCGCCCCCCAGGACGCCCCCCGGAGAAACGTCGCGCTTCGCTCCTGCTCCCACAGAGCCCACGACCCAGCCGACGCCCGCGCCGATATGAAAGCAGGGCCCGAACTCAAACTCGACCCAGTCGCGCAAATCGCCAACACCGGGTCTCAGCGTCGGCGTGACGCTGTTGACAACGCCGGGATCGCCGAGCTCGACCCTCCTTTCCGCGCGAGAGAGGGTAGGCGATTGCTGCTCGGGAAGACGCGCTCCGATGCCAAAGCGGAAGCCGCTGCTGGCCTTACCCGTCGCCCGTCGCGTCTGGCGCCGAGCGCTGTGGTTTTTGCGCGGGCTCGATCGTCGGGTCGCCGTGTACGGGTTGTTGGCGGGAGTAGAGGTGGGCCACGCGCTGCCTCCGCTGAGATTGGTGCGTGGTTCCGGCTTAGCGGTGGGTCGGCAGACCGAGGACGTGTTGGGCGATGAAGTTGAGCGCGAGCTCTTGGGAGATCGGGGCCGAGCGCGCCGCGCGTGCGTCGAGGAAGAGGTCGATCATCCCCTCCCGCTCATCCCACGCCTGGGCGCCGAGCGTCTGCATCGCATGGTCTGCGGCGTCGAATAGCAGGTCGGCGGTCAGCACCTTGGTCATGTTCGCCTGCGCCGCTACCTCCGCCGCGTCCGCTCCTGCGTCGAACTGTGCGGCCGCGCGATAGACGAGCAGCCGCGTGGCGGCGATGCGCGCGTGTAGTGATGCGATCGGGTGCTGGATCGCCTGCTCGGCGCCGACCGGCTGTTTGCCGAAGATCGTGCGCTGGCTCGCTCGGGCGAGCGCGCGGTCGACGCAGTAGCGCGCGTTGCCGAGGCATAGCGCGGCGGTCATCAGGCGCTCGATATGTGTGAACGGCCACAGGGCCAAGAGCCCGTGGCCCTCTGCGCCGACGAGGCAGTCGGCCGGGGCCTCCACGTCGTTGAATGTGAGCTGGAACTGGCGGGCGCCCTCGCGCCAGCGCATCGGCAGCTCGGTGCGATCCATCCCGGGCGCGTCCGGATCGACCAGCACGGTCGTGAACTGCCGACCTTTGCCGTCCTCGGTGGGGACACGCCCGAAGACGAGCACGCGCTCGGCCAGGTCGATTCCGGACGTGACGGCCTTGAGGCCGTTGATCACGAACCGGTCGCCGTCGCGGCGCACGGTTGTCTGCGTGCGGAAGACGTTGTGCCCGCACTCGGGCTCGGTCACCGCGAGTGCGAGGAACGTCTCGCCCGAGGCGACTCCCGGCAACCAGCGCTCGCGCGCGCTGTCAGGTCCGACCTCGGCGATCGCGTACCCGATCGCCGCGCTGAGGACTGGCATCCATAGGATCAAGTTCGACGCCGCGAGCGCCTCCATCACGACCAGGTACGCGAGCAGGCCACCTTCGCTGCCGCCGTGCGCGGCGGGGACGAGCAGGCCAGGCCACCCGCGCTCGCCGATCTCCCCCCAAAGCTCGGGGTGCAGCTCGCCGTGCTCGAAGGGGTGCAGGCGCACCTCACGGTGTCGATCGGCAAAGCGCGCGGCGAGCTCCTCTGCATCTGCCTGCACGACGGCCGCGGACGCTGGCAAGGAGAACGGCTGAACCTCGGACGTCTTTGCGCTCATGCGGATGCTCCTTTCGTACGGTCCGTCGGCTGGATCATGTAGAGTGGTTATCTAGAGTAACACTCTATGTCAAGTCCACCGCACGCTCACTCAACTCACAAACAGCCAGGTACACGCGGTCGCATCCTCGACGCGGCGCTCGCGTGCTTCCTGGAGGCCGGCTACGAGCAGACGACGGTGGCACGCATCCGCGAGCGCAGCGGCGTGTCCAACGGCACACTGTTTCATCGCTTCCCGACCAAGGAGGCGATCGCCGATGCGCTCTACGTGGAGTCGATGGCCTCCTTCCAGGAGGGTCTCTGGCGCCTGCTGGAGGCCCAGCCGCGCTCACTGCGCGCCGCGGTGCGCGGCACGATCGCACACCAGGTCGCGTGGATCGAAGCGAACGTCGATCGAGCCCGCTTCGTGTACACGCGCGGCACACCCGACGTGGACTCAACGGGCAGTGCCGCGCTGGACGAGGTCAACCGCAAGCTCGCCGCGGCTTACCAGGCCTGGCTGACACCCCTGGTCGAGGACGGGCGGGTCCGCCCAACGTCGATGCTCGTACTCAACGCGATCGTCACAGGCCCGACGCACTCGATCGCCCGTAGATGGCTCGCGGGTCGCGTCACCAGCCCGCTGCACGCCTACGTCGATGAGCTCGCCGACGCGGCCTGCTCCGCACTATCCGGTAGCCGGGCCCCCGTGCGCCACACCACCCCCCGACCCGCGCGCCAAGGGCACATTCGGCTCGAGCTCATCTCCGACGATGGCGACCTCATCGGACAGGGCGAGGCCACCGTGGAGATCGTCGCGCCCACGGTGACCAAGCCGTGAGCCGTCCTGGCCACTTCTTGACCGTCCACCGTAGGGGTCGAAAACCCTGATTCGGTAATGGAGGAATCGGTAGGGGTTCTCGGGCTGGCAGGCGTCGGGCCGCTGGACCGAGAGTGTTGCCGGCACGCAGGTTCGGGCGGTCCGGGTTTAGCCGCGGAGCTGCGGTCCCGCGCTCGGCCGCTCGATCGCCGTGCGGGCTTCGTCGATAGCGCGTCGCACGTCGGCATCCATTGTGCGGATGAGCTCGCCTGCTGGCTGGTCTCTGGCTAGCTCGTGTGCTTGACCGGCCCAGAGATTGAAGGCGTCGGTGTCCCCTTGTTGACGGGCGGCGCCGCGCAGCGATCTGGTGGCGTTGTTGATCTCTGGATAGGCGATGGGCGCGGTTGCGCTGTGCTCGCCCAGGAAGCGGTTGGTGATCCCGCGCGCCAGTCGGCCGGTGAACGCGCGTGTGAGCTGCGTCGGGATGGCCTGGCTTGTCAGCGCGCGCTGCGAGGGTGTGGTTCCGGCCTCGGGCGCGAGCATCAGGGCGGTTCCTATCTGGGCGGCGCTCGCGCCGGCGCACAGTACGCTGGCGACCGCGTGCCCGTCGGCGATGCCGCCGGTGGCGATCAGTGGGAGCGGGACTGCACGACTGACCAGGCGCAGCAGCGCGAGCAGGCCGAACCCGCCGGTGTTCTCATCGTCGGTGAAGCTGCCGCGGTGTCCTCCCGCCTCGGTGCCCTGGACGATCAGCGCGTCCGCTCCTGCTCGCTGCGCCGAGGCGGCCTCTGCGACATTGGTGATCGTCACCCAGACGGCTATTCCGGCGTCGTGCAGGGCGGTGATGACGTCGATGTCGGGGCAGCCGAACGTGAATGAGACCACGGGCACGCGCTGCTCGCGAACCAGCCGCAGCTTGTTCTCCCATTCGTCATCGTCGAAGCGGGCCTCGTCGAGGTCGACGCCTTGGCGCGCGGCCTCTGGCTCGAGCTCCCGTAGATAGTCGCGGTAGCTCGCGGGGTCCGCCGGCTCGGGCGTGGGGACGAAGAGGTTGACCCCGAAGGGTTTGGTGCTCGACGCGCGCACGGCGTCGATGTCCTCGCGCACGCTCTGCGTTTGCTTGTAGCCGGCGGCTAGGAACCCGAGCGCACCGGCCTCGCTTACCGCGATCGCGAGCTCAGGGGTGGAGGGCCCGCCCGCCATCGGCGCTTGGACGATCGGCACCGCCAGCGCGCCCGGATGGAAGATGCCGGCCATCTATGAGGCCGTCACGGTCGCGAGGTGGGCAGCGGCGTCCTCGAGCCGGTCGTCGCCCCAGAACAGCTCGTTGTCGACGGCGATCGTGGGGACTCCGATGACACCGAGCTCGTGGGCGGCATCGGTGGCGAGCCTCAGCGCTCGTTTGACCTCGGGGTCACGCGTCGCGGCCGCCAGCTCGTCGCGGTCGAGGCCGACCTGCCCGCCGGTCTCCAAGACGTGCGCGGGGATGCTCAGCTCCGATCCCCCCTGAAAGGCGTTACGGAAGGCCTGGAGCGTGAACTCGCGGCCACGCCCTTCGGCGAACGCGAACGTGGCCGCGAGCATGACCATCAGGTAGTTCGTGGGCCACGGGTCTGGCCAGTGCATCGGCGGCAGCCCGTAGTCGTGGGCGCGACGCTCGATCTCCGCCATACCTGCCTGGCGGCGTCGGTAGTCGCCGAGCGCCCAGGAGCTCCTCCCGGTCGCCTTGAACAGCCCTCCCAGCAGGATCGGCTGCCACTCGATCGGCTCGGGCAGCAGCGTGTCCAGTCGTTCGGCTGCCAGATAGGCGTACGGCGAGCCCAGATCGAAGTAGAAGGTCACTTTGGGCATGGCGCTCTGGCTCCCACATCGTTTGTTAGAGTGAACGATACGTTCTTTATGATACACGATGGTCGCAACCGCGTGCAGGGCGTGCTGACGAGGAACCTTCGCCGGCTCCGAATTGCGCGCCACCTCTCGCTCTCAGAGCTCGCACGGGCCACCGGGATGAGCAAGGCGACGCTCTCGGGAATCGAGAACGGACGAGCAAACCCGACGCTCGATACGCTCGCCTCGCTCGCCGGCGCCCTGCGAGTTTCCCTGGTCGAGCTGCTCGAGGAACCACCGCTCGGGGAGGTGCGCGTGGTTCGCGCGCCCCGCGGCGTGCGCGAGCAGGACGACGGCAAACCTGCACGGCCGTTCGACACGATCGGGCTGGACGGAACCGTCGAGGTCGCGGAACTGGCCTTGAGCGCCCGGCAAACGCACGAGCGCGAGCCGAGCGCAGAGGGTTCGCGCGCGCACCTGTACGTGCTCCAGGGCAAGCTCATCGCAGGCCCCGTCGAGCGCATCACCGAACTAGCGCCGGGCGACTACGCGTCCTTCCCGACCGACGTGCCGCACACCTACGAGGCGCCTCGCACCGCGGCCCGTGCCCTGCTGCTCACCTACACCCCGAGCCGAGCAGCACCGCATGCATCCCGATGAGCGCCTCTCGCCCGCTGGAGATCCCGGCCGGCTCGCGATCCGCCAGCTAACGGCCTCCGATCGCCCGGCGCTCGCGTTCGTTTTCCGCAGGCTCGGTGATCGATCGCGCTACCAGCGCTTCCTTGGGATCAAGACGAGTCTCAGCTCTCCAGAGCTCGACCGGCTGACAAGCGTCGACCACTGGCATCACGAGGCGCTAATCGCCTGCTCGCCCACACCGCGCACCCCCATTGGGGTAGCTCGCTACGCACGATGCGAGCAGTTCGACCTGGCCGAGCTCGCCGTCACGGTGGCCGACGACTGGCAGAGACGCGGCGTCGGCCGGACCCTCCTCACAGCGCTGCGCGCTCAGGCGCTCCACGCCGGCATCCGCCGTTTCACCGCGACCCTGCTATCGGACAACCACGGCGCACTCGCCCTGGCCAAGGAGTTCGATCGCTCCGCGGTGATCGGCCAAGACACCGGCGAGGCCAAACTCATGCTCCAGCTCTAGCAGCGTCACCGTCAACCCGAACCGAGGTGCCATTCGGGTTGCCCGCGCTCATCCCTGATGTCCGCGGCTCGCGCCCACGGGTAGCTTCGCAGCACCTTGGGAGCGCCGGCGCCCTCGACGCGGACACGCTCGCCATCGGGAACGAAGCAGTAGCCAGCGTTGTGCCGCCGGGCACTGGCGCAGCTCGTCCAACTCAGCAGTGGCGGCGACCGGCGGGGATACGCCTCCTTGCACCCAAGAGCAGTCGTGTGCGGGCAACAGGCGGTGCCTTGTCGGTCGCGGCGGCGCCGCGGACCGGTTGTCTTGGCGTCCGCTTCATCTCAGCACCAACGTGAAGAGCGCCCGGCCAACGTGGGCTGCTGGACTCTCTGCCGGGAGTCACCCGATGCCGCCCACTCCCCGTATCTACCCGCCCGGCGGCAGGGGTAAACCCCGGATGCCCGCCCGTGGACGCCTTGTCAGGCTTAGCTGAGAAGGGACCCGGGCCGTGTTCCCGGGCGACGCGTATGCCGACTCTGCACCGACAATGCGGCCGACCGGATGGCGCGGCTTCGCGGCGGTCCTCATGCCGCCGCATGCGGCGGCATGCTCGTGCCGTCTCCACGTTTACGTCGGGCACCCGCTCTCCGATGGCGTTGCCTTCCGTCGTGAAAGCGCCTGCCGGCCGGGGGGCAGGTCTCGCGCTCGCGTCGGCCATCGCACTTCTCGCCGCACCCGCCGGCGCCTTCGCCGCGAACGCTCGGGTCGTGACGATCACGGGCGTGGTCAAGGCGCCGGAACCGGTCAGCGTTGCTGCGCTGACGCTCAAGGGCGTGATCTATCCGTCTGCCGCAGTCCGCTCGGGGCACTTCACGATCACCGTTCCCGCCGCCGCGGCGGCCACCTTGAACAACGCGACGCTGCAGGTGCTCAGCGCCTCCGGGAAATACCTTGGACCGGTCGTCCTGCGCAAGGCACGGGAACCTGGCCATAAACGCGTGGTGGATGACTTCCTGGGGCTGGCAAAACCGCGCCCGGGGGCGCGGATCAACCTCGGGACGCTGACCGCCGAGAACCACGCGAGCTGGTTCCTCGCGCGCGGCGCGTCTGCCAAGGCGATCGGCGCGTTTGTGGTGCGCGCCGCCAACACCGACGGGAGGCCCTACGGCGCGGGCACACTCGGCCTTGTGCCCCACGGCGGCATTCCGGTCGTGAAGCTCAAGCACGCCCGGATCGCGACTTCTGCCGCGACCAGCGCTTCGGGGGCTGAACCGGCCGCCGGCGTCGACGCGGTCTCTTGCCCCAGCACCAACGACCCGGCGATCAACGTCAACGTGCCCGAACCCGGCGCACAAGCAGGGACGTTGCCGGGACAACAGCTGGACTGTTCGGGAGTGCCAAACATGTTCAACGTCGACGTGAACGGCAACGACGTGCTCAACGGCGTCGACACTGCGCCAGCGTCGGAGGCCGCCTCCGAGGCCTCGTTCGCCGGCGCGACCCACGGGTCTTGGTGGGAAGCGGTTAGCTGGTATGCGCCGGAAGGCATAACGACACAGTCCGTGTCGAATTTTCTCGTGCCATCGGTCTCCTTCCCCGGCACACCTAAATTCAGCGCGATGCTTCCGGACATTCACGTACGCGCCAACCAGTTCTTCCCGGGCGACGAATCGGGCGCCGGCGACACCGTGACGGTCAACTGCGAGGGCCTCGAATGGTGCAGCAGTGCGTTTCTGCCCACGGCGGGGAGTCTTGAAAACACGAGGGCGTGGAGCACGACGACTCCGCCTTATTTGTTTCCGGCTCAGCCGGGCGGCGCCTTCGGGGAACAGCTTGAGCTCACGGTTGACCCCAACGAGGCGTACGTGCCGGGGCAGACGGTCCTCCTGACCGACACCAGGGCTTCGGGCGAATCCGCCGAGATCCCGGCGATGGTGCAGCCGTTCCTGCCGTTGCTGCCCTACGTGAAAGGCTTGACCTTCAGTGGCGGCGACAACCCTTCCTCGGCGCTGGTCACCGACAGCGCCGGCAACCAGGTCAGCGCTTCACCGACCGGAACCATTACGCTGGAAGTTGAGCGTCCGGAGCGACTTCCGCTCAGCGGAGAGACATCCACGAGTGGCGTCATGGACGTCGCCGGACTCGCTTACGGCGTCGCGGTCGGTCCCTCCCGGTCTACCTCATGGGGCGGGTTTTGCCCGCAGAGCGCCTACTCCGCGGTCTTGGGGGTGAGCCCCGCGTTCAACGACCCGAGTCTGCCGAGCGGCGGTTGGAGCGATAACACGCTCCACGACTTCGATCCGGCAGCCCCCGGCAATCCCGGTCCAATCAAGTTCACCGTCGACCTGAGCGCGTGTCTCGCCGCTAGCCCCGAAGGTCCCGCGTGGAAGCCTGGCGAAAAGTACTACGTAAGCGTCTATGCCGCGACCTACGTCGGTCCCGCGATGATGACAACTAACAACTTCACGATCGTTGCCGGATAGCAGCGCCGCCGGACTCGCCGAAGCGGGCCCAAACGCCGCGCACCTGAGCCGTACTGGCCTCGACGGCCCACGGTCAAGCGAGGCTGCTCGTCTCATACGGATGCGGGCGCGCTAGAGCACAGCCTTCGCGCTATCGAGTTGGACGACGAGCAGGCGCGTCGTCAGCCCGTGGCAATGGTTTGGCAATCGTCGACATGGGCTTGGCCATCTGTTCTTGCATGGCCGTAATGACCGCGAGCTATGATCAGCGGCCAACGAGCTCCAGCACGCCGAGCCGATCGGGCTGCCAGTACCGGCCGCTCCTTTTTCGTTCGTGCGGCGGACCGCTTTTTGATTCAGGTGCCTTCGAATGCGGCGGGAAGCCGGGCGATCCCCTGCAGGGTGTTGTTGTAGAGGGGCTCGGGCGGTCCGGTGCTGATCGCGTCGACGCCGGCAGCCATCGCCTCGAGCAGGAGTCGCATCTCGAGCTTGGCGAGGTGTATCCCGACGCAGGTGTGGGCGCCGTTGCCCCACCCGAGGTGGTTGCCGTCCGGCCGGTTGAGGTCGAATCGGTCAGGTTCGGGGAAGCGTGTCTCGTCGAGGTTTGCGGCGCCGTAGAGGATGGCGATGCGGCTGTTCTTCGGCAGTTCGGTGCCGCCGATGATCGCGTCGCGCGCCAGCGTGCGTGTGAATCCACGAATGGGCGAGGCGAGCCGGACGTTCTCCAGCGCGGCCGTAGGGATCAGGGCGGGTGTCTGCCTGACCTGCGACCAGGCTTGCGGATTGCGTGCGAGCACCCAGAGGAGGTGTGTCGTGGCGAGGATCGTCGTGTCGAGCGCAGGCGCGACGAAGTCGATGATCAAGGCACGGGCTTCGCGTCTGCTCAGCTCTCCGGCGCGTTCGGCCTCGAAGACGGAAGCCGCCCAGGTGTTTGGTGCGACCGCTCCCGGGCGCAGCCGCAGGCTGTAGGTCAAGAGTCCGAGGGACTGGCGCAGCGCCATTCTGGACCTGCGGTTCAGGGGGCCGAGGCCCTCGAAGGTCGCCGCCGCCCATCGCAGCATCTGATCGGCGCCCGTGGCGACTCCGACCAGGTTCGAGATGACGCTGACCGGCAGTCGCGTGGCGAAATCTGCGGTTGCCTCGAACCGTTCTCGGTGAAGCAGCTCGTCGACGACTCGGGCAGCTTCCCTGGCGAGGGGCTCCTGGATGCTCTCGAGAGCCTTCGCGCCGAGCGACCTCATCAGGACCCGCCGGCGGCGGCTGTGGGCTTCCCCATCGCTGAACAGCGTCGTCCCGCGCCCGAGGAGGTTCGTGGCCGGGTTGGCGGCCACTCCTTTCCCGCTCAGGAACAACTCGTCGTTGCGCAGGGCGGCCCGCACGTCCTCGAAGCGCCCCATCGCGTAGATGCCATGGCGCGGCAGCCAGACAACCGGACCGGCATCGCGGATACGCGCGAACACCTCGCGCGAATCGCGCAGCACCGAGTCCGCGTAGAGATCCAATTCCAGAGCGGGAACGGAGCGCCGAGCCGGCATCGGCGGTACCGTAGCACCGAAACTTTGCATGCGTCAAGAATCAACTTGACGGACGACCACTCGATTCGTACGCTGCTACTCGTGGCGCATTCCTCGACCCACCACGCCCCGTCCGGCCGACATGCCGGGATTGCTGCAAAGCGCCCGCCGGGGCGTCCGCCGCTCGCGCAGGGCGTCGACGAGCACGCTTTTCTCGAGGCGGCTCTCCACGCGTTTGCGCTGCACGGCTACGACGCCGTGTCCGTGCGGGAGCTGAGCCGCGAGCAGGGCGTCAGTCACGGCTGGGTCAACGAGCGGTTCGGCTCAAAGCTGGGGTTGTGGCACGCCGCGGTCGATCACGGCTTCCGCCCCCAGGCCTCGGTGGTCACGTTCGACCCGACGCTGACCGATCCGCTGGAGCAGCTCGAGCACGGGATCCGCCAGTTCCTGCTCTATTCCGCCGAGCATCCCGAACTGCTGCTGGTGATGAACACGGAGGGCGCACACGACGGACAGCGCCTGGACTACATCCACGAGAACTACATCGCCCCGGTCCTGAACCCGTTCGGGCGACTCGTCAACCATCTGATCGAGCAACGACGCATCCGCCCTGTCGCTGCGCGCACCTTCTTCCTCCTTCTAGCGCACGGAGCCACCGCGCCGTTCGGCCTGGTCGCCCTCGCGGCGAAGCTCGACAGCACCGATCCCCGGTCGGGCCAGACGCTGGAGGACCACATCGAGAACGTCACCCGGATCCTGATCGACGGCCTGCGGACCGGCCGATGAGCGACCCGGCGCCCCGCGCGCTGCGGCTGCCTCCGCCCCCGTCGCCGAGACAGCTCGACCGACTCGCCTCGATCATCGCACCGCTCGCGCGTGTGACGCAACCGAAGGTCTACGGGATCGAGCGCATTCCCGACCGCGGCGTTCTCTTCGTCGCCAACCACACGATCTATGGGCTCATAGACGTTCCGTTCGCAATGGCGGAGCTGTGGCGACGGCGCGAGCTCGCGGTAAGGGGCCTGGGCGACCATGCCCATTACGCGATCCCGGTGTGGCGCAACCTCCTGGAGCTTTGCGGAATGGTTCGCGGCACGCGCGAGAACGTGCGAGCGCTGATGCGCGACGAACAGGCGATCCTCGTCTTCCCTGGCGGCGCCGCCGAGGTCTTCAAGCAGCACGATGAGCGCTACCGCCTCAAGTGGAAGGAGCGGATGGGATTCGCTCGGCTCGCGATCGAGTTCGGCTACCCGATCATCCCACTCGCCATGGTCGGCGTGGAAGAGATGTTCGCCATCCTGGCCGACGAACACACACCCCTCGTGGGTCACGCGTCCCGCCTCCTGCGCCGACTCGTCGGCTTGCCGCTGCCACCCATCGGCGTGGGCCTCGGCCCGTTGCTGCCGCGCCCCGAGCGAATGTACTTCTGGTTCGGCGAGCCCATCGACACGCTGCGCTTCGCAGGGAAGGCCGACGCCGAGGTCGCCGTGCGCACCGTACGGGACGAGACGCGTGCGGCGATCGAGGCCGGCATCGAGTTCCTGCGCTCCGAGCGCCGAGCGGACCCTCGACGCGGCCTGGCTGCGCGCCTGCGAGCATCCGGCGACGAGCCGGCGCTTGCCGTCAGAGATCCACAGGCATGGCTCGTCACCCGGGGTCTCGACGCCTGGAACCATCAAGGAGCCGCCGGCGCGGCCGCTTGGCTGAGTCGCTGGGTGACACTCGAGGATCCGCCCGGCTGGCCGGACGGCAAGCGCTGGTCCGGTCGCCAGGCTGCAATCGACCGACTCGAGCACGTGACCGCGGAGCTCGGAGGCCACTGGGTCCACGTCGATGACGCGCAGTCGTTCGGAGAAGAGGTGCTCGTATCACTGGACCTACGTTCGGGACGAGGCCCGACCGGCACGCGCGTCGGGACTTTTCACCTGGTCGTCGAGGTCCAGCAGGAGGAAATCACGCGTCTCCGGGTGTTTCTCACTCACAACGAGGCGGCTGCCTCGTTTGCGCCGAGGTGAGGGGGCTGGTGGTCTGCCTCACTCCGCCAGATGGCAGATTTCCTGGGACGTCTGCAGCACGAACAGCTGCAGCTTGCGCAGGACGGCCGGCTGGCCCGCGGAGTTGTCGCTGAAGCGGACGTTCCCGCTTTCGTCGCGCACGTAGTAGCTCAGCACCGAGCCGGGTCCGGGCGCCAGCGACAGGTGGCTGGATGAGGGCTTCGCCAGTTCTTCCTGGATTTCCCTCGCCTTGACGATCTGCGGGTCGCTCAGCTTCTGCGCCATGGCGCGGCCGTTGCAGGCGACCCCCCCTTCTTCGTTGACCAGCAGCGTCAGGCGCGCCTGCGGGGTCGAGCCGGTGCGACTGACGACGAACAGGTCCGGCGCCGCCACGCCCCCGCAACCGGCCAGCAGGATCACCACGACGAGCGTCAACGCCACGAGCGCGGGCCTCCCTCTCCAAGCCTTCCGGAGGCAGGCCCTCACAACCCGGCCCTCACGGTGCACCCTCACACACCCACCGCCACGCCGCCACGGCGGGGATCGCCCGCGCCGGTCAGCCGCGGTCCCTGGCGCAGCGCCGCCTGCACGCCGCCGAAGAACAGGTTGAGTGCCCCGAAGCGAACGACCCGCAGCTCGCCGGGGAGCCCGTCCAGGTCGATGCCCGGCTCGGCGAACACGACGCCGTCCTCGAAGTGCACGCGCGGCGCCCGCACCGCATCGCCGACGGACATGCCGCGGTCGACGACGCCGACGATCGTCTGCAGCAGCGCCGAGCGGATGCGGTTGGAGCCGGCGCTGCCGAGGACCAGCTCGACCTCGCCCTCGCGCATCACCATCGTCGGCGCCATCATGCTCGGCATCCGCCTGCCGGCCGGGTGCAGGTGAAAGCCCAGCGGGTTGAGGTCCTCCTCGCCCATCACGTTGTTGATGTGCATGCCCGTGCGCGGGACCACCACCCCCGAGCCCTCGCCGTTGGTGCACGTCGCGCTGCACGCGCAGCCGGCCGCGTCGATCACCGAGATGTGCGTCGTGGAGCCGAGGCGCGAGGAGAGGAAGCGCTCGAGGAAGCCAGCCTGGTCGAGCCCGTCGACGAACTCCGGCGTGCGCTCTGACTGCGCGGCCGCCATCGCGTCGACGACCGCCCGCAGCGTCGGCGGCGCCGGGCCGCGATCGAGCAGCGCCAGCGCGTACGCGAGCAGCGTCCCGCCCGCCGACGGCGGCGGGTTGGTCAGGATCTCCCGGTCGCGGTAGGCGATCCTCACCGGCTGCCGCTCGACCGCCTCGTACGCCGCGAGCTCGCCTGCACGCAGCGAGCCGCCCCGGTCGCTCAGCCAGTCGCACACCGCCGCCGCGATGTCGCCGCTGTAGAACGGCTCCGCGCCGTCGCGCGCGAGACGCTCCAGCGCGTCCCCCAACTCCGGGTTGCGCATCGAGTCGCCCTCGCGCAGCAGGCGGCCGTCCGGCGCCCACAGCGCGGCGCACTCCGGCGTCGAGGTCAGCAGGTCGACGAGGATCTCCGCCACGTACGCCTGGCCCGCGTTCAGCACCACCCCCTCCCGCGCGAGCCGCGCCGCCGGCGCCGCCAGGTCCTCCAGCGCCATCGTGCCCCAGCGGCGCATCGCCTCGCACACGCCCGCCGGCGTGCCGTAGATGCCGCACGACGCCGGCCCGACGTAGAAGACCTGCTCGGCGTCGCCGAAAGACACGTCGATCCCCAGCAGCTCCGCCTCCGAGCCGTCGCCCTTGCGCGTCGGCGCCTGCACGAAGAAGTCCAGCAGCGTCGGCTCGACGCCCGCGCCCGCCACCAGCATGTAGCCCCCCGCCCCCAGCCCCGTCAGCAGCGACTCGGTCGCGAACGACGTCAGCATCGCGCCGACCGTCGCGTCGACCGCGTTGCCGCCTTCGCGCAGCACCCGCGCCCCCGCCTGCGCGGTCAGCGGATGCCCCGCCGCAACGACGCCTGTCTCAGATTCGCTCATTGCAGAGCGATACCACAGGGAGCGAAGTCGATGACGCCTGCGGCCTAGAAATTAGGCAAGAACTCAGGCACTTCTAGTTCGTCCACGGACAGGCCGCCGCGGCGCGGCTGGCTCGGCCGTGCGGGCGCTGTGCGCTGGGCGCGCACCTCGCCGGTGGTGGCGGGCTCCTTGAAGCGGCTGACGCTCTTGCGCCTGCCCTCGTCGCCGTAGCCGGTGGCGACGACCGTCACCCACACCTGGTCGTCGAGCTTCTCGTCGACCATCGCGCCGAAGATGATGTTCGCGTCGGGGTGCGCCGCCTCCGAGACGGACTTGGCCGCCTCGTTGACCTCCCACAGCGACAGGTTGGTGCCGCCGGTGATCGACAGCAGGATCGAGCGCGCGCCGTCCATCGAGGTTTCCAGCAGCGGCGAGGACACCGCCTGCAGCGCCGCCTCGGTGGCGCGGTTCTCGCCGATGCCCATGCCGATGCCCAGGAGCGCATTGCCGGCCTCGCTCATGATCGTGCGCACGTCCGCGAAGTCGAGGTTGATCAGGCCCGGGAGGGTGACGAGGTCGGAGATGCCCTGCACGCCCTGGCGCAGAACGTCGTCGGCCACGCGGAACGCCTCGACCATCGCCGTCTGCTTGTCGAGCACGCCCAGCAGGCGGTCGTTGGGCACGACGATCAGCGTGTCGACCTCCTCGGCCAGCGCGCTCACGCCGCGCTCGGCCTGCTCGCCGCGGCGCGTGCCCTCGAAGCCGAACGGCTTGGTGACGATCGCGACCGTCAGCGCGCCGATTTCGCGCGAGATGCGCGCGACGATCGGCGCCGCGCCCGTGCCCGTGCCGCCGCCCGCGCCCGCTGCGATGAAGATCATGTCCGAGCCCTTCAGCAGCGCCTTCATGCGGTCGTAGTCCTCCATCGCCGCCTGGCGCCCGACGTTCGCGTCCGAGCCTGAGCCCAGGCCGCGCGTCAGCTCGGCGCCGATGTGCAGCGTGATGTCCGCGGTCGACTGCTGCAGCGACTGCACGTCGGTGTTGACGGCGACGAACTCGATGCCCTCGACCTCCGCCTCGACCATGCGGTTGACCGCGTTGACGCCCGCGCCGCCGACGCCCACGACGCGAATCACCGGCTGCCCCACGCTCGCCGGGGAGCTTGCCGGAAGCGGGTGCGCGCGGGCGTAGTCGTCCATCAGGGGGCGAGCCGCCGGGCGCTCGATCTCGCGCTCGGCCGGCTCCATGAAGTTCTCGGGTATATCCGAGGAGAACGCGTGGCGCAGGCGCTCCTGCGGCGAGGGGACGTGCGCCTCCTCGCGCGGCTGCTCGAGCGTCGACGCCAGCGCGGGATGGGGCAGCCCGCTCTCGCGCGGATGGATCGCCGGCGCGGAGCCGCTCGCCGGCGCGGAGGCCGTGCTCTCGCCCGTCGCGCGCGGCGCGCCAGGCTCCGGCGAGGCGGCTCGGTCTGACTGCTCCCCCGGCGCCCCGTCCAGGTCTTCGGTCTTGCGGAACAGGGCCGCGAGCGGCCCTTCTCGCATGCTCGCGCGTTTAGCGTTGGCCATTGGTCAGTACCTCCTGCGCGAGTTGGCGATAGGACTGCGCGGCGACGCCGTCGGGCTCGTACTTGAGCACCGACATGCCCTTCACCGGAGCCTCGGCGAAACGGACGGTCTTGCGGATGCGCGAGGCGAACACGCGGTCGCCGAAGTTTTCCTCGAGGATCTCGATGGCCTCCTTGGCGTGGATCGTGCGCGAGTCCACCAACGTCGGAAGGATACCCTCGATGTCGACGCCGGGATTGAGGTTCTCGCGAATCATCGCGAGCGTGTTCTGCAGCTGGATGAGGCCACGCATCGACAGATACTCGCACTGTACGGGGACGATCACCTTGTCGGACGCGGTGAGCGCGTTGATCGTCAGCAGCCCGAGGCTCGGCGGGGTGTCGATGCAGACGAAGTCGTAGTCATCGAGGATCGGCTCGAACGCCTTCTGCAGCGAGCGCTCGCGGCCGATCATCGTCGACATCGCGATCTCCGCGCCGGCGAGGTCGATCGACGCGCACGCCACGTCGATCTCGCGCTTGCGGATGACCTCGCGGATCGACACTTTGTGGACGAGCACGTCGTACATCGATTTCTCGAGCGTGTCCGGGTCGATCCCCTGGGACATCGTCAGGTTGCCCTGCGGGTCCATGTCCACGCACAGCACGCGGTGGCCCTCCTCCGCGAATGCGGCGGCAAGGTTGAGCGTCGTCGTCGTCTTGGCCACGCCGCCCTTCTGGTTGGCGAACGCGATGACCTTGGCCTTGCCTTGCACGGTGGCTCCGATTTTCGATACGCGATTGCTGGAAAGCCGTCCGGTGGGTATTCGCATGGCGACGGGGGATTCCTGCATGGGAACTACGATCCGGACATGGCCAAGCCGGGCAGCCCCGCCTCCGTGAAGCACGATGGGGCCACGCGAAGCCGCGGCGGGTTGAGCGCGCGCCTGCGCGGCAAGCGGGTGATCGTGTGCGTGGGCGCGGGCGGAGTCGGCAAGACGACGACCTCGGCGGCGCTGGCGCTCGGGCTGGCGCAGCGCGGGCAGAAGGTCGCGGTCGTCACGATCGACCCCGCCCGGCGGCTGGCCTCGGCGCTCGGCCTGGCGGAGCTGCCGTCGGAGCCGCGGCGGATCGAGCCGGCGCTGTTCGAGGCGCAGGGGGTCGCGGTCGAGGGCGAGCTGTGGGCGATGATGCTCGACGCCAAGCGCACGTTCGACGAGCTGATCGGACACCTCGCGCCCGACGATCGGGCGCGCGAGGAGATCCTGCGCAACCCCGTCTACGGCGAGCTGTCGACGGCGATCGCCGGCTCGCACGAGCTCAGCGCGATCGCCAAGCTGTACGAGCTCCACGAGGAGCACGACTTCGACGTGATCGTGCTCGACACGCCGCCGTCGCGCAACGCCCTGGACTTCCTGGACGCGCCCGGCCGCATGCTGGGCTTCCTGGAAGGCCGGGCGCTGCAGGTGTTCCTCGGCTCCAGCGGCCTGACCGCGCGCGTGTTCGGACGCGGCACCGCGCTGGTGTTCTCGATCTTCGCGCGCGTCACCGGCGTGGACATGCTCGCCGAGCTGTCGCGCTTCTTCCGCTCGCTGACAGGCGTGACCGAGGGCTTCGGCCAGCGCACGCGCGAGGTGGCGGCGCTGCTGCGCTCCCCGCACACGACGTTCGCGATCGTCACCTCGCCCGAGCTCGAACCGGCGCGGGAGGCGGAGTTCCTGCTCCAGCGGCTCGCGGCGACGGGCATGCCGGTCGGCGAGATGATCGTCAACCGCGTGCACACGCACGGCCTGCACGGCATGTCGGTGGCGGCGGTCGCCGAGCTGCTGGCGCCCGCGCTCGGCGAGCCGCTGGCCGGCCGCGTGGCGGGAAACCTCGCCGACTTCGACGTGCTCGCGGCGCGTGACCGGGAGACGATCGCGCGCCTGTCGGACGCGTGGGGCGCGCGGCGCCCGATCGTCGTGCCGCACCTAGATGAAGACGTCCAGGATCTCCTGGGACTGGCTCGGATCGCCGAGCATCTGTTCGACTGAGCTCAGCTCCGCGAGCGTCGCATCCGGCTCGAGCGCGAGCTCCGCGGGCTCGTGCGCGGCCGCGGCCAGCTCCTGCGCGCTCTCCAGCAGCAGCTGGTCGGCGACGCCGACGAGGTTCGGATCGAGATGGCCGCAGATGACGTCCCTGAGCAGCGCGCGCAGATGGTCGGCCATGTCGCGGGCGAGTCCCTGAAGGCCGCTGTGCGCGGCGGCGGCGCCGGCGATCGCCTCGCGCTCGAGCGCCAGCGCGGCGACGGCCCGCTCGGTCAGCTCGAGGCGACGCTCCGGTGTGGCGCACAGCGCCGCCAGGCGCCCCGGCAGCAGCCCGCTCGCGGGGCCCTCGGGCTCGAGCAACACGCGCAGCGCCAGCAGATGGTCGGTCAGCGCCTCGAACGAGCTCTCGCGCTCACAGCCTAGCTCGAAGCGCCTGAGCGCCCACGCCAGCTCGTTGCCATGCGGCGCGCGCCGCGAGACGAGGTTGCAGAAGGCGCGCAGCTCATCCTCCTGCTCGGCGGTCACGACGAGCATCCCGTGCGGGCGGCCTCCTGCGCCGAGCGCCAGCGCCGTCCAGCGGCCGCCGCCCACGCGAGCCCACGCGAGCGCGCCGAGCGTCACGCGGCCGTCGCCGAACAGCCGCAGCGCGCGCAGCAGGTCCTTGAGGATCTCGCGGCCGTGGGCGATCGTCTCGCGCGGGTCGTCTTCGCCGGCTGCGAGCGCGACGATCAGGTGCTCGTGCCCGCCGTCCCGGTCGGGAGCGAGCGCGCCCTCTGGGAGGCCTTCGAGCACATGCGGCTGGGCGATCGTCAGGCCGGTCGTGAGCGCCAGCTCGCTCGAGCCGATCGTGAGCCCGTGCAGGGTGGCGACGAGCGTGGTCTGGCCGGCGCCGGCCAGCGTCGCGCGCTCCAGGCGCTCCAGCGCCGCGTCGAGTCGCTCCGGACGCAGCTCGAAGTCGGTCTGTTCCTCGAACACCTCCGACAGCAGCGCGAGGACCGCCGCGCGGGCGCGTGTGCGGACGTCGCCTCGCGCCGGCTCGGCGCCCACGTTCGCGAGATACCGGTCGAGGCCGTCGAAGCCTTCGAGCAGCCTCGCGGCCTCGGCGTAGCTCGGCAACCGCTCCAGCTCAGAACGGCGAGCGGCGATGAACTCGCCGGTCAACGCCCGGTAGCAGTACAGCGGCGGCGCGCCCGAGCCCCTGCGCGTCCGCTGCGGCTCGAGCTCGAACGGGACTTCCGCGCCGGCGGCGAGCGCCGCGCTCAGCTCGCTCGCGGCGGCCTCGACGAGCTCGCTGAGCGCTGCCTGGAGCGGGAGTGAGCGCATGGTGCGCTGACTTCGCGCTCGCTGGGCGCCCTCCTGCCCGGCGCACCCCGTCTTGCAGCGCTCATGACGCCCAGCGGGGCATCCCCGCTCGGTGGCGCGAGCCTCGTGCGGCGAGCTACGCGACGGCGAGGGCGGGGCTTGCGCCCGGCGAGCGGTCGGCGCACTCGGCGCCCAGCCAGTCTTCGCCGTACGCGCGCATGTCGTCGATGATCGGCAGCAGCGCGCGGCCCTTCTCCGTCAGCGCGTACTCCACGCGCGGAGGCACCTCGGGGAACGTGTGGCGTTCGACGATCCCCTCCTCCTCCAGCGCGCGCAGCCGCAGCGACAGCGTGCGCGGGCTGATCCCCGCGAGCGAGCGTTCCAGCTCGCAGAAGCGCGAACGCCCCTCGGCGAGGTCGCGCACCAGCAGCAGCGTCCACTTCCCGCACACGATTTCAGCGGTCATGCACACGGGACAGGTCTCATCCACAGCCATCTACCCCGTTACTTTACCAACTGAAGTGTTGGTGCCGGCGGCGGCGAGGATCAGGCGGTGGTGAGCGACGGACTGGCCGGTTTGACTTCGCTCGCGCGGTTGGCCTCGGCGGCGGCGACATCCTCCATCGTCGTTCCCCTGCGCCCGTCGGCCTGCATCAGCAGCTTGAAGTCGTGCGGGCTGGAGGCGACGTGCATGGCGTCCTCGAACGTCACGCGCCCGGCCTTGACGTGGCCGAACAGGGCCTGGTCGAAGGTCTGCATGCCGTAGTAGCCGCCGGAGGTGATGACCTCGACGAGCTTGCCCGTCTGCTCGGGGTCGACGATCATGTCGCGCACGCGTCCGGTCATGCGCAGGATCTCGCAGACGGCCACGCGCCCGCCGTCGGCGCCCGGCACGAGCCGCTGGGAGATGACGCCCTTGACGGTGCCGGCGATCATGCTGCGCGCCTGGCCGTGCTGGTGGGGCGGGAAGAAGTCGAGCATGCGGTTGATCGACTCGGTCGCGTCGACCGTGTGGATCGTGGAGAGCACCAGGTGCCCGGTCTCCGCCGCCGACAGGGCCGTCTGGACGGTCTCCTCGTCGCGCATCTCACCGACGAGGATCACGTCGGGGTCCTGGCGCAGCACGCGCCTGAGCGCGCGCTTGAAGGAGGCGGTGTCCATGCCGACCTCGCGCTGGTTGATCGCCGAGCGCTTGTCGGAGTGCACGAACTCGATCGGGTCCTCGATCGTGACGATGTGCTTGCTCATGGTCTCGTTCATGTGGTCGATCATCGCCGCGAGCGTGGTCGACTTGCCGGAGCCGGTGGTGCCGGTGAGCAGCACGATCCCGCGCTCCTCCTCGGCCAGTTCGCGCACGACGTCCGGCAGCGAGAGTTCCTCGATCGTGCTGATGTGATGCGGGATCGCGCGACATGCCATCGAGATCACGCCACGCTGCTGGAAGGCGTTGATCCTGTAGCGCGCGACGTCCGCGATTTCGAAGGAGAAGTCGACCTCGTGCTCCTGCGCGAACTCGGCCAGCTTGACCTCGTCGCTCAGCAGCGCCCTCAGCGCGCCCTCGGTGTCCTGCGCGCTCAGCTGCTCGACGCCGTGGTCGAGCAGCAGCTCGCCGTTCACGCGGTACAGCGGCGAGGAGCCCACCTTCAGATGCAGGTCGGAGCCCTCTTTCTCGACGAGCTCACGCAGGGCAGGCATGACGTCGAACATGTCTCCCTGATCGGCAGCCCCCGCCCCCGGCTTGAATGCCGCCGAGCGCGGTGGACGGACCGGGCCAGGATCAGGCCACGTCGCGGAGCTTCTGTGCCTCCGCGAGCGACTGAAGCTTCTTCAACGACTGGTTCTCGATCTGGCGGATGCGCTCGCGGGTGACGTTGAACGTGCGTCCGACCTCGTCGAGCGTGCGCGGGTGCTCGCCGCCGAGCCCGTAGCGCAGCTCGAGCACGCGGCGTTCGCGGTAGGACAGGTTCTCCAGCGCCTCGCGCAGCGCCTCCTTGGTGAGGATCTCGGCGGCGCGCTCGTACGGCGACTCGGCGCGCTCGTCGGCGATGAACTGGCCGAACTCGGACTCCTCCTCGTCGCCCACCGGCTTCTCCAGCGAGACGGGCGCCTGCGCTGAGCGCTTGATCGAGTCGACCTCCTCGGGGTCGATGCCGGTGACGTCGGCGATCTCCTGCGCGGTCGGCTCGCGGCCGAGCTCGGTCACGAGCTTGCGCTCGGCGCGCCCGATCTTGTTGAGCTTCTCGACGACGTGCACGGGGATGCGGATCGTGCGCGCCTTGTCGGCGAGCGCTCGAGCGATCGCCTGGCGGATCCACCAGGTCGCGTACGTGGAGAACTTGAAGCCCTTGCGGTAGTCGAACTTCTCGGCCGCACGGACGAGCCCGAGCGTGCCCTCCTGGATCAGATCGAGGAACGGAAGCCCCTGGTTGCGGTAGTTCTTGGCGATCGAGACCACGAGGCGCAGGTTCGACTCGACCATCTTCTGCTTGGCGTCGAGGTCGCCGCGCTCGATGCGCTTGGCCAGGTCGACCTCCTCCTGAGCGGTCAGCAGCCGCACCTTGCCGATGTCCTTCAGGAACAGCTGCAGCGAGTCGGTGGTCATGTCCGGCTTGAGGTCGAGCGCCGTTTTCGCTTTGCGCCGGCCGCGCTTGTCGGGCGCGCGCTCGAGCTGCGCCGAGGCGGCGATCGCGGGGTCGATGTCCTCGACGAGCTCGATCTCCGAGCGCTCGAGGAAGCCGTGCAGCTCTTCGACGTCCGCCTCGTCCAGGTCGAGCTCGGACATCGCCCTGGTTATCTCCGCGTAGGAGAGGACGCCCACCTGCTGTCCCTTGGCCAGCAGGCCCTTGACCTCATCCAGCTCCTGCAGCTCGACTACTGACATTCTCGTGTTTCCATTTCTTCCGCGATCGACACCGAAGGCGAGAGCGGCCCGCTCGGATTATGGCTGAGAACAGCTACTCCGTCAGACATACGGTCGCAACCGTGCCGACGTTACAGATCCACTCGGCTCTCCAGGCGCCCATGCTAACGCGTTATGGCGACGATTGGACCGCCTGCCGATCTGTCTGCAGCTCACGTTAAGCAATGATGTGCCGATGAGCCCCCCGAAAGACAGCGATCGGCCGGCAGGCGCGGCGCCGGGCCGTCGGGCCGAGCCGGCGACGGAGGGCGAGGGGGTCCTCTCCAAGCTGCCGCGCACCCGCCCGCAGCGCACGAGCCCGCGTCGCGCCGCGGCGCGCGCGGCCAGCGCCGCCGCGGAGACCGCCGAGGTGGCCAGGGTGGCCGCGGAGGCGGCGGTTGCAAGCGCGGCGCCGGTGGCCACGGCTCGCTCCAACGGCCGCCCACCGGCGCGCCCCAGGCGCGCGACCGCCTCGCGTCCCGCGAAGAAGCAGCCGCCCGCGGGCGGCTCGAACGGTGCGCGGAGAGCACCGGGGGCAGGCGCTCGCGCGGCGAAGAGCGCCGCGAGCAGGCCCGTCGTCGAGCCGGCGCCCAGGCAGGGCTTCGAGTGCGAGACAGAGCGCGCAAACGGGACCGTGCACCCGCCCGGCGGCGCCGATCTCGTCGCGTCGGCCGCGGAGATCGTCGGCGAGCTCGCCAAGGCCGGCGTCTCCACGGGGGAGCGCCTGCTCAAGGACTTCCTCTCGCGCCTGCCGCTCTCCTGAGCGCCTTCTTCGGACGCGCGCTCGTTCGCCGACGCGCTCATCGCCGCGGCCCATGCGATCGTGCGGGCCGGCTGTATACTGCCGCGCAACGCCGAACCGCCGCGACTCAGCTCGGGGCGGACGGGGGACCCAATGCGGATCGAAGTCGATCCGCCGGGGCGAATCGGCCCGGAAGGGCCGTAGCGCCGCACCCAGGTGTCGCGCGAGCCCGTCAGCTCACCCCGTAGGCGTCGAACAGAATGCGAATCGCCGCCAATACATATACGTTCGTGCTCGGCCTGCTCGTGCTGCTTGCAGCCACGGCGTGCGCCGCACTGGGCCTGCAGGCGAGCGCACTCGCCTCCACCGGCGCCAGCGCGGGCGGCGCTGCCGCGCCCAGCTCGACACCCGCGGGCTCGACGCCCGCGACGAGCATCCGCAGCACCGGGATCGCCACGTGGTTCGGCCCCGGCTTCTATGGCAAGCAGACCGCCTGCGGCCAGACGCTGACCCCGGGAGTCGTGGGAGTCGCCAACCGCACGCTCGCGTGCGGCACGCTCGTGAAGGTCACCTACAGGGGCCACAGCCTGACGGTGCCGGTGCTCGACCGCGGCCCGTACGCCCACGGCGCCGACTGGGATCTGACGGCCGGCGCCGCGCAGGCGCTCGGCATCTCCGAGACGGTCCGGATCGGCACGCACATCGTCGGCAGGACCGCCAACACCCCCACGCTCGGGCTGCCGCCCGAATCTCCGAGCGTCGCCGCCACCGGCGGCGCGCCCGCCGCCCCCGAACCGTAGGCCGCGCGGGCGGACCAGCCCAGGTCGCCGGCCACGCCGGCTCGGCCGCCGACCCGGCTGGCTAAGCGGACTCGTCGACCGGCGCGGCGCGTCCCGCGGAGGGCGCGCGAACCGCCGAGCGGGCGGCGTACAGCCCCACGTCCGCGTGCGCGGCCAGCGCGGCGGCCTCGGTTCCGTCCTCGGGACACACGGCCGTGCCGACCGCAACCGCGAGCGGCGTCCCGAGATGGCTCGCGCCGGCTGCGACCGCCCGCACGATGCGCTCCGCCAGGCGTTCCGCGCCCGTGCGGTCGGTCCCCGGCGCCAGAAGCCAGCATCGGCCGGGGCGCTCGCGCGTGAGCGACCCCGGCGAGGCGCCGATCTCCGCCGCCAGCGCGTGCTCCATCTGCCCCGCCAGCCGCAGCAGCTCCTCCGGGGACTCCCGCCCGCGCAGCCGCTCGATGTCCACGAGCTCGACCAGCAGCACCGCGAACGGCAGCGCGTCGCGCCCGAAGCGCTCCAGCTGGGCCCCGATCGACCCGATCCACGCCGCCGGCCCTTCCTCGCCGCGTTCGTCGCGAATCTCGATCTCCGCCTGAGGCGCCCCGGGCACCGTCGACGGCGGCTCGTCCCACGACAGCGACCCCAGGCGCGCGCGCGAGGCGCGCGGCGGGATCGGCGGGGACTCGTCCCACGACAGCGGACGCTCGCGGGTAGGCGCCGCGGCGGCGCTCTCGCCAGGAGCGCCTGCGGCGCCGCTCTCGCGGGGGCGCTCGTCGACGATCACGGCCCCGCCGGCGGGTGCGGAGGCGCGCGCGTGCTCCCGTCTCGCCGGGGCGGCGACGTCGACCACCGCCGGCTCGGCGGGCTCGGCGGGCGCGTCCCCCCCGCGCGCGGCGGCGGGCGGCGGCGTGACCGTCTCCAGGGCGGTCACGAGCGCGACCGCGCAGACGTACGCGAGCCGATCGGCGATGTCTCCCACCTGACGCGCCGAGGGCTCTGTCAGCTGGTCGATCAGCGCCTCCCACAGCACGCCGCGCAGCGCCTCCACGGCATCCACGAGAGCGGCCGGGTCACGCGCGCCGGTGATCGCCGCCAGCCGCCTTGCCGCAGCGGATTGCTCGCGGCCGCTCGGCGCGCCGCGCCCGCTCAGGCGCTCGAGCTCGACGTCCGACTGCACGGCGCGCAGCACCTGCGCGCACAGCACGGGGGCGTCGCGAGCGAGCTCCTGCAGCGGCAGCTGGCCGATCGCCGCGAGCGGACGGCCGAGGATCAGGGCGCTCGCCCAGCGCCGCGCGAGACCCTCGGCGCGCGCGAGCAACGCGTCGCACGGCAGATCGGCGACCGCCCGCGCGCGGGGAGAGTGAGGTGTGCTCGTGCGCTCGGCCACAGATGTTGGATATCAGCCGCGGGGGATGCCATCTCCTCGCCCCTCGTCAACGCGCGCGGATAGCCTGCAAAGTGCGTGCGAAGCCTGAAGCCGACCGGAGCCCGACGCGAGCGGGCGGTGATCGCCGAGCTCGGCGACTCGACCTCGCTGGACTCGGACACGGGCGCGGTGCGCTCGGTGCAGAAGGCCGATCTGGTGATCGAGGAGCCGGCGCTCGAGGAGATGTGGACGCCGGCGCACCTGGAGCGGCTGGCGCGCACCTACTGGCGCTTCCTCTCGCGCGTGACGCTTGGCCTGATCCACGTCTGCTACTCCGAGCAGGAGCGCTCGGTGGTGCTGCTCGCGCGGCCGCTGAAGCTGCTCACCTTCCAGGCGCCCGAATACGAGATGGACGCCGCGCGCGGGCTGGTGCGCTGGCGCATCGCGCGCGGCCTGCTCGTCTCACGGCGCGGGCACGGCGGCCGCGGGCATCTGCAGATCGAAGTCCGCAGGAGCCCCGGCGAGGACCCCGGGCGCGCGCGCCTGCACGTGGAGGTCGAGGTCGCGAACTTCTATCCGTCGATCGCCTCGCGGCTCAGCCGTCGCGTGTACAACGCGACCCAGTCGCGCATCCACGTGATCGTGACCCACGCGTTCCTGCGTTCGCTCGCGCGCCTGGACCTCGCCGAGTCGAAGGTCGGGCGCTTCGATCCCTGAGATGATCTGAGCGCTATTTCGCTTCGCTCTGTTCGAGTTTCTTGAACGCTTTGGCTTCGGCGGCTTCTTCCTGCGCGAACTTCTTGCGCGCCGCTTCTTCGGCGGCGCCGCCGCCCGAGGAGCCGCTCGATTTCTTCGATTTCCTCCCCGATTTCTTGCCGGAGCCCGAGCTGCCCTTCTTGCCCGAGCCGCCCTTCTTGCCAGAGCCCCCTTTCCTGGCGCCCTTGCCACCGCCGCCCTTCTTCGCTTCGCTCGGTTCGCTTTCCGCTGCCAGGGCTGCCTTCCTGGCTTCTTCGCGGCGCTTCCTGGCTTCGGCTTCCGACGCCGCTTCCGCGGCCGCTTCCCGTTTCCTGGCTTCGGCTTCGGCGGCGCCTTCGGCAGCGCCTTCGGTGCTGGTCGTCGCTTCCGCTTCGGCGCTCTGTTCAGATCCCTTGGATTCCTTTTCCGAGCCACCGGACGAGCTGCCGCCGCAGCCCGCGATCGAGCCTGCGATCACCAGCAGCAGCAGCAGACCGAGCAGCACCGCGCGCAGCGCCGCGGGGCGGTCGCCCGTTCCGTTCGCGCTGCGCTTACGCGGGCGGCGGCTCATTCGTGTGCCTGCCCCGTGCTCGGAGTCTGCGCTTGCGATGTCGCCACCGCCTTGCCTTCGGCTGTGCTCGTAGCTGTCTGTTCCACTGCGCTTGGGTGCTGCTTGCGCTTCCCGGCCGCCTGCTGCTTCTTCTTGGCTTCCGCCTGGAGCGCCTGTTCGCGTTTCTTGACGTTGGCTTCGGCTTCTTCTTCCTCTTGCTTGACCTTCTTCGCGGCCGCTTCTTCCTTCTTCTTCACCCGCGCCGCCGCGACCGCTTCTTTGCGCTTGGCGTTGCGTTCGGCGGCTTCTTCGCGCTTCTTGCCTTCGAGCCCCGACAGCACTTCGCGATCCTGCGCGATTTCCGCGGCTTCCTGTCTTTTCTGAGCCGCTTCTTCGTTGCGTTCGACCTGCGCCGCGCTCTGTTCGGCGGTGTTCGCGGCTGTGCTTGTCGCACCCGCTCCGCACCCGGAGATCGCCGCTGCGCCGGCGAGCGCGACGATACAGGGAACCACTCTTCGCACGGCCGTCCAAGCCTTCACCAGATCAAGCTAGCAGCCGTTCGGCGCCCACTCGCCAGCAGCCGTTCGGCGCCCACTCGCCAGCAGCCGTTCGGCGCCCACTCGCCAGCAGCGGTTCACGCTCAGCTCGGCGCGTTCCCCGTCGAATAGCGCTCCCCCCCGACCGCGCGCAGCTTGGCGCGGTCGTGTGTCGCCTTGATGCGCCGGATCGTCCCCGTGCGCGCGCGGGTGACGAGCGATTCGGTGGTGGCGCCGCCGGCGCTCGGATAGCGAACCCCCTGCAGCACGTCGCCGTCGGTGATGCCGGTGGCGGAGAAGAACACGTCCTCGCCGGCGACCAGGTCGTCGCGGTCGAGCACCCGCTCCAGCTCGTAGCCGGCCTCGATCGCCGCCGCGCGCTCGACCTCGTCGCGCGGCCACAGCCGCCCGAGCAGCTGCCCGCCGAGGCACTTCACCGCGGCGGCCGAGATGACGCCCTCGGGCGTGCCGCCGATCCCCCACAGCAGGTCGACGGGCGAGCGCTCGGTGACGGCGAGCAGCGCCGCCGAGACGTCGCCGTGGGCGATCAGCCGCACGCGCGCGCCCGCCGCGCGGATCGCCGCGATGCCCTCCTCGTGGCGCGGACGGTCGAGCACGACCACCATCACGTCGCCCACCGGGCAGCTCCTGCGCGCGGCCACCAGCCCGACGGTCTCGCCGAGCGGGCGGTCGAGGTCGAGCAGATCGGCGATGTCGGGGGCGCCGGCCATCTTCTCCATGTACACGCACGGCCCCGGGTCGAACATCGTGCCGCGGGCCGACAGCGCGATCACCGCCAGCGCGCTCGGCATCCCGTGCGCCGCCAGCGTCGTGCCCTCCAGCGGATCGACGGCGATGTCGACCTGCGGCGGCGAGCCGTCGCCGATCTGCTCGCCGTTGTAGAGCATCGGCGCCTCGTCCTTCTCGCCCTCGCCGATCACGACGACGCCGTCCATCTGCACGGAGTGGAGCATGAAGCGCATCCCGTCCACCGCCGCCTGGTCGGCGGCCTCCTTGTCGCCCCTGCCGACCAGCGGCGCCGCGGCCAGCGCAGCGGCCTCGGTGACGCGCACGAGCTCCAGCGCGAGGTTGCGATCGGGCAGCTGATGTGAAGAGTGCGAGCTCACCGGGCCGCCGGAAACCTATACCAGGGCCGCGGTCACTACGATCGTCGCGTGAGCTAGCGGAGATCGGGGTGAGCGAAAGTGACGCAGATCGGGTTCGTCGGGCTGGGCAAGATGGGCGGGAACATGGTGCACCGCATCCGCCGCGACTCCGAGCACGAGGTCGTCGCGTTCGACTTCGATCCGAAGGCGGTCAAGCAGGCCGTCAAGAACGGCGCCGCCGGCGCCGACTCGCTGAAGAGCCTGGTCAAGCAGCTGCGCGCGCCGAGGATGGTGTGGATCATGGTGCCCGCGGGCGATCCCACCCAGGAAACCGTCGAGGAGCTCGCCAAGCTGCTGGAGCGCGGCGACATGATCGTCGACGGCGGCAACTCCAAGTGGACCGACGACAAGCGCCGCGCGAAGGCGCTGAAGGCGGCGGGCATCGACTACGTAGACGTCGGCACCTCCGGCGGCGTGTGGGGCCTGGAGGTGGGCTACTGCATGATGGTCGGCGGCCCCCCCGGCGCGGTCAAGCGGCTGGCGCCGATCCTCGACGTGCTCGCGCCGCCGACCAACGAGCAGAGCGTCGCCGCGATCGGCCCGCGCGGCTGGCTGCGCTTCGGCCCCTCGGGCGCCGGCCACTACGTGAAGATGGTCCACAACGGCATCGAGTACGGCCTGATGCAGGCCTACGCGGAGGGCTTCGACGTGTTCGACAAGTGCGAGTACGAGCTCGACAACGCGAAGATCGCGCACCTGTGGGGTCAGGGGTCGGTCGTGCGCTCGTGGCTGTGCGAACTGGCCGCGCGCGCGTTCGAGGCCGACGGCAACGACCTGGAGGCGATCGAGGGCTACACCGAGGACTCCGGCGAGGGCCGCTGGACGATCGCCGACGCGACCGCCCACGACGTGCCCACGCCGGTGATCACCGCCTCGCTGTACGCGCGGCTGCGCTCGCGCGGCAACGGCGACTTCGCCGACCGCGTGCTCGCCGCGCTGCGCAACCAGTTCGGCGGCCACGCCGTCAAGCCGGCCCCCAAGAAGTGATGGCGGCCACCGCAACCGAGTTGGAGAACCCGCTGACGGCTGGCCTGGAGCGCCAGCCGGTGGCGCCGACGACGCTCGTGATCTTCGGCGCGACCGGCGATCTCGCCAGACGCAAACTGCTGCCGGCGCTGTACAACCTCGCCCACGACGGCGCGCTGCCGGAGCGCTTCCACATGGTGGGCATCTCGCGCAAACACAAAGAGCACGCGGAGTTCCGCACGGAATGCGAGGAGGCGATCCGCCGCTTCTCGCGGCGCAAGCCCGACGAGGACGTGCTCGCGGGCCTCTTGGCGAACGTCAAGTACGTCGGCGGCACCTTCGACGACGACGCCGTGTACGCGCAGCTGTCCACGTTGCTCGACGGCTGCGACGAGGAGGCCGGCGAGCCGCTGAACCGCGCCTTCTACCTGTCCACGGCGCCCAGCTTCTTCCCGGTGATCGTCGGCGAGCTGGGGAGCTCGAAGCTCGCGCGGCACGACCGCGCCGACGTGCGCGTGATCATCGAGAAGCCGTTCGGGACGACGCTGCTCCAGGCGCGCGAGCTCAACCGCTGCGTGCTCGCGATCTTCGACGAGCCCCAGGTCTTCCGCATCGACCACTACCTGGGCAAGGAGACGGTGCAGAACATGCTGGCGTTTCGCTTCGCCAACGGCATGTTCGAGCCGCTGTGGAACCGCAACTACATCGACAGCGTCCAGATCACCGCGGCCGAGGAACTCGGCATCGGCTCGCGCGCCGACTACTACGACTCCGCGGGCGCGCTGCGCGACCTGATCCAGAATCACATGCTGCAGCTGCTGTGCCACGTCGCGATGGAGCCGCCGGTGAGCTTCACCGCCGAAGAGGTCCGCAACGAGAAGGTCAAGGTCCTGCAGTCGATCCCGCAGCCGACCCCCGCGGACATCCCCGAGATGGCGGTGCGAGCGCAGTACGCCGCCGGCCACGCCGGCGGCGAGGACGTGTCCGGCTACCTGGAGGAGGAGGGCGTGCCGGAGGGCTCGATCACCGAGACCTACGCGGCGCTGCGCCTGGAAGTCGACAACTGGCGCTGGGCGGGCGTGCCGTTCTACCTGCGCACGGGCAAGCGCCTCGCGCGCAAGATCACCGAGATCGCGGTGACGCTCAAGCCCGTCCCCCACCTCGCCTTCAGCCAGGGCGGCTCGCTGGGCGTGCAGCCCAACCAGCTGGTGCTGACGCTGCAGCCCAACGAGGGCGTGTCGCTGCGCCTCGGCGCGAAGATCCCCGGCACGCGCATGATCATCCGCCCGGTGAACATGGAGTTCCTGTACGGGACGGCGTTCCTGTCGCAGTCGCCGGAGGCCTACGAGCGCCTGATCACCGACGCGATGCGCGGCGACGCGACGCTGTTCACGCGTAACGACGAGGTCGAGGCGCAGTGGGGCATCTGCGACCCGATCGTGGGCACGTGGTCGCAGACACCCGGTCCCCGGGCGGGTGGGATTCCAAAATATCCGGCGGGCTCGCAGGGGCCGGAGGAGGCCGGCGGCCTGCTGCGCGAGGGCGATCGCTGGCGCGCGATCTGATGGGCGCGCGCAGACTCGGGGCCGCGAGCGCGGGCGGCGCGAGCCGGTGAGCGTCACCAGCGACGCGGTGTGGAGCGAGCAGGGCACGACGCCCGACGCGATCGAAGCGGCGCTGCGCGAGCTGCTGATCCAGCGCCACGCCGAAAACGGCAACTTCGTGCCCGCGCGCGTGCTCAACATGATCGCGTTCGTCGATCGCGAGTGGACCGGGGAGATCGCCAACCGCCTGCGCGGCGTCGGGCGCTACCACGCCTCGCGCCTGCTCGTGCTCGCCTACGAGCCCGGCCGCGAGCGCCTGGACGCGCGCGTGATGATCGCCTCCGAAGGCGAGCCCCAGCCGGGCGAGCTGGCGCTGCTGCGCGAGACCGTCGTGGTGGAGATCGGCGATCGCCACCTGGACGACCTGCTGACGATCGCCGATCCGCTCGTCGTGACCGACCTGCCGACGCTGCTGTGGTCGCCGCACGGCCACCACGGGATCGTCGACGTGCTGCTGGAGATGTCCCAGGCGGTGCTGCTGGACTCCGTCGAGGAGCCGCTGGCGCGCGCGGCGCTGGACCGCGCGTGCACGCTGACCGAGCGGGCATACGTCGTCGACCTCGCGTGGCTGCGCTCGACGCCCTGGCGCGAGCGCCTGGCCGCCGCGTTCGACCCGGCGTCGCTGCGCCCGGAGCTGCACGCGATCACCGCCGTCACCGTGCGCCACCACCAGGCCTCGACCGCCGCCGCGCTGCTGCTCGTCGGCTGGCTCGCCTCGCGCCTGGATTGGCAGGTCGGGCCGCTGGCGAGCGACGGCGACGGCGACGGCGACGCGCTCGCCGGGAGCGTCCGCGCGGGCGGAAAGGAGGTGGCGCTGCGCCTGCAGGCCGCCCCGGAGCTGAGCGTTCCGGGCCTCGAGGGCGTCACGCTCGAGACCGCGTCGGGTCTGCGCCTGGGCCTGCGCCGCGGCACCGGCGGCCTGCGCGCCAACTGGCGCGACGGGCAGGGCGTCGAGCGGGAATGGACGATCCCCGGCGCGTCGCGCGGCGAGGCGGGCGTGCTCGGCGAGGGCATCCGCCAGGCGCTGCTGCGCGACCCCACGTACGTGCCGGCGCTGATGGCCGCGCGGGGGATGCTGCCGTGACCCGCCTGACCACCTGCCCTGACGCCGAGACGGTGGCGCAGCGGGCCGCCGCGCACATCGCGCTCCAGCTGCGCCGCGCATACGAGCAGCGCGGCGTCGCCCATGTGGCGCTCAGCGGGGGCACCACCCCCGGACGTACCTACGAGATGCTGGCTGCCGAGCCCGATGCGCTGACCGGCGTCGAGGTGTGGTTCGCCGACGAGCGCTGCGTCCCGCCGCAGGACGAGGAAAGCAACTACCGGCTGGTCGCGCGGACGCTGCTCACCGGAGCGGGCGTGCCGCCGGAGCGGGTGCACCGCATGCGCGGCGAGGCGGGCCCCGAGGAGGGCGCGCGCCTGTACGCGGTCGAGCTCGAGGAGCAGATCGCCGGCGCGAGCGCGAGCGGGCGGGCGGGCCTCCATACCCCGCCGGTGCTCGACCTGGTCGTGCTGGGCATCGGCCCCGACGGCCACGTCGCGTCGCTGTTCCCCGGAGCGGCGACGCTCGACGCCGGCGAAGACGCGGTCTGCCTCGGCGTGCACGACTCGCCGAAGCCGCCGCCGGAGCGGATCACGCTGAGCCTCGCGGTGCTGCTCGCCGCGCGCGAGTGCGTGCTGCTGGCGACGGGCGCGAGCAAGGCCGACGCGGTCAGCGCGATGCTCGGCGAGCGCAGCCGCCACGTCCCCGCGAGCCTGCTCAGGCGCGAGCGCCTGACGGTGCTGCTCGACGACGCGGCCGCGGGGCGGGCTGGATCGCGCTCGTGAGCGCCTCCCGCGCGGGCGAGGCGGTGCTCGTGCGCCACGCGGAGACCGAGTGGAGCATCGCCGGCCGGCACACCGGGCGCACGGACATCCCGCTCACCGAGCACGGCCGCGTCCTCGCCGCAGGGCTGCGCGAGCGCCTGCTCGTGTGGAGCTTCGACCTGGTGCTCGTCAGCCCGTCGGTGCGCGCGCGGGAAACGTGCGAGCTGTGCGGGCTCGGCGCCGACGCGCAGCCGCGCGAGGACCTGCTCGAGTGGGACTACGGCGACTACGAGGGATTGACGACCGCCGAGATCCGGGCCGAGCGCCCGGGCTGGCAGCTGTGGCGGGACGGCTGCCCCGGCGGCGAGAGCGTCGCGGACGTCGGCGCGCGCGCCGACCGCGTGGCCGCGGAGATCGCCTGGAGCCACGCCAACGTGGCGGTGTTCTCGCACGGACACATGCTGCGCGTGCTCGGCGCCCGCTGGATGACGCTCGACGCGAGCGTCGGCAGCCGGCTGGGGCTGTCGACGGCCGCACTGTGCGTGCTCGGCCACGAGCGCGAAACGGTGGTGATCGCGCGCTGGAACGATACCGGCGTGTAACGCATCCCCTGCTTGGGGGACTTTCGTTCTAGAGTGACCCAGCACAGCCGTCCATGGCGACCCGAGCGGTAAAGACCTCCCCCCTCTCCCCCGACGCCGCGCAGGTGCTGCTGGCGATGGGCGCCGTGCGCGAGCGCACGCTGGCGCTCGTCGCGGAGCTCGACGAGGAGCAGCTGCAGCGCGTGCACTCGCCGATCATGAGCCCGCTCGTGTGGGATCTCGGGCACATCGCCGCGTATGAGGATCTGTGGCTGGCCCACCGCCACGGCGGCCTGGAGCTGCTGCGCCCGGAGCTCGCGACGCTGTACGACGCGTTCGAGACCCCGCGCGCCGTGCGCGGCGAGATCGAGGCGCTCGGCCCGGCCGATGCGCGAGCGTACATGGCGGCGGTGAGCGCGCGCGTCGCCGAGGTGATCGCCGAGCGCGGGGTCGGCGACGGCGTGCTGTGCGAGATGGTGCTGCGCCACGAGCTGCAGCACACCGAGACGATGCGCCAGACGATGGCGATCGCGGGCCTGCTCCCGGCGGCGGAGCGGGAGCGGATCGGCGCGCCGCTCGACCCGCGCGCGGCGGGCGAGGGCTGGCTCGAGCTACCGGCGGGGAGCTTCGCGATGGGCGCCGCGCCGGAGGGCTTCGCCTACGACAACGAGCGCCCGCGCCACACCGTCGAGCTGCCCGCGTTCGCGCTCGCGCGGCGTCCGGTCGGCAACGCCAGCTGGATGCGCTTCAGCGAGGGCGGCGGCTATGAACGTCGCGAGTGGTGGTCGCGCGAGGGCTGGGCGTGGAAGGAGGAGCACGACATCACCCATCATCCGGCGATCGCGGCCGGCCACCCGGAGGCGCCGGTGTGCCACGTCTCCTGGTTCGAGGCCGACGCCTTCGCCCGCGCGCACGACGCGCGGCTGCCCACCGAGGCGGAGTGGGAGAGGGCGGCGACCTGGACCCAGCGGACGGGCGCGGAGCTCGCGGGCGTCGGGCGCGTGTGGGAATGGACCGGCTCGCGCTTCGGCGGCTACCCCGGGTTCGTCGCGTACCCCTATCGCGAGTACTCGGAGGTGTTCTTCGGGGCGGGCTACCGCGTGCTGCGGGGCTCCTCGTGGGCGACCGACCCGCGTGTCGCGAGCGTGACGTTCCGCAACTGGGACCTGCCCCAGCGGCGCCAGATCTTCGCGGGCGTGCGCCTGGCGAGGGAGGCGTGATGGCGTCCCCCTCGCGACAGCGCCCGCGCGCGCACGCGGCGATCCGCATCGACTCCCACCTGGACGGGACACACGAGCGCTCGCTCGCCGACGACGTGCTCGACGGGCTCACGCGCCCGTTCAAGGAGCTGCCGCCGAAGCACTTCTACGACGCCCGCGGCGCGGAGCTGTTCGACCGCATCTGCGACCTGCCCGAGTACTACCCGACGCGCACCGAGCGCGCGATCCTCGAGCAGCAGGCGGAGGCGATCGCGCGACTGACCGGCGCGGTCGAGCTGGTCGAGCTCGGCTCCGGCACCGCCGCCAAGACGCGCGTGCTGCTCGACGCGCTGCGCGCGGCGGGAACGCTCGAGCGCTACGTCCCGGTGGACGTCACCGAGAGCATGGTGCGCGACTGCGCGCACGCGCTCACCAGCGAGTACCCGGGACTGCGCGTGCACGGCGTGATCGGCGACTTCGAGCGCCACCTCGACCGCGTGCCGCCGGCCGCCGGCCCGCGCATCGTCGCCTTCCTCGGCGGCACCATCGGCAACTTCCCGCCCGGCAGCCGCCGCCGCGTGCTGCGCCAGATCGCCGGCCTGCTCGGTCCGTCCGACCACCTGCTGATGGGCACCGACCTGGTCAAGGACCCCCGCGTGCTGGAGGCCGCCTACGACGACTCGCAGGGCGTCACCGCCGAGTTCAACCGCAACGTCCTGCGCGTGCTCAACCGCGAGCTGCAGGCCGACTTCGACCCCGAGGACTTCGACCACGTGGCGCTGTTCGACGAGCAGAACGAGTGGATAGAGATGCGCCTGCGCGCGCGTCGCGAGCACACGACGCTCGTGCGCGACCTCGACCTGCCCGTGCACTTCGACGCGGGCGAGGAGCTGCGCACGGAGATCAGCGCGAAGTTCACCCCCGACCGCCTGGAGGGCGACCTGTCGGCGGCCGGGCTCGAGCTCGTGCGCTGGCTGACCGACCCGGATGAGCTGTTCGCGCTATCCCTGTCGCGCCTGACCGCCAGCTGACGGCGTCTGCGGATAGGCTCCCGACCATGGACATCGAGGGATCCGGCGCGATCGTCTCCGGGGGCGCCTCCGGGCTGGGCGAGGCGACCGTGCGCGCGCTGCACGCGCGCGGCGCGCGCGTGACGATCGCCGACGTCAACGCCGAGAAGGGCCAGGCGCTGGCCGCGGAGCTCGGCCTCGAGTTCGTCGCGTGCGACGTGCGCGAGGAGGAGCAGGTCCAGGCCGCCGTCGAGCAGGCCGCGAAGGCCGACGGCGGGCTGCGAATCGCCGTCAGCTGCGCCGGCACCGGCTGGGCGCAGAAGGTCGCCGGCTCCAAGGGACCGCACCCGCTGATGCCGTTCGAGATCATCATCGCGATCAACCTGGTAGGGACGTTCAACCTGCTGCGCTTCGCCGCCAGCGCGATGATCGCCAACGAGCCGCTGGCGGACGGCGAACGCGGCGTGTGCGTCCACACCGCCTCGATCGCGGCGTTCGACGGCCAGGTCGGCCAGATCGCCTACTCGGCATCCAAGGGCGGTGTGGTCGGGATGACGCTGCCGGCCGCGCGCGACCTCGCGCAGTACGGGATCCGCGTCAACACGATCGCGCCCGGCCTGTTCGACACGCCGCTGCTCGCCGCCCTGCCGGAGGAGGCGCGCCAGAAGCTCGGCGCCGGCGTGCCCTTCCCCCAGCGTCTCGGCCAGCCCGCCGAGTACGCGCAGCTGGCCTGCCACATCGTCGAGAACCACATGCTCAACGGCGAGACGATCCGCCTCGACGGCGCGCTGCGGATGCCCCCACGCTAGATTGGGGTCCAACTGCTCGCCTGGAGCAGGCAATCACGGGGCGGAGGGGCGTAAAGTTGGCTGACGGACGGGGATTCCCCCATGCGAGACGAGGTGCGCGCCGCGTCAAGCAGATGTACAGGCGCAGCAGGCGCAAGCTGCGCGGCGGCTTCCGCAAGGCGCTGGAAGACCCGGACGCCCCGCTCGCCGTCGACATGCAGGGCTCGTCCTCCACGCTGCTCCTCGCGTTCGGCGGGATGAAGGGCGAGCTCGGAATGCCGCCGTTTGAGTTCCTTGGCGTGACGGAGGCGTTCTCCGTCAAACGGATCTTCATCCGGGATCTGCACCAGGCGTGGTATCACCGCGGTATCCCCGGGCTGGGCGAGAACGTCCACGACGCCGCCGACTCGCTGGCGCAGCTGATCGCCAGCCACAACATCGAGAAGCTCGTCGTCGCCGGCAGCTCTGCCGGCGGTTACGCCGCGCTGGTGTTCGGCAGCCTGCTCGGCGCCGACACCGTGCTGGGATTTGCGCCGCAGACCGTGATCGATCCCGACACGCTCGCCGAGATGGACGACCACCGCTGGGACGAAGAGCTCGGGCCTCTCATCGCCTCCGGGGCTCTGGACAGGCGGCTGATGGACCTGCGCGTCGTGCTGCCCGAAGCCCGCCGCGCCGACATTCGCTATGAGATCTATTTCGCCGAGCCACGCGGGCCGGGAGAGCGGCCCGTGGCCCGCGCGGACATGCGACACGCCGAGCGCCTGCTCGGGCTCGCAGGTGTGCGTCTCTACCGCTTCGGCAAAGGAGAGCATCGCATCGCTCGCACTCTGCGCGACACGGGCGCCCTCGATCGAGTCCTGGGGCGCGCGCTTGCCGGAGACACAGCCGAACGCCCGTCGCACCCGTGAACGGCCTACAGGCCGATCAGGACAGCCGTTCCACGAGCATCGCCATGCCCATGCCGCCGGCGGCGCACATCGACTCGATGCCGTAGGTGGCGTCGAGCGTGTCGAGGTCGTTGAGCAGCGTCGTCATGATGCGCGCGCCGGTCATGCCGAACGGGTGCCCGAGCGCGATCGCGCCGCCGAACGGGTTGAGCTTCTCATCCGAGATCCCGAGGTCTTCCTTGCACGGAACGATCTGCGCGGCGAAGGCCTCGTTGATCTCGACCACGTCGATGTCGGCGATCGTCATGCCGGACTCCTTCAGGAGCCTTTCGATCGCGGGGATCGGCCCGAGGCCCATGATCTCGGGGCGCAGCCCGGCGACCGTCGAGTGCACGATCCGCGCGCGCGGCTGCAGGCCGAGCTCCCTGGCCTTCTCGTCGGACATGATCAGCAGCGCGGCGGCGCCGTCGTTGAGCGGACACGCGTTGCCGGCTGTCACCGTGCCGCCCTCCTTGAACACCGGCGCCAGCGCCGCGAGCTTCTCCAGCGTCGTCCCCGGCCGCGGGCCGTCGTCTCGGCTGACGACCGTCTCGGGCACGTCGATCTCGTTGCCCTCCCTGTCGACGTCCTTGTGCGCGGGCACCGTCACGGGGACGATCTCCCTGTCGAAGTGCCCGTTCGCGACGGCCTCCACGGCGCGCGTCTGCGAGATCAGCGCCCACTCGTCCTGCGCCTCGCGGCTGACGTTGCAGCGCTCGGCGACGTTCTCGGCGGTCATGCCCATCGGGATGTACACGTCGTAGGCGGCGCCCTCGGAGCCGTCGACCGCGTGGTTGAACTCGAACGGCGCGCCGCCGCCCGCGCGCGAGACGGCCTCGACGCCGGCGGCGATGTAGGTGTCGCCCTCGCCGGTCTTGATCGCGTGGAAGGCCATCCGCGCGGTCTGCAGCGATGACGCGCAGAAGCGGTTGACGGTGCACGCCGGCACGTGGTGGTCGATGCCGGCCAGCAGGCCCGCGACGCGCCCGACGTTGTAGCCCTGCTCGCCCTCGCAGAAGCCGCAGCCCATCATGATGTCGACGATCGCGCTCTGGTCGAGCTGGGGGTTGCGCTCGATCAGCGCCCTCAGCGGGATCGCCGCCAGGTCGTCCGCGCGCACGCTCTTCAGCGACCCCTTGCCGGCGCGTCCGATGGGCGTGCGGATGGCGTCGACGATCACAGCTTCAGGCATGAGGCACTCTCTCCTTGGTCGTTTGGTCCGCCCGAATGACCTCGCGCGGGCGGAGCGAGGACGGAGATCCTACGCGATCGCTAGAGGTCTAGGCGAGACACGCCGAGCTCGTCGAAGCCGACGTGATGGGCGAGCTCGTGGCGCACGGTGCGGGTGACCTGGTCGCGCAGCATCTCGGGATGGCGTCCGAAGTCGCGGCGCAGCGTGTCGCGGAAGATCACGATGCGGTCGTGGACGTTGTCGCGGGTCGCGCCATCGCCCTGGTAGAGACCGTACGCGCCGGCGCGGCGACCGCCGTCGGAGATCACGACCGCGACGTGCGCCAGCGCGTTGTGCAGCAGGTCCGGCAGGTCGTCCAGCGCGTCGCGCACGAGCTCCTCGAAGTCGGTGTCGTTGAGCGGATCGAGCTCCATGAACTCGCTTTCTTCCGGCGCGAGCACCAGCCCTTCGCGGGCCAGGCGCTCGGAGTAGCGCACGATCTCTTCGAACTCGCTCTCGGACTCGGGGTTGCGCCAGCCCGCCATGCGCACCGCCACGAACGCCACGCTGCCCATCAGCGCCGCCGCGACGATCACCCCCAGCGCCACGTCCTCCAGCGCGTGCACGGCGCCGATCGAGCTGAAGCCCTGCCCGATCACGAGCGCCACCAGCCCCAGCGACATCGCCACGAGCAGCCCCAGCCCCGCGCGCCGGAGAGGGCTCTGGTCTCCGGGAGGCGTGGACGCGCGCATCGTCGAAGATTGGCCGGAGATTGCCTATTTGAGGGTGCGGGCGATCACGAGACGCTGGATCTCGTTGGTGCCCTCGTAGATCTGGGTGATCTTGGCGTCTCGCATCATGCGCTCTACCGGGTACTCCTTCACATAACCGTAGCCGCCCAGGACCTGCACCGCCTCGACCGTCACGGCCATCGCCGTGTCCGAGCAGAAGACCTTCGCCATCGAGGAGTACTTCGCGCGCTGCGGATGGCCCTGGTCGGCCATCGCGCATGCCTTGTACAGCAGCTCGCGCGCGGCGGCCGTCCGTGTTTCCATGTCGGCCAGCTTGAACTGGATTCCCTGGAACTCGTTGATCGCCTTGCCGAACTGCCGGCGCTCGCGCGCGTAGCCGACCGCGTAGTCGGTCGCGCCCTGGGCGATCCCCACGGCCTGCGCGGCGGCCCCCAGGCGGGTGCGCTCGAGCGTCCCCAGCGCGACCGACAGGCCCTTGCCGACCTCGCCGATCACGTTCTGGAGCGGCACCCGCACGTCCTCGAAGATCGGCTGTCCGGTGGGCGAGGCGCGGATGCCGAGCTTGTGCTCGAGCTTGCCCACGCTGAACCCCGGCCGGTCGGCCTCCACGACGAACGCGGTCATGCGGCGGTTCTCGCGGTCGCTGACCGCGAAGCAGATGTAGAAGTCGGCGATCCCCAGGTTGGAGATCCAGTTCTTGGTGCCGTTGATCACCCATTCGTCGCCGTCGAGGACGGCCGTCGTCTTCATGCCCGCGGGGTCCGAGCCGGCTTCGGGCTCGGACAGGGCGAACGCGGGCGACCACTCGCCGGTGGCGCAGCGCGGCAGGAAGCGCTCCTTCAGCTCGTCTGAGCCGAACAGCTGGATCGGCAGCGTCCCGAGCTCCTGGATCATCAGGATCAGCGCGCACGCCGCGTCCACCTTCGCGATCTCCTCGACCGCCATGTTCAGCATCAGCGTGCCCGTCCCCGTGCCGCCGTACTCGGTCGGGAAGGGCAGCCCGAGGACGTCCTGTTCGGCGAGCACCTTGCGCACGTCCCACGGGTATTCGGCCCGCTCGTCGATCTCGGCCGCGCGCGGCGCGATCTTCTCGCGGGCGATCTGCCCGATCGTCTCGCACAGGTCGCGATGCTCCTGCGGGATCGTGTACACGTCGCCGACCGCCTCCATGCCGCTGATGCTAGTGATGAGAGGCCGATCCCGCGCTGTTCCCCGCCGCCCGAGCCCGGCGGGCCGCTAGGCTCGTGGTCAGTGCCCGGCCCACAGGACCCAGAGAAGATCGAGATCGAGCCGGCGGGCGTCGCCGACTGGCTCGCAGAGGATCCGACCCTGCAGGTGATCGACGTGCGCGAGCCATACGAGCGCGAGGCGGGCCACATCGCCGGCACGCGCCACATCGAGCTGGTGGCGCTCTCCTCGCAGGCCGCCAGCGTCGATCGCGAGCGCCCCGTCGTCTTCTACTGCCGCCGGGGCTCGCGCTCGGACATGGCGGCCCAGGCTTTTCGCGCGTCCGGCTACGAGGCATACTCCATGAGCGGCGGGCTCGTGCGCTGGGCGCAGGAGGGCCGCCCGCTCTCGCCCGAGGGCGGAGAAGTAGCCGACCACTGAACCGAGGAGTGCGATGAGCGAGGCCGAGAGCCCGGAGCGCGCGCTGCGCATCGACGAGCGGCTGTCGATCCCGCTCAGCGAGATCGCGCTGCGCACGAGCCGCTCCTCGGGTCCCGGCGGCCAGCACGCGAACGTCACAGCCTCGCGCGTGGAAGCGAGCTTCGACGTGCTCGCCTCCAGCGCCCTGAGCGACGCGCAGCGCGCCCGCGTGCTGGCGCGCGCGGGCGATCGCATCGTGGCGGTCGCCCAGGACGAGCGCTCGCAGCTGCGCAACCGCGAGCTCGCGCTGCGACGGCTGGCCGAGCGCCTGGCCAGGGCGCTGGCGGTGCCTCGCAGCCGGCGCGCCACCCGCCCGACGGCCGCCTCGCGCGCGCGCCGGCTGCAGGACAAGCGCAGGGCCGGCCGGCGCAAGCTCGAGCGCCGCCCGCCGGCGGCGGATGGGGAGTGACGGCGATGGGAGCGCCGGCGGCTGACGGGCCCGACGAGCACGCGCACGACGCGGACGCACGGGCGCGGGGAGCGCGGATCCTGTGCTTCGCCACCCAGGGCGCCGAGCATCTGGACGCCGAGCGCCTGCGCTACCTGCTGGAGCCGTTGGAACCCGTGAGCTTCGACTTCGATCGCGCCGGCAAGCTCCGCTCGGCCGTGCGCCTGATCCGCGAGGCGCGGGCGCGGCGGGCGCAGCTGATCGTGATGGAGGGGACCGGGCTCGCCGGCGGCGCCGCGGTGCTGGCGCTGAGCTTCACCTCGAAGGTCCCGTTCGTGGTCAGCAGCGGCGACGCGGTGGGGCCGTATCTGGCGCTGCGCTCGTCGCTCGCCGGATTCCTCGGCGGGATCTACGAGCGCCTGCTGTGCCGCCGCTGCGCCGGCTACATCGGCTGGACGCCGTATCTCGTCGGGCGCGCGCTCACGTTCGGCGCCCCGCACGCGATGACGGCGCCCGGCTGGCCGCGCGATCAGGCCGCAGGCGGCGCCAGAGACGCGATCCGCGGACAGCTCGGCATCCCCGCGGACGCGCTCGTCGTGGGCCTCGTCGGATCGCTGAACTGGCGCGCGCGCGTCGGCTACTCCTACGGCGCCGAGCTCGTGAGCGCGGTCCGGCGCTCGCAGCGCACCGACGTCGTCGCGTGCATCGTCGGCGACGGTCCCGGAAGCGAGCGCCTGCGCGAGATGGCCGGGCCGGACTTGGGCTCGCGGATCCTGATGCCCGGCCGCGTGGCGCCGGGCGAGGTGGCCGACTACCTCGCGGCGTTCGACGTCGCGAGCCTGCCGCAGAGCGTCGACGGCGTGGGGTCGTTTCGCTACTCGACGAAGCTCAGCGAGTACCTGGCGAGCGAGCTTCCGATCATCACCGGCCAGATCCCCGCCGCGTACGACCTCGACGCGGGCTACATCTGGCGGCTGCCCGGGCGCTACCCGTGGAGCCAGGCGTATGCCGACGCGCTGGTCGAGCTCCTGGAATCGCTGAGCTCAGAGGAGATCCGCAGGCGCCGCGAGGCGATCCGCGCGCGCCATGGCGATCCCTTCGATCGGCTCGCCCAGCAGCGGCGCGTGCACGAGTTCCTCGGTGACATCCTGTCCGGGTCGGACGCCTGAGCTCAGCGCGGGACACGCGCGCGCTCAGTCCAGCAGCTCCTTGACGGTGCGCTGGTGCAGGCGGCCGAGCGACGTCTTTTCCGGATGGAAGTGGATCGCGTTCCACAACAGACCGGATGCCGGCGCCCATGCGACGATCAGGTAGACCCCGATCACGAGCGCGGCCGTGCGCAGGCGCCGCGAGCTCGACAGGGCCGCCAGCGGCAGCACCCACACGACATACCAGGGCAGCACCCAGCTGAGCGTCACCAGCAGCGCCACGTTGGCCCACCCGGACCCGGTGATCGCACGGGCGACGCCGCCGGAAGCCGCCGTCGCGCCGGAAGCCGAGGAGCCGCGCCCGGAGCGCCCGCCCCACGCCAGCCAGCAGCACGCGAGCACCAGCCCGATCAGCACGACGCTGAGCGCCTCGCGCAGGCCCGAGCTCTCGCCGCCGGCGCCGGCCGCGAGACCGATCAGGTTGGGGATGCTCTCGGCCGAGACGACGCTCCCCTGCGTGCTCAGGTCGGGAATGTGCAGCCCGAACGCCAGCAGGCTCGCCGCGGCGACGATCACGCCCGCGACGATCATCCCCAGCACCGCCTGCACGAGCGCCCGGGGCGCGCGCAGCAGACCCGCGAGCAGGATCGGCAGCAGGACCGCGGCCGACGCCTTCATCGCGACCGCCGTCACGAACGCCGCGCCCGCCCCCATCTCCAAAGCCGACAGCGGCAGCAGCGTCTGCGCGAAGCCACGCGCCCTCGCGCGCAGCAGCAGGTAGAAGCCGAGCATGATGAAGACGACCATCAGGAAGTCGTTGTGGTCGCCGCCGAGCCCCCAGATCAGCACGAGCGGGTTCAGGCCGACGAACGCGATCGCGGGCAGCGGCTCGCGGCCGAGCAGCCGCGCGCACTTCCAAACGAGCAGGATCGTCGCCAGGCTCGCCAGCATCAGGATGACCTTCAGCACCCAGAACGACGCGGCCACGCCGAGCGGCACGACGGCGAACGTCAGCAGCGTGAACAGCGGGCCGTACGGGCTCAGCAGCTCGTGCCAGTTGCTGAGGACGAAGCTCGGGTCGTTGTGGGGCTCTAGGATCGGGATCGTCGTGTACGGGTTGAGGTTGTGCACGACCTCCATGCGCCCGTAGTTGATGTAGTTGAAGAGATCGGTGAGCGCCAGCGGCGGGGCCAGCAGGAAGATCGCGTGCGCGGCGAGGATCGCGGCGAGCACCCAGCGCACCGGCAGCCGCCGCGCGTGCTTGAGCACGACCAGGTAGCCGACGTACATGGCCACGACCGCGCCGGTGAACAGGTACCTGAGCGTCGTGCCGTCGTTCGTGAAGCCCTGCAGCAGCCCGCCCAGCGGACCGGCCATCCAGCGCGGGAAGTAGCCGATGTGCGTGGTCGGCGTCAGGACGCTCGGCCGGTTGGCGGCCATCAGCACCACGAACAGGCTGAACGCGACGATGCTCGCGAGCGCCAGCGCCCCGGCAAGCACGCCCGTGTCGAGGCCGGCGAGGGCGCCCGCGCGCCCGCGCGAGAGCCGGCCGGCGAGACCCGCGCGCCGCTCGGCGGCGCCGGCGGCGGGAAGGGGAAGGGTGCTCGCGTCGCCGGACATGCTCAGCGTCGGGACGATATACGCCCAAGCCCCCCAGCTACGCAGAGGGCCCGCCGAAGCGGGCCCTCTGGCGGTGGTTCTGCGGTCCGACTCAGATCGTCTGGACGTTTACCGCCTTGGGGCCCTTCTCGCCCTGCTCCGGGTCGTAGGAGACCTTCGCCCCCTCCTGCAACGACCGGTAGCCCTCGCCGTTGATGCCGGTGTGATGGACGAACAGGTCCTTGTCACCGTCATCCGGGGTGATGAAGCCGAACCCCTTGTCGTCGCTGAACCACTTGACTGTGCCAGTTGGCATGGTGTGTCTTCCTCCACGGTATGTGCGTGCTGCACGCGGAGGATGCTTCGAAAGCTTCGACCTGCGAGCGCTTGCACTACTTTCGCCGGTCTTTTCCGCCGGCCATACAGGGACGACCGTAGCACGTCGCAATGGTCACGTGTTGTCGAGTTGTTGCGCGTCCTGGCTAGGGTGAGGCGATGGACGCGCACCCCGGCCCGGCGCCGAAGCCCGTTCCGCTGCTCGAGCGCCTGCTGCCGGCGGGCGCTCCGGCCACCGCCGCGGAGATCGTCGCGGGGCTGGGGATCGCCGGGCAGCCCGCCGCGGGGCGCCCGCGCGTGATGCTCAACATGATCAGCAGCGCCGACGGGCGCGCGACGCTCGACGGGCGCTCGGGAGCGCTCAGCGACCGCGCCGACAGGACGCTGTTCCACGCCCTGCGCAGCGCCGTCGACGCCGTGCTGGTGGGGGCGGGAACGGCGCGCGCGGAGCACTACGGGCGGATCGTGCCCGACGCTGCGCGCAGGGCGGAGCGCCTGCGCCACGGCCTCGGCGAGGAGCCGCTCGCGTGCATCGTCTCCGCGCGGCTGGAGCTGTCGCGGGAGGAGGTGCCGCTGTTCGGCGAGCCCGCCGCGCGCGTGGTGATCCTGACCGCGTCGCAGGAGAGCCTGCCCGCGAGCGCCGCCCACGTCGACTACATCCGCGCCGCGCGCGCGGGCAGCCTGGATCTGTCCGCCGCGCTGGCCGAGCTGGGCGAGCGCTTTGCCGTGCGCAGCGTGCTGTGCGAGGGCGGGCCGCACCTGGCGTGGGAGCTGCTCGCCGGCGGGCTGCTCGACGAGCTGTTCCTGTCGCTGTCTCCGAAGCTGGCGGGCGGCGAGGACACGGCGGGCGGCGGGCTGCGCATCCTCGCCGGCGCGGAGCTCGAGCCGCCGGTCGAGCTGGAGCTGCTGGGCGTGCTGCGCAGCGGCTCCCACCTGTTCCTGCGCTACGGCGTGGCCGCGCGCGAGCGCGTCTCGCGGGAGACGATCGACAGCAGTTCGCTCGCCAGCTGACGGCCCTGCGCGGCGACGCGCGGCGTGGCGGCGATCCGCACCACCACCTCCTCGCCGTCGAGTTCCTCCAGCGTTATGCGCGGGGCGTCGCGCAGCGGCGTCTGCAGCGACTTCTCCAGGATCTCCTGCAGGTCGCCGGGGGTCATGCCGGCGCGCAGGCGCGCGCGCAGGTCGACCGCCTCGGGCTCGCGCAGCGGCAGCACGGCCACGTTCAGGACGACGCTGTTGGGCACCATCACCGAGTCCTCGCCCGTCGCGAACGTCGTGTACAGCAGACCCAGCGAGCTGACCGTGCCCTCGATCTGCCCGGCCAGCGGGCCGCCCTGCAGGCGCACGCGCTCGCCGACGCGGAACGGGCGCGCGCTCAGCAGGACGGTGCCGGCGATCAGGTTGCCGAGCGTCTGCTGCGCGGCGAGCCCGAAGATCACGGCCGTGAAGGCGCCGCCGAGCGCCAGCGTTTTGGCTTCGATCCCCGCCACCCGCAGCGCCACGAACAGCGCCGCCACCACCGTCGCCAGGCGGATCACGAAGCCGACGGTGCCCGCCGTCGCCGGGTCCATTCGCCTGAACAGCGCGGGACCCAGTCCGCGACCGAGGTCGCGTGCGATCGCCCAGCCGAGGATCACGAGCACGAGCACCCTCACCACGCGGATCGGCGTTTCCAGGGCCTGTTCGAGGACCTTGTGGGCCGGTATGAGTTCGCCGTGTTCGCGCTTGGCGGCTACCTGCGTCCCGAGCAGGCTCACGCGGTTGTCGTACAGCAGCACGATCCCCACGAACAGCGGCAGCAGCACGAGTGCCTCCAGGCGCGCGCGTTTGACCACGCGCGGGCTGATCTGGCGCAGCAGGCCGACCTCCTGCCAGGCCTGGCTGCGGGTCTCGAACATCTTCGGCGGGGTTCGCGGGACGGGCACGGCCGTCAATGATGCTGCACGTCGGGCCGTGTCAGCACGACCATCGCGAAGCTCGTCAGGCTCGGCAGCGGATGCTCCACGAGCATCGCGGCGACCGCCTTGTGGGCGTGGTGCAGGGGCCCGACCGGGCGGTAGAGGTTGTGCCCGAAGTAGCCGACGTAGCGATCGACCGAGAAGCCGGTCGATTGGAGCCTGCGGATCTGCCTCGCGGTGGGACCCCGGCACCAGGAGTAGTAGGCCACGAACTTGCCCTTGCGCGCCGGAAACACACGGTAGAGCAGCGCCGCGGACATGCCGGGGGCGAGCAGGCTGTTCAGCAGGAACGGCAGCGAGTACAGCGTCGGGAAGAAGTGCACGGCGGTGCCCCCCGGACGCAGCATCCTGAAGACCTGCTCGTGGAAGCGCCTGCCGTCGCGAATGTGCTCGGCCGTCCAGCGGCTGATGACGGCATCGAAGGCGCCCCAGCGTCGCGCGAGCTCGGGGACGGTGTCGGGAGCGAGGATGTCCGCCTGGAAACGCTGGTAGTCGCCCTCGGCGCGGGCCAGCTGCTGCTCGGAGACGTCGAGCACCACGTAGTCGAGGCCTCGCTCCCCGATCTGCTTGAGACCGACGATCGGGTGCGCGCCGCCGCCCACGTCGCAGATGCGCTTGGCGCCGCCGTCGATCAGGGCGCCGACCTGCGCCCGGAACTGCCCTTCGGCGTCGTTGACGTCGCCGTAGGAGATCGCCGGCCTGCTGGGAGTGTCGGGCACCGTGGGCTCGGTCATCCTCAGCTGGCCGTGTAGATGACCATCGCCAGCCCGAACGCCAGGCAGTAGACGGCGAACGGGACGAGCGTCCTGGTCTTGAAGTATTTGACGAGGAACGCCACGGTGAAGACGGCTGTCACGGCGGCGGTCGCGCACGCGACCAGCGCCTGGCCGCGGATCCCGTCGCCGAGATGGCCGAGCAGGTCGGGGAGCTTGACCACACCGGCCGCCAGGATGATCGGCGTGGCCAGCAGGAAGGCGAAGCGCGCGGAGTCGCTGTGGTCCAGCCCGCGCGCGAGCCCGGCCCCCATCGTGACGCCGTCGCGGCTGATGCCCGCGACGAGCGCGGTCGACTGCGCGACGCCGACGACGAGCGCCTCGCGGTAGTCGAGCGTGTCGAGCTCGCGTGCGCCGTCGGGCTTGGCGCCCTCACGGGCGGCCAGTTCGCGCACCTCCGCGCGCCGGCGGAAGCGCTCGGCGGCGAACAGCAGACAGCCGTTGACCATCAGGAAGATCGCCGCGATCTCCGGCTTGGCGGTGAGCGTGCGCAGCTGGTGCTCGAGCGCCAGGCCGATGATGCCCGCGGGGATGCTGGCGGCGATGATCAGCCACGCCAGGCGCTCGGTGGAGGTCTCGATGCGCCGCGTGGAGAGCGTGTGGAAGAACGCGCGTACGATCTCCACCCAGTCGCGCCAGTAGTACGCCAGCAGCCCGAGCGCGCTGCCGACGTGCAGCGTCACCACGAACGCCAGCCAGAACGACTCCGCCTGGGACTGCGCGTCGACGAGCTTGTTCCAGCCGAACAGCGTCGGGAACAGCACCGTGTGCCCCAGGCTCGAGATCGGGAACAGCTCGGTCACGCCCTGCAGCGCGCCGAGCACGATCGCCTGGAAGTAGCTGATGGCCGAGGCGAGGGGGATGGCCGCAAGGCTCGACATCGCCGCGAGAGCTTATTGCGTGGGTCAGAGACACGTCTCGCCTGGGATCGCGCATACGCTCCCGTCGATGCCGGCAGGCGCTCCCCGACCTGAGCCTCAGACCACGCACGGCGACCCCCACGCCGAGCCCTCGCTCCTGGAGATCGTCCGGCAGTGGGGCCGGATCGGCTGCATCGGCTTTGGCGGGCCGCCGGCGCACATCGCGCTGTTTCGGGAGCTGTGCGTGACGCGCCGCGGCTGGCTGACGAGCGCCCAGTTCGAGCGCGCGATCGCCGCCACCAACCTGCTTCCCGGACCGGCCTCGACGCAGCTTGCGATCTACTGCGCTTGGCGGCTGCGCGGCGCCCGCGGGGCGCTGCTCGGCGGGTTCTGCTTCATCGCGCCCGGGCTGGCGGCGATCATCGCGCTCGCGGTGCTGTTCCTGTCGGGATCGCCACCCGCGTGGCTGCGCGGCGCCGGCCTGGGCGCGGGCGCGGCGGTCGCGGCGGTGGCGGTGCGCGCCGGACTCGGCGTGGCGGGACCGATCTGGGGGCGCGCGGGAACGCAGCACCAGCGCGGCCGCGTGCTCGCCTACGGGCTCGCCGGCGGGATCGCCGCCGCCGTGGCCGGACCGTGGCTGGTGCTCGTGCTGCTCGCCTGCGGCGCCGTCGAGCTGACGAGCGAGCGGCTCGCTCACCCCGGCGCCGAGATGCACGCGTTGCCGGCGCTCCCGCTCGTGTGGACGGCGCTGAAGGTCGGCGCGCTGGCCTTCGGGGGCGGCTTCGTGATCGTGCCGCTGATGCAGTCCGACGCGGTCAGCACCTACCACTGGATGAGCCACAGCCAGTTCCTGAACGCGGTCGCGCTCGGGCAGGTCACGCCCGGGCCGATCGTGCAGACGGTGGCGGTCGTCGGCTACGCCGCCGGCGGGCTGCCCGGCGCGCTGCTGGCCGCCGCGGTCGCGTTCGCGCCGTCCTTCTCGTTCATCCTGCTCGGCGCGGCGCGCTTCGAGCGCCTGCTGGTGAACGCGCGGGTGCGCGCGTTCCTCGCGGGCGCCGCGCCGAGCACCGCCGGCGCGATCGTCGGCGCCGCGGTGCCGCTGACGGCGGCGCTCGCCGAGAGCTGGCAGTACGCGGTGCTGGCCGCCGCGGCGCTCGCGCTGCTGGCGCTGCGCCGCGGGGTGGTGGGCACGCTGCTGCTGGCGGCGTGCGCCGGCGTGGCGGCGGCCCTGCTCGGCGCGCCTACCCCGCACTGAGGGCGCCTCTGGACGTGCCCTCGCGACCGGCTCGACAGGCCCTCGCGATCGCCGCGGTGGGAACCCTTCGCGATCGCATAGCCGGAAACGTCGCGAACAATCTTCACCATCGCTTCACACGATGGTTCCCGCTTGGTCACAAAAGAACGCCGTTTGCAGGGAATTCTGTCTGATATGAACGGCCGGAGAGCCAAGTCGCAAGCGGGAGCCGTCGCGACCGTGCGTGCGGCGACGAGCAGGGTCGACATGCATTGCCATTCGACCGCCTCGCACGAGTCCAAGCTCGGCGTGCAGCGGGCGGTGGGGCTGCCCGAGTGCGCGACGCCGCCGCAGGAGGTCTACGAGCTGGCGAAGCGGCGCGGCATGGACTTCGTGACGATCACCGACCACGACACGATCGCCGGCGTCCTGGAGATCGCCGACCGCCCCGACGTGTTCATCTCGGAGGAGCTGACGGCGCACTTCCGCGGCGAGCCGCAGGCGGTGCACGTGCTCTGCTACGGGATCACGGGCGAGGATCACGAGTGGCTGCAGGCGCACAGCGGCGATGTCGAGCTGTGCGCTGGGTACATGCTCGAGCGGGAGATCGTGTGCGCGCTGGCGCACCCCTACTACACCGTCGCCGCGCCGCTCGGCGCCCGCCACCGCCGCCGCCTGGCGGAGCTGTTCGGCGTGTGGGAGATCCGCAACGGCGCGCGCGCCCGCGAGCTCAACCGCCCGGCGGCCACGTACGTCGCCACGCGCGACGGCATCGGCATCGGCGGCAGCGACGACCACGCCGGCGTCGACATCGGGCGCACCTACACCGAAGCGCCGCCCGCTCGCACCCCGCGGGAGTTCCTCGCCCACGTGCGCGCCGGAGACGTGCTCGCGCGCGGCGATCAGGGCAGCGCCGCCAAGTGGGCGCACGCCGCGATCGCGCTGGCCGCGCGCTCGTTCGGGCGCGGTGGATCGGGGTCCGGCGAGCAGGCCGGGCGACCGGACCCCGGGCGGGTGCTGAGGATGTCCCAGCGGCTGCTGCGCGAGGGCGACGCCCGCCACGGGGCGGTCGGCAGCGACCTGACCCCCGAGGACGCCCGCTGCCTGCTGCGGGCGTGGCTGGCCGCGGTCGAGCTCGACCACCTCGATGAGCGCCAGCTGATCGCCCACATGCAGCAGGAGGACTTCAGCCACGCCGACCTGTACCGCCGCGCGTGCCGCCTGCACGAGCGCAAGCTGCGCTGCGCGGTCGACGTCGCCGTCGCCGCCGTGACCGGCGAGGCGGATGCGCTCGTCGCGGCCGAGGGCGTGTTCGAGGCGTGCATCGCCGCGATCCCGTACGCGCCGGCGACGGCGTTCCTCGCGAGCGAGCAGGCCAAGCTCGCGGCGATCCCCTCCTCCCCGCGGCGCGGACTGGGCCAGTGGGCGGCGGCGACGCGGCGCGAGGACGGCGAGCGCCCGCGGGTGGCGATCCTCGCCGACGGCATCGGCTCCACGCACGGGGTCACGCGCACGATCGAGGAGATCCGCCAGCGCGGCGTCCCCGGCTACGAGATCGAGGTCGTGGGCACCGACCCGGAGGTCGACCGGCGCCTGTCGGCGGTGGCTGAGATCGACGTGCCCTTCTACCCGGGCCTGCGGATCGGCGTTCCCAGCCTCCCGGCCGCCGTGCGAACGCTCGCGGGCCTGGACGACGGCCGCGGCTACGACGCGATCCACGTGTGCTCGCCGGGCCCCGCGGGAGTGGCGGGCGCGCTCGTGGCGCGCGCGCTGGGCGTGCCGCTGCTCGGCAGCTACCACACCGAGCTGACCGCCTACGCCGGCCTGCGCTCGGGCGAGCGGCGCATCGCGGACGCGATGGCGATGGCCGTCGGCGTCTTCTACCGGGCATGCGACGTCGTCCTCTCCCCCAGCCGCGCCTCGGACGAGGCGCTCGCGGAGATCGGGATGCCGTCGGAGCGGGTGCTGCGCTGGGACCGCGGCGTGGACACCTCGCGCTTCGACCCGGCGCTGCGCGAGCCGGGCCTGCTGCCGGGCGCGATCACGGTCATGTACTCGGGACGGATCACGCGCGAGAAGGGCGCCGAGCTGCTGGCCGACGCGTTCCTGCGGGCCCGCGCGCGGGACCCGCGCCTGCACCTGGCGCTCGCCGGAGGCGGACCCGAGCAGGAGCGCCTGGCCGAGCGCCTCGGCGACGCGGCCACGTTCCTCGGCTGGCTCGAGGGCGAGGCGCTGGCGCGCGCGTACGCGAGCGCCGACATCTTCCTGTTCCCGAGCGCCACCGACACGTTCGGCCAGGTGATCCTGGAGGCGCAGGCCAGCGGCCTGCCGGCGGTCGCGCTCGCGCGCGGCGGCCCGCTGTCGCTGATCGAGGACCGCGTCAGCGGGCTGCTGTGCGAGCCGGACGCCGAGCTGCTGGCGGACGCCGTGCTCGAGCTGGCGGGCTCGCCGCTGCTGCGAGAGCGTCTCGCCGGCGCGGGGCTGCGCGCGGCGCGCCAGCGCACCTGGGAGCACGCCCTGGAGCTGCTGGCCGACGGCTACAGCCGCGCCCTGTTCGACCACGACGCGCAGCGCCCGTTCACGGGCGTCGGCGACCGAGCGGCGTGAGCGGCGATGCACGCAGGACGTTCCACGCATTCCCGGCGAACGATCGCCGTCGCGCTGCATGGAATCGAGCCGGCGACGTTCGAGCGCTGCGCGCTGATCCGCGACTGGCTCGACGACCACGGCGTCGACCGTGTCACCCTGCTCGTGATCCCCGCTCGTGACCTGCACCCGATCGGCGAGCGCTGCCCGGGGATGGTCGACTGGCTGCGCGAGCGCCGTCACGCGGGCGACTCGCTCGCGCAGCACGGCTTCCAGCACGTGCACCTGCGCCGCGGCGCGTTTCCCGGCCAGAGCCTCGTGCCCACGCGCGGCGGTCGCGCGGCCGAGTTCGTGGGGCTCGACGGCGAGGAGACGCGGCGCGCGGTCGACGCGGGCTGGCGCGTGCTCAAGCTCGCGGGCGTCGAGCCGGACGGCTTCGTCGCGCCCGCCTACGCGTACACGCCGGCGCTGCGCAGCGTGCTTCCGCGCAAGTTCCGCTGGTGGGCGAGCCTGCTGCGGCTGCACCGGACGTTCGCCGCACCCGACGGCAGTCGCACGCAGCGGCTGGCGCCGGTCTGGGACGTCGGCACCGACGGGGCCCTGCGGCGCGTCCTCTCACCCGGGTTGATCCGCGCGGGAAGCCTGCTGTGCGGTGAGAACCTGCGCCTGGACCTGCACCCGGCCGACCTCCAGCACCCGCGCCACATGCTGGCGCTGGAGTGGATCCTCGGACGCGCCGGGCACCGGCGCGAGGCGATCACCTTCGAGGAAATCGTCTCCGGCTGGCGCGCGCGGACGGCCGACCAGGCCCTGCCGGCGGGCGTGTAGAGAACCGCAGCTCGCGCTCGCCGCGCAGCCGCCGGCAGGCCGAGGGCGAAAGGCTGCCTGGACGAACGTCTCGCGACGCCAGCAAGACGTAATGCACATCTCAAGGGTCGCCGATCGACTCGGAGCAAGGCATGTTCCGCGATCGCTCCCACACCCGACCCCAACCACCGAGCGTGTTTGGCCGACTGACCCGCGGCAGCGCGCTCCTCGCCGTTCTCGCGCTGCTGCTGGGACTGGCGGCGAGCGCCAGCCAGGCCGCCGGCGCCCGCCGCAACGGCGCCGGCGGATGCGCCGCCGCGAGCAGGCAGAGGCCGGGCGCGCGCCGGGCGACGTCGAGCGAATGCGCCGGCAGGCGGGTCGTCAAGCACGCGGTCCGTGCGAGCGCTCCGCGCAACACAAAGGCCTCCGCGCCCCCACGCACCCAGATCCCCGCTGCCTCGCCGCGCGCCCCCGGCGGCGAGCCGAGGGAAACCGCCGGCAAGCCGCGGGAAGCCGCCGGCAGCCCGAGGGAAGCCGCCGGCAAGCCGGCTGAAACCGGCGGCGGCGCCGAACAGGAACCCCCCGCCGGCAGCCCCCCCGCCGAAGCGGGCGTCGGCCTCGCCGGCGAAGAAGGCGAAGGAGGCGCCGAGGGCGCGGAAGGCGCAGCGAGCGCGGCGACGGAACCCGGTCAGGGCAACCTGCCGGCGGAAACCGGAGAAGTGCTGAGCGACCCGATCGACCCCCGCTTCCTGACGGACGTGCCGTTCGGCAAGCGCTCGTTCTGGCTGCAGCCGTGGCGCGCGTACCTGGACACGTGGCCCGCGTCGAGGCTGCTGGAATCGGTCGGCATCAACTTCCCCTCGAGCTCGAAGCTCGCCGAAGGCACCGCGCAGCTCCTGCAGGAAAGCGGCTTCAAGCTGGCGCGCATGCAGATCAGCTGGAGCGCGCTCTCCTACGAATCTCCCACGACCTTCCTGCCCTCGCATCTGGCCAGCATCGGCGCCCGCCTGACGGCCATGCGTAACCACGGCCTGCGACCGCTGATCACGCTCGACGCCAACAGCGAACTGCCGACGCCGTTCAAGCTGGTCAAGCTGGAAACGACGGCCGCCGCTCCAGCGGGCGCGCAGACGGTGAGGCTGACGCCCGCGAGCGCCGCGCAGGTGGTGCCGGGCAGGACTGGCTTCAACGGGCTGACGTGGTCCGGCGCCGCGGATGTCCTGATCACGTCGGTCAGCGCCGGCGACGTGGCGAGCCTCTCGCGGCCGCTGCACAGCCCGCTCGCGGCGGGCACCCACGCCGGCACCACGCTGCGCTACGCGCCCTTCCAATCGCCCACGCTCGCCGGCGGAGAGCCGAACCCCGAATACGAGGCGACCCTCGCAGGCTGGCTGGCGTACGTGCGCGCGGTTTGCCAGGAGGCCGCGAGCGTCGTCGGCGCCGGTGGCTATGACATCGAGATCTGGAACGAGCTGACGTTCGGCTCGCAGTTCCTGAACTCCGAAAACTATTACTCCGCCGCGAGCGAATCGGAACCTGAGCCGGTGTCGGAAGGCCAAGAAGAAATCGATGGGACCGCGGGGGGCGAAGCTGAAGCGGGGGCAGCGGGCGAAGCAGCCGTGCAGATGCAAAGCGCGTCGACGCCGGGGGCTGCGACCGCCGCGAAGCCGGCGCTCGCGAAGAACCAAAAAGCGCTCGTCAGCAAAGAAATCCGCAACGCGCTGCTGGATGAAACGGTCGCCTACATCCGCAACCCCGCCAACGGTCTCTCGCCGGCGGTGGGCATCACCAACGGCTTCGCGAGTCAGACCCCGTTCCCGTCGGGCGCGGACGCGCCGCTCGGGCTGACCGCGCTCAGCAAGCACCCTTACACGGGCGCCAAAGACTTCCCCACGGCCTTCCACGAAGAGGCGATCCGCCCGATCGACGCCCTGGGCGGGCGCGACACCTCCTCCAACAAGAGCTTCACGCCGCTGTTCGTCCCCGAATACCAGTCGCTGTTCCCCGAGTACTGGCTGACGGCGACATCGACGGAGACGCTGATCCGCGACATCGCGCCGTTCACGACCTACGTCTACCACTTCCCGCACGGCCGGGAAGTCGGCCCCGCGGGCGGCAGCCCGGTGCAGAAGTGGATCACCGAGTTCAACGAGATCCCCGGCCGCGGCGAGGTGATGGGGCCCGACGAGACGACGCCGCTGAGCGGCGGCTCGGCGGTCCTGACCGCGGCCGACAAGGAACACTTCCACGCGAAGGTGGCGCTGCGCAGCATCGTCTCGAACGTGAACAAGGGGATCGCGCGCGAGTACTTCTACAAGGCCGCTCCCGGCGCCTTCGGCCTGATCCCGCAGAGCTTCTTCTCGGCGCTGGAAGCCGACCCGGGCGTCTACCCGGGCAACCAGCTCGGCGGCGAACCGATGACCGCGATGCGCCGCATGCTCGCGCGGTTCCAGGGGCCCGGTCCGCAGGGCGCGGCGCGCCAGCTGAGCCTCGTCTCGATCCGCCAGGAAGGCGACCACGCGCAATTCGCCGGCGACGGCACGGCGGCGCACCCGCCCCTGTACGACCGCGACGTGCTGGCGGTGCTCCCGTTCCAGTCCTCGCCCACGCGCTTCGTGATCCCCGTGTACGTGATGACGCGCGACCTGCTGACGCTGTACGAACCGCTGGCGCCCGACAGCGACGTCCACCGCTTCGACCTGCCGGCCGAGCGGTTCTGGATCACGCTCGGCAACCTCCCGGAAACGGCGGACCCGCCGGCGGTCAGCGCGTACGACCCCCTGCTGAACGAATCGACGCCCGCGCGCCTGGTCTCGCGCGAAGGCACGAGCGCGGTCTTCGAAGTCGCCGCCACCGACTACCCGCGCCTGCTGAGCATCGAATACCCGGGCGCGTGAGCGACGCCGCGCGCTCCCGCGCTCGCGGGTCCGCGCTCAGCTCTTGCCGGCGGTGAACATGGCGGGTTCGAACGACTTGACGGCTGACAGCCCGGCGTAGCCGAGATGCTTCAACGCGAACAGGTCCTCGATCGTCCGCAGCAGCGAGAAGTGGTTGAACGGTTCCTGGCTGGTCGTCCCGCCTTTGACGTACGGCGAGAGCAGCAGCGCTCCCACCGCGCCGCCGCCGCGCGGTGAGCCGGCGAGCGTCTTGGACGGCGCGTTCGGGAACAGCGGCTGGCCGCAGCAGGCACTCGAGTCTGCGAACGCGCCCGTCGCGGGCGCCTGATCGACGGTGATCACCAGCAGGCCGTTCTGCCTGTAGGCCTTGGAGGCGGTGACCTCGGGGACGACCTGCTTGAGGAACGCTTCCGCCGGCGCCATGCCCGCCGGGGCGCCCGCCGTGCACGGCGTCGGGTTTCCGTCGTGGCAGCGGTCGGGCACGATGTAGGAGAAGCTGGGCGTGCTCTTGGCGGTGGCGAGGTCGCCCTTCAGGCTGGCGAGACCGACGTCGTCGGCAGCGCATTGGGGGGAGTCGACGACCGGGGCGAAGTACATGAAGGGATTGCGGAACGTGGCGTAGGCGCCGGTGCTCGCGGATTCTTCGGCCGTCGGGTCGGGCTGTCCGAGCGCGGGGTGCGCGCAGGCGCCGGGCGTGCCCGCCCCTTCGTCGATCCCCTGGACGTACGCCCGCCAGGTGAGGCGCTTGGCCGACAGCTGGCCCGCGAGCGTCTGGGTGGACGTCGGGTAGACGCAGCCGCTGCCGAGCACCTGTTCGTCTTCGCCGGCGCCGGTGGCCGCGATTTCGGTGTACTTGGGGCAGTTGACGGCGGTTTCCGCGGTCGCTCCCTGACCGCTGAGCAGCGCCAGCTCGTCGGCCAGCCCGTCGTGCGCGACCGCGTCGTAGTGGACCAGCAGCTCGCCCTTGTGCTCGAGCGCTCCCGATAGGTACGGAGCGGTGGAGGCCGGACCGAACACCGACGCGTACGGCTCGCCGGCGAGCATGATCACGAACACGTGCTTGATCGGCGGCAGCTTCTTCGCGGGGCTGCTCGCCGATTCCTTGGAGCCGCCCGTCGAGGATCCGCTTTCGGATGAACCGGAGGAGCTCCCTTCAGAGCTCGAGGAGCCGGTGCTGGAGCTGGCCGGCGCCTTTGCCGCGGGCGTGGTCTTGGTGGCGGTCGGAGTCTGTTCCGGTTCGCTCGCCGGCGGTTCGCTGCTGGCGGTCGAAGCGGAGGATTCCGAGGATGTCGTGGTCGGCGTCGAGGAGGCTCCCGAGGGGGACGAGACGATCCTCACCGGAGAGCGAGTCGAGGCGAGCGTGTCATCGACGCCCGAGCTCGCGACGTTGCCCAGCAGCACGCCGAAGCCGAGGAACACCAGCACCAGCAGCGCCGAGACGGGCCGCGACGGCAGCCGCAGGCCGTTCGAGGGCGGGACGGCTCCCGCCGGGGTGGCACCGGTGGCCGTGGCCATGTCCACGGCCGGTGCACCGCCGGAAGCCGCGTCCTCAGTCGGCCCCGCCTCCGCCATCGCGCCGGCCGTGCCCGTGCGGCCGCGCACGCGCCTGAGCAGCTCCTCCAGCTGCTGGGAGCGTGACCCGACGCGCGCGCCACAGGCCAGGCAGTAGTGCTGGCCCGCGGCGAGCGGCGAGCCGCAGTCCTCGCACGGCTGGTGGCGCTCGGCGCTGATGGCGGCCCCTCCTACTGCTCGGAGATCGCCGCGCTGCTCGGCAGGCGCTCCATCAGGGTCGTGCCGCACTGCCAGCAGTACAGCGCGCCGCGGCTGTGGGGCGCAGCGCAGCTCGGGCAACTGCCCGCGACGCCGTCCTGCTCCATCCGCAGCAGGCGCTCGACCTCCGCCAGCTCGGCGTCGCGCTCCTGCAGCAGCGCGGCGCGTCGCACGAGCACGTCGAGGCGGAAGTGATCGCGAATCGCCATCTCATACGCCAGGCCGCCCAGATCCCAGTGCAGCTCCGTCACCTGCTCGGCCAGCGCGTCGCGCCTGCGCTCCAGGTCCGAGCGTCCGACCGTCCCGGCAGGCGCCGGCGCTGCAGCAACCTCCGGCGCGGAGACCGCCGGCGCCGGGAACGGTGGGGCGGAGATCGGTGGCGCGGGCACGGAGAGCGTCGGCGCCGAACCGAGACCGGCGGTAGCGTCGCGCGCAGCGGGCTGGGCGAGCCCGTCGTTGTCGATCGTGTCGCGGAGGATGCCCATGCTGCCTCAGCCCGTTTCGACCACGTCGGGGAGTTCCTTGGACTTTTCCTCGTAGCTCTTGCCTTTGGCGCCTTTGAGTTTGTTGAGCACGGAGGGCGGCGCCGGCTTGTTCACGCTTTCGCCCACGCCTCCCGGGGAGGTCGCGGGGGGTTCAGAGCCGGAGGAGCTCGATCCGGCGGTGGACACCTTGATCACCGTGGCGCCCGGGAAGCTCTTCTTCAGACCGTTCAGCGCCTTTTCGGCTTCGGACTTCTTATGGTCCACGCCCGAGTAGATCACGTAGCTGCCGGCGGTAAGGCTGCTGAATTCTTCGGACTTCAGCGCGCCGACCGCCTTGGCGCCCTTGGCGCTCGCCGCCGACTTGGCCGCTTCGACGGCGCTCACGGCGGTGCCCGACTGGGGCAGCGTCTGCAGCTGCACCGTGTAGCCGCTCGTCCCCGACGGCCAGTCGCCGGTGAAGGACGCTTCGCCGGAGCCGGTGGCCGTGCCCGTGGAAGTCGGCGAGGCCACCGTGATCACCTGCGCCGGCGCCGGACTCTGCTTGGAGGCGCCCGCCCGCCCGATCAGGACACCGACGCCCATCGCCAGCAGCAGCACGCCGACGCCGGCGATCACGGTCAGAGTGTTGTTGCGCGGCGCGCCGAAAGCCGAGGGGGAGGTGGCTGTGGAAGGCGGCACCGGCGGCACGACGGGCGCGCTCGCCTGGGACTCGCTCCGCTGCTGCGGCTCGCCCAGCAGGACGCTGCTCATCGGCACGTGACGGGCGCCGCACTCCAGGCAGTAGCGCTGGTCAGATGCAAGCGGCGCGCCGCAGCTCGCGCACTGCGCGGGCGCGCCTGCGTGGGAGGGCGAGGGGCTTGCGATCGATTCGGTGGACAGGGTGGCTACCTTCGTGACTGCGACGCAGGGATGGGACGATGCGCGCCGGATCCCCGGCCGTGCCGCTCCCGATGCTGCTGAGTGTATGGTCGGGCCGCCCGCCGGTCGCGGCGTGACGATTTTGTGAAGGCTGCGCGCCGCAACGCTCGGCTCAACTGCTCCAAGCGGGGGCGACCGTGTGCTGCCTACGCCGCGACGCCGTCGCTGTGCAGCAGCGGCGCACCCTGCTCGGACGTCCGCACCGGGCGCACGCTCGCGCGCGCGGAGATCTCCAAGTGTACGAGCGGCTCCCACGTCGCGGGCTCCGCGCTCGCCCATCCGCCGGCCGCCGACGGGTGCGCAAGCTGTGCGAGGTCACCCATGCGCGCGGCCCCGCACAGCCCTGCTACCAACGAGAGGACGAGTATCCAGGCGGCGATGACGAGCAGGAGGATCATTGGGAGCTCCGGATTTCGGTTGCCAATTCCTCACCAAGCATATCAGATTTATAGCCATCAAGTGGGCGGGCTCTCCCGGTCGCCCGCAAAGTGCGGGCATCGCTCCTATTCGACGATCAGGTTGACGCCCGTCACGGTGTAGTGCGGGACGTAGTGGAGCGAGCCGCCTTTGATCGCGTTGCCTTCGATGGCGCTGAATCAGCCGGTCCTCGATGAGCCGCTGAGGATGCCGAACGTTTCGCCCGCTTTCGCCGTGAACTTTTTCTGCTTGAGCGCGAGCTTGCCTTCGATCGAGACCGCTTCGGTGGCCGAGAGCCTGCCGAACTTGGTGCTCACCCCTTCGATCGTGATCGTCGTGGTCCCCTAGGAGGTCTGCGTGAACCTGCCGTCAACCTGCAGCGGGTTGCCTTTGCCGTTGGCCAGCGTCAGCGTCTTTTCGTTGACGAGGCCGCCTTCGATCGTGCGCGTCCCGCCGTCCGGGTACAGCGCTTCGAGCTTGTCCTTGTTTTCGAGGGTCGCTCCGCCGAGCTCCAAGCGCACGTTGTTCCCCGAGGTTTCGACGTTCGTGAGGACGATCGTCCCGCTGTTGGCGAAGCCGCCCGAGGTCGTCAGCGGAACTGGCATACCAGGCATCTGGACCCCCCGTGGCTTGTGTGATGAGGCCGCGGCTCCACACCGCGGATACGAGCTCATCGCCGCGGCGCAGGCTACCGCTGTCAGCGCGTGGCGTCAACCCCGGCGCTCGACCCCTGTTGGTAGCATCGCGCGACGGCAGGCGGGACGGGATCTCGTGCCCGCGCCACCGCAACGAACGAGCGCCCGCGGGGTTCATGAGGGTGGGCTCACGAGCGCATCTCGCGAGTCTGCGGCCGGGTCCGGCGAAGGACGCGCGAGAGACAGCGAGAACAGGGAAGGGACTCGAATATGAACAGCTTCAGGACCAAACGCAGGATCCTCCCGCCGGTATTGGCTGTTGCGAGCCTGGCCCTGGCCCTCGCGCTGCCGCTCGGAGCGCGCGCGGCGAGCGAAAAGGCGACACCCGGGCCTCCGATCGTGAAAACCGGGGACGTGCGTGTGACGGGGACCACGGCGGTGCTCAAAGGCACCGTCGATCCGCGCACGTTCACGACGACCTACTACTTCGAGTACGGCCCTACGCCCACAGCCACCCCGGGGAAAGTCACCGCTTCCGGGACGGTTGAAGGCGGGCCCGGGGCGATCCAGACGACGGCGGTCAAAGAGAGCGCGACCGGGTTTGAGCCCGGCGATTACTACCGCCTCGTGGCGACGAACTCCGCCGGTACCGTGGAAGGCGCCGCCGTCAAATACACGCCGAAGCCGACCACGCCAACGAGCAAGAAGAGCGAGTTCGTGCTGCCGAAGACCTTCCTGCCCACGCCGCTCGGCGGCACGTTCGTCCTCTCCGGCAGCCTCACCGGAACGGGGAGCGCCGACCGCGCGATCCAGCTGCAGGAGAGCCCCTACCCCTACACGGCGCCGTACACGGACGTCGGCGGCCCGATCCTCACCGGCCCCACCGGCGCCTTCTCCTTCCACGTCGCCAACCTCACGACGAGCACCAAGTTCCGCGTCGCCACCGTCAGCGCGCCCTCGGTGCTCAGCCCGATCGTGCCGGAGGCGGTGAGCCTGCGCGTCGTCCTCAAAGCGCGTACCGCGGGCAAGAACGGGCTCGTGCGCCTTTACGGGACGGTCACGCCCGCGGAGGTTGGAGCGCACGTGTACATCGAGCTGGAAAAACTGCCGCAACCCAAATCCGAAAAACCCGGGAGGATCGAAAAGCCCGAAAGGGAAGGCAAGCACGAAAGCTCCGAAAGGGAACCCGTCCCGACGTTCGCGACCAAGTTCGACACGGTCGTCAAGCGCGCGACCAGGAGCATCTCGCGCTTCAGCGTCATCGTGAGCATCACCCACGCGGGCCACTACCGCGCGTTCGTACAGGTCAAGCCCGGCGCGGTCGTGTCCGGCCACAGCGGGGACGTTCTGCTCAACGCGCCCAAGAAGGCGAAGCGCAAGAAGAAGAAAGCCTGAGCCTCCGGGCGCGCCCGAGCCAGGACTTTTGCGCCGGCCGACTCAGGCCTCGAGCGAGATCAGCCCTCTGGCCGCGAGTAGCTCCATCACGCGCTCGACCTCCTGCTCGACCGTTTCGTGGAGGCTGCCCAAGACCAGGTCGGGCTCCGCGGGCGCCTCATACGGCGCCCCCACCCCGGTCAGGCCGGCCAGCTCGCCCGAACGCGCCCGCGCGTACAGGCCCTTCGGGTCGCGCTGCTCGCACAGCTCCAGCGGCGCGTCGACGAAGATCTCCAGGAAGCCGAGGTCGTCGGCCGCGTGCAGCGCGGCGGCCGCGCGGCGGTCGGCGGCGTAGGGGCTGACGAGACTGACCAGCGCGATCGTGCCGGACTCCGCCAGCAGCCGCGCCACGTGCGCGGTGCGCCGCACGTTCTCGGTGCGCGCGTGCTCGTCGAAGCCGAGATCGCCGTTGAGGCCATGGCGCAGGTTGTCGCCGTCGAGCAGGAACGCCGGCTGGCCCGCCTGCAGCAGCCGCTCCTCGACGGCGGCCGCGACGGTCGACTTGCCCGCTCCGGGCAGCCCCGTGAACCACAGCGTCGCGCCGCCGTGCCCGAGGGACTGCCAGCGACGCTCGCGAGTCATGCGCGTGCCCTGCCAGCGCACGTTCGGGCTGCGCTCGGTTTTCGCCTCCGCCCCATCCGTACCGGTGGTGTCCTCGACCTCCGTGTCGAGGATGACCCCCGCGGCGACCGTGTCGTTGGTCGCCTCGTCGATCACGATCAGGCTGCCGGTGACGCGGTTGCGCCGGTATGAGTCGAACACGAGCGGCGAGCTGAGCTCCATCTGCACGCGCGCGAGATCGTTGAGCCCGAGCGTCGTCGCGCTCTCGTCGCGGCGCAGGGTCTCGACGTCGATCCGGTAGCGGACGTCGACCTTGCCGACCATTGCCGTGCGCGTCGTGTGCTTGACCAGGTAGCGCCGGCGCGGGCTCAGCGGCTCCTCGGACATCCAGCACATCAGGCACTCGAAGCGGCTGGAGACCGTCGGCTGGTTCTGCGTGCGCACGATCGTGCTACCGCGCCCGACGTCGATGTCGTCGCTCAGCCGCAGCGCCACCGACATCGGCGGGAACGCCTCCGCGACCGGCCCGTCGAAGGTGTCGATGCCCGCGACCGTCGAGCGCTGCCCACCCGGCAGCACGACCACCTCGTCGCCCTCGCGGATGATGCCGCCCGCGAGCTGTCCCGCGTAGGCGCGGTAGTCGGCCAGCTCGGTCGCCGGCGGCCTGATCACCCACTGCACCGGGAAGCGCACGTCGATCAGGTTGCGGTCGGAGGCGATGTGGACGTGCTCCAGGTGGTACAGCAGCGGCGGGCCCTGATACCACGGCATCGTCTCGGATCGCTCGACGACGTTGTCGCCGAGCAGCGCCGAGATCGGGATGAAGGTCACGTCGGGCAGCTCCAGGCGGGCGGCGAACGCGTCGAACTCCTCGACGATCGCGTCGAACACCGCCTCGTCGAAGTTGACCAGGTCCATCTTGTTGACGCACACGACCACGTGCGGGATCCCCAGCAGCGAGCTGATGAACGCGTGGCGCTTGGACTGGGCGAGCACGCCCTTGCGCGCGTCGACCAGCACGATCGCCAGGTCCGCGGTCGAGGCGCCGGTGACCATGTTGCGCGTGTACTGCTCGTGCCCGGGGGTGTCGGCGATGATGAAGCGCCGCTGCGCCGTGGCGAAGTAGCGGTAGGCGACGTCGATCGTGATGCCCTGCTCGCGCTCGGCGCGCAGGCCGTCGGTCAGCAGCGACAGGTCGAGGACCTGGCCCTTGCGCTCGCTCGCCTGCTCGACGTGCGCCAGCTGGTCGCTGAGCACCTGCTTGGAGTCGTACAGCAGGCGCCCGATCAGCGTGCTCTTGCCGTCGTCGACCGAGCCGGCGGTGGCGAAGCGCAGCAGGTCGGTGGGGCGCTCGGTCAGGCGCCGGAAGACATCCGCCGCGCTCTCCCCCGGGAGCGCCTCCCCGCCGGCGTGGGCCTTGCCGTTGCCGTTGACCGCCACCCCGGACGGCGAGCCGGCTCCCCCCGCGCCCGCCATCAGAAGTACCCCTGCCGCTTGCGATCCTCCATCGCCGCCTCGGTGACGCGATCGTCGGCGCGCGTCTCGCCGCGCTCGGTGATGCGCGTCGCGGCGATCTCCCCCACCACCTCAGCGAGCGTTTCCGCGTCGGACTCGACGGCGCCGGTACAGCTCATGTCGCCGACCGTGCGATAGCGCACCCGGGCGGAGAACGGCGCCTCTCCCTCCATCAGCTCCACGAACGGGCTGACCGCATACAGCATCCCGTCGCGCTCGAACACCTCGCGCTCGTGGGCGAAGTAGATCGAAGGGACCTCCAGCTTCTCCTCGGCTATGTACTGCCACACGTCGAGCTCAGTCCAGTTGGAGATCGGGAACACACGCGCATGCTCGCCCTTGTGAATGCGGCCATTGTAGAGGCTCCACACCTCAGGCCGCTGTTTGTGGGGCTCCCACTGGCCGAAGTCGTCGCGGAAGGAGAGGATCCGCTCCTTGGCGCGTGCGCGCTCCTCGTCGCGGCGCGCGCCGCCGAACGCCGCGTCGAAGCCGTGCTCGGCGATCGCGTCCAGCAGCGTCACCGTCTGCAGCTTGTTGCGCGACGCCCGCGGCCCCGTCTCCTCGACCGCGCGGCCGCTGTCGATCGAGTCCTGCACGCTCGCCACGATCAGCCGCTCGCCAAGCTCGGCGACGCGGCGGTCACGAAACTCGATCGCCTCGGGGAAGTTGTGCCCGGTGTCGACGTGCATCAGCGGGAACGGGAACGGCGCCGGACGAAACGCCTTCTCCGCCAGACGCAGCAGCACGATCGAGTCCTTGCCGCCGCTGAACAGCAGCACCGGGCGCTCGAATTCCGCGGCCACCTCGCGCATCACGTGGACCGCCTCGGCCTCGAGCGTCCGCAGGTGAGGTAGATGATAGGTGGCTGGCATCCTTGCGGGCTGACGTGGGCCGGTGTCCTCGGTCCTCAGGAGCTGCGGCCGATGTTCGCGCGCAACCACTGGAGTCGTGTGAACATTACGGTGCACACCCCGACTTTTCAAGCTCAAGCCGTGTCTGCAACGCCACCAACATCGCCCCCCGACGACGACGCCCAGCCCCGCCCGCGCGCGGCTGGAGATCCGCGCGTGCTGATGCTGGGCATGGGCTGGTTCCCGGCGAGCGTCGGCGGCCTGAACCGCTACTACCGCTCGCTGTTCGAGGCGCTCGGGCAGGCGCGCGGCGTCGTCGTCGGCCCGGCCGAGGACGCGCCCGCGTCGGTCGAGGTGGTGGGCGGGGCGGGCGGGGCGGATACCGGGCTCGCACGCCGCCTGCTCGGGTTCTGGCTGGCGAGCGGGCGGGCGTCCGACACGGCCGACGTGATCGACGCCCACTTCGCGCTGTATGCGGCGGCGCCGCTGCTGCTTGGACGGGCGCGCAAGCTTCCCGCCATCTTCCACTTCCAGGGCCCGTGGGCGCAGGAGAACGTCGCCGCGGGCGACCCTTCGCGTGTGAAGTACGCGCTGCGCGCTGCGCTCGAGCGCAGCATCCTGCGCCGGGTGGACGCCCACGTCGTGCTGTCCTCCGCGTTTCGCAGGGTGCTCGTCGAGCGCTACCGCGTGCGCCCGTGGGACGTGCACGTGTGGGCGCCCGGCGTCGCGCTCGACACCTTCACCCCCGGCGACAGGGAGCGGGCGCGCGCGGGGCTGGGCGTCGACCCGGAGGCGTTCGTGGCAGTGTGCACGCGTCGCCTGGTGCCGCGCATGGGGATCGACGTCCTGCTCGACGCGTGGGGCGCGATCGCGCAGGAGCTGCCGGAGGGCTCGCTGCTGCTGCTCGTCGGCGACGGCGCGCTGCGCGAGTCGCTCGCCGAGCGCGCCGCGCTGGCCCCGCTCGCGGGCCGCGTGCGTGTGCTCGGCCGCCTCTCCGACGAGGATCTGATCGAGGCCTACCGCGCCGCGGACGTGGCAGTCGTGCCGACGGTCGCGCTCGAGGGCTTCGGGCTGGTGGTGCTGGAGGCGGGCGCGTGCGGCACGCCCAGCATCGTCAGCGACGTCGGCGGCCTGCCGGAGACGGTGCAGGCGCTCGACCCTTCGCTGGTGGTGCCCGCCGGCGACCCCGAGGCGCTGGGCGCGCGGATCCGCTCGGCGGCGCAGGGGGCGCTGCCGACGCGGGCGGCCACGCGCAGCTACTGCGAGGGCTTCTCCTGGCCGGCTGTCGCCGAGCGCCACCGCGCGCTGTACCGGCAGCTGCTGGACGGCGAGCGCGACGAGCGCCTGCGAGTGGTGTACCTCGACCACGTCGCCCGCCTGTCCGGCGGGGAGATCGCGCTGATGCGGCTGCTCTCGCGCTTTCGCGCCGTCAACCCGCACGTGATCCTCGGCGAGGATGGGCCGCTCGCGGACAGGCTGCAGCGGGCGGGGATCTCGGTGGAGGTGATGCCGATCGCCGCCTCCGCGCGCGATGCCCGGCGCGACACGGTCCACCTCGGCGGCGCCTCGCCGGCGAGCGTGGCGCAGACGCTCGCCTACATCGCGAGGCTCACCGTGCGGCTGCGCGAGCTGCGCCCCGACATCGTGCACACGAACTCGCTGAAGGCCGGCGTGTACGGGAGCATCGCCGCGAAGGCCGCCGGCGTTCCGGTCGTCTGGCATGTGCGCGACCGCATCGCCGACGACTACATCCCCAAGCCGGCCGTGCGCATGGTGCACACCCTGATCCGCCATCTCGCCGACGGCGTGATCGCGAACTCCACGGCGACGCTCGAGACGCTCCCCCCCGCCGTTCGCGGCCCGCACAGCTGGGTGATCCCCGCCTCGGTGGAGCTCTCCACGCACCCGCGCGCCGCGCACACCAACGGCACCACGTTCGGGATGCTCGGGCGGATCGCCCCGTGGAAGGGACAGGACCTGTTCCTGCGGGCGTTCGCCGACGCTTTCCCCGGCGGCGGCGAGCGAGCGATCCTCGTCGGCAGCACGATGTTCGGCGAGGAGGGCTACGAGAACGATCTGCGCGATCTCGTCTCACAGCTCGGGCTCGAGCAGCGCGTCGAGTTCCGCGGCTTCCGCGAGGACGTCTGGCCCGAGCTCGCGCGCCTCGACGTGCTCGTCCACGCCTCCGTGATCCCCGAGCCGTTCGGCACGGTCGTGCTGGAGGGGATGGCCGCCGGGCTGGCGGTGATCGCAGCCGACGAGGGCGGCCCCGCCGACATCCTCGCCGACGGCGAGACGGGGCGACTGTTCCGCAGCCGCGACCAGCGCGCGCTAGCCGCAACGATGCGCTCGCTGGTGGACGACCCGCGCGAGCGCGAGCGGCTGGGCGCCGCCGCGCGCGGCGCCCTCGAGCAGTACCACCCGGATGCGATCGCGGCGCGTCTGGAGGACGTCTACGCGCAGATTCTGGGCGCGCGGGGGCGCTCAAGGATCGCGGCAGGGGCGCCGATGCACACAACGTGAGCTTCTACTCTAGGACCACGTTGCCTCGAAGGAAGAATGCCCGTGTGCTCGGCATCGCGGCGCTGGCGCTGGCGTCGCTGCTGCTCGCGCCGGCAACCGCCACCGCCGGGCGCCGGCGCTCAGCGGCGGGCGCCTGCGAACCCAGCCTCAACATCGCCTCCTCACGCCTGGTCGCGGGCGAATCGGCCACGCTGATCGGAGCGCTGTCCTGCCCGGTCGCCGGCGAAGCGGCAGAACAGGCGATCACGATCGATCAGCACGTCGCCGGCACGCCCGGCTTCAGCGTCATCGGCACCGCCACCACCGAAGCCGACGGCGCCTTCCAGCTGACGACCGCCGCGCTGGAAGCCAACAGCGTCTTCTACGCCAGCTCGCAGGGCGTCCGCAGCAACCGCCTGGCGGTCAAGGTGGCGCCCGCGGTGACGATCGACGGGCCGCCGCCCACGACGCAGCTGTCCCGCGCCGCGCGACACGCGAACGCGAGCGGCGAGGAAGGCGACACGGTCACGTTCGCCGGCAACGTCGGCCCGGTGCCCGCCGGCACGCGCGTGACCCTGGAGCGCGAGAGCGCGAGCGGCGAAGACTGGCACCGGATCGGCCTCGGCGAAGTCCAGCCCGACGGCAGCTACTCGATCCCCCACGCCTTCTCCGTCGCAGGAGCGGCCACCGTCCGCGTGGTGGTGCACGCCCGCGGGCAGCTCGCGACCGCCTCCGAACCGCTGACCTATGAAGTCGCGCCGCGCCAGAACCCGCGTCTGACGATCGCGGCATCCGCCAGGCCGCCGCAGTACGGGCACGCGCTCACGATCAGCGGCGTCGCGGCCGGCGGCGCGAACGAGCCGATCACGTTGTTCGCGCGCACTCGCGGCGGCGCCTTCGCGCCGATCGCCTCGGTCTCCGCAGACGCCGAAGGCGGGTACGAGTTCCCCGCGCAGACACCGCTGGCGAGCACCTCCTACCGGGTCCGCGGCGCCCACGCGACCTCCGCGACGATCTTCGCGGGCGTCGCCCCGCAGCTCACCGCGGCCGTCTCCTCGAGCACGATCGACGCCGGCCAGACGCTGACGTTCTCCGGCACGCTCACGCCGGGACACGCGGGCCAGCCGGTTCTGCTCGAGCGTCAGAACCCCTTTGGCCTCGGGTATCACGTCCTCGCAACCACAACGCTCGACGAAGCGTCGAGCTTCTCGATCGAGCACAAGGCGTTCGGCTCGGGCAAGCAGGTCTTCCGCATCGAGATCCCGGGCGCAGCCGAAATGCAGGCCACCGCGAGCCAGCCGTTCACCGTCCAGGTCGAACCCGCGCCCGCCTCCTCGCTGGAACCGGAAGCGCCCGGCGAACCGCTCTGAGAGCTCCCGGCCGGGCGGACCGCTCTAAAGCGACTCCGCGCCGGCCGCCTCCGTGGCGTCCTTGCGGAAGATGATGGTCGCGTCTTCGTAGTGTTTGCGGGTGCCCTTCCGGTCGGGACGCGGATGCAGCCTGACATGCCAGTCCGTGATCCCCTGATCGGCCAGCAGTTTGCCCAGCCGGTTGAGCGAGTAGGAGTTCATCAGCTGGTACAGGTAGGTTCGCCCGAAGCCCTGGAAGCGCGGAAATAGAAGGGTCACGTGGATGACTCCGGCGCCGCCCGGACGCAGCCCCCGCACGAGCGTCGCGAAGATCCGCTCGCCGACACGCATGCGGATGTGCTGGAACACGAAGAACGAGACCACCAGGTCGTACTTGCCTTCGAGCTCGGCAAGCCGCCCGGCCTCGAGCCACTCGGTGTTGCTCAGGTTCAGGCGCTTGGCGTTGAGATCCGCCTCGTTCAGCGTCGCCGGCGAGACGTCGAGGCCGTACACGTGCTCGCAGCGTTCTGCGAGTGCCAGCGCGGTGCGCCCGGCGCCACAGCCGTAGTCGAGCACCGTACGCCCCTGCAGGGTGAATCCCGTCTGGGCCTCGAGCCGCTCGGCGACGCCGGCGATCTGCGCCTGTCCCTTTTCGAAGAACCGATCGCGCGCCGCCTCATCGAAGCGCGCGAGGTTGTTGTAATCGGCCGGCTTGCGCTGCAGCACGCGCGCGGCACGCCACAGATAGCGCTTCCACTGCTGGTCTGGCTGATACACGATTCGCCCTAACGACCGCGGCGCGCGACCATGTACTGCGTCGAGGAAAGCAGTCGGTTGTGGCCAAGGCCGGCACGCCACGCGGTCGTGAGCGCAAGGTTCTTGGCAGCGCTGTTTCTCTCCGAGCGCGCGTTTGCGACGAAGCCCGACTCCACTATTTCGGCGTTGTCCAGGTCGCTTACGAGCTCGCGCACGGTCTGCAGCGTGTACTCGCGAAAGTGAATATCCCACACGGCCAGCGGCTCACCATCGGTCGAGATCTTCGGGGTGCGCGCAAAGGCCGCATCGCCCCACACGGTCGGCCGGCCCGAGAGCAACTTGACCGCTCTGGCGAGGTTGGCTGGATTTGGGGTGCTCAACACCAGCAGACCACCCGGGCGAAGCACCCGCCAGCACTCGGCGAGGTAGCCGGCCGGATGATGATAGATGTGCTCGAGCACCTCGGTGGAAACCACACAGTCGACGGATCCGTCGTCCAGCGCGCCCAGGAACGTGTCGGCGTTGAAATTCGCGCGCAACAACTGTGCGTCGGGGAGCTCCTCCAGGAAGGAGCGCTCGGGGCTGAGCTCGAAGAAGTCGACACCGATGAAGTGGCGAAAACCCAGCTCCTTGCTCAGGCGCAGGAAGAAAGCGTTGTGACAGCCGATGTCGGCGATCGTCTCGCGCGGCTCGTCCAGGTGGCGCGCGATCTGCTCCCACAAGAGCACGTGTCGAGGGCGGAAGGTCTGCAGGCTCGTTTGGCTCCACGGGTCATGGTCGAGCCGCGACGATTGCAATAGTGAATCGTAAAGTGAGTCGATGTCAGACGTCATGGCGTTAGGCTATCAGGAGCCGAGCAGCTCGCTCAACCACTCGCGATCGCCACGACGGATCTTCTCGTAAACGAGCTTCGACTGCCGCACGTGCCGGCGTCGAACGCTGCTTTCCCAAAGCCGCCAGCGCAACCCGTTGGCGAGGCGCCTCGCGACCCGCAGCGGTGGGATGGGACTGCCCCGCAGCGGCTTCGGGGCGCTCTCGCGATGCGCGGGACTGAGCTCCCCCGCGCGAAAGCCGGCGCCGTGATGGTAGATGGCATCGCCGTAGATAGCGAAGTACAGGGGGTCCAGGTCCGTGCGGTTGGTGCGCAGTACCTGCACCCACGGTGTCTTGGACAGCTCGAGCTGGCGCAGCAGGTTGCCGCCGACGTCGCTCGTCGGTTTCCCGTGCGCCCCGATCCAGGTCCGGCCGGCCGTCCAGTCGCCGGGCAGGCTGCGCCAGGCGCCGACGGTGGTCACGCAGAAGCACGGATGCGGCTGGGGCTCCTCCACGTTCTCGGCTCGCCGCACGGCCAGCAGCGGCGCCCTGCCGAGCGCCTCCTCGATCAGCGGCATGGGATCGGCGATCGGGAAGGCGTCGCCGTCGAGGAACATCAGCAGATCGTCCTCCGCGGCCACATGCGAGATCTCCATCGCCAGGTGGTTGAGCTTGGCGGCGTGGGTGCCGAGCTGCTCGATCACGGTGTCGAAATGCGTCGCATACGAAGGATCGATGCCCTCGAGCGACGTCCACGTCCGGTAGGGAACGGGCAGATTCTCGCGCAGGTAGCGCGTCTGGATCTCGATCCATTGCGGAGAGCGATAGTGAACCGTGGCGATGTGGAGCATCAGGCTCTCCAGAGCTCCTCGACGCGGCCGAGACCGTCGGGCTCCAGCAGGCGACAGCCCATCCGCATGTGCTCGAAATAGTGAAACGCCTTCAGGTGAGCGCCCTGAGATCTCTGGGGGTTCCGGTGGAAGATCACCGTGCTCACCTCGGGCTTGATGGGAGACATGTGAATCTCCGGGTGCTGCTCGAGCGTCTCAAACAGCGCGGTGCCGCCGCTGTCGTGGCGGCCGACCGTGAAGAAGCCGGGAGCACTCGCTGCACGGCGCCCGCATCAGCCAACGATTCGACCGGCGCCGTCATCGGGCGCGAGTATATCAGGGGTCCCTGTCCGGCATGCCAAACATGTACTGCCCGCGAGCCTCGATGAAAGCCTCCCCGCTCACCGGGACGGTACGGTCCCGGGCGGATGCCCCACTCGGCGGAGCATCCCTGCGGACGGATGACCGAGGACGCCGGCGCGCTCGCCGCCGGGCTGCGGAGCGCTGAGCGCGCCCGCCGCTCACACGCTCCGCCCGCCACAGCGACCGTTAGAATCAAGCCCATGTCCGCCCCCGTCACGCGCTCGGCCGAGCCCGTTCGCGATCACCGGATGCCGGATTTCTTCATAGTCGGCCACGCCAAGTGCGGAACCACCGCGCTCTATGAAATGCTCAGACAGCATCCGCAGGTCTTCATGCCGGAGCACATCACAGGGAAGGAGCCCTGGTACTTCTCCCGTGACAACCCGCACCCGCAGGCGGGCGGCGAGCGTGACATCAGTTTCACCGGAAGGACCGCGTGGACCCTGGAGGATTACCTGTCGCTGTTCGACGACGCCCGGCCCGGCCAGCGGATCGGTGAGGCCTCCACCTCGTATCTCTGGTCGCGCTCGGCCGCGGATCGGATCGCGGTCGCGCGGCCCGACGCGCGAATCGTCGCGATCATGCGCGAGCCCGCGAGCTTCCTGCGTTCACTGCATCTGCAGCTGTTGCAGCATCGCGTCGAGTCCGAGCGGGACTTCCGCACGGCCGTCGAGCTCGACGGCGCCCGGCGTGAAAACCGGCACATTCCCGAGAAATCGTACTGGCCGCAGGCGCTGATCTACTCAGACCGCGTTCGCTACGTCGAGCAGCTGCGTCGCTACCACGCCGTGTTCGACCCCGAGCAGATACTGGTGCTGATCTACGACGATTTTCGTGACGACAACGTGGCGACCGTGCGCCGCGTGCTGCGCTTCCTCGAGGTGGACGACACGCACCCCATCGAGCCGGTCGAAGCGAACCCGACGGTCGGTGTGCGCTCGGTCCGGCTCGACAACCTCAAGCACGCATTGCGCGCAGGACAGGGTCCGCTGCTGTACACGGTGAGGGAAGTCGGCAAGGCGCTCACGACCGAGAGGATGCGCAAGGCCGTCTTCTATCCGCTTCAGAAACGCGCGGTGTGGGGCAAGCCGCCGCCACCGGACGCCGAGCTCATGCACGAGCTGCGTGTGCGCTTCAAGCCGGAGGTCGTGGCGTTGAGTGAGTATCTCGACCGCGACCTGGTGAGCCTGTGGGGCTATGACGCGCTCGAGTGAGTGAACGTGGCGAACGACGACGTCGAAGGTCCACTCGGCGCCGGCTGGCGCCGAGACGCCGAACGCGCCCAGGAGGCCGCTCTGCCCGGCGGGAGCGTGCTCGTGTCGTGCCCCGCTCCGCTGGACGCCGGCGGCCTGGGACGTCACCTGCGCGAGATCCTGGACGCGCTGGAGCGGCTCGAGCGCCCGCACACGTGCGTGTGCGCGACATCCGGCTGGCCAACATCGCAAGCCCTGCGCCCGCGGCTGCGCCGCGGCGCCATGGCCGCAGCGCTGGCGCCGCTCGCGCGTTTCTCGCGCGCCTGGCGGATCCTCGCGCAGAGCGCCGACTTCGACGCGGGCGCCGCGGCCGAGCTCCCGGCGGGCGAGCATCTGGTGGCGTTCAACGGCGCCGCCCTGGCGCAGTTCCGCGCGGCGCGCGCCGCGCAGCGGCAGTCCAACGGTCTCGTCGCCGCCAACTCGCACTTCCGTCATGTCGTGCGCCAGCACGAGCTGGCCTACAGGCAGTACCCGATCGAACGCCCGTGGGTGAGGCACCTGCTGCGGCGCAACCTCGCCGAGTACGCGCTCGCCGACCGCATCTACGTGGCCTCCCGCTACGTGCGCGAGTCGTTCCTCGATGAGGGCTTCGACGACTCGCTGCTGTCGTCCTTCCCGCTCACCCCCGATCCCCGCTACACGCCCGCGCCCTCCCCGCCGAGCGAGACCTTCGACGTCGTGTACGTCGGCAGCCTGTCGGTCCACAAGGGCGTGCCCCTGCTGATCGACGCGCTGCGTCGCCTGCCCCATGCCGATCTGCGGCTCGTGCTCGTCGGCGGCTGGGGGACGCGCGGGATGCGCCGGTTCCTGCAGCGCGCCCGCGCCGAGGACCCGCGCGTCAGCGTCGCGCCGGGCGATCCGCTGGAACGCCTGCGCGGCGCCCGCGTGTGCGTGCACATGGCCTACGAGGACGGCTTCGCCTACGCTCCCGCCGAGGCGCTGGCGTGCGGCGTGCCGGTGATCGTCAGCGAGGACACGGGCATGAAGGAGCTGATCGATCCCGGCGTCAACGGCGCGATCCTGCCGACGGGCGACCTGGACGCGCTGACCGACGCGCTCGACGCCGCGTACCGCGGAGCGATGACGCATGCGCCCTGAGCGCCGCGCGGCGGTCGTGGGCCTGTCCGAAGGCGAGATCTCCGGCATGCGCGATCACGCCGAGCTGCTCGCGCAGGCGCTGGCGCAGGAGGGCGTGTCGTGCACCGTGCACTGGCTGGCAAGGGAGCAGCGGTCGCTGGCGGGCGCCCGCGCGGAGACAGGATCGTGGGCGCGGGGCCTGCGCGAGCAGCTCGAGCGCGAGCGGCCGGACGCGATCCTCTTTCACTACTCGCCGTTCGCCTACTCCTACCGTGGCGTGCCGCTGCTGTTGAGCTCCACGCTCGCCGCGCTGCGCGGCTCGCGCGCGCCGGTCGTCACGTTCATGCACGAGTGCGCATACTCGTGGCGAACGGGAGGCTGGCGCGGCAAGCTGTGGGCGCTGACCCAGCGCGCGGCGCTGATCGACGTAATGCGCACGTCGCGCGCGGCCGTCGTCACCACCGACTTCCGCGTCCAGTGGCTCGGCACCCGGCGCTGGCTGCCGCGTATGGCGCTGCCGCTCGCCCCCGTGTTCTCGAACCTGCCGGCGCCGAGCCCCGAGCAGCGCCCCGAGCGCAGCAACCTCATCGGGCTGTTCGGCTTCGCCTTCCCGGACGCGAGCGCCGCAATGGTGCTGGACGCGCTGGTCCTGCTCCGCGGGCGCGGCATCGAGGCGCGGCTGCTCCTGCTCGGCGCGCCCGGGCCCGCCTCCGGGGCCGGGGAGGCGTGGCTGGCGGCGGCGCGCGAGCGCGACCTCGCCGCGCTGCTGTCCTTCACCGGCCGGCTGCCGGCCCAGGAGCTCTCGGACGCGCTGGCGCGCTGCGACGTGCTGCTGTCCGCGTCCCTGGCCGGCCCGAGCTCGCGCAAGGGAACGCTCGCGGCCTCACTCGCGTCGGGCCGCCCCGTGCTCGCCGTCGACGGCCCGCGCAGCTGGTCGGAGCTCCTCCGGCACGAGGCGCTCGAGATCGTCGAGCCCACCGCGAGCGCGCTGGCCGGCGCGCTCGCCACGACGCTCGCCGACGAGACGCTCGGCGACGCGCTCGGCGCACGCGGGCGCGCGTTCGCCGAAGACCGCATGAGCCTCGCCCACAGCGCGAGCGTAGTCGCCGCGCTGTTCGAGGACCTGCTCAGCCGGCCGGCGTCGCCGCCGTGAGCGCGACGTCCTGCCCACCGGCGGCGGCCTCCCACCTGGCGCGCGCCGCTGCGTAGGCCTCGGAGATCGCCGCAAGGTGGTGCTCGATCGAGAACCTCGCCGCCACCATCGCCTTGCCGGCCGCGCCCATGGCCTGCTGGCGCTGCGGATCGTCGAGCAGCTCCTCCAGCGCGCCGGCCAGCGCGGCTGCGTCGCCGGCCGGCACCAGGAGCCCCGAGATGCCGTCCTTCAGCCAGTCGCCGATGCCGCCCGTGTCGCTGGCGATGACCGGACGGCCGGCGGCGAACGCCTCGATCCCGACGATCCCGAACGGCTCGGGCCATAGCGACGGCACGACCACGATCGACGCTTCCGCGAACTCCTGCGCCAGCCCGTCCGGGTCGAGCCAGCCCTTGAAGTGGACGCGATCCTCGACGCCCCTGCGGCGCGCCAGCCGGCGCGTCGCGTCCAGCTGCCATCCGTCCCCGCAGATGAAGAACTCCGCCTGCACCTCGCGCGCCGCCTGCACGAGCGTCCTGACCCCCTTGGGGGTGACGACGCGACCGGCGAACACCACGCGCCGCCTGTCCTCGTGCCCGGACCCCGTGCGCGCCGTCACCGTCGGAAAGTACGGCACGATCCTGCGGCGGACGAGCCCGTTCAGCTCCAGGTGCCGGTCGACGGCGGTGGAGTATGAGATCGCGAGATCGGCTCGCTGCAGCGCCGCCAGCGCCCGGCCCGCCCGACGATAGGCCGCCGGCAGCACCCGCGGATCGCGCGTGTGGGCGCACCGTGGCAGGTTGGCGACGCATCCCGGCCCGTGCGCGCGGCGGCATTCCTGCCCGGGGGCGAAGTAGTGGAAGCCGGACGTGCAGGCCAGATAGGTGTGCGCGCTGAGCACGACCGGCGCCATCGGTCGCAGGAAGTCGACCACGTCCGGGTCATCGAGCTGATTGAGGTGGATGACGGTCGGCTCGCACGCGAGCGCCTCGCCGAACCTCGCCGCCATCGGCGCGTCGGCGTTGAAGAGCTCCGCGCTGCGGTACAGCGTGACTCCGTCGGGTACCTCATCGGACTCGATCCTCGCGACCAGCACCGACACGCGGGTTCCGCGCGCGGCCAGCGCCGCGGCGCTCGCCGTCACGTGCGCGCCGACTCCGCCGTCCCTCACCCATCGCGGCACCACCATGAGCACTGAGTCCGCCGCGGGCATACCGGCCGCCGATGATATCCGCACGTGGGTCGGCTCGCGGCTCGCCGGCGGCGTGGCTCAGGGAATGCTCTCGTAGCCCCAGAGGCTGACGAGATCGCGACCCAGATACTCGCTAAGCGCCACCACCTCGGGCCTGTAGCGGCGCTTGAGCTCGGCCACCAGCCGCTCGTCGGCCGGACGCGGCTTGCCGTAGACCAGGCCGCGGCGCAGCGTGCGCAGCGTGCCCTGGCGCACGTCCTCGGGCAGCAGCGCCCTGGCCGTGCGTTTGACCGCGCTCGACAGCGGACCGTTCCCGACGTAGAGCCTGCGCACGGCCTGATCGACGCGCAGCGAGCGCACGCGCACCGTCGGGTTGGCGTCGAGCACCTCGATCGGCGCGCTGTCATCGACGTCGAGGAAGCTCAGCACGCGGCGCACGGTGGCCTCGTTGTCGGCGCGAAAGTCGTCGTAGATCAGCGCGAGCACCTGCTCGGGCGGGAACACGGCGTGGTAGCGGCGCAGCTGCTCGGTGTAGTGCACGTGGTCGGCATAGCGGCGCACCCGCTGGCCCTGACGCTCGAGCTCTTCGTTCGCGACCGCCTTGGCGAGATCCGGCTCGGTCTCCACATGTTCCTGCAGCATCTGCAGGTGCATCGAGCCGACGAAGCTCGCGGGCTCCCTGAAGATCGCGACGATGCGCGCCGCCGGCTGCAGCTCGGCGATCGCGCCCGCGGCCGTCTGCGAGCGCAGGTAGGAGGGCGAGGCCTCGCCCGCTCGCTGCTGCGGCGTGGCATCCTCGAACAGCGCCAGGTACTCCTCGAGCGACTGCGGATAGGTGGGCGGCAATGGCACGAGCGCGCGCAGGTCGGCGGCGAGGTAGCGCGGCTCCTTGAGCTCGGGCATGTAGATCTGCGGATGCCGTCTGAGCATCTCGTACAGAGCGGTGGTGCCGCTCTTGTGGTGGCCGACGATGAAGAAGTCGGGCACCCGCCGCCCGGCGGCGGTGGCGGGCCCGCCGCTCTCAGGCGAGCCCGTCATAGCCCCACGCGCCCACCATGTCCCTGCCGAGGTACTCGCTCAGCGCTTCCACCTCGGGCTTGAAGCGCCGGCGCAGCTCGAGCATGAGCTGCTCGTCGACCGGCCGCGGGCGGCCGTGGACGACACGCTGCTGGGTGTAGCGCAGGGCGCTGCGTCTGAGCGGTTGCGGCGCGAGCGCCTTGAGCGCCCGCTTCGCGGTCCGCGACAGCGGTCCGGCCCCGACCGACACCGCGTGCACGACATCGTCGAGCTGCTGGGAGCGCATCAGCACCGTCGGATTGGCCTTCACCACATCGACCGCGAACGTCTCGTCGACGTCGAGGAAGCGGAACACCTCGCGGACGGTGGCGTCGTTGTCGGCGCGAAAGTCCTCGTAGATCAGCACCAGCATCCGCTCGGCCCCGAACAGCTCGCGATAGCGCCGCAGCTGCTCGACGTAGCGCACGTGCTGGGAGTACTGCAGCAGCTGCGGCCGGTGCGAGCGTCGGGGAATGTGCCGCCCGCGGCTGCGCTCGGACTCCAGGCCGATCGCGGTGCGCAGGTCGCGCCTGTTCTCGACGTGCGTCTGCAACAGCTGCAGGTGCAGCGAGCGCAGGAACTGGGCGGGCTCGCGCAGGATCGCGATGATGCGCGCGTCGGGCGCCACCGCGGCGATCTCCGCCGCCGCCGTCTGCGACCACAGGTAGGAGGAGGAGGCCTCGCCGGCGCGCTGCTCGGGGGCGGCCTCGGCGAACAGCGACAGGTACTGCTCGAGCGTCTCCGGCGAGGCGCCGGCGCGCCGTGGCTGAAAGCGCGCTCGCATGTCGCTCGCGAAGAACCACGGCTCCTTCTCCTCGGGCATGTAGATCTGCGGATGGCGCCGCAGCATCTCGTACAGCGCCGTCGTGCCGCTCTTGGCGTGCCCGACGATGAAGAAGTCCGGAAGCCGCGCTCGCGCGCCGCGCGGCGCGGCCGCCTGCTCACTCGACGCTGTCATAGCCCCACAGGCTCACCATGTCTCTTCCGAGATACTCGCTCAACGCGACCACCTCGGGCTTGAAGCGCCGGCGCAGCTCGCCCATCAGCTGCTCGTCGGGCGCCTGCGGAGCGGTGTACACCAGCCGCTCCTTGGTCGCGCGCACGGCTTCGCGGCGCAGCGTCCGCGGGATCACGCGCTTCAGGCCCGCCTTCGCGACACGCGAGACCGGCCCGCGTCCGACCGACAGCGCATGCACGAGGTGGTGCAGGCGCTGCGAGCGCACGCTGACGGTGGGGTTGGCCTCGCTCGCCTCCAGCGCGACCGTGTCGTCGACCTCGAGGAAGCGCAGCACCTGACGCACGGTCGCGAGGTTGTCGGCACGGAAGTCCTCGTAGATCAGCACGAGCATCCGCTCGGCTCCGAACAGCTCGCGATAGCGCTGCAGCTGCTCGACGTAGCGCACGTGCTCGGAGTACAGCAGCGCCTGCGGCCAGTAGGTGTAGCGCGGGATCCTGCGCCCGGCGCGGCGCGCCTGCTCCAGCTCGAGCGCGGTGCGCAAATCCGCCTGCTCCTCGACGTAGGTCTCCACGAACTGCATGTGCAGCGAGCGCAGGAAGCTCGCGGGCTCGCGCAGCAGCGCGACGATGCGCGCGTCGGGCGCCACCGCAGCGATCCGCGCGGCCGCCGTGTGCGACCACAGGTACAGCGTCGAGGACTCGCCGGCGCGCTGCTCGGGGGCGGCTGCGGCGAACAGCTCGCGGTACTCCTCGAGCGTCTGCGGGGTGCCTTCGGGTCGCGGCGGCGTGCGTTCGCGCAGCTCGGTCGCGAAGAACCACGGCTCCTTGTTGGCGGGCATGTAGATCTGCGGATGGCGGCGCAGCATCTCGTACAGGGCGGTGGTGCCGCTCTTGCCGTGGCCGACGACGAAGAAGTCGGGCAGCCGGCCAGACTCGGCGCCGGCGCGCGCGTCGCGCGATGTCGTGGCCTCGGCCATCGCTCTCATCTACAAGGTGCGCGTCATCGCCGTCAAGGCAGTGCGCCGCCGGGAGCGCCGGTGGCGATCAGCGATGCGGTGCGGTAGTAGTGGTTGTGCTCCTGCAGCGCGGCTTTCGTGTCGAACGCCGCCAGCTGGCCGTCGAGGATCACCATCACGCGGTCGCACATGTCGAGCGTGGACATGCGGTGCGCGACCGTGAACAGCGTCAGCTCCGACTTCAGCGCGGTCAGCGACTCCTGGATGAGGGTCTCCGAATGGGGGTCGAGCGCGCTCGTCGGCTCGTCGAGCACGAGCACGCGCGGGCGCGCGGCGAGCGCGCGAGCGACGCAGATCCGCTGCTGCTGGCCGCCCGACACGGCGTCCGCGCGCGGGCCGACGAGCGTCTCGTATCCGTCCGCCCAGCCGACGATGTCCTCATGGATGCGCGCAAGCCGCGCCGCACGTTCCACCGCCTCGTCGTCGATGTCGCGAAAGAAGCGGATGTTGTCCGCGACGGACGCGTGCAACAGGCGCGGTTCCTGCGGCACGTAGGCGACGAGCCTGTGCCAGTCCTCGCTTCGGAAGTCGCGCACGTCCTCGCCGTTGACCAGGTAGAGCCCGGCCTGTGGCGTGCGCAGCTGCAGGAGGATCTGCACCAGCGTCGACTTGCCGGCGCCGGATGGCCCGACGATGCCGATCGCCTCGCCCTCGTGGACGGTGAAGCTGACCAGGCTCAGCACCGGACGCCCCGGGTTGTAGGCGAAGCAGACTTCCTCGAACGCGAGGCTCTGCACGTCGGTGAGCTCGCGCGTGCCATCGACGAGGCAGCTCGCGACGTAGCGCTGCTCGGTCTGGCGCAGGCGGTCGATGTACGGCAGCGACTGCTGCAGAGCCTGATAGCCGGACTGGACCGCCTGACCCTGTTGCGAGGCGCGCACGACCAGCAGGACGACGGCCCCGAGCGATCCGGCATGACTCGCCCCGACCGAGTTCAGCCCGGCGAGCGCGCCGATCAGCACGACGTAGATCAGGCTCTGGTAGAGGTTCGGAATCGCTTTGAGGATCACCTGCGCGCGGAAGAAGAGCTCCCGGCACGCGTTCACGAGGCCGAGCACGCGGTCGTATTGCGCGCTGGTAACCCCGAAGACGTGGCTCTCTTCGGCGAGCCGATTGGCCTCGGCGATCCCGCCTGCATATTGCACCTGAGCCCTGGACAGTTCGCGGCTGCGCTGAATGCCCAGGCCCCGCAGCGGCCGCAGCAGCGCGAACATGGCGATCGCGATCACGAGCACTATGCCGGCGGCGGGCGGGCTGAGCGCCACCGCAGAGCCCAGCAGGATCATGAACGTCAGCGACGAGGTCAACACGGCCGTCGCCTGCTGCGCGCCGCTGGTGGCCTGGCTGGTCTGGTTGGTCATGATCTCCTGCAGCTGGCCATCCCGATCGCGTGACTGCACATCCCAGGAGGCGCGCGTGAAGGCTCCGAAGATCCGCCGGCGCAGGGCCATCTGCACGTCGGCCGCGATCCGCGCCGGCAGCACCGACAGCGGCCACTGCAGGAACAGCCGCAGCAGCGACAGCCCCAGGCCGATCGACAGCAGCGTGCCGACCGACGCGTGCACGTCGAACAGGCCGGCCTGGCCGTGGACGCCCTTGCCTTTCACCAGCGAGGCGGCCACCTGCGCGACGATCGCAAGCGTGCCCGCTTCGGTGAAGCCGTTGACGATCGAGAGCAGCGACAGCGCGACGATCAGCCTGCGCTTGCTGCCGATCAGCAGCTCGAGCTGCGAGCGAATCGAGCCGCGCGGCGGCTGATCCACGATGGCGGCCTGACTGAGCGTGCTCATGTCGCGACACCGATCGCTCCGCCCGTCAACGGCACGATCCGCCGCCGGGCGGCTCGCCACCCCGGACCGACGAGCCAGTAGGACGCGATGCCACCTGCCAGCCACAGGTAGGGTCCCGCCCATTCCCCCTGTGACACCGGGCCGTCGAAGGCCATGAAGAACACGGCGAACACGGGCGCGAACACCGCGGCGAGATATACCTGGAGCTCCGTGTCGGCGATCAGGCGCACCCGGCGAAACGCGAGCGTCAGCAGGGTGAGGATGAACCCGGTCCAGACGACCAGGCCCGGCAGCCCCACTTCCTTGACGATGAAGTTGAACGCGGTCTCGGCGTTGACATTGTGGCCTTCCACGTCTTCCGTGGATGAGCCGCCGAAGGACGCCGCCGGCCCGGCGGTGCCGAGGCCGAACCCGAACGGGGACACCCCGATCTCGGTTGGGATCTGCTTCAGCTCGCCTTCCTTGTAGCTCGTGGTGCTGGTGGCGACGTTGCTCGGGGCAATGCTCGCGTAGCGGGAGAAGACGCCTTCACCCACGGCCGACACGAAGATCAGCAGGAACGGGAGCGCGATCGCAAAGGCCACGATCAGGGCACGCAGCGGCCGCCGCGCCTGGCGTCCGGCGCTGGCCGTGAGCAGGGCGTAGCCGATCACCGCGAGCACGCAGCCGACGACCTCCAGGCGCCCAAGCCCGGTGGCGCTGGCGGCGATCGCGCCGAACAGCAGCAGGAGGATCACCGGCCGCCGCCTGCGACTCGTTCCTAGCAGCGCCAGCAGGCCCGCGACCGCGACCAGGCCGGTGGCGCCGCCGCCGCCGCTTTCGTCGGCGAGACCGGTCGGTCTCACGTGGGCTTCCCCTTCGCTCTTGTAGACCCGGGCATCGTTGCCCGTGAGTTTAAAGCTATAGCCTGGTCCCCAGCTGGCAACCGCGGAGGGGCCGAGCTGCGTCTGGTAGGTGGATACGGCGCCGTTGGCGAGCGCGATCACGCCGAGCAGCAGGAAGAGCTTGCGCAGGCGCCCCTTCGAACGTATGAGGACATAGCCGAAGAAGAAGAACGGCACCCACTCGAGCTGCTGCCTGAACCCGGCGAGGACCTTCAGCGCGTTCAGCGTCCTCGGGTTGAAGGCCTCGAGCACGACCACCGCCGTCCAGGCGATGACCCACCCGGAGAGCGGCGGCAGGCTAAGCTTGCGCCCGCTGACGATCCGGCGGACGAGGATCCCGATGCAGATCGCGAGCACCGCCACGTCCTGCAGCGAGGAGGTGGCGGTGCCGCCGGAGACGATCAGCTTGACCGGTCCGTTGACGCATCCGAGATAGAAGGCCAGCAGTGGAACGGTGATCTCCAGGCGCGGGCTCGCCACGAACACGCCCACCACCAGCAGGCCGACGAGCCCGCCCAGGACCAGCGCGTAGTCGTGCGTCGGCACCTCCACGGCGATCGCCAGCGCCAGGGCCAGCGTGACCATGCCGGCGATCGCCAGCAGGAGCGCGTCGTGGATGCGCCGCCCCACCACGACCGGGTGCGCCGCCGGGCTCGGAGCGGACAGACCCACGCGCGGGGTGCTCATCGGCGGATCAATTTGGCAAACCAGGGCGGTCGGCTGCCGCCGACGGAGATGCCGTAGCGCTCGATGTCCTTGCGTTCCACGCCGTTGGCGACGACTCCCAGTATCGGCGCGCTGGGTGTCTGCGTCAGCAGCTGTCGCAGCCGATCGGCAGAGCGCTCGCGCGTGTGAGCGATGCGCGCCACGATCACGATCCCATCGACCGCCGTGAGCAGCGGCATCGCGTCGCTGAACTCCAGCGGAGACGGCGCATCGAGGAGCACGTAGTCGAACTCCTCCGACAGCGAGCGCAGCGTGTCGGCGATCGCCGAGCCCGCCAGCAGCGCGGGCGGGTTGACGGCCGCCGCCTCGCCCACGAGCACCGATACGGCGCCGTCGTTGCGCGAGGCGAGCGCCGTGACGACGCTCGCGGCGGGCGCCGCCTGGCCGGTCACGGGCTGCAGATGCGCCGCACGCACGCTCTGAAGCGCTTCGCCGAGAGCCAGCGTCCCCGCCAGCACCTCGGCCAGGCCGGGGCGCTCGCCGACGCCCAGGAGCCTCGCCTGCGTGGGGTGGCGGAAGTCGGCCTCGACGATCGCCGCGCGCCGGCCGGCTTCGCGCTCGACGAGCCCGAGCTGTGCTGCGATCGTCGACTTTCCGTCACCCGGATCGGCGCTGAGGAACAGAATCGAGCGCGGCGGAGTCCGGTGCTGTCCCCCGGGCGCGTTCCCCAACTCCAGGGTCGTGTGCAGGCGGCGCAGCGGCTCGATCAGCAGCTTGGCGGGCGCCGGCGCGCCGTCGCGCTCCAGGATCGGCCGCCTGACCTGCGGCAGCGCGGCCAGTATCTGCGTGTGGAAGACCGCCTCCACATCGGCGAGCGAGCGCAGCCTGCGATCGACGCGGCCGAGCAGGAAGGCGGCAATCGCCGCCAGCACTACCCCTATGACGAAACCGAACTCGGCATTCTCTTTCGGCTTGGGCCCGAGCAACAGCGCGGCGGTCGGTTTGGCGGGCTTCACCTGCTGCACGGCGGTGATGCCCAGCTCCGCTTCCAGCTGATTGATCTTCGTGCTGAGCTGCGCATCGCGGATGACATCGCCCTCGGAAGCGGCGGGCGAGGTCTTGCTCGAGCTCTTCCCCTTGCCCGCAGCGCCGGCAGCAGGCGCTTCGATCTTGCTCAGCTGCCGGCGCGCGATCGAGATCGCGCTCCTGATGCCGCGCACATACTCGTCATGCTGACGCTTGATGTAAGTCTGTGCGACTTCGTTGGCCATCAGCGCCGCCGCCTTGGCGCTGTGGGTTTCCACGGTGATCGCGATGAACGCGGCCTTTTCAGACGTGGCTTTCGCCTTCACCTTTGCCTTGGAGGCGACTTTCGCGAGGTGACGGTGCTGTGCCTTCAGCTGCCGGCGAACGTCTTCGACGACGATCGAGTTGATGATGTCGGCCTGAGCGCCGGCGGCGAGCGCCGTGCTCTTGGCGCTCACCCCCTTTTCGCCGAGCTGTTCTTCACTGCCTGCGCCGAGGTACAGCTGCGTGCTCAGCTGGTATTCCGCGGGCTTGCGCTTGTAGTAGGCGTAGCTGCCACCGGCAACGAGTATCCCTACGAGAAGAATCAGCCACTTGCGTCGCCATATCGGAGCGAATATCGCGGTGGCACTCGGGGTCTCGTTCATGGGTAGGGTCCGTCCTGGCGCGGCGATGCAATCATAAAGACCAACGTAATCGGCCGCTAAAGCGTAGCGGGCGCCCACCGCATCGAAAAGCGATGCAAGGCCGGCCCCCAGCGCTCTGATGCGGCTCTGCGACCAGCACCCGCAGACCGCGGTCGGATTCTAGCGAGCCGGCGCTCTGGATGGCTCGCGCCGGCCAGCCGGCCGGCGCTCCGCGGCCAGCCGCTGGTAGAGCTCGTGGTGCTTTGCGACCATCGTCTCGCGGCCGAAGCGCAGCGCCGAGCGCCGCGCGGCGTCGCCAAGGCGCGCCCTGAGCTCGGGGTCGGCGGCCAGTTGGCCGAGACGCTGCGCGATGCTGGCTGGCTCCGGCTCGATCAGAAAGCCGTTCTCGCCCTCCTGCACCAGCTCGCTGATCCCGTTCACGGCCGTGGCCAGGATCGGCAGGCCGCTCGCCGCCGCCTCGAAGGTGACCAGTGAGAACGTCTCGTAACTGGTGGGCAGCACGAACGCGTCCGCCAGCGCGTATATCAGGCCGACGTCCTGTGTCACCCCGAACCACGTCACCGCATCGCCGACCCCGAGCGAATCGGCCAGCTCCCGGTAGCGCCCCTCGTCGCCGCGACCGACGACCACCAGGCTCCACTCGGGCGCGAGCGCCAGCGCGTGGAGAATCGGGCGCAGACCCTTGCGCTCCCACTCGCTGCCCACGAACACAGCCACCAGACGGTCCTGCGGGATGTGCAACCGCTCGCGCATCGCCCTCGCCTCATCCTCACGCGAGCCGGGCGCGTAGGCGTCGGTGTCGATCCCGTTGTGAATCGTCATCACGCGATCGGCCAGCGCCGGATAGTGCTCGCGCACCTCATCGGCCACGCCGTCTGACACGCACACGAATGTGGCCGAGCGATTCGCGCGAAACGACAGCCGCTCGGCCACCCGCTTCATCACCCTCACCAGTTTGATGTTCAGGCGAAACAGGCGCGTCGCGCGGCTGGGGTTGGCAGGACCCACTTGGTGGCAGTAGTGAACGGAGACGATGTCGACCGGATTGAAGACGATCCCGCCGGTCGCCTGGATCACCCCTCGCCCCCACCTGCGCAGCGCGAGCGAGCCCGCGAGCAGAAACCACGGGTAGGCGATCAGGAACGGGCGCCCGGGACCGCGCACGCGGTGAAAGTCGACGCCTGCGTCCGCCGGCAGCTCACACGTACGCGCGATGACGGTGACCTCGTGACCGAGCGCCCGCAACCCCAGGATCAGGTCCGCCAGCACGCGCTCCATGCCGCCCACGGGCCCGATGTCGTGCGCGATGATCGTCACCGCGCAACTCGGCTCACCGACGAGCCGCCTGGCCTGGTCGGCGAATCGCTCGCACATCGCCTCGTTGGTGAAGTCGCGCGCGAAACGCTCCCGACCGGCCGCGCCGATCTCGCGGCGCAGCGCCGGAGAGACGAGCAGCGGCTCCAGCGCGTCGGCGAGGTCCTCCGGCGCGCCGGAGCGCGCGAGCACGCCGGTCTGACCGTCGGTGACGATCTCAGTCGGTCCACCGGCATTCACCGCGACGACGGCGACGCCCCTGGCCATGCCCTCGAGCAGCACGATGCCGAAGGGCTCCGGATCGGACGCGTTGACGAGGATGTCCATCTGCTCGATATACGGCCCGGCGTCCGCCACCTCGCCGGTCATGGTGACGCGGTCCTCGAGCCCGAGCTCGCCGACGATCCTCGGCAGCGACTGCGCATAGCCGGGCTCGAACCCGAATGAGTCGCCGCCGACGATCACCACATGCAGGTCGTGGCCGCGTTCGCGCAGGATCGCCTGTGCACGCAGCAGCCTGTCCTGGCCCTTCCAGCGCTGCAGGCGGCCGACCAGGCCGACCACCACGACGCCCGGTGGCAGCTGCAGCGGACCCGGCTGGACCGGCGGCGGGGGCACGGACGTGCCGGCCGCCATCACGAACAACGGCCGGGACGGGCGCATGCGGCGCTGGGCCTCGGCGGCGGCGTTGGCCGTGCAGCCGATGGCGATCGCGGGCAGCAGGCTGGCGCACCGATCGATCCAGCTGCCCTCCGGAATCGCGTGCTGCCACCAGAGCACTCGATCGGCCATCCCGCTTCGCATCGCCGCGGGCGCGCCGTAGAGATGCGTCTTGGCCGCCCAGTCGATGATCAGGTCCGGCTGGGCGCGACGCATGATCGCTGCGAGCTTCGAGACGGCCGCGAGCCAGCGATGCGGTTGGCGAATGCGCCCGGCGGAGATGACATCCACGTGAAAGCCCGCCTGGCTGAGCTGCTGAGGCCACGGACCCGGCTCGAGGAACACCAGCTGCAATTCATAGTCATGTGCCCGACCTCCCTCGATCAGCGCCTGGAGCATCGCCTCGGCGCCACCGGAAAGCCGTCCCCAGGCGACCGTTACAAGGATGCGAACGGGTCGCCGCTCGCCGTCAACGGGACCGTCTCGCCGCTGATCTGCAGCTCGGACTGCGGTCTCCGCCTCCACCGCTTGAGCTTAGCCGAAGGCGAAACGCCGTCAGGCGCGCCTGGTGCCACATAGCGCCACGCTCAGATATGGATAGCCGAGCAGCCGGCTCAGCGGCGCATCCAGCACCACCAGCGGGCGCAGCGGCAGGACGACGATCCAGGCCAGCGGACGCCCGAAGCGCTGTGTCAGACGGCGCATCAGATTTGTCACCTTTTGTGAGATGAATCCGCTGACGAAACTCTCGCTGCCGACCTCCAGGCCGGCCTGCTCGGCGAGCTCGCGCAGTCGCCGAGCGGAGTATCCATAGCGCACGTGAGAGCCGTCCTCGACCTCGCTCGGGTGGCGCTCCTCGGTGTACAGCGGGTGGTGAGCGTCGAAGGGAGCGCTCAGCATCAGCTGTCCACCGGGCCTGAGCAGCGAAACCAGAGAGCTGAGCAGGCCCGCATCGTCGCGGACGTGCTCGATCGTCTCCAGGCAGATGATCTGATCGAACGTGCCGAGCTCGCCGCGATGATCCTCGATCTCGCGCAGGTCGAGGATCCGAAACTCGATCCCGTTCACACCCAGCGCGCCCGCTCGACGCCGGGCGTTCTCCTGCTCCTGCTCTGAGAAAGACGCCGCCAGCACCTCGTTGCCCGCGCTCGCCGCGTAGATGGAAAAGGCGCCGTTGCCACACCCGGCGTCGAACGTCCGCGCACGGCCGGTGCGCAGGTGACGGCGCAGCCACAGCCACCGATCGAGCACACACGGATCGCCGTTGATCAGCAGCGAGCGCCAGCCGAAGGTCCGCAACAGCGTGTCCGCCATCGCAGGAATATAGCCTTGCCGAAGATGAACACGTCGTCGGCGCCACAGCCAACCACCCGCGAGCGCGTCGTCCTCGGGCACGACTACCTGCTGGTCATGCGCGGCGCCGAGCGCACGTTCGCGGCGATCGCGGACCTCTACGCGGACGCTCCGATCCTGACGCTGCTCTACGACGAGGCCGGGACCGATCGTCGCTTCGCGGGGCGCTCGATCGCCACCTCTCCGCTGCAGCGCCTGGGCGTCAGCCAGGCCACGTTCAGGCGCCTGCTGCCCCTGTATCCATGGGCGGTCGAACGTCTGCGGGCGCCCGCATGCGACGTGCTGCTGAGCAGCAGCAGCGCGTTCGCGCACGGCATTCGGGTACCCGCGGGCGCGGTCCACGTGTGCTACTGCTACACGCCGTTTCGCTACGCCTGGTATGAGCAGCAGCGCGCGCTGGCCGAGGCCCCGCGCGCGCTCCGTCCACTGCTGCGCCGTCAGCTCGAGCGGATTCGGGTCTGGGATCTGGCGACCAGCCGCCGCGTGGACGCGTTCATCGCGATCTCAGAGCTCAGCCGCGAACGGATCAAGCGCTACTACGACCGCGACGCGGTGGTGATCCACCCCCCGGTCGAGACCGAGCGGTTCGCCCCCGGCGAGCCCGGCGACGCGCTGCTCGTGGTCTCGGAGATCGTCCGCCACAAGCGCGTGCAGGTCGCGCTGGAGGCCGCCCGTCGGGCGCGCGCCCCGATTCGGGTGGTGGGCTCGGGACCCGACCTGGCGGCGCTCACCAAGGCCTATCCGGAGGCCGAGTTCCTCGGCCGCGTGGAGGACGCGGAGCTGGCGGGGCTGTATGCGAGCGCGCGCGCCGTGGTCGTTCCCAGCATGGAGGAGTTCGGCATCACCGCGGTCGAGGCGCAGGCGGCGGGACGGCCGGTGATCGCGGCGGCCGCCGGCGGGGCGCTGGAGACGATCGTCGACGGCCAGACCGGTCGGCTTGCGCGGCTCGACGACGTCGAGTCCTTCGCGCAGGCGATCGCCGGGGTCGAGAAGCTCGACTTCAGCCCCGAGCGCGCAGTGCAGAGCGCCGCGCGCTTCTCGGTGGCCGTCTTTCAAGAGCGCCTCTCCGCACAGGTGAGAATCGCGCTCGAGGCGCACGCGTCAGGGCCCGGCGCTCGACGGTGACTTCTATAGGGTTCCCGGCGATGCCCGGCAGATCACTTCGCATCGCCTGGCTGGGAGCCGGCCCGGCGGCAAGGGAAACGGGCGGCGCGCCGGGAGTGGCGACGGAGATGCTGCGCGGCCTTGCCCGGCGCGGTCATCGCATCGACTGCTTTCTTCCCGGCAGCGGCCACCCGCTGCCTGCGCGCCTCGACGGCGTGGAGAACCTCACGTTCAACTGGGGAACCAGCGAATGGCGCTGGAGCAGCTGGTACAACCGCACGCGGATCGGCGCCTTCGTCAGCGGCCTGCTCAACCGCGGATTCGCCTCTCTGAGGCTCCGCCGGCAGGTGCTGCGCAGACACCGCGAGACGCCGTACGACGTGATTTACCAGTTCAACAACATCGAGTCGCTGGCGATGCCGTCGAGGCTCAGAGGACGGGTGCCGCTGGTGATCCAGCCGGGCACGCACGCGATGGGCGAGCTGCGATTCCTCATCTCCGAGTGGCGCCTGAGCCTGCGCTGCCAGCCTCCGCAGACGCTCGCGATAGCGGTGGCGGTGCTGTCCGCGCGCGCGCTCGTGCAGCGGGCGACGATCGGGAGGGCGCGCCTGCTCGTGTGCATCAGCGGCGTCTTCCGCGACCACATGGTTCGCGACTACGGCTTCCCGCTCGAGCGCACCGTCGTCGTGCCCAACCCCGTGCAGCTGGGAAGGTTCGCCGACGCCGACCTCGCCAGGGAGATCGGCGCGCCGCCGACGATCCTCGTCCTCGGTCGGGTCGCGGTGCGCAAGGGCGTGGAGGATGTGGTGGCGGTGGCGCGAGCGCTGCTCGAGCGCGGGATCGACGTCCGCATACGCATCATCGGCCGTACGAGCCTGTTCTCCGACTACACCAAGCTGCTCGAGGATCTGCCGCCCGAGAACTCGGAGTTCCTCGGCTCGATCCCGCCGACGGAGGTGCCGGCGATGCTCGCGCACAGCGACCTGCTCCTGCAGGCCAGCAAGTACGAGCCGTTCGGCCTGACCGTCGGCGAGGCGCTGGCGGCCGGCGTGCTGGTGGTGGCGACGACCGAGGTCGGCGCGATCGAGGGCGTCGACGGCTCCGTGGGCGCGTCGGTGCGCCCGGGCGACGTCGAGGGGATGGTCGCGGCGATCGTGGCGATGCTCGACAGCCTGCGCGCGAGACCGGCGGAGCTGCGCGCGAAGGCGCGCGCGGAGGCCGAGCGGCTGTTCGCCCCGGAGCTCGTCTGCGAGCAGATCTCCGCGGCGCTCGAGCGGATCGTCGACGGCGGCTGAGGCACCCCGGCAGCGGGGGTCGGCCGCCGAGCGTCGCGCTGGACGTTCGCCCGACCGCGCGGCGAGCGCTAAAGGCGCGCGCGGCGCGACCCGATACGAACAGCACATCCGCGTCGACGCAGGGTCGGCGCGGCCTACCTCGAACATTTAGGATCCCATGCTCCTCATCCTCATCCCGATCGCCTGGCTGGCGATAGCCGCCTTCGTCGCGATCCTCTGCCGCGGTGCGGCCACAGCCGACGCGGTGCTGCTCGCGACCGCCGACAGCGCCGGCGCGCAGATTGCGCCTCACTCAGCAGCCTGCTCGCACGCCCCCGCGCGTCGCGTCTGGCGCCGCCCCGGCGCCCACCCGGCGTCGCGGACGTCAGCGATGCGTCTGCGCGGGACGCGCGTCGGTCACTGACCGCCCCCGTACGCGCGGCGGTCGCCGACCGCCCACTGGCTTCTTAGAGTCCTTTGCGTCCGAGGACGTGTGGGATGGTGCGTAGGAGGATCTTGACGTCGGTCCACAGCGACCAGTTGGCGACGTACAGGTAGTCGATCGCGACCATCTCCCGTAGCGGCACGCG
>Ga0181521_10000086_pt1 | contig 101912 bp, 89 predicted proteins | sample PEATcosm2014_Bin_32_FD_119764 | JGI IMG/M metagenome (GOLD analysis project Ga0181521, IMG submission 119764) | Peatland microbial communities from MTU Mesocosm Facility, Houghton, MI, USA - PEATcosm2014_Bin02_60_metaG | ecosystem: Environmental > Terrestrial > Soil > Wetlands > Peat | place... | reverse complement strand
CGCGGCCCCATCGTCATGGCGGGCGAAGCCCCACCATCCACGACTTTGCCGCGTGCAGCAAGAGAAATCGTGGATGCCGACCTTCGCCGGCATGACGGTACGGTCGCTGGCGGGTGCGTCAATCGTTTCGGCGTCTGGCATAGTCTATGGATTCGCGCTGCCCGCACGAAGTCTCACCCGGCAAAGATCTCGCGCAACCAGGCGCAGCTCTCGGCCATGGCCTCGCCGGCCTTATCGACGACGCCCACCCAGAAGAAAAAGCCATGGTTCACCCCGTCCCAGCGCGATGTTCGCACCGGCACGCCGGCCGCGCGCAGCCGCGCGGCATAATCTTCCCCCTCGTCGCGTAGCGGATCGAACTCGGCGGTCACGACCAGGGCAGGCGGTAGCTGCTCAACCGTGGCGGCGCGCAATGGCGACGCATAGGGATTGGCCGCGTCTGCCGCATCGGCAAGGTAATGGTCCCAGAACCAAATCATGGTGTCGCGGGTCAAACCGTAGCCATCCGAGTTTTCGCGATAGGAGCGGGTGCCCGGCGTGTAGTAATCGGTGACGGGGTAGATCAGCAACTGACCCCGCAGCGCGGGTCCGCCTTCGTCGCGCACGCGAAGCGCGGTCGCTGCCGCGAGATTGCCGCCGGCACTGTCGCCCGCGAGCGCGACTCTGCCACCATCCGCCGAAAGTTCGTCCGCATGTTCTACCGCCCAACGCGTCGCGAACAGGCAGTCGTCGAGCGGGGCAGGGAATTTATGTTCGGGTGCCAGGCGGTAATCGACCGATACCACGACACAGCCTGCACCGGCGCACAAATTGCGGCACATCCCGTCATGCGTATCGAGACTGCACAACACGAAGCCACTGCCGTGAAAGAACACGAGCAGTGGAAACGGGCCATTCCCGTACGGCCGATAGATCCGCAATCGTAGCGGTCCGCCCGGCCCGGCGATATGGCGTTCGTTGACCGCGGCAATCGCGGCTGGCGACGCCATCAGTGCCACGCGCGCCTCGTATTGTGCGCGCGCCTCCGCCACCGAGAGCGTGTTGGTTGCCGGCACGCCGGTGCCCTTGTCGAGAAGCGCCTGGATCTGAGGATCGATCGGCATGGGTTGTCCTCCCGTGCGCCGGCACCCGATTGCGCTCAGGCCAGCGCGTCGCGACGCATTAATCTATCGATCGCACGGACAGCAAGGGCCCAATTGCAGGGCACGACGCCGCCAGAACGTTCCGCTGACCGTAACCGCGTCGATCCGAGGCGGACATTGGAAACGCCCACGCGGCCGGACTTGCCGGCCGCGCCCTCCAGGGCGACACTGCGCCAAATAGACGAGGAATCCAGGACATGGCCAGCGAACACGACGTCGTCATACGCGGTGGCACCATCATGGACGGCAATGGCGGCGCGCCGTTCGTCGGCGACGTCGCGGTCAAGGACGGCAGGATCGCCGAGCTGGGCAAGGTCTCGGGTGTTGGCATCGAAGAATTCGACGCCGGCGGCCTGTCCGTTACCCCGGGCTTCGTCGATATCCACACCCATTACGACGGCCAGGCGATGTGGGATTCCTGTCTGGCGCCGTCATCCTGGCACGGTGTCACCACCGTGGTGATGGGCAATTGCGGCGTCGGCTTCGCCCCGGTCCGCAAGAACACGCAGGATGCGGTCATCGCGCTGATGGAAGGCGTGGAGGACATTCCCGGCCCCTGCCTGCATGAAGGACTCGATTGGAGCTGGGAGAGCTTCGGCGACTATCTCACCGCGCTGGAACGTCGCAGCCACGACATTGATTTCTGCGCTCTGCTGCCACACGCGCCGATGCGCGTTTACGTCATGGGCGACCGGGCGCTGAACCTGGAGGACGCCAACCAGGAAGACATTCAGCAGATGCGCGAGATCACCGCCGATGCGGTGCGGGCCGGCGCGTTTGGCTTCTCCACGTCGCGCACCATCGCGCACAAGACGCTGGCCGGAGACGCCACCCCGACGCTGCGCGCCCAGGAAAATGAGCTCATGGGCATCGCGATGGGGCTGAAGGATGCGGGGAAGGGGTTCATCGAGATGACCTCCGACTGGAATACCCCGGATCCGAAGACGGAATTCGCCATGGTGCGCCGCGTCATGCAGTCCTGCGGCCGGCCCTTGGTGTTCTCGTTGAACCAGCGCCATGACCGCACCACGGCGTGGAAGGATCTGTTGGAACTATCGACCCAGGCGGCGGCCGACGGTTTGCCGGTTCGCTGCGTCGCCCCGCCGCGTCCGATCGGTGCCCTGCTCGGCCTTACGGGCAGCCAGAATCCGTTCGCCGGCACTCGCACCTATCGCTCCATCGCCGGCCTGCCCCTGGTGCAGCGCGTCGCCGCGATGCGCGATCCGGACATCAGGGCAAGGATCACCACCGAGGATCCGTCCGAGTTCAACACCTGGTCGTTGCTCACCCGCGTCGGTTATGAGCGGATGTTCCGCTTCACCGATCCCTTGAACTACACGCCGGCGCGCGAGGACTCGATCACCGCGATCGCCGCCCGCGAGGGCCGCACGCCGCAGGATGTTGCCTACGACATGCTGATCGACGATGACGGCAAAGGGTTCATCTTTGCCTGTCTGGTCAATTATGCGAACTATGACCTGGAAGCGGTGAAAGAGATGTATGGCCGCCAGCACGTCATTCCAGGCTTGAGCGACGGTGGCGCGCATGTCGCCTTCATCTCGGATGCGTCGTTCCCCACCTTCCTGTTCAGCTATTGGGGCCGCGACCGCGGCGCTGACCGGATGGAATTGCACGATCTGGTGCGCCGCCAGACGCGGGAGCCGGCGCGCTTCGCCGGACTGCACGATCGCGGCGTGCTTGCGCCAGGAATGAAGGCGGACATCAACGTCATAGACTTCCCCAACCTGGCGTTGGAGCGCCCCGAAATGGTTGTCGATCTGCCGGCCGGCGGGCGGCGGCTGTTGCAAAAGGCGCGCGGATATGTGGCGACGATGAAGGCCGGGCAGATCACCTATCGCAATGGCGTGGCCACCGGGGCATTGCCGGGCGGTCTGGTGCGCAGTCAACATCCGACGTGAACAGCGGCGGCTGGCGGGAGTCACGGTCGGCTCGGTGCAGCGTGCCCAACCTGACGAACTACACGAGCTATGCCGATGCGCAACGCCTGTTCTCTACCGCGCGGCTATGGGAGTTGTTCGACGGCGATCGCGAGCACCTGAACATCGGGTATGAGTGCGTCGATCGTCACGCGGTGCCGGGCAGGGTCGCGCTGCGCGTTGCCCACGCCGAGGGGCGGGATGAAGTTATCGGCTTCGTGGAGCTGGCCACCTGGTCGTCCCGCTTCGCGCATTGGCTGGCGGCCGAGGGTGTGCAGCAAGGCGATCGCGTCGCCATCATGCTGGACCCCTCGCTGGCGTTTTATGCCGCGATGTTCGGTACCGTGAAACGCGGCGCCATCGCAGTGCCGTTGTTCACGTTGTTCGGTCCCGATGGCGTAGGGCTGCGCACCCGGGACTGCGCGCCGCAGCTTCTGTTGACCACACCGGAGAAGGTAGCGGCCCTCGCATCGTTGAACGGCGTGCGCGTGGTCGCCGCGGATCATGCGTTCATGGCAGCGCTGGCGCATTACCCGGACCGGTATGAACCGCAAACCACGTCCGGCGACCTGGCCATCTTTCAGTACACATCCGGCACCACGCGGGAAATGCCGGATGCGATCAAGCATACGCACCGCGCTTTGGTTGTGGTGATGAACGCGGCGCTGTACGGTACCGGGTTGCGCCCCGGCGATCGCTTCTTCTGCCCGTCCTCGCCCGCCTGGGGGCACGGCCTGTGGCACGGTACGCTGGCGCCGCTGGCGCTGGGGATCGAAACCGGCGCCTATGCCGGCAAGTTCGATGCCGAACGCCTCCTCCAGGCATTGCAAGACTACGGAACGACGAATTTGTCGGCTGCCGCGACCCACTACCGGATGACGAAGAACTCCGGACGAGTGGGAGATTATCGCACCACGCTGCGGAAGCTCTCGTTCACCGGCGAACCGATCGACCACGACACCTTGGTGTTCACTCAGAACGCCTTTGGCGCGCCGCTGTGCAGCATGTACGGGACAACCGAGGTCGGCGTGGTCCTGGCCAACTATCCCGGCGCGGAAGACTTCATGGTCAAGCAGGGATCACTTGGCCGTCCCGTTCCGGGCGTGGAAGTCGAGGTGCAACGACCGGATGGCGCGCGCTGTCTGCCGAACGAGCTGGGCGAGATCAAGGTGCGCCGGCACGGCGCCTGGTTTCCGACCAAGGATCGCGGCCGTATGGATGACGACGGATATTTCTACCATGCCGGCCGCGCCGACGACGTGATCATCTCCGCCGGATGGACCATGAGCGCGGTTGAAATCGAGAACGCGCTTGTGAGCCATCCGGCCGTTCATGCGGCTGCGGTCATCGGCGTGCCCGACGCATTGCGGGGGCAGGTGGTCAAGGCCTTCGTGGTGCCGGTCCCGGGTCACGCGACTGACACGGCAATGATGACTGAGATCCAGGAATTCGTGCGCAGCCGGCTGAGCCGGCACGAGTTTCCCCGACGCATCGTCTTTGTCGCGGACCTGCCGCGGACGCCGGCCGGAAAGATCAACCGCAAGGCTCTGCGCGACCAGGAAGCTGTCACGACATCCGACTCCAGCAACCAAACGGAGAATGCATGAACGCGGAATCCACCCGGCGCTTCGCCAGGATCACGGACGAGGCGCTGGATGCGTTGCGTGCCCGCAAGGACGTTCGTATCGAGAACACCGCCGAGCCATGGTGTTACGAGGCGACACGCGACAACATCCGGCACTTCGCGCACGGCATCGGCGACGACAACCCGCTGTGGTGCGAGCCGGGCTATGCCGCGAAAACCCGGTTCAGCGACATCGTGGCGCTGCCCAGTTTTCTGTTCGCCACAAGCCGCATCGTGTCCGGCTATGTCGGCGGCATTCCCGGCGTGCACGCGATGTGGGCCGGGGCGGACTGGGCGTGGCACAAGCCTGTGCTGCGCAATCAGGCAATCTCGACCGAGGCATGGCTGAAGGACCTGATAGAGCATGACACGAAATTCGCCGGCCGGGCGGTCCAGCAGATCTACCACGTCAACTTCTTCAATCCCGATGGCGACCTAGTGGCCGAGGCCGATAGTTGGTGCTTCCGCACCGACCGCGACCAGGCGCGAGAGCAGGGGACGAAGTATAGCGAACTGCGCGGCCGTCCGGCTCGCGTCTACACCGATGAGGACCTGGAGCGCCTGTACGGACTCTATGCCGCCGAGGAGATTCGCGGTGCCGTGCCGCGCTATTGGGAGGACGTGACGGTTGGCGAAGCACTGCCGACCATGGCGAAGGGGCCGATGACCGTTACCGGATTCATTGCCTTCGCCCAGGGCTGGGGCGGGCTCTACATCCGCGCCAACAAGCTGGCCTGGCGGCAGGTGCAGCAGCATCCCGGGCTGGGCATACGCAACCGCTTTGGTATCCCCGACTGCCCCGAACGAGTCCACTGGGAGCCGGAGTTCGCCCTGATGGTCGGTGCGCCCGGCGCCTACGACTACGGCCCCGAGCGTTGCTCGTGGCTCACGCACCACCTGACCAACTGGATGGGCGACGACGGCTTCCTGCGCGCAGCGACATGCAAGATCCGCCGACACAATCCCGAGGGCGATCTGCTATTCATTGCCGGCAAGGTGGCACGGAGATTCGTCGAGGCGGGGCGGCATCTGGTCGCGATCGAGCAGGCGGCACATAACCAGGATGGCGAACTCTCCGTGCTGGGCACGGGAATCGTCGAATTACCAAGCCGCAGTGTCTGAGCACGACCGCGGAGTCTCTGGTCATGACACGGCGCAGCGACCGGTCTGTGCCGTAGCGCGGCGTGTCTGCGCCTCCCCGCCACCGCCCGCGCCACACTTGCCACCGTGGATCGTGCTGCCCTATCGCAGGTGACACGCCACCATATGACCCTGCCCCAGATCGCGTAGCGCCGGCGGTTCCATCCGGCAGCGCGCCTCGACGTACGGACAGCGCGGATGGAAATGACAGCCTGGCGGCGGATTGATCGGACTCGGGACGTCACCCTCCACCCGGTGCTTGGTACGTTGCAGGGCCGGATCGGGCAGCGGCACGGCGGCAAGCAGCGCCTCCGTATACGGATGCAGCGGCCGGGCAAACAGCGTCGCCTTGTCGGCGTATTCGACGATGCGGCCGAGATACATCACCGCCACCCGGTGGCTGATATGCTCCACCACCGCGAGGTTGTGCGAAATGAACAGGTAAGACAGCCGTAGGCTGCGTTGCAAATCCATCAGCAGGTTGATCACCTGCGCCTGGATCGACACGTCGAGCGCGGACACCGGTTCGTCGGCGACGATCAGGCTCGGATCCAGTGCCAACGCACGGGCGATCGAAACACGCTGGCGCTGTCCTCCGGAGAACTGGTGCGGAAAGCTGCGCATCTGCGCCGGCCGCAGACCGACGCGCTCGAACAGCGCCGCGACACGTTCCTGCCGCTCGCGCCGGTTGGCGATGCCATGCACGCGCAGCGGCTCGCCAACGATGTTGCCTGCGCGCATGCGCGGATCAAGCGAAGAGAACGGATCCTGGAACACGATCTGCATCTGCCGGCGCAATGGCCGCAACGCTGCCTTGGAAAGATGGGTGATTTCACGCCCGCGCAGCTTCACAACACCGGCGGTCGGCTCGGTCAGCCGCAGCACGGCGCGACCGACGGTGGACTTGCCGCAGCCGCTCTCGCCCACCAGTCCGAGTGTTTCGCCTTCCGCGATGGTGAAGCTGACGCCGTCCACCGCGTGCACATGGCCGACAACGCGGCGCAGCACACCCTTGCGCAGCGGGAAGTGCTTCTTCAAGCCGGTCACTTCAAGCAACGGGGAATCTGTCATGCCAAAGGTCCTCGCCGGCACTTGTGATGACGAGACAGCGTCACGCCGCCACCGCCTTCCAGCAGGCAGCTTCATGCTCTGGCCGGTACGCTTCGAATGGCGGCGCCAGGCGCCGGCATCGATCGTCCGCCAGCGCGCAGCGCGGCGCGAAGGCACAGCCGGGCGGCAGATCATACAACGGCGGCACCGTGCCGGGAATTTCCTGCAGCCGTTCTTCGCCCGGAATACCCGTCGCGCTGGCCACCCGCGGAATCGACTTCAACAGCCCGCGCATATACGGATGCAATGGTCGCGCAAACAACTCGCCGACCGGCGCTTGCTCGACCATCCGGCCGGCATACATGACCACGACACGCTGCGCGGTTTCCGCCACCACACCGAGATCGTGCGTGATCAGGATTACCGCCGTGCCGAACTCGCTTTGCAGATCGGCGATCAGGTCGAGGATCTGCGCCTGGATCGTCACGTCCAGCGCTGTGGTCGGTTCGTCGGCGATCAACAGCTTCGGGCGGCAAGCCAGCGCCATCGCGATCATCGCGCGCTGCCGCATGCCGCCCGACATCTGGTGCGGATAGTCGCGCGCGCGGCGCTCCGGCTCCGGGATGCGCACGTGGTGCAGCATCTCCACCGCACGGGCACGCGCGGCACGGCGGGAAACGTTGTCGTGCCGCCGCACCATCTCGGCTACCTGGCGGCCGACGGTCAGCAACGGGTTCAGCGCCGTCATCGGCTCCTGGAAGATCATGGCGATCTGGCCACCCCGCACGCGGCGCATCTCGGCCTCCGACAGGCGCAGCAGATCCACATCGCCGAACCGCACGCTCCCCGCCGCGATGCGGCCGGGCGGGCTCGGCACCAGACGCATCAACGACAGCGCGGTGATGGTCTTGCCGCAGCCGGATTCGCCGACAATCGCCAGCGTCTCGCCCGCATGCACGGTAAACGACACATCCTGCACGGCCCGCAGCACGCCGATGCGCGTGCGGAATTCCGTGCATAGCCCGGAGACTTGCAGCAGCGGCCGCATCAATCGCGCTGCCGCGGATCGAGCGAATCGCGCAGCGCGTCGCCCAGCAGGTTGGAGCCGAACACCACCAGGCTGATGGCAAGGCCAGGGAATATCACCAGCCACGGCGCGGTACGCATATATTCCGCAGCGGAATCGGACAGCATCCGGCCCCAGGACGGCCACGGCTCCGGCACGCCCAGACCGAGGAACGACAGCGACGCCTCGGTGAGGATGGTGGAACCGATCTGCGCCGTCGCCAGCACGATCAGCGGCGCCAGCGTGTTCGGCAGCACATGGCGCAACGCGATGCTGGTTTCAGCCATGCCGGTGGCGCGTGCCGCCTCGACGAACGGTTGCTCGCGCAATCCCAGCACGTTGGAGCGGATAACCCGCGCGACGTTGGGGATCAGCGGGATGGCGATGGCGACGATGGTGTTGGGCAGCGAGGGGCCCAGCGAGGCGCTGATCACCAGCGCCATCACCAGCAGCGGCAGCGATTGCATTATTTCCGCAAAGCGCTGCACGATCAGGTCGAACCAGCCGCCAACATAGCCGGAGGCGAGGCCGAGCAACGTACCGAAGCCGCTGCCCAGCGCGGTGGCGCCGAGCGCGACAGCCAGCGAAATACGCGCGCCATGAATCAGACGGCTGAGAATGTCGCGCCCCATCATGTCGGCGCCGAGCGGATGCGCCCCACTCGGCGGCGCGAGCGAGAGACGCGGATTGGTGGTGAACGGGTCGAACGGCGCCACCCAGCCGGCAAACAACGCGGCAAAAACAAAAAGCAACATGATGACAGCGCCGCCGACACCCAGAGGATAGCGGCGCGCCAGATAGGCCGCTTCGTGCCACCAGCGCGGAATCGAACGCGGTGGCTGTGAGAAGGTCGTGCTCATGGAGGTGCTTCCACCGCCGCGTTTTGGTCGGGCTTCACCCGGCAATCTACGCAGGATCGCTGGTGCGCCGATGGCCGGGTCAAGCCCCTCCACCATAAGGCACACCGGAATCTGGTACTGCTCATTCCCCGTACCGGATGCGCGGATCGACGACCATATACAGCAGATCGACGATCAGGTTCACGGTTACCACCACGAGGGCGATGAACATCACCAGGTTCTGCACCATCGGATAGTCGCGCCAACGGATCGCCTCCACCAGGAAGCGCGCGACGCCGGGAATATTGAACACCGTTTCGGTAACGATCAGGCCGCCGAACAGGAACGCGGTTTCCACGCCGATTGTCGTGATCACCGGCAACAAGGCGTTGCGCAGCGCGTGGTCGAAGATAACCGCCCCCTCGCCCAACCCCTTGGATCGCGCGGTGCGCACGTAGTCCTGGCGCAGCACTTCCAGCATCGACGAGCGCGTCAACCGCGTAATCAGCGCCGAGCTGCGAAATCCGACAGCGGCGGCCGGCACCGCGTACAGCCCCAATGCCGTCCAGAACGAAGCGGGGGACTGCTGATAGATCGGAATGCTGCCGAAATACCGCACGAACCCCATCAGGATCAGCAGCCCGAGCCAGAAGGCGGGGAACGACAGCCCACTCAGGCTGACGACGCGCAGCGTGTAGTCGAGCCACGAATTCTGCCGCACTGCGCTGATGACGCCGAGCGGCACGCCGGTACAGATGGCGAACAGCAGCGCCAGACCGGCCAGTCGCGCGGTGATCGGGATGCGTGGCAGAATCTCATCGAGCACCGGCTTTTCCGAGACATACGAATAGCCCAGATCGCCATGCAGCAGCCCACCGATCCATTGCGCGTATTGCAGCGGGATCGGCCGGTCCAGCCCCAGATCGGCGACGATCTTCGCCTTTTCCGCCGGATCGACCAGGCCGGCGGAATCGAACAGGATGTCCGCGATGTTGCCCGGGACGATGCGCAGCAGCAGGAAGATGGCGATCGAGACGCCAAACAGCGTCACCACCATCAGTAACAATCGGCGGACGATGTAGGACAGCATAGCCGGTCAGCGATCGAGCCAAACATCTTCGAAGCGCCAATGATTATAGATGCTGTTGACGGCAAGCTTCAGTCCCTTGACCTGCGGCGACCAGCACGTGCCGCCCTGCGACTGAAAGACGATCGGCCGCGCCCCGTCCTCCTGTAGCTTCTTGTCGATCTCCCACACCAACTGCCGGCGCTGGGCGAAATCGGTCATCATCGACTGCTGGTGGAACAGCTTCTCCAGATCTGCGTTGCAATAGCCGGTATAGTTGCGCTCCGAGCCGCAGGTGTAGTTCTCGAAGAACATCACGTCGGGATCGTCGATGCCGGTGCCTTGCACATTCATACCCACGGCGTAGTCCTTGCGCGCCAGGCGGGCGTACCAGACGCTGGAATCCAGGGGCTCCAGCTCGCCCTGGATGTACACCTGTTTCAGATGGTCGATCAGGATCACCGCCGAGTCGCGGTAATCGGGAATGTTACGGGTTGATACCTTGAGCAGCAGCATGTGATCCGGGCCGTAGCCCAGCTCGCGCATGATCCTGCGACCCTCCTCACGGTTCTTCTCCACGTCGGCGCCATAACCGGGCACCGTCTCCATGAATTCCTTCGACCAGCCCCACAGCCCCTCTGGCGGCGCCAGCATGGCCCCGCCGACACGGTAGACGCCGTGGCTGAGGATGTCGGAGAATGCCTGGCGGTCGATTGCCAGACCCATGGCGCGGCGGATGCGTGCGTCATCGAACGGCGGCTTGTCCCGATTGACCAGCAGATTGCCCTCGGTGTTGGACGGCTGGACGATGCATTGCGCGTCCGGACGCTGCGCTTGCACGTCCTTCACCAGCTCCGGCGTCAGCTCGCCGGTCAGGGTCAGGTCGAACTTCCCGGCAACGAAAGCGAGGACCATTGTGGGACGGTTGGCGATGATGGTGTATTCGATTCCGTCGAGATACGGCCGGCCCGGCTTCCAGTAGTCCGGATTGCGCTCCAGCCGGATCGATTCGTTCTGCTTGAACTCGACGAACTTGAACGGACCGGTGCCGATCGGATGCGTGCGCATCTGCGCCGCCGGTACGTGGCAGGGATAGACCGGCGAAAAACCACCGGCCAGCATGACGAGGAACGATGGCTGCGGATCGTTGAGGTGGAACGTGACCTCGCGATCGCCGTTGGTGCTGATCTCCTTGAGGTTGAACCACCACGTCTTGCGCGGGTTCTTGCGCAGCTTCGTATCGACCTTGCCGCTGGCCATCTCCCACGTGCACTTCACGTCGGCGCTGGTGAACGGCTGGCCATCGTGCCATTTCACGCCGTCCCGAAGGTGGAACGTCAGCGCCCGGCCGTCGTCGCTCCACTGCCAGTCCGTCGCGAGTTCGGGAACGATCCGGTCGAGGCGGTTCTGCGGGCTGTCCGGATCGAACTGCACGAGATTGTTGAACACCGCGGCGAACGGCATCGTGGTGGAAATGGTCGCCTCTTCCCAGATCGAGGCACTGGGCGGGTTGTCGCGATGTGTGACGCGGAGGATGCCCCCCTGCTTCTGGGCCAGCGCCGGGCCCATGACCCAGCATCCGGCCAGCAAACAACCGGCGACGAGCCGCACCAAGAATCCAGCCATCCTCGTTTCCCCCTGCAACCAGCTTGCCGGCATTTAATCGCGCCAACCGGCTGGTTGGCAACGCGGCCCGGATGTGGCTGCCCGCGACACAGACCATGCCAAGAGCAAAACAGCCCGAGTGGGGCGCCGCTCTCGCCGCAGCGTCAGCCGATGTGAGTCCTTAGCGCGATTGCTCGGATACCGACGCTATTTCAGGTGCTTGCGGAAATAGGCGGCGATGTCGGCCCACAGCGCGAAGGCCGGCTTCTCGCGATAGCTTGGCCGGTAATCGGCAAGGAAAGCGTGGCCCGCATCCTGGTAAATCTTCGTTGTCACGTCCTTGCCGGAAGCCGCGGCGCGCTTTTTCAGCTCCGCCTCCATTGCCACCGACGGGTTCTGATCTTCCTCGCCGAACACGGCGAACAGCGGGCAGTGCAAGTTCTTGACGAGGTCAAGGATCGGCGTCGGTCGCGCCGCCGTGGTTTCGGCGTTCGGGATGGCGCGGTGGATGAAGCCACCCCAGCAATCGATCGCAGCATCGATCTTGTTGCTGCTACAGGCGAATAGCAGCGTGTGACGGCCGCCGGAGCAGAAGCCGATCGCCCGGACCTTCGGGGTGGCACCGGACAGCCCGCGCAGATGTGCCGCGGCGGCGTCGAGATCCTGCACCGCCTGCTTGTCAGGCAGGCCGAACATGACCGGTAGCACCGTGTTGATGTCGTTCGGGTCCTTGGGGGCACCGGCGCGGGCGTACCGATCGGGCGCCAGCGCGTTGTAGCCGATATTGGCGAAGCGGCGGGCGACGTCGCGGATGTGATCGAGCAGCCCGAAAGCCTCGTGGATCGCGACGATGCCGGGATGGCTGCCTGACTCGGCAGGCCGCGCCAAATAGCCCGGAATGCTGTCGCCGCCGCTGTTCAAATGGATCTCCTCACACTGGACGCGGCTGGGATCGGGCGCCGTACCCGGAATATTCCCCATCGCCCCCGCCTTGGTTGGCGGTCTGCGTGCCAACCGTTTCAACGTGCCCACCGGCACGGCACCGCAGCGATTTTGCCCGGGTACCGTGGTCATGGCTGCTGCCAGTGCCACTTCAGCGCGATTTGGTTCCACATCCGCTTGACGACTCAGGTTCGTCGGCAATGATCATCACCTGGCCCGACCTATGGTGATCGCGTAGCTAAAGCGCTCCCCGGGATGCGTGCTATCGGAAGCTTCCAATATCCTGCCGTTCCCATCGTAATAGAGACGCAAGATGCGAAGTGCGGGACTGTTCGTCTCCGCCTTCAGGTGAAGGGCGTCCTCGCTTGACAGCGCAATCGCAAGAATCCGCTGCTCAACACGGGCAACATGAACATCGTATTGTTTTTCAATGAGCCTGTAGATGGCCCCGGAGCGGCTCGTCAATCGATCCGCAATGCCACGGAACGCGGGGTTGATATAAACTCGGGTCCGGCAAATCGGCAGGTCATCGTGTTTTCTGAAGCGAATACCGTGGCCGAACAGCCATTTTTCTCCGACACCGATCGGCAGTTCGCTCGCGAGCGCCTGGTCGACCTCGATGAGATCCGTGTAAGACAGACGCATCTCGGTATTTTCTGCGTATTGCAACAGATCGTCGAGTGATTCCAGCGCCTGAGTGTAAGGTACGGACGGTTGCGAAGCGATGACGGTTGTTCCGGCCCGCGGCTTGCGTGTCACGAGCCCGGATTCGCGCAGCCTTCGCAACGCCTCGCGTACGGTGAATCGGCTGATCTTGAAGATATCGCAGAGTTCATGCTCGGTCGGCAAAGTTGACCCGACCGGGTAGCGTCCTTGGACAATATCCGCGATCAGCGCATCGGCAACCACGAGGTAGCGCGGCTGGCCCTCGGCCTTTGCCACCCGCCGACGCGGACTCGCGGCATCCTTCTTCTTGGACTTTTGCATGGATGGAATCTGCCACAATAGCTCAAACGCCGCCAAGGCAGTAACGCGTGGAACAAGTCGAATGCAGCCGCCGGCACCACGATCAACCGCGGCGCCAGCATCCTTGACAGGCATGCCATGGAAAAGATAATTGTCCGGACAAGTCATGTCAGAGGTCGAAAATGCTCCCGCTGGCGAATGGGTCCGATGCTGCCGGGCAAGAAGCTGCGATCATCCACGCCATCGAACGCCGGCTCGAACCAGACGGCCGTCCTGGCGTTCTGGAGGTTGACAACGCGGAAGACTGTCCCCACGAAATCGTCGAGCAGATGAAGGAACCTGGCCTGTTTGGGGCGAGGATTTGATTATCGAACGAAACCGTATCCAGAGCAATCCGACATGAAGCTTGAGGGGGTTCGCGTCATCGATCTGTCGCAGTTCCTGCCTGGCCCGCATCTTACCATGATGATGGCCGACCACGGCGCCGAAGTGATCAAGATCGAGCCGCCCGGACCGGGCGAACCCGTGCGCCACATTGGCTATCGCGCCGGCGGGGAGAGCGTCTGGTTCCGCAATACGCACCGCGGCAAGAAGAGCATGGTGCTCGACCTAAAATCCCCCGCCGGACGCGATGCGCTGCTGGCACTCGCCGACACCGCCGACGTGATGGTGGAGGCATTCCGGCCGGGTGTCGTCAGGCGCCTCGGGATCGACTACGACACGGTCGAGCAGCGAAATCCGCGCATTGTCTATGCCTCGATCGCTGCCTTCGGACAGGACGGCCCCGATTATTTGCAGCCGTCGCATGATCTCGGCATGGAGGCGCTTGCCGGTGTGCTCAGTCTGAATCTCGGCCAGGATGGCAAGCCAACCCATCCGAATATCCCCGTGGCCGATGCGACCGGCTCGCTGATGGCACTGGCCGGCATACTCATGGCGCTATTCCGGCGCACGACCACGGGGCGCGGCGACTACATCGACATCTCGATGCACGACACCACGATGGCCTGGCTGCCCAACAACACCGGCGCGGTGTTCGCGGAGAACCGGCCGCCATCGGTCAAAGAGGAACGCTCATGGGGCGGCCATTCGTTCTACAACATCTACGAAACCAGCGACGGCCGCTACGTCGTGCTGTCGGGTGTGGAACATAAGTTCGTCCACACACTGCTTGCGGCGCTCGACCGCGCGGATCTGATTCCAATCGCGACCCAGCCGCCCGGTAATGTGCATGCGCCGGTGAAGACCTTCCTGGCCGAAACCTTCAGGACCCGGACGCGCGACGAATGGGAAGCGTGGTTCAAAGGTCGCGACGTTTGCTTCGCACCCGTGCTCGATCTGCGCGAGGCATTCGCGCGCCCGCAGGTCGCGGCGCGAAACATGCTGGTGCGAGACGCGGACGGCAACCTTCATATTGGCATTCCCATCAAGTTCCGCCACGAACCCGGCCGCCTCGACCCCAGCCTTCCGAAGCTTGGCGAGCATACCGAGACACTGCTACAGGAGGTTGAAGGTCGAACCCGGTCTGGTCGGAGACCATAATTGCGCGACGCTCATCAACCCGGGCTGACTCGCGGTCTGGTCCGCCTCATGACTCGTCCGATCGGCGCTGCCGACCGCGCGCGTGCGGCGTTGCACGTGCTCGACTGGATCGGCTGCGCCGCGGCCGGCGCCAGGACGCCGCCAGGCATGGCGATGATCGCTTATGGCCGCACAATGTCGGCAGGCTGCTGCCACGCATTCGGGGGGCTGTCGCTCGCGCAACGCGATGCCGCGCTGGTCAACGGTGCATTCGGCAATGTGCTGGAGATGGACGACCTCTACCGTACTGCTCTTGTGCATCCGGGTCCGGTCGTCGTGCCGGCAGCGCTCGCGGCCGCCGAAGCAACCGGCGCCTCGGCACAGGCGTTGCTCGACGCTGTCATCTGTGGCTTCGAGGCGATGATCCGGGTTGGGCGCAGCGTCGGGCCCTCCCATTACCAACATTTCCACAATACCGCGACCTGCGGCGTGTTTGGCAGCGCGGTGGCCGCGGGTTCGCTGCTTGGCCTTGACGAGGATCGGCTGGTGCACGCGCTGGGCAACGCCGGAACGCAGGCATCCGGCCTGTGGCAATGCCGTATCGAAGACACGATGAGCAAACAATTGCACAATGGCCGGGCGGCGCAGTCAGGCCTGCTCGCGGCCGAACTCGCGGTGCATGGCTTCACCGGTGCCGAATTCATCCTCGAGGGGCCGCTTGGCTTTTATGCCGGCCTGTGTCCCGACGGCGACCCTGACATGCTGCTGGATGAGCCGGATGCGCCGTGGCTGATCCACGGCACAAGTTTCAAGCCCTGGCCGGCCTGCCGCCACACCCATCCGACGATCGATGCCGTGTTGGCGCTGCGCCAGCTTGCGCCGGCCGGTTGCGTGCGGCGGATCATCGTGGAAAGTTACCGCGATGCACTGACGGTCTGTGACAATCCCCACCCGCGCACGCCCGTCGAGGCGAAATTCAGCATGCAGCATGCGAGCGCCGTGGTGTTGCTGCGGGGAAAGCCACGACTCGAGGATTTCGACATGAACGGTGTGCGAGATCCCGATGTTGCCGCCCTGCGCAACAGGATCGAACTGCGCGAGCATGGGGTTTACACATCCGCCTATCCGGCCCATTTCGGCGCCTCGGTGAGCATCGAATGCGCCGACGGGCAGATCGTTCGGCACGACATTCCCGACGCGCTTGGCGACCCGGAAAACCCGCTGTCGCCGACGGCGATCTCCGACAAGGCCCGAATATTGCTCAAAAGTGCCGGCTATACCTGCGCGACGTCCGATGCAATCGTCGGCGCCGCGCTGGCGCTCGCGGATGGCGCGCCGATTGCCAATGTCACCCGGCTTCTGCTCTGAGGTTCGCCCGCATGGATGATCTCGACTATTTCGCTGCTGCCGACCTGCCTGCCATTCGCCGCGACTACCCGCTCGGCAACGCCTTTCTTGCGCGCTTCACCGGCATGAGCCGTGACGCATTGCGCGCAATCCAGGAAACACGATTTCGCAATGTCATGCAACGCGCCTGGCAAGTGCCATTCTACCAACGGCTGTGGGGCGCGTCCGGCATCGAGCCGGGCGATATTCGTGGCCTTGACGACATCGCCAGGCTGCCGACGTATTCGAAATCGGACCTCATGGCGTCGGTGGAGGCTTACCCGCCGCTCGGCGACTTCCACGGAGCCGATATGGACCATGGGACCTGCTCACCGCAGATCATCCTGCAGACGACCAGCGGCACCACCGGCCAGCCGCAACCGCTGCTGTTCGGCCCCAAGAGCCGCGAGATCCAGAACGTACTGCTTGCACGCGCGTACTTGTTGCAAGGTATGCGACGTAGCGATGTTGTCCACTCGGTTTACGGTTTCGGCATGGTCAATGGTGGCCACTACGTCCGCGAGACCATCCTGCACTGGGTCGGCGCGCAGCTCTTGAGCGCAGGTACCGGCGTCGAGACCCGCTCGGCGCAGCAGGTCATGTTGATGCGCGACTTCAAGGCCACGGTGCTGACCGGTTTCGGCGATTTTGTGAAACGGCTTGCCGACGTCGCCCGCGAAAACGGCATCGAGGCAGGCCGGGACATCAAGTTGCGCATGATCACCGGCCATCTCGGCCCGGACGGTCGCGGACCTATGAGTGAGGCCTGGGGCGGCTGCGCGGTCTATGACTGGTACGGCGTCGGCGACACCGGCATTATCGCCGGCGAAGGTCCCGACCAGACCGGCATGTATGTCATGGAGGACGCCCAGTACCTCGAACTTGTCGATACCGACAGCGGACGCCCCGTGCAGGGCGACCAGGCCGGCGACATGGTGTGTACCTGCCTGTTCAAGGACGACATCTTCCCGATCATCCGCTTCCACACTCATGACGTGACGGAGGAAGTACGCGGCGAATCGCCGATCGGCCTGCCGTTTCGGCGCATCCTGGGTTTCCGCGGCCGCAGCGACAACATGGTGAAGCTGCGCGGCATCAATGTCTACCCAAGCGGCATCGGCGCGGTCCTGACGGCGGAGCGGCCGGAGTTCACCGGAGAATTTATTTGCGAACTTTCCCGCGCCGGCACGCGCGACGACATGACGGTGCGCGTGGAAGTTCGCGGCGAAGCAAGCGAAACACTCCGTATTGAGTACGAGGGTTTGCTGCGCGCCCGACTCGGGGTTGAGATCAGGGTGAAGCTTGAACCGCCCGGCGCGCTCGGGGTACTGACGGGCATCGAGAGCAGACAGAAGCCGGTCCGCCTTGTCGATAATCGCAAACCTTGAGGCGATGGCGGTGACCGATCTGCTTGAACTCGATCTTGCCGGCTTGCGTAACAGCTACGCGATGCGACAGTCCAACCCGGTGAAGGTCGTGGAAGCCTATCTCTCCGCCATCGCGGCCAAGGATGCCGCGCTGCGCAGCTATATCACCGTCGCCGGCGACGCGGCGCGGATCGAAGCCGAAGCCAGTCGCCGGCGCTGGGCGGAAAATCGCCCGCTTGGTCTGCTCGATGGCGTTCCCATCTCGATCAAGGATAATATCGACGTCGCGGGCCTTCCCTGCACCGCCGGTACGGCGGCCTTCCGCGCGCGCATTCCGCAACAAGACGCACCTGTCGTCACGGATCTCCGGCGGCGGGGCGCGGTGATCCTTGGCAAGCTCAACCTGCATGAGGGCGCGTTCGGCGCAACGACGGATAACCCGGTCTATGGCCGCTGCATGAATCCGGTTCGACCCGGCCATACCCCGGGTGGATCCAGCGGCGGTTCGGCGGCCGCAGTCGCGGCACGCCTTTGTGCCGCCGCCCTCGGCACCGACACGATGGGCTCGGTGCGCCTGCCCGCCGCCTATTGTGGCGTTTACGGCTTCAAGCCGAGCAATGCGGCGGTATCGACGGAGGGCGTTGTTCCATTGAGCCCAACACTGGACAGCGTCGGCGTGCTCACACGCTCGGCAGCTTCCATGGTGATCATGGCTGAGGCATTGCTACGGCGCACGACGGGCGCTGTTCGCGTCACACGAAAGCCGGCTGGGCTTCGCGTCGGCGTGCCCCGCCAGCTTGCGGAAATCGACCTCGCACCGGCCGTCGCATCCGCGTTCGATCGATTTCTCGACCGTCTCCGCGATGCAGGCATGATCGTGTCTCCCTTGGATCTACCCACATGGCATCCCGGCAAGGCGCGCCGCGCCGGCCTGCTGGTCACCGAAGTGGAAGCCGCCGCATACTACATACAACAGCTTGGCGCGGATCTGACCGGCTTGTCTTCCGGCTTCGCGGCGGCCCTGCGCTATCCCATCCAGGCCGGACCATCGCGGATCGCTGCCGCCTATGAAGCGATCGAGGCGGTGCGACTTGACTGCCGTCGCGCCTTCGCCGGAGTGGAACTGATCGCGATGCCGACGGCGCCGCAGACCAGCTTCTCCCATGACGACGTGACCCCGACGAACCAGGCCGACTGCACGGCACTGGCGAATTTCGTGCGTGGGCCGGCGATGACGCTGCCGTTCGCCCGCCATCCCCTGCCGATCGGCATGCAATTGATGGCCGCGCCAGGCGCGGACGATCTGCTCTTTGACATCGCCGTGCCAATGGAAGAAGCATTGCATGGCGACTGAGCAGGCCGTACTGCCGATCAGTCGAAGCGCGTCAGGAACAGTGCGATGTCGGGGTACAGGCAAAGCACCAGCAAGGTGACGAACATTACCGCGAGGAACGGCAACGCGCCCAGTGCGATCGTCCGCATGGAAGCGGTTTTGTTGATGCCCTGAAGGATGAAGAGGTTCATGCCCACGGGTGGATGGATCAGGCCGACTTCCGCCATGATCATCAGGACCACACCGAACCATAATGGGTCGAAACCCAATTTCACCATGACCGGAAACACGACCGGCAGGGTCAGGACCAGCATTGAAATGGAATCGAGGAATGCGCCGAGCACCACATAGATCAGCACAACCGACAGGAACACGACCCACCGGTCGACGTGGGTGCTCATCGCCGTTTCCATAATGCGCTGGGAGATCCGGAGATAGTCGAAGCCGAATGTCAGGACGTTGGCGCCGACCACAATCAGGAAGATGAACGAGGTGACGACGACAGCCTGATCAAGTGACTCTGTCACGACACTCCAACTCAGCCGTCCTCGCATCCCGCAGATGCCGAACGCGACCACCACGCCCACCGCCCCGGTTTCGGTGGCCGTCGCGATGCCAGTGTAGAGCGACACCATGATCACGCCGATCATTGCTATGACCAGGGCCGCGTCGATGGCGCTGGTGCTCGTCATGGCGACCGCATCGTCCTTCGGCACGGCGGGTGCCGAGCCCGGATGCAGCAGTGCCCAGCACAGCACCACCGCCATGAAGGCGAGCATCATCAGGGCGGCCGGCAGCATACCGGCAACGAACAATTTTGTCGCCGGCACGCCAACGGTGCCGGCGTAGATGATCATCGCGATGCTGGGCGGCGTCAGGATGCCAAGCGTGCCGCCGGCCGCGATGGTGCCGTAGGTCAATTTCTCGCTGTAGCCTCGGCGCAGCATCTCCGGGCAGGCGACGGTGCCGATCGTCGCCGCGGTGGCGACACTCGATCCCGACACCGCGGCGAAGATCGCACAGCCGGCGATGGCGGCGTAGGCGAGCCCCCCCGGGATCGGCTTCAACAGCCTCGCCATAATGGAAAACAGCTCGTTGGTCAGGCCGCTGCGAACGAGGATCGATGCCATCAGCACTTTAAGCGGTACGGCGGTCAGCGAGAAACTGTTCAGACCCGACCAGGCCCGCGACGGAAGGGTTACAGGAAACGGGATGGGCGTCAGGAAATACACTGACAGCGCGCCGACGATTCCCAGAGCGAAGGCGACACGCACGCCGATCGTCATAAAGAATATGATGCCGAAGAACAGCAGCGCGGTCAGAAATGCCTCGCCCCATGAGCTTCCGACAATGAACAGGGAAATCGCGCAGGCCCAGATTGCCAACACGCCGGAACCGACGCGTGCGCCATTGGTAAGAAAGGCGCCGGCAACAACCGCCGCCAGCACCACGACGCTGCCGATGTCGTAATGCGTGCCGGGGATGCTCGGTGGCGCAGTGCCTAAAGTAGCAAGGATCAACGCGACCACAACCAACAGCGTGTAGGGAATCATATGCTGCCACCCGGCGCTGCGCCGGGATTTGCGATCGATCTCGGTAACAATCGCTGCCGCAAGCAAGCACAGTCCAACGGCGATCGGCGTCTTTGGCATCCAGGTGGGCGTCAGCAGCAGGCTGAAGATGCGCGCGCCGTGCCGATAGTCCGAGATGACCATAAGCACGGCTTGCCAACCTGCCAGAGTGACATAGGTCAGACCGATCCAGGCGCCGACAAGCTCTAATACGTTCGCGCCTTCAGGGGTCAGCCGATCGAGCAATACCCTGATGCGCACATTGCCTTCCAGCAGATGCGTATAGGCGAGGCCGAAGAAGATCGTGGCGACCAGGACATACGTGCTGACCTCGGTTGACCAGATGGTGGGAGCGTCCAGGAAATAGCGGACAAAGACGTCATAGATTGTCGAGAATGACATGAACAGCACGCCGAGGCCGGCGAGCACGGCAAAGACCTTGGCGGCCGCCGCGACGACGCGCCCGGGGTGCGTGCGGATGGTCGATTGCAGGAATTGCGCAGGCCCCGAATGTGGCGAATCGATCATCCCACCCGCGCGCTTGAAGGAGGTCTCTTGACACGTTGACGATCGACTATGGTAGTTTGTCCGGACAAGAGCAAGAGGGTACGTCATGCACTATCGAAGGCTGTTCCTCGCTGCCCTCATCGCCGGATGCATGTCGTTGCCCGCCATGGCGCAGCAGATCACCTGGACCGCCGGCTTCGTAAATGCCGTCGGCAGCAGCTATGTCGATACGCTCAAGACCGTCCCCGACCGCATCCTGGCGGCGACAAAGGGGCGTCTCAAGATTGTGCTGTACGACACGCTGGTCGCCGGGCCGGACCAGCCGGCGGCAGTGCGCGACGGCCAGCTCGATGGTTCCTTCGCCGTTACGCCCTGGCTGAGTGCCGAGGCGCCGTACATGAATTTCGGCAGCCTTCCCGGCCTCATCACCGATGTCGGTGTGTATCACAAGATGCTCGACCCGCTGCTGCGTGGCGAGATGGCCGGGATCTGGTCGGCAAAATATAACGCCGTCCAGTTGATGACCGGGGTGTTCGAAGAGCAATGCGTGATTTCGCGCGTGCCCATCCATACCGTGGAAGACTTTGCCGGCAAGAAGGTGCGCGTCCATAACACCGAGGCCGGCGAATTGATGAAGAACCTGGGCGCCGCCCCAACGCCGGTGCCGTTCGGCGAGATCGTCCCCGCGCTGCAACGCGGCATCGTCGATATCGTCATGACCTCGGTCGGAACCGCCAATGGGTTCGGCTTCTACACCGTCGCGAAGCATGTCAGCATCTGGAAGATCGGCACCATCGTGCCGTGGTCCTTCGTCGTGAACAAGGATGCCTGGGCGAAGCTGCCGGACGATCTGAAGCCGGTCGTGCAGGCCGAACTGCGCAAGATCGAGGACGAGCACTTTGCCGAACACGATGCCTTCAATCGCCGAAACCTCGATACCTTCGTCAAGAACGGCATGACGGTGTATGACGCGCCGCCCGATCAGCTTGCCAAGGTATTCGACAAGAAGAACGTCGATGCGGTCTTCGACAACTGGTACAAACTCAACGACCGCGCCGGCACCGATGGGCGCGGGCTGGTCGAAAAGATCCGGGCGCTCGAAGCGAAGGCCAGCCAGTAAAACACGACCCATCACCGCTAGTTTTCAAGCGTGCAGGACCTTCGATGAACGTGCAGGATCTTCGACCCGCGCTCGCCATGATGGATACGGCGGGGGAGGCTGCTCTCGCCGCCCCTGGCCCCGAGGAGGCGATTAGCGCAATCACGCGCGCCTATTACGAACTGCTCGGCGATCGCGCAGCGCATCTCAGACCCGGCGCCTTGAAGTCGGGGGAGCGCCAGTACTTCGTGGCCGGGGCATTCTTCGTTACGCCTGATCAGCGCTACCACATGCTTGTCGGCAACGTGAACTTTCCACCAGAGCAGCAGCGGCTGCTGGTGCCTATCGATGGGGGCCACCCCGGTTGGGTCTATGCAAATCGCAGCAAGCTCATTCTCAAGAACACCGACGACCATGCGGCGTTCCGCCAATATCTTAAGTCCTCCCGCATGGGCTCCACAATCTTCGCGCCGCTGTTCTGGAAGGGCGAATTTATCGGCCAGATCATCATGGCTGCACAGGCACGCCATACAATGCGGGATGAGGACCTCGCTGTGTTGGTGGTATGCTCGCGCATCGCTGCGGGGGTATGGATCGCACAAGGGGGACCTGCCTGGCTTCAGGCGACCTATCCGCCGGCGAACGGGTTCTACGTGGAAAAGCAAGGCATTTAGAACACCGAACCGATCTACACGGGGTTCAAGTCAGCGAAACGCCGTGCGATGGCCAACCGCGAGGTTACCCAAACGGATTTTTTCGCTGCGACGTGCTGCATGAAGGTGGCAAGCGCACCGATGCGGCCGGGGCGGCCGATGATGCGCAGATGCAGGCCGAGTGACATGATCTTGGGCTGTACGGCACCTTCGTCATAGAGCTGATCGAATGTCGCGACGGCATAATCCAGCCATTGCGTCGGCGAATATCCGGGTGCGACCCAGAATTTCATGTCGTTGGTGTCGATGGCATAGGGCACCACGACGATGTGGCGCGGTGTACCGTCGATCTCGACACTTTCCCACCGCGGCACGTCGTCAGAATAGTCATCCATGTGATAAAGGTAGCCTGCCTCGATCAGCAGTCGCCTGGTGTTCGAGGTATAAAGGTAGCGCGACAGCCAGCCCAAAGGCCGGCTGCCAGTGCTGGCGCGGATGCTCTCCGTGGCATTGTGGATGAACTCGCGCTCACGCGCCTCATCAAACGAAAACTGGTGTACCCAGCGATGTCCGTGACTGCACACCTCGTAACCTGCGTCGGCGATGTCGCGGGCAAGCTCGGGTGCCTTCTCCAACGCTACGGCCGCGGCGGTGAAAGTGGATGCGAAGCCGTGGTGAGCCAGCAGGCGCATGATGCGCGGCGCGCCCGCATTGATGCCGTACTGATAGCTGCTTTCGTTGGCATAATTGCGGATGGGGGCTTTCAGTGCGACGCCCAGCTCATCCACCGGTTCGGGCCGTTTGTCGCCGGAGGCGATGTTTTGCTCGGCACCCTCTTCGACGTTCACCACGAACGACATTGCCAGGCGCGCATCGCCCGGCAATGTAAAGCGGTAGGGCATCGGAACGGCTCCATAAACTTGAATGTCCGGGAAAGTTCTAAGGTGCCTGTTGCCTTGCCGTCAATGCCCGATCTCACATGCAGAATAGCCAATTACGGGTGTGACCACAGCCGACGGTTCCGTTTGCTATCCGGATGCTCTCGCTCGCTGCCCTGGATTTCCCGGGGCGAACGGAGTGCCTGCGATGTCGTGGCCGTTCAGGAGCAGCGGCGTTGGGTCGGAGCATACGTCCAGGAGGACGGGAAATGGCAGTCAATACAAGGCACAGTGCTGCCTGGGCGGCCACGGGATCGCGATTTCAGTGGGCGGGCTTGCGCGTCTCGCGATCGTCGTGCCGCAGAACCGGATATTCACGGGTGACCAAGTTACGCAGACCATTCTGCAATCGGCGAACCGTTTCTCCCATGACCCATTGATCTTGGCGCGCCCTGAAGGACTCGAACCTACGACCCACAGCTTAGAAGTTCCCGGGTTTCCCAATGATTCCAATAGCCGGTTGGCATAATCGGATGCCTCGGTTGGCTATTAGCCGGTGGGTGAGCCGCGGAATGCCAACCGCCGGATGCAGGATCGAGGTGGACATCGGCCGGCACCACGAGGACGCCGCCATGTCCCTGTCCGGGGTAGTCGCGCGGGCGGCGCGTCATGCAGGGCGGCACTCCTCTCCGATGTCCCAGAACGATCCGGCCATCAGCCTGAGGCGTCATGGAACAGCGATCCCAACGCGTTCTCGTCGGGTCCGTGCTGGCCGCAGCCCGCGACGGGTCAAGTTAGAAAGGCCCAGGCGATTATTGCGAAAGCCCGCTTAGACCGCCTCGCCTGCCGCATGCCCACTCGCGGTGGCGAACAGCATCTCCTGCGGAGCACGTGCGTCACCGACGGTCATGACCGTGATACCGGCCGCGCGCAGTGGCGCGGCCAGCTCATTATTTGGAACGCGGGGCGTCGTATAGGTCAGCAACGCCAGATCCTCGATGATCCGCACATCCCCGTTGTACAGATTGAAGATCTCGAGCCGCCCTTCAGCGCAGGCGTCGCTCCAGCGCGGCTCGGACAACGTGATGACCTCGATTCGCTGTTCCGCCATCCGGCGCATGATGCCCTGGCGTGTCACCATCTGCACATCCGCGGCAATGGTATCGCGCGGCGTGACGATCACGACGCTTGCAAAGCGGCTCCGCAACGCTTCCGCGGCGGCATAGGTGCCCTCGGTATGATCCGCGTCGAACACCACGGCGGTGCCCGGTTGCCGGCCGTCATGGCGCAGCACCTCCAGCATGGCCGTCCGCAGGTCCGTAACCCAGCCCTCCGCGCACACGGCGGCAGGCAGCCAATCGGGCGGGATCATGCTGGAACCCGTCGCCAGGATCACCGCATCTGGCGAAGTGGCGACGATATCCGCGACCGTCGCCGCGCGGCCAAGCACAAACGTGGCGCCGGCCCGCCGGGCCGCGACGGTCTGGTAGTCGTAGATGGATGACACCGTCTCCCCACCGGGCAACTGTTCCCGCAACCAGGCCTTGCCGCCGATCACGCCGGACGCACCGAATACCGTGACGTCGTGTCCACGCGCGGCGGCGACCCAGGCTGCCTCCATTCCGGCGATGCCGGCACCCACTACGACGATGCGTTTCGGGCAGGCGACACGTACGGGCGAAAAATCGACCTCATCCGGCCGGCTGACCCGCGGATTGTTCACGCAGGCAATCGGCACGTGCGTCATGATGATTGCCCCCCAGCAGGTGTTGCAGGACAGGCAATAGCGAATATCCCAACTGCGTCCCTCGGCCGCCTTGCGGGGCCATGCCGGATCCGCGACGAGCGGACGGCCCAGCGCGATCAACGACGCCTCCCCGCGGGCGAGAATGCCGTCCGCCTCCGCCGGGTCGGTGATCCGCCCCAGCGCCATGAGCGGCACGCCGTTTAACCGGTCATGCAGGGTCTTGATGAAAGGCATGTACGGCATCGGCGGGCCATGCCGATCCGGCGTGTGCATTTCCAGTGTGCGCGCATGGGCGCCGCCCGCGAAGCAAACATAATCGACGTTCCGTGGCCGGGTCAGCAGATCGCCGATGAGGCCGGCCTCGTTCGGACCAATCCCGCCCGGCACCCCGTCATCGCCCGGCAGCTTCAGTCCGATGATGAAATCCGTGCCGCACGCTGCGCGCAACGCTGCGACGAGGTCGATGACGATGCGCACCCGACGCTCCCAGCCGCCGCCATACTCGTCATCCCGCCGGTTGGATTGCGGCGAGAGGAACTGATGAAACAGATGCCCGTGGCCGGCGGAGATCTCCACACCGGAAAAGCCGCAATCCTTCAGATGCGACGCCGACCCGGCGATCTGATCGATGAGGTCGCGGATCTCGGCGACGGTCAGCGCGCGCGGCACCGTCCAGGAGAGATCGTCCGGCAACGCCGAGGCACCAATCGCTTCCGGATTGCGCCCCGGAAAGTGGCGACCTCGGCCGGCATCCTGAATTTGACCAAGCAGCCGGCAATCCTGGCTTTCCACCGCCTCGGCGAGGCGCTTCAGGCCGTCGGCATCGTCGCGCCGCCATACCTGCACCCGCGGAATGCCCGCCTGATGCCGCATCATGCCGAGCGGCTCCGTCACGGTCATCGCCGCGCCACCTGCGGCGCGATTGGCGTGGTACTGGATGAATCGCTCCGTCACGCGACCTGCCGGCGTGGCGAGAAGGCTCATCGAAGCGTGCGTGATCCGGTTCCGCAACCGTTTGCCGGCCAAGGTGTAGGGCGTGAAAAGAGCAGCGAATTCGGCTTCACGCATGGTCATGGCTCCGGGGTGGTGAGTAATGCCAGCCGCCCGTGAGATCGACCCATGATCTCGGGCAGTGCCAACCGTGTCATGGCCGGCGAAGGCCGGCCACCCACGTCTTTTCTGTTATCCCGCAAAACAAAGTCGTGAGTGGCCGACCTTCGCCGGCCATGACACGGGGTAGCGGGGTGTGCCAACGAAGAGTCAAAGTCTCAGGCACTCGGTACAAGTCGTGCGGGGCGGTGCGATTCCCCGGTCATAGAGTAGACCCACAAAGGGTCGCTGCGACATCGGGCCACCCGCGCATGATCGGGATCGGCGTGCGTCTACTGGGCGGCAGTTTGCGCTACGCCAAGCCGTTGGCGGACCAATTGCGTCAGCCCGCCGCTGGCGAGGATGGCGGCGACCTCGTCACCGAGCGGCGCGACCGGCCAACAGAACGCGCCCTGACGAATCGTGTTCTCCGTCACGCTGACAGTGGCGACCTCGCCGGCCACCATGGCCTGCGCGGCCTCCGGGCAAACAATCACCGGCAGGCCGAGATTGATCGCGTTGCGGAAGAAGATGCGGGCCACGCTGACCGCCACGATGGCACGGATGCCGACGGCCTTCAGCGCCACGACGGCATGCTCGCGCGACGACCCGCTGCCGAAGTTGCGTCCGGCGACGACGATGTCGTTCAGCGCGGCGCGGCTGCGGAACTCCGGATCCAGTGCCTCCAGGCAATGTGCGCCGAGCGCGGCGGAATCAGTCAGTGCCAGGTAGCGCCCGGGCAGGATGGCGTCGGTGTCCACATTGTCGCCGAGGCGATGGACCCGTCCCGTCACCGTTGCGATGGTATTGCTCATGATCGATCCCACAGCCCGGCAGCGACGTCGTCGGGCGGCACGATTTCGCCGGCCACGGCGGCGGCGGCGGCCACCCAGGCATTGGCCAGGTACACGAACGACTCCGGGTCGCCCATGCGGCCACGGAAATTTCGATTGGTGGTGGCGATCGCCGTCTCGCCGGCGGCCAGGATGCCCATGTGCCCGCCAAAGCAGGCACCGCAGGTGGGCACCGAAACCGCGCCACCGGCCGCCGCGATGACCTCCAGCAGGCCCTCCGCCATGGCGTCGCGCCAGATGCGCTGCGTGGCGGGCACCACGATCATGCGCACGTGCGGCGCAACGCGGCGGCCCCGCAGCATCTCGGCGACCTGGCGCAAATCCGTCAGCGTGCCGTTGGCGCAGTTGCCGACATAGACCTGGTCGACCCGGTGCCCTTTGAGGGCCTGCACCGGCACGCCGCCACCCGGCGAGGGCGGACAGGCCACCACAGGCGACAAGGCGCCAAGATCGAGTGCCACGTGCTGGCGATAGGCCGCGGCGGGATCGGGCGTCACCGCTTCGCGCGGCACCCGGCCGCGGAGGTGCATATGCGCGTCGGACCGGGCATCGCCCTCGAACACGCAGGTGTCGGCGCCCGCCTCGACGGCCATGTTGGCGACGGCCATGCGCTCGTCCATCGACAGCGCCGCAACCCCCGGTCCGCCAAATTCCAGTGCGGCGTCCGCGGCACCGTCAACGCCGATGCGCTGGATCAGCGTCAGGATCACATCCTTGCCGGTGACGTAGCGCCCGGGCGCGCCGGTCAGCGTCACGCGGATGCTGTCCGGCACGCGCAGCCATAATTGGCCGGTGGCCAGCGCGGCGGCGAGATCGGTCGAACCGAAGCCGATGCCCAGCGCGTTGAACGCTCCGGCGGTACACGTATGGCTGTCGGCGCCGAACACGATGCTGCCGTGCCCGACCAGGCCGAGTTCGTCGAGCAAACTATGCTCTATACCGCCGCGCCCGGGTTCGTAGAAATGTCCGATGCCATGGGTGCGGGCAAAGCTGCGCAGGGAGCCGATGGCCTGGGCGCTGTCGATATCCTTGGCAGGAGCGAAATGGTCGGCGACCAGCACCACGCGTCCGGGTGCGGCCGGGGTTACGGCCCCCATGGCGGTGAACTGCGCGAAGGCCAGCGGACCGGACACGTCGTTCAACATGAGGACGTCCGGAGCCACCGTCACAATCTGCCCGGCCCGCGCCGATCCTTCGGCCGCGTGCGATGCGATGATCTTCTCGGTTATCGTCAGCGCCGCCATGAAGGCCCCAGTTCGTGCACACGATAGCATCGACCATAGTCGGCGGGTTATTCCGATGCAACGGGGTTGTCGTTGGCGAAAATCTTGCGCTCCCGGAGTCACTAAGACGGTTGTGCGCACAGCTTTGCGCGCTATGATGCGCAGGTATCGTCAGAGCAGGGCATGGCGGGACCGACGAAGGAACTGGGCGATGAACGCGAAACCGTGGTCACTCTGGCCCGGCTTGCCGGGGTTGCCGCCTCGACGGTTTCGCGCGCCCTCAAGGGTGACCCCAGGATCTCCAGGGCCACACGGCGGCGCATCGCGGCGCTGGCGACCGAGCGCGGCTACACGCCGAACGCCCTGGCGCGCACCTTGTCCAGCGGGCGCAGCGGGCTGATCGGCCTGGTGCTCGGTCCGATCGAAAACCCGTTCTATGCCGAATTGATGCAGGAGGCGGTGTTGCAGGCGGCGGATCGCGGGCTGCGGCTGTTGCTGCTGCATGTCGGCGCCGGTGCGATGGAGGACAGCACGGCTCAGGCGCTGCTGCAGTATCAGGTGGATGGCTGCCTGATCACCTCCGCCGAACTCTCATCGCATGCCGCGCGTATCTGTGCAGCCCACAACGTCCCGGTGGTCATGGTCAACCGTGTGCCCCGGCTGCACGCCAGCGCCATCGCCTGCGATAATTTCCAGGGCGGCCAGGACATGGCGGATTTCATGCTCCGTGGCGGGCATCGTCGCTTCGCGATCATTCGCGGCAATCCCGACAGTTCGACCAGTATCGAGCGCGAGCGCGGCTTCGCGGAGCGACTGGCCGAGCAAGACATTGACCCGCCGCTGCGGGTCAACGGCGGATCAACCTATGACGGTGGGTTCGCGGCCGGCCGCATGTTCGTGGAAATGCCGGACGACCGCCGGCCGGATGCGGTTTTCGCGGTGGCCGACATCATGGCCATGGGCGTGATCGACGCCTTTCGCATCGCCGGCATCCGCGTGCCGGATGATATTTCGGTGGTGGGTTTCGACGGCATCGCGCAGGCGGCGCGACCAGGCTACCGCGTGACCACTGTGGCGCAGCCGCTGAAGAGCATGGTGGGGCGAGGCTTCGATCTGCTGACCGCCCGCATTGGCAATGCCACTCTGCCCGACGAGGTGGTGCTGCTGCGCGGCGAACTGATCGTGCGTCAATCGGCACGCGGGGCCGCATGAGCGGCAGCCTGTCCATGCTCCGCCCCACTCCGTCAGGGCCGGCCCGCGCAGGCTATTTGCCGCTTCCAGGGCGGGGCCGGGATGGCCGCGTTCGACCCGGCCGATGACGCGTCGGGGCGATCCGTGCGACCCGGCCGATCGGACGATCGGATGAGCGTCGACCTCGATCCTCGCGTGGTCACTTTGCCGACCGGCCGCAGCGTGGGCTATCGGCGCTTTGGCGAAGGTCCGCCGGTGGTGCTGCTGCACGCCTCGCCGCGGTCCTCGCTCGCCGTCCTGCCGCTGGGGCTGCGTCTGGCCGACCGCGCCACGGTGTTTGCCTTCGACTCGCCGGGCTTCGGCTGGTCCGACCCGCTGCCCCTGGCACGGCCGGATGCCGCGGATTTCGCCGATGCGCTGATCGAGGCGTTCGATGCGCTCGGCATCGCCCATGCCCCCATCTATGGCTCGCATACCGGCGCCGCCATTGCCGTTGTGGCCGCCCTGCGGCATCCGGGCAGGGTGCCGGCACTCACGCTCGACGGCTATGCGATTTTCACCCCGGCGGCGCAGGCGGAATATCTGGCGAACTACCTGGCGCCGATCCAACCGGCTTGGGACGGCACGCACCTCGCCTTCCTGTGGAGCCGCGTGCGGGACCAGTTCACGGTATTTCCCTGGTATCTCAATGGCGACGCCGCGCGGATGCAGCGCCCGCGTCCGTCGCTCGATGTCATGCAGGGCGTGATCGTCGATTTCCTGGCGGCCGGGGACCATTACCGCGCCGGGTACGCGGCGGCGTTTCGGTTCGACGGCGCTGCGGCGGTGCAAAGGCTGACGGTGCCGACCACCATCATGTGCCGGTCCGACGATGCGCTGTTCTCGCATCTGGATGCACTGCCCGATCTGCCGGATTGCGTCAGTGTGCGGCGTCTGGGCACGGATGACGGACTCTGGGCACAGGCCGTGCACGAGGCATTGGCGCCCCGGGCCGAACCTGTCGAAGCCGAATCTGTCCTGGGTGAGGCCGTGCCGGCTCGGATCGGATCGCAGGCCGCCGGATTGGACATTGTTCGCGTCCCCGGTGGCTGCGTCGGCATTACGCGCTACGCCGGTCCGGCCGCGGCAGGCCGGCCGCTGGTCCTGCTGCCGGGTATCCCGGGATCGGCACGCGGCGAGGCCGGCCTGGCGCGGGCGCTGGCCGCGGCACGACCCGTCATTGTCGTTGACCTGCCAGGCTTCGGCGCGTCCTCGCTGCGCGGCGATCCCGATGCCGCCGGGATTGCCGAAGCCATCCGCGTGGCACTCGATCAGCGCGGGGTGGGCGCTTGCGACGTGGTCGGATTACGCGAGAGCGCGGCGCTCGCTTGTATCTTGCGGCGCAGCATGGCGGCCGGTCTCGTGCTGGTCGACCCGGTAGCCGATACGGCGCGGGCGTCGCTGGTTCACCACATGACGGACGTCTCGCCGCGCCGGGAAGGCGGCCATTTGCTCGCCGCCTGGCACCAGCTGTGCGACACCGGTCTGTGGCGCCCCTGGTTCGTGTCGGACCCCGCGCATGCCATCCCGAACGGCACCGATCCGGACGTGCCTCGCATGCACGCCATCCTGACCGACTGGATGCGCGGCGGAACGCAGGGCCGCGCCACCTTGGCCGCTGCTCTCGCCGCCCCGCTGGACGCGCTGGCACTGCGCGCCGGCGCGGCACTGCTGTTGCAGCCGGGCCACCCCTGGTCCGCCTTGCATGCCGCCTGGGCGGCCGGCCGCCTGCCGGTGTGCGAGGTCGCCGACGATCGCCACGCCCGTGCCGCCGCGATCCTGGGCCTGCTGGAGGGCCTGTCCTGAGCGCCACCCCGCCGCTGGTCGCCTTGCCGCGCCACAGCGCCACCGGGCGCGGCATGCACCCGGGCGTTCCGGCCCCGCAGCGCATCCTATCCCCGAGCAGAACCGCGGAGTGACAAACATGGAAGTCGGCGTCTTCATCCCCATCGGCAGCAACGGCTGGCTCATTTCCACGACGTCGCCGCGCTACCGGCCAAGCTTCGCGCTCAACCGCGACGTCGTGCAGCTGGCCGAGGCCTATGGCTTCGAGTTCGCCCTCTCGATGGTCAAGCTGCGCGGCTTCGGCGGTGAGAGCGAGTTCTGGGACCATTGCCTGGAGAGCTTCACCCTGATGGCCGGGCTGGCGGCGGTCACCCAGCGTATCAAGCTGTTTGCTTCCGCCGCTGTGTTGACCATGCCGCCGGCGATCGTCGCGCGCATGGCATCGACGATCGACAGCATCGCGCCCGGCCGTTTCGGCATCAACATCGTCTCCGGCTGGCAGGAGGCCGAATACAGCCAGATGGGCCTGTGGCCCGGCAAGGAGCATTTCGATCGGCGCTACCAGTACTGCGCGGAGTATGTGCAGGTGATGCGCGACCTGTGGGAGACCGGCAGGTGCGACTTCGAAGGCAATTACTTCAAGATGACCGACTGCAGGCTCAGCCCGCAGCCGAGTGCGCCGATCGAAATCGTCGTTGCCGGACAAAGCAGTACCGGCATGAATTTCGCTGCCGAGTATGCCGACTTCAATTTCTGCATGGGCGAGGGCGTCAATACGCCGACCAAATTCGCCGGCAGCGTGGGGCGCCTGGTGGAGGCGGCGGAAAAGACCGGGCGCGACGTCGGTGCCTATGCGCTTTTTATGGTCATCGCCGACGCGACGGATGAAGCCGCGCAGGCGAAATGGGAGCTGTACAAGGCCGGCAAGGACATGACCGCGCTGGCCTGGATGGGCATGCAGGCCGCCGCCGACGACAAGGCCGACCTCAGTTCGACGGCGAAATCCATCGCCAACCCGATCTCCGCGGTGAACTTCAACATGGGCACGCTGGTCGGGTCCTACGCCACGGTGGCCGGGTTGCTGGACGAGCTGGCGACGGTGCCGGGCGTGAAAGGCGTCATGCTGACGTTCGACGACTTCATCCTTGGCATGCAGGCGTTCGGCCAGCACATCCAGCCGCTGATGCAGTGCCGCAGGGATGTGGTGGCACACCTGGCTTCCGGCGACTGAAATTCGGTGGAGTGCGCAACTTTATGCAATCGAGTGCATGGTCGGCGCCTGTGATTCGCAGGAGTTGTACCAAGTGCCCCTTGGTGGCGACCCATCGGCGACGCTTTGCTCGTCGTGCCGACGCAGGTCGGCATCCACGACTTCTTACAGATATGGGCAGGAAAGTCGTGGATGGCGGGCCTCCGCCCGCCATGACGCGATCGGTGCGCCAACGAGTCAGTCTTTTGGGCGGCCGGCATTAGGCTGCGTTTATTGGGAGATCGCCGAAAATGTGCTTGCGGAAGGCTCGCAAACAGACAACGATGCGCTATCGTGTGCGCAGATGGTTCCGGCGCGTTGTCCGGTCAGATGTTTGCGCAGCGTTGCAAGGGGACGGCGGATGAATGACGAAAGCGATATCTACCGGCGGCAGGGGTTTGCCAAACCGATCGGTCTCGGCGTGGCGCCCGCCCTCGTCATCGTCGATTTCGTCGTCGGCTTCACCGATCCCGCGCATTTCGGCGGCGGCAATATCGGCCCGGCCATCGCCCGCACCGTCCAATTGCTCGCCTTCGCGCGCTCGCGTGACTGGCCGATTGCCCACACCAGGGTCGTCTACGCCGACGACGGAGCCGACTGCGGCGGGTTCACCGCCAAGGTGCCGGCCTTGCGCGGCCTGACGGAAACCAGCCCGCTGTCCCAGGTCGTGCCGGAGTTGACGCCGCGCGCCGGGGAGTTCGTAGTCCGCAAGACCAATGCCAGCGCGTTCTTCGGCACCAATCTGGTCGGCTGGCTGGCCGGCCGGCGGGTGGACACGTTGCTGGTCAGCGGCTGCACCACCAGCGGCTGCGTGCGTGCCACCGTTGTCGATGCGTGCAGCCACAATTTCCGCACCATCGTGGTGACCGACTGCGTCGGCGATCGCGCGCTCGGCCCGCATGAAGCGAACCTGTTCGACATGCAACAGAAATACGCCGACCTGATGAGCCTCGCGGAGATCGAGGCCGCCATCGGCGCGCGTGCCGCGTGAGAACTTCGGCCGGACATGCCACCCGGGTGTTTGCCCGCCATGCGTTGACCACGCGGTTCGAGGACCTGTCGGACGACGCCGTGGCACAGGCCAAGATCTTCATCCTCGACACGTTCGGCGTGGGTATCGCGGGCTCGACCGCCTACGGCGCCGATGCGCTCGCCGCGGCCAGCGATGGTTGGGGCGCCGGCGCGCAGGCCACGCTGTGGGGCCGGCGGCAGCGTGCACCGGCGACCACCGCTGCCCTGGTCAATGGCTTCCAGGTGCACTGCCAGGAATATGACTGCGTCCATGAGGGCGCCGTGCTGCATCCGATGACGGCGACGCTGCCGGCGGCGATTGCCTACGCGGAACGCGAAGGCGGCGTGGCCGGTCGCGACCTGCTGACGGCGGTTGCCGTGGGCGTCGATGTTGCAGCCGGGCTCGGTATCGCTTCGAAATCGCCCATGCGGTTCTTCCGTCCCGCGACCGCAGGCGGCTTCGGCGCCACGGCCGCGGTCGGTCGGCTGATGCGGCTCAGCGCACAGCAATTGGTGGGCGCGTTCGGCGTGCAGTACACGCAGACCAGCGGCACGCTGCAGCCGCATGTGGAAGGCAGTGCCACCCTGCCGTTGCAGGTCGGCATGAACAGCCGCGCGGCGCTGCAATCGGCCGACCTCACCCGCGCCGGCATGGTCGGGCCGCAGGATGTTTTCGAAGGTCCCTACGGCTACCTGCGGCTGTTCGAAGGCGAGTGGGACCTGGACCCGGTGTTCGCCATGCTCGGCACGCGGTGGCTGGTGGCCGAGCTGAGCCACAAGCCGTATCCCGCCGGGCGGGCGACGCATGCGGGCATCGAGGGCGTCATCGCGCTGCGCCAACAGCATCGCTTCGGCATCGACGACGTCGAAGCAATCTCCATCGTCGGGCCGCCGGTGACCGCGCGCTTGTGCGCACGACCGGATGTGGCCGATCCGAGCCCGAACTACGCCAGGCTGTGCATGGCGTATATCGCTGCCAAGGTGCTGCTGCACGGCGAGATCGACCTGGCACATTATCGCGGTACCGGACTGACCGATCCACAGACGCATCGGCTGGCGCAGCGCATCACCATGACGTCCGACGCCAGCACCGATCCGAACGCCCTGCTCCCGGTCGATGTCACCATCCGGCTGGTCAACGGCGCGGCGCTGCATTGGCACTGTGACGCGATGCTCGCCAGCCCTGCGCGGCGGCTGACGCGCGCGCAGCATCTGACGAAATTCCGCCGCTGCTGCGAATTCGCGCAGGCGACTTTCCCGCCGGCGCAGCAGCAGGCGCTGATCGATGCGGTCGATGATCTCGAAGGCATCGCGGATATCCGATCACTTACGAGCTTGCTGGCGCCGATCGCTTGAGGACCTGAACGCATGCCATCGAAACATCTCGCCGCTGCGCTGATCGCAACCTTCGTCGCAGCCCCCTTGCTGGCGTCTGCCCTGGTCGCGTCGCCGGCTATGGCCCAAACGCCGCCTGGCACCTCGCAATTGCTCTATCTGGCGGAGGATGTTCCGGCGGGCCTCGATTATGACGGGCCGTCGGTTGCGGTGAACACCTCCCAGGTCGGCTTCATCAACCTGATGGAACCGTTGATCTACTACCCCTATGCCGCCCAGCCGAACGACGAGGGAATTCGGCAGCTCGACTTCCATCATTTCGAAGGCCGCCTGATCGAGCGTTGGGAGCATGACGCGGCGACCAGGACCTGGACCATGCATCTGCGCCAGGGCGTGAAAAGCTGTGCCGGGAACGTATTCAGTGCCGACGACGTGATCTACACCCTGGCGCGCGGCAAATCGGTCAGCGGCGCTGCCCCGATCAACTGGTTCCTCGGCAGCGTGGGCTCGATCGCGGGGTTCGACCGCAGCGTGTTCACCGGCGGCAGCAAGGAGCTCGGCGATGCCGTCACCAAGATCGACGACCACACCGTGCAGATTCGCCAGTCCAGCGACAACGCCTTGCTGCTGACCGTCCTGACCATCTATTCCATGGCGCCGTTCGACAGCGTGGAGATGAAAAAGCACGCCACCCCGACAGACCCTTGGAGCCACATCTACGCAAACACCGTCAACGCTCCCGGCTTTGGGCCCTATTGCCTCGAATCCTGGGTGAAAGACGACGAATTCGTGCTGCGCGCCAACCCGGATTATTATCGCGGCAAGCCGGCGATCGACCGTGTCGTTATCAAGCGGGTGCCGCAAAGCGCCAACCGCGCGCTGACCCTGCGCTCGGGCCAGGCGCAACTGACGCAGCGCCTGACGGTGCGGGAGTTCGAAAATCTGAGCAAGGCGCCGCATGTGCACGTGGCGGGGATCTACGGCAACGAGACGCTGGCGCTGAACCTGAACTGGAAGACCCCGCCATTCGACAATCCGAAGATGCGCCAGGCCATCGCCGCCGCCATGCCGTATCGCCAGATTGCCACGATCGGTTATGCCGGCCAGGCACGCAAATGGGACGCGCACTACACCGAGGTGCTGAACGGCTATGTCAAGCCGCAGGCGCAGTACGTGCAGGACCCGGACAAGGCGCGCGCGCTGCTGGCGGAGGCGGGGTTTCCCGGCGGCAAGGGGCTGGAGCAATACGCCGCCAGCTTTCGCCTGGCGTTTACTGCCGAACGCGAATCCTATCTCGGCCCGATCGCCACCACCATCCAGTCGGCGCTTGCCGATGTCGGCATCCCGGTGCAACTCGACCCGATGCCGCAGACGCAGGTTGCCGATCGCCGCATGGTCAAGAAGGACCTTCCCATGGCGCTCAGCGACATCGAGAAGCCGGTCGGCCCGGATGTGGTCTACGCAACGAAACTGTTCTTCGTCTCTTCGGCGGCCGGTGGGGTCAACAACGCCGTCAACTACAGCAACCCCGAGCTGGACCGGCTGTTCGCCGCGGCGCTGGTGGAAGCCGATCCCGACAAGCGTGCGACGATGGTGCGCAGCATGCAGGAGATCGTGCAGAGCGATCTCGCCTGGGTGCCGCTGGTCGAGACCAAGACGCAATGGGCGTTCTCCGACAAATTGCACGGCATCACCTGGCACCCCGATAATTCGCTGCGCCTGTTCGAACTGCGGCTCGATCCGTGATGCCGTGTTGAGCTTCATCGGTCGCCGGCTGCTGACGGCCGGTGTGCAACTGATCGGCCTGGCGCTGGTGGTGTTCTTCGCGATCCGGCTGTTGCCGGCGGACCCCGTCGCGCGGCTGGTCGGACTGAATGCGTCACCGGACGCCTATCAGTCGTCGAAACATTCGCTTGGGCTGGATCGGCCGCTGCTGGTGCAGCTCGGCGCCTATCTCGGTGTGACGCCGGGGTCGAGCGGCCTGCTGGAGGGCGATCTCGGCCGCTCCTGGGTAACCGGCGACCCGATCACCAAGGAGATCCGCCGCACACTGCCGGTCACGCTGGAACTGATCACCAGCAGCTTCGTGCTGGCGTTTATAGTTTCGGTGCCGCTGGGGATGTTGTGCGCCTTGCGGCCCGGCGGGGTCGCCGACAAGGTGACGTTCAGCTACAGCCTGTTTGCCGGATCGCAGCCGGAATTCTGGTGGGGCCTGCTGTTTATCTATTTGTTTTTTGCCGTGCTGGGCTGGGCGCCGCCGCCGCTCGGCCGGCTCGATCCGATGCTGACGCCGCCGCCGGCGGTGACCGGATTCATCACCGTTGACTCACTGCTCGCCGGCAACATGGCGACCTTTCGCGACGGCGTGCACCACCTGATGTTGCCAGTGCTGACCAAGGTGTTCGTGCTGTCCGGTCCGATCGTGAAGATGGTGCGGCAGAACATGGTGCGGGTCCTGGCGTCGGATTACGTGCTGTACGATCAGGCATGTGGCCTGAAGCCGCGGCGGATCGCCGTGATCGCCCTGAAGAACGCGCTGGTGCCGGCGCTGACGTTGCTGGGCGTGCTGTACGGCTACATCCTCGGTGGCGCCGTGCTGATCGAGACGGTGTTTTCCCTCGGTGGCATCGGCCAGTATGCCGTGCGGTCTGTGCTGGCGTTCGACTATCCCGCAATCCAGGCGGTGGTGCTGGTCATCGCCATGATCTCGCTGTTCGTCTATCTGACCCTGGACGTCGTGCACGCAATGCTCGATGCGCGGCTGCGGGCATGAGCGATTCCGCCCAGATCGAAACCGCGATGCTGGACCTGGACCGGCAGGATCATGCCGCGCGCCCGGTGCCGGACCTGCTGTTCCGTCTGGGCGGCCTGATTGTGCTTGCCTCGCTGGTGCTGATGGTCGCCGGCCCATGGCTGACGCCGTTCGATATCGGACGTCCCAGCGATGACATCATGCTGCCGCCACCGGATCTGCTTGCCGTGCCGCACTTGCTTTTGCAGGTCGTCACCCGGGCACCGCACGATCCGATCCACTGGTTCGGCACCGACAGCGCCGGTCTTGACGTTTTCTCGCGCGTGCTGGCCGCGCCACGTGCGGATGTGACGATCGCCGTGGGCGCCAATCTGTTTTCGCTGGTTGTGGGCAGCCTGATCGGGTTGTTCGCGGGCACCGCCCGCCCCTGGCTGGCCAACCTCACCATGCGCCTGTCCGACCTCGTGCAGGCGTTTCCGGTGTTCATCACCGGCATGATCCTGGTGACCCTCGCGGGGCGCAGCAATTCCACCATCGTCGTCACGCTCGCCCTGCTCTACACGCCGATCTATGTGCGTCTCACCCGCAGCGAGGTGCTGACCCAGCGCAACCGCGGCTTCATCGATGCAGCGCGCGCGTTGGGCAAAAACGAAGCCGCGATCGCCTTGCGGCACGTACTGCCGAACGCCCTGGCGCCGGCAATGATCCAGGCTTCGGTGACCATCGGCTTTGCCATCCTGATGACCGCCGGCCTGAGCTTCGTGGGCGCCGGCGTGCGGCCGCCGACACCGGAATGGGGGCTGATGATCGCGGCCGGTGCGGATGGTATCGTGCAGGCGGAATGGTGGCCTTCGGTGTTCCCCGGCATCGCCATCTCGATCACTGTGTTCGGCTATGCCGCCTTCGGCAACGGGCTGGAGCGGCGCCATGCCAGGTGACCTCGCACCAATCCTGTCGGTGCGTGGCCTGTCCGTCGGCTTTCGCGGCATCCCCGCCGTGTGCGACGTGTCGTTCGACATCGCGCCGGGCGAGATCGTCGGCCTGACCGGGGATTCCGGCAGCGGCAAATCCACCCTGGGCCTGGCGCTGCTTGGCCTGGTCCGCCAGCCCGGACGCATCCTCGGCGGCAGCGTCACGATCGAAGGGGTCGATCTGCTGCAGCTTCCCGAGGCTGAGCGTCGGGCGCGGCGCGGCCGGCAGATCGGCCTGATCGTGCAGAATCCCCGTGGCTCGCTCAGCCCGCTGCACACGGTGGGCCGCCAGATCCGATCGGTGCTGCGTGCGCATCTGACGCTGTCGTCGGCGCAGGCGACCGGCCGCGCGGTCGGATTGCTGCGGCAACTCGGCCTCAACGATCCGGAACGCCGCGCCCATTCCTATCCGCACGAGATCAGCGGCGGCATGGCGCAGCGCGTGCTCATCGCGATGGCGACGGGCGCTGGTCCCCGCCTGCTGGTGGCCGACGAGCCGACCAGCGGGCTCGACGTGACCATCCAGGCACAGTTTCTCGACGAACTTTCCCGGACGTCACGCGCGGCCGGGTCCGCCGTGCTGCTGATGACGCAGGACCTCGGCATTATCGCTAATTATTGCGACCGCGTGCTGGTGATGCAGGAAGGGCGCATTGTCGCAAGCGACCTGCCGGCGGCATTCTTCGCCGCCCCGCGCGACAGCTATAGCCGCAGCCTGCTGTCGCTTGCGCATGCGCCGCCACCACCGCTCCCCACCGCACCGGCCGAGCTGCTGGCGGTGCGGGGCCTGTCCAAGAATTTCCGGCTGCGCGGCTCCGGCAAGACGCTGCAGGCGGTCGATCGCGTGGATCTCGCGATCGGCCGCGGCGAAACGCTGGGGCTGGTCGGTGAAAGCGGCTCCGGCAAGACCACGGTCGGGCGTTGCCTGCTGCGTCTGCTCGATGCGGATGCCGGCGAGGTGGTGTTCGAGGGGAAGGACCTGCTGCGCGCTACCCCGCATGATTTGCGCAGCACCCGCCGACGCATTCAGATCGTCTTCCAGGATCCGCTGGATGCGCTTGACCCGCGCTGGTCGGTGAGCAGGATTGTGAGCGAGGCATTGCTGCGGCCCGATCCAGGCCGCATCGCGGAACTGCTGACCCTGGTGGGTCTCGACCCCGCGGTGGCAAAGCTTCGCCCGCGTGGATTGAGTGCAGGAGCGCAGCAGCGGGTCGGCATCGCCCGCGCCATCGCTGCGGATCCGGCCTTGATCGTGCTCGATGAACCGACCTCCGCGCTGACCCCGATGGCGCGTGTGGGGATCGTGGCATTGCTGCGCGAACTGCAGGCGCGGCTGGGCATGTCGTATCTGTTCATCTCGCACGATCTCAATACGGTGGAGCAATTGAGCCATCGCGTGGCCGTCATGTATCTCGGCCAGATCGTCGAGCTGGGCGCGCGCGAGCAAGTGTTTCAGGCGCCGCGGCATCCCTATGCAAAGGCGCTGCTGGCGGCCCATCTGGCGCCCGACCCTGGCCGTCGGCGCGTCGACCGCGTGCCGGGCGCCGGCCTGGTTGGCGAGATCCCCAGCCCGATCGATCTTCCCCCCGGCTGCTATCTCGCCGGGCGCTGTCCGGAGGCGGTCGCATCCTGCCGCACCACGCCGCAGCCGCTGTACGAGTTTGCCGACGGGGGCAGGGTTCGCTGTACCCCGGCGGCCGTTCGCGCCGGCCTGATCCCAATCCCGGACCGGCCGCCGGGCCGGGTACTTCAAAACACTGTCGCCGCATGAGGAACATTGCATCATGACGCTGAACCGACGTGAGCTGGTACGCGCAGGTATTGTCGCCGCGGGGCTCGGTTTGCTCGACCCCCACATCGCTCTCGGCGCCGACAAGACGCTGACCATCGCATTGCCCAACAACCCGACGACGCTCGACCCGATCCAGATCTCGAACCATGACGCCATGGCGATCAGCAATGCCGTGTTCGAGAACCTGCTGGAGGTCGATCTGGACGGCAACCCCGTGCCGTGCCTTGCCCGCGCCATGCCGACCGTGTCGGACGATGCGTTGACCTTCACGTTCGATTTGCGCGACGACGTCACATTTCACAACGGCCAGAAATTCACCGCCGAGGACGTGAAATACTCCTACGAGTACATGCTTGACCCGAAGAACAAGTCGATCCGCCGCACCCTGTTCTCGCCGATCGATAGCATCCACATCGAGACCCCGACGCGGATCGTGTTCACGCTGAAGCATCCGTACCGTCCATGGCTGCAATACATGACGAAGTTCATGGGCATCTTTCCGAAGGGCAGCCGCGAGGCGATGGGGGACGACGTCTTTAAAAGCGCCCCGGTGGGCGTCGGCACCGGCCCCGGCATATTCGTGAACTGGCAGCCGGATGCGCAGATCGAGTTGAAACGCAATCCCAACTACTGGCGCCCTGGCGTGCCGGCGTGGGACCGCGTGATCGCCCGCATCGTGCCGGAGGATGCGACGCGGCTGGCCTATCTGATGACCGGTCAGGCCGACATCATCAGCGCGCCGCCGCCGCGCGATTTCGTCCGGCTGCAGACCACGCCCGGGGTCAAGACCGGCAGCAAGGTCGCCCTCGGCGGCATGTGGTTCATGCAGACCAACACACACCGGCCGCCGTTCGACGACGTGAATTTCCGCAAGGCGGTGTCCTGCGCGATCGACCGGAAGACCATCGCCAAGGACGTGTTCTACGGTCTGCTCGACCCCACGGCGACACCAGCGCCGACCGGCACCTCATATTTCAACGCCGACGCCGACCGCGCCAACGGCTTCGATCTGGCACGCGCGAAGGAGTTTCTCGCCAAATCGAAATACGCCGACAAGCCGGAGTTCGAATTGCTCGTCCCGGCGATCCCCTATCTGTTCGACGCCAAGGACGCGGCGGTCGTCATGCAGTCGCAGCTCGCCGCGGCCGGGATCACGGTCAAAATCACACTCATGGAACAGCCGCAGATCCTGACACGCGATATCGGCGGCACCCAGGTCGCCTCGCTGCTGCCCTTGATGGCGCCGAGCGACCCGACCTTCATCATCCAGCTCTGCTATACCGCCGGCCAGCTGATGTCCAAATCCTCCGGCTATACCAACCCTGCCTTGGACGCGGCCATCCAGGAAAGCTACCGCTACACCGATGCCGCCCGGCTCGATCCGGTGTTGAAGAAGATCCAGGACATCCTTGCCGCGGATTGCCCCAACATCTGGCTCGGCTTTGTCGTGGTCGCCAATGCCTGGCGCGACCGGGTGCAAGGGTTCAGACCGAACACCGGCCTGACCATCTGGGTGCGCGATGTGAGCGTGAGCTGAACCTTGCTGTGGGCCTTTCTCAACCGGCTGATCGGCTCGGTCGGAGTGCTGGTCATGGTCAGCATGGTGCTGTTCGCGCTGGTGCATGCCATCCCGGTCTCGCCGGCGCGGGTCGTGCTGGGCATGGATGCGTCCGAGGCGGATGTTGCCGAGTTCAACCATGACAACGGGCTGGATCGGCCGGTCGTCGCGCAATATCTGAGCTGGGCGGGGAATGCGTTGCGCGGCCGGCTGGGCCGCTCGCTGGTTGACGACACGGCGATCTCGCGAACTCTGGCGCAGACCTTGCCGGTCACCGTGGAACTGGTGCTGTGGGCGTTTCTGCTGGCGCTGGCGATCTCGGTACCGCTGGGGATCGTCTCGGCTTTGTATGAGGATCGGTGGATCGACCAGTCCGCCCGCGCGATTGCGACCTTGGGTGTCTCGATCCCGAGTTTCTGGCTGGGCCTCATGCTGATTTCCTGGGGTGCGATCCAGCTTGGCTGGTTTCCCGCCGGTGGCAACGTGCCATGGACCGACGGCGCCGCCGCCCATCTGCGCGCGATGGTGCTGCCCGCCATGGCGCTCGGGCTGTATTACGTTGCCATCATCAGCCGCATGACGCGATCGAGCGTGAGCGACGTGCTGCTGGCCGACCATGTGCGGGTCTCGCGGGCGATGGGCCTGTCGCGCAGCCGGCTCATGATCTACGTGCTGCGCAATGCGCTGAGCCCGATCGTTACGGTGTCCGCAATGTCGTTCGGCTACATGTTCGGCTGGGCGCTGATCGTCGAGCATGTCTTCAACATCGCCGGCATGTCGCGCGCATTGCTGAATGCCATCATCCGGCGCGACTACATCGTCATTCTCGACATCGTGCTGGTGATTACCGCGCTGTTTCTGGTGGCCAATCTCGTGGCCGACATGCTCTACCGTTTGCTCGATCCGCGGCTGGCCAAATGACCAGCCGGCTCGCCATGGTGGGTGCCATCGCGCGGCGTCCGGCGGGACGCGCCGGCGGGCTTATCGTGTGTATCGTGGTGCTGGTGGCGATCGCCGCACCGGTGCTGGCACCGCATGACCCGCTGGCGGTCGATCTCGGCGCCAAGCTGCTGCCCCCGAGTGCCGCGCATTGGCTGGGAACCGACCAGGACGGACGCGACATCCTCAGCCGGCTGATCTGGGGCGCCCGGCCGTCGTTGGCGGTCGGATTGCTTGCGGTTGTGATCGGCACATTGGGCGGCGTGACCCTCGGCCTTACCTCCGCGGTGATCCGCGGCCTCTGGGAACAGGTCGCGATGCGCTGCATGGACGGACTGGCCTCGATTCCGTTGCTGATCTGGGCCATAGCGATCGTCGGGATCGTCGGTGTCGGGCCGGTTCAGCTCGGCGGCTGGACCCTGCCCAACGAGAGCAAGATCGTGCTGCTGGTCGGCATCCTGTACATGCCGCCGCTGGCGCGCGTGGCGTATGGCGCGGCGTTGCTAGAGGCGCGGGCCGACTACGTGAAGGCGCGCCGGCTGCAAGGCGCCGGGCTGTGGCCGGTCATGCTCGGCGACGTGCTGCCGAACAGCCTGTCGCCGGTGATCGTGCAGGCGACGTTGCTGATTGCGGTCGGCATCGTGGTGGAGGCGTCGCTGTCGTTCGTTGGGCTGGGCGTCGAGCCGCCGGCGCCAAGCTGGGGAAACATGCTGGCCGATGCACGCCAGTTCATCTACTCCGGCGCCTGGTGGACCTATGTGTTCCCGGGCCTGGCGATCTCGATCACCGTGATCGGCTTCAATCTTCTGGGCGACGCGCTGCGGGACACGCTCGACCCGCGCAAATCGGCCGGCGCCGGACGGCTGGTGGTCTGACATGGCGTTGCTTGAAATCGACGATCTGCGCGTCGGCTTTCCCATCGGCGGGCGCATGGTCGAGGTGGTGCGTGGCGTCAGTTTCACGGTGGAGGCAGGGGAAGCCGTCGGGCTGGTCGGCGAAAGCGGATCGGGCAAGAGCCAGACGGCGCTCGCCATTCTACGCCTGCTGCGCCCGCCCGGCCGGATCGTCGGGGGTAGCGTGCGCCTGAACGGCCAGGACCTGACGCAGGCGGACGAGCCAGCGATGCGGCGGCTGCGCGGCGGGACGATATCGATCGTCTTCCAGGATGCGCTGTCCGGCCTCAATCCGGTATTTCCGATCGGTGTGCAATTGACCGATGTCGTGCGAGCGCATCGGCGCGTCTCCGCCCGCGCGGCGCGTGACGTCGCTGTAGAAACCCTTGAGCTGGTGGGCATTCGCAATGCTGCCGAGCGGCTCGGGCAATATCCACATCAGTTCTCCGGCGGCATGCGCCAGCGCGTGTTGATTGCCATGGCGGTCGCCTGCCGCCCGCGGCTGCTGATCGCCGACGAGCCGACGACGGCGCTGGATGTCACGGTGCAGGCGCAGATCGTGACCTTGCTGCATGATCTGCGGCGCCGGCTGGGACTCGGGCTGCTGTTCATCACCCACAATCTCGACCTGATGGCCCAGATCTGCGACCGTGCCATCGTGCTGTATGGCGGCATGGTGATGGAGGACGGCCCGGTCGGCACGCTGTTCGACGCGCCGAAGCAGCCCTACACACGGGCTTTGGTCGAATGCGTGCCGCGGCTGAGCGATCGCGCCGGCGACTTGCAGCCGATTCTGGGTGCCTCTCCGGTGCCGGGGGAATTGGGCGACGGCTGTCCGTTTGGGCCGCGCTGCGCCATGCGTCTGGATCGCTGCGCCACGCAGCGCCCCCCGCTGGTGATGTGGGAGGCGTCGGTGCCGGGGGCGCCGGATGGACATCGCGTGGCCTGCTGGAATCCCGTTCCGTGACCGCACCGCTGCTGCAACTTGTCGGTGTCGGCAAGACCTATCCGATGCACCAGGCCATGCTGCAGCGTCTGATGGGGCGTCGGCGCGAGCATCAAGCGCTCGACGACGTCAGTCTGTCAGTCCCACGTGGCGGCGTGCTTGGCCTGGTCGGCGAGAGTGGCAGTGGCAAATCGACCACGGCGCGCATCATCCTGCAAATGGAGCAGCCGACGGCTGGTGATGTGCGGTTTGATGGTACGGTGCTGACCGGACTGTCGGACGCCGCGTTGCGGCCGTATCGCCGCCGCATGCAGATGGTGTTCCAGGATGCGGGGTCGTCGCTCAATCCGCGCAAGACGGTGGGCCATCTGCTGGGCGAAAGCCTTGCGCTGGTCGGCGTGCAACGTACGCAGCGCATGGATCGATCTGTCGTGCTGCTGAAGCAGGTCGGGCTGGATAGCGGATTGCTCAACCGCTTCCCGCACCAGCTTTCCGGCGGCCAGCGACAGCGCATGGCGATCGCACGGGCGCTGGCGGTGGGACCCGAGCTGCTGGTCGCCGACGAACCGGTGTCGTCACTGGACGTGTCGTTGCAGGCGCAGATCATGCTGCTGCTTACCGAACTGCGCGACCGGTTGGGACTGACGATGGTGTTCATCAGCCATGACCTGGCGTTGGTGCATCATATTTGCTCATCCGTGGCGGTCATGCATGCCGGCCGCATTGTCGAGCATGGCGTGCCGGACGAAGTGTTGCGCAACCCAAAGCATGACTACACGCGACGGCTGTTGGATGCGGTGCCGCGGCGACGCGAGCAGGTCCGAGTAGAAGTTTAAACCAGGGGAGGAAGCTACGAATGGCTGATGCAAGACTGAAGACGGCACTCAAGGAAGGCTTCATCGTGGCGCCGGGGATTTTCGACATGATCTCGGCGCGTGTCGCCGACGGCATGGGATTCCAGGCGCTGTATGCAACCGGGTTCGGCACCGTCGCATCGTATCTGGGGGTCGCGGATGCCGGCATCGCGACCTATACCGACATGGTGACCCGTATGGGGCGCTTCGCCCAGGCGTGCCGGACGCCGGTGATCGCCGATGCCGACACCGGTTATGGCGGTCTGCTGAATGTGCATCACACCGTCATGGGCTACGAGGCGGCGGGCATCGCGGCCATCCAGATCGAGGATCAGGAGGTGCCGAAGAAATGCGGCCACACGCCTGGTCGCCGGGTCATTCCGGTGCGTGACATGTGCCTGAAGATCGAGGTCGCTGTCGAAGCCCGCAAGTCGCCGGATTTTCTGATCGTTGCGCGAACCGATGCACGCACCACCTTGGGGCTGGACGAGGCGATCGCGCGCGGCCAGGCGTTTGCCCGGGCGGGCGCGGACGTGGTGTTCGTCGAAAGTCCGGAGAGCGAAGACGAGATGATGCGCATCGGCCAGGAGATCGATGCCCCACTGCTCGCCAACATGGTGGAAGGCGGCCGCACTCCGCTGTTGCCGGCAGCATGCCTGAAGCAGATCGGTTACGACATCGCGATCTACCCCGCCGTGGGCTTCCTCGCGGTCGCCGCCGCGGCCGAGCGGGTGTTTGGCCATCTGCGTCTACACGGCGACAGCACGGCGTTGCTGGCACAGGAGAGTTACGGGTTCGGCCGCATCTGCGCGTTGATGGGCTTCCCCGAGGTGTGGGATTTCGAACGCCGCTGGGCGCGTGACGATGAATCCAAGGCAGCAGAGTAAGGGAGGCAGAGATGCGCGACGTACTGGGGTATCGGGCCAAATTCGGCGTCATCGGCCCGTCCACCAACACGGTGGTGCAGCCGGATTTCGAGGCAATGCGTCCGCCCGGCGTTACCAATCATTACAGCCGTATCTTCACGCCGAACGCCAAGGCGGTCAGCAATGAAACGTTCAAGGCCGGCACGACGCTGATCGGCAATAATGTGCTCGACGCCGTGCGCAGTGTCATGACCTGTGAGCCGGATTACCTGGTGATGGGCATGTCGGCGGTGACGTTCTTCGACGGCGTGGCGGGTGCCGCCGCGTTTCAGGAAAAAGTCGAGCGCGAGGCCGGTGTGCGGATCAGCATCGGCGCGCACGCGTGCAAGGCGGCTTTGGAGGCTTATGGCAACGGCAAGCGGATCGCGTTCCTCACGCCGTATTTCCCGGTGGCGAACACCGAGGTGCGCCGGTATTTCGAGGAGAGCGGCTTTCAGGTCGTGCGCGACCTGTGTCTGCAATGCCCGAGTTGGACCGCCATCGCGGAAGTCACGCCGGAGGTGCTGCGGGCCAAGCTGCTGGAACTCGATGGTCCGGACATCGATGCCATTCTCCAGGTCGGCACCAACCTGAGCATGGTGAAACTCGCAGCGGCGGCTGAGCTGTTTCTCGGCAAGCCGGTGATTGCCATCAATACGGCGACCTACTGGCACGCGCTGCGCACCGCCGGCATCGCCGACAAGAACGGCGGCATGGGCCGCTTGCTCGAGGATTTTTGAGGTTTGGCGTCGGGTGCTGGTTGAACCGTGCGACTAATGAGCGATAGGCGCGGGGTTGATGTGGCACTCGGCGCCGGCTTTCAGATGCCCCGGCACGAAATTTGTGATCATCCTTGGCACGAATGGAGGAGACCCGGATCGCAGCCTCAAAGCCCCGGAACTGCCGTCGTGCTGCGCAGCCGCGACAGCTCGCGCGCTCTCCATTGGGTTGCTCCGCGGCGCCCGCCCGGGGCGATCTACCTTGTCAGGCGACCTGAGTGCTGGTGTCCCGCGGTCCCCGCTCGGTCAGCGGATTATGTAGCAGTCTTGCGCGCCTCGGAGCACCTCGTCAGACCGGGTCCCGATCAATCGAGCGACGCGAAGGTCGACACAGCAGGTTTGCTGCGATTCCGAGACGATAAGCAAGCCCTAAAGAGCATGGGAAGTCGTCGATGCCTGCCTTCCATACTTCCGGAAAAGGGCCGTTAGTGCGCCGACGTCGTCCCAGTTTTCGCAATTATCCACCGCCGCCTCGGCCAGACGAATACCTTCGGAACTTAGTGCACCTCCCGCCAGCTCACGGAACTTGTCGCGGAGCTCCGATTCAGCGAATGGGTCCTGGAAGTCCCCCCGGTGGCTCTCGCAAGCGTGGGTAGCCTGACGACCATCGGTCAGCACAACGGTTACTCGTGCCGGTCGAAGCCGCGGCGCGACCGCGCTCATCGCGGGATCTTCCGTGACGGTGACCCGGTGACGGAGCGCGGCAATCTCCGGGTCATCAAGCGCCCCGTCATCCAAGGATGCATGATTGATACGCCCGCGTATGGCCATAGTGGCGGCCGCGTGTGGCAGCGAATATTTGGAGGCAAAAAAATTCAGCGGATCAGGATTGCGCATGACGGCAGCGAACCGGTATGTCGCGATGTCGATACGGGCGATATCATCGGGTTTGGGCCGCATATCGGCCAGTATGTGGGCCAGGCAATCCAGCGCCGGATGAATCGGATTGCAGCAGGCGTAGAGACGAAAATAGTTGCGCATGATGTGCCAGGTGCTGCCAAGTTCGTCTGTCAGCCGGTCCGGCTGGAATCCATCGCCTACGAGCTGACTGAACGCATGCTCTACGGCGTCTTCCTCAGCCTCAAATCCGGCAAGCGCCAGCTCGGGGGCAAGTGCCGCGGCGAAGCCACTCATGCCACCGGCGACATTCAGCGCAGTGGCTCCCGCTACGGCGTTCGTGTAGCTCGGGGTCAAAACCAGGGTTGTCGCGATCCGCATGGAGCGGCTGATTCCGGCCGCATCGAGGCCGCGCAGGCGAGCGCCTGCCGCAGCAGCCGCCACCAGCGACACCTGTCCGTTCTGGTGGGCCAAGGGCCTTGCCGTGAAACCGCTCGCCAGCCGGGCCACGACATCATAGCCGACGAGCAAGGCCGTCAGCATGTCACGGCCAGATCGTCGCGCGGATTCGCCCACCGCAAGCACGCCGGGCAACACCTGCATTGCGGCCTGGCCGGAAACAAAACGCAGCCCCTCGCATAGCTCGACAGATCGGCCGGCAATGCCGTTCAGCAAAGCCGCAGTGCGCGGGTCATGCGTTGGCCAGCCGGGACAAAAAACCGTCGCTCCAGTTCCGGTCCCCAGTTGCATCGTCAACCGCCGCACTTCCGGCCGCTCGGCCCCTGCGAGGATGACGCCCAACGTGTCCAGCACCACCAGCTTCGTGTGTTGCTGAACCTCCGCGGGCACATCATCCCATCGCGTTGCCGCTACGAATCTTGCCAATTCTTCAATTTGTCGGCCCACGTCTGAAGTTCCTTCCTGTTATCGACGATCCTGATCCGCGGTCGTCGACTTGTGTGCCCACAGCTCTGCTGCCGTGCTAATCTGGTGCAACAGACGGAGCACTGGCATGCTCCAGGGCGTCAATGCTCTGCCTGCGAGACCGTGTCAGTACAAATACGATCTGCAGCGTCACCAGCAGTACGCAGCCCCCAATGAAGACGGCGCTGATCGGGCGCTCGACGAAGATGCGCAGATCGCCGCGCGACAGCAGCAACGCCCGACGGAAGTTCTCCTCGACCAGGGGACCCAGTATGTAGCCCAGGAGAATCGTTGCTATGGGAAACTCCAGTGCCATCAAAATGGCACCCACGATGCCAAAGACGAGGACCTCACCAACCTCGAACAGGCTATCGTTGGTGCTGTAAACGCCGATCGAAATAAAGAACAGCGCGGCGGGGTACATGAAGCGGTATGGCACTCGCAGCAACTGCACCCAGATACCGATCAATGGCACATTCAGCAGGAACAGGAGGACGTTGCCGATCCAAAAGCTGGCGATCAATCCCCAAAAAACGTCGGCATGTTGGCTGATCAACTGGGGTCCGGGCTGCAGCCCCTGGATCATCAGCGCCCCGAGCAATAACGCCATCACCGCATCGCCGGGGATACCAAGGGTCATGGTCGGGATGAAATCGACCTGTGTCTTCGAATGTGAGGCAGCTTCCGGACTCGCGACACCCTCCAACGCTCCGTGGCCAAAGCGCTTCGGGTCTTTTGCTAACTTTGTCTCTACCGCGTAGGCGACAAAGGTGGTGATGGTGGGGCCGGTTCCGGGCAGCGCGCCGAACAAGGTGCCAATCATTGTGCCCCGCACCATCGGCATGAACGCCTGCTTCAGTTCGGCCAAACTGGGACGCATGTCGCGTAAGCGCACCTTGACCTTGTGACCAACGACATCAAGTCTGTTCACATTGATCAGGAAATCGGCCACGCCGAACAAACCCATGGCCAGCGCCACGAGTTCAATCCGATCCGACAATTGCTCGAAGCCGAACGTGAAGCGCCGCGCCCCGCTGTTGACGTCGGTTCCGACCACGCCCAGCAGCAATCCGAACGTCGTCATCGCAATGCCCTTGGCAGGTGAACCGCGGGACATTGTTGCGCCAGCCAGCAGGCCCAGCAGCATAATAGAAAAGATCTCGGTTGGCCCGAACTTGAAGGCGATCTGTACCAGGAGGGGCGACGCAAAGATCATGACGATGATCCCGACCGAGGCTGCGAACAACGACGCGATCATTGTGATGCCGAGCGCGGTGCCGCCGCGGCCCTGCCGGGTCATCGGATAGCCGTCGAGACAGGTGATGGCATGCGGCGGATGCGAGGGGAGATTCAGCAGGATGGCGCCGATGGCCCCACCATACTGCGATCCGTAGTAGATTCCCGCCAGCATCAGCACGGCCGGCACCGGATGCAGCGTGTAGGTTAGCGGTAGCAGGATGGAGATCGCCGATAATGCGCCCATGCCGGGCAACACGCCAATCAGGTTGCCGATCAGCACCCCAAAGAACGACCACATCAGATTTTGTGGTTCGAGAGCGACGCCGAATCCGAACCACAGGTCGCTGAGGGCCTTGCCCGTCACGGCAGCGGAGACCGCAACAATGGCAACTGCACCTGCAGGCCCCACCAGAACACGACCACCGCGACGACGACGATGCCGAGCGCCAGTAGCGCGGCGCTGCTCCACGAGTTGCCGCGATCACCAAGTGCCGCGATGAACACCACCGCGAAGGCCGCCGGGACCAACCCCAGATAATCGGCTGCGGCAACAAAGCCGGCTATGCCGAGCGAGATCAGTGCCCACGCTCGCCACTGCGGCGGGCGAGCCTGCAGCACGGCGCGGCCCGGACCTGTGACAAAGGCCTTGCCGGCGATGTATAGGCCGGTGGCAATCAGGATCATGCCAAGCACCAGCGGAATGTAACCCGGCCCCATCCTTTGCAAGGTGCCGATGGGATAGTTCAATTCGGTCTGCAATACCACCCCGCCGCCGATCGCCACCATCAACGCGCCGCCCCAAACATCCTTTGGCAATTTGCGCAGGTGGTGCATCACCTGTGCCTTAGCTGGCGCGCGCGCGTCGGTCCGCACCCGCATAGGGCATGCAATATGACGGGCTCATTGCGGCTTCAGGTCCGCGTCCTTGACAACGACAGTCCATTTTTCGCGCTCGGCGCGCAGGAACGCGGCAAATTGTTCCGGCGTATCCGTGACGAGATCCTGGCCAATCTTTGCCAGATCCTGCTTGGCTTCCGGTGTATTCAATGACTCCACGATCGCCTGGTTGAGTTGTTGAATGATCGCCGGCGGGGTCTTCGCGGGCGCCAACAATCCGTTCCAGGTCACCGCCGTCGCGCCAGGATAACCAGCCTCTTTCATCGTCGGCACATCGGGCAAGGACGCCGAGCGTGTCTCACTTGTCACCGCCAAGGCGTGCAACTGGCCGGCTTGGATCAGCGGCAGGGCGGACGGGATGACATTGAACATCATGTCCACCTGCCCGCCGACAACGTCGGTCATCGCCGGCGCCCCGCCTTGGTAGGGTACATGCAGGATATCGATGCCGGCGACGTGCTTGAACAACTCACCGTCCAGGTGCAGCGAGGAACCGATGCCCGACGATGAGAACGTGAGTTTCCCGGGTTTGGATTTTGCCAGCGCCACCAGGTCCTGAACGGACCTGACCGGGAGCGAGGGGCTGACCACCAGAACCGCCGGCACTGTCCCAACCAGGCTGATCGGCGCAAAGTCGCGCTCCAGGTCGAACGGTACGTCGGCATATATGAACGGATTAACAATCAATCCCGGAGAGCCCATCAGCAGCGTGTAGCCGTCAGGCGCCGCATGCGCCACCGTATCGAACGCAAGATTGCCGCCGGCGCCGAGCTTGTACTCGACGATCATCGGTTTGCCGAGCTTCGCGGAGACATACGGGATGATCTTGCGAAGGAGAATGTCCGCCCCGCCTCCCGCACCAAAACCCAGGATGACCTTGATGGGATGATCCGGATAGGCCGCCCACCCCGGCGCGATCGCAAACCAGAATGCAATGAAGGCGAAGCCAAACCGCCGAAGCAAGCGAGGCATGCGGGTTTTTCCTGTTATTTGTGTGCGGAGGCAGTTGCTGTTGCGGGCTGCCGATAGGCATAGGAGGAGTCGTAGCGCGACGTTATATAGTCCCCAGCTATGATCGGTGGATATTTCGCGGGGGAGGCCGGTGTCGCACAGTGCGACAGGCATTCGACCACCGTGTCGTAATCCGGATCGTAGAACACCGGAATGGAGTATCGCTCGCGTCCGGACCTGTTCAACACCCGATGCGGGGTCGAGACGAACAAGTCGTTCGACCACCGCTGCAGCATGTCGCCGATATTGATGACGAAGGTGTCCTCGATCGGCGGCGCGTCGATCCACGCGCCGGCGGCGTTGCGCACTTGCAAGCCACCAACTTCGTCCTGCCATAGAATGGTTATCGTCCCGTAATCCGTATGTTCTGCAGCAGACTGCCCCTCGGCATCGGGCGGCTGTGGCGGATAATGCAACAGGCGCGCCCGCACCAGCGGCTTGCGATAGACTTGGCGGAAGAAGTCGGGCGGAAGATCGAGCGCCACGGCAAAGCCCTGGAGGATGCGCTGCCCGAGTTCGAACACCGCACCATAATACTCCTCCAGCAGCGCACGCCATTGGTGCTCGTGGTCGGGCCACTGGTTCAACCCGATCAGCGCGCGCTCGGCATATAGTTCCGGATCGTCGGGCGAGAACGGATAAGCGAAATTGAAGCTTTCCTTCAAATCCGGATGCTTGCGCCCTGGCTGCGTGGTCTGAGCAAACGGAACGTAGCCGCGATGCGCGCGATTGACGGTGATCGCGCGCTTGGTCTCGATAGGCAGGTTGAAGAAGTATTTTGCCGCGAAATACACGGCACGCATGAGATCGCGGCTGACATTGTGGCCGCTCACATAGAAGAAGCCAACCTCGGTCGATGTCCGGTGAATCTGCTTCGCTACCTCGGTCACACCCGAAGCGGCGTCACCCCATAGCGGGCTGACATCGATCACCGGAATACCTGCGACAGACCGCAAGCTCATTCTCCTCTTGCCGGCTGTCCGGCGGCATGCGCCCCGACGCTTGCCGAACCCGGCAGCCCTATTGTATGGACATAAGCACAAATGCAACTGCCCTTCAACACCACGATCCCGCTGTATCGCCAGATCGCCCAGGTCCTGTTGGCCCGGGCGCAGTCCGGGATGTTGGACGGGCTTGATCTGCCGCCGGAAGTCGCGCTGACCGCCGAATTCGGTGTCAGCCGCAACACCATCCGGCAGGCCCTGGACGTGCTGAAACAGCAGCAGTTGCTGCAAAGCCGGCGCGGCGTTGGCACACGATTCGTACGCGCGCCAGAGACGCCAACCCTGGTCGCCTCTTCCGGTGATCCCCTACACGAGGGCCTCGGCACGAAGTCTCGCGTGCTTTCCTCAGAGCAAGTTGCAGCGCCGACCGACGCTGCCGGTTTCTTCGGCATTGCGACGGGCGCCCAGATCTGCCGGATCGTGCGGGTACACCATCTGAAGAATGAACCGCTGTCGGTCGTCATCTCCTATCTGCCGCTGGAGTATGCGCCGGCCCTTACCAAGGCTGCGCTCAGCAAGCCGCTGCACGAGGCGTTGTGGGAGAAGTTCGGCGTGATGCAAAAGCACAGCGACCACACGATCCGTGTCGCGCGTGCAGACGAATTCCTCGCCCGCCTGCTGCAGATCGGACTGACCGATCCGATGCTGCACGTGCGCTCCGCTGTGAAGCTGGACGACGGGCGGCCAATCCGCTGGACGCACAATTACTTCCGCGAAGGCCGGTATCAGTATGTCGCGGAAGTTATCTGGCAGCCCCCACGAGGACGCACCAACCCAACGTTCAACGAAAAGGAGTCATGACATGGAAGCGGCGATGAGCATGACCAAGGCGGCACGCATGCGGCAGTTGCTGCGCGACTCGAGACCGCTGGTCTCGCCCGGAGTCTTCGACTGCTACAGTGCGCTGATCGTCGAGGCGATGGGCTTCAAATGCGCCGCGATGTCGGGTTCGGCCTTGTCCAACTCGCTGATCGGCCAGCCGGATATCGGCCTGTTGTCGTTGCGCGAGAATGTCGATGCCTGCCGGCACGTCGCGCGGACTATTTCGATTCCATTCATGGCGGATGCCGATACGGGCTATGGGAATGCGGTGAGTGTCTACCATGTGGTCCAGTATTTCGAGGAAGCCGGGATTGTCGGTATCAATGTCGAAGATCAGCTTGCGCCGAAGCGCTGCGGCCATATGCGCGGCAAGGAACTGATCGAGACACGAGAGATGACGCTGAAGATCGAGGCTGCGCTGAGGGCCAAGAAGGACCCGGACTTCATCCTGAACGCCCGAACTGACGCGATAGCCGTTGAGGGCATCGACGCGACGGTCAAACGCGTCAAGGAATACGTCGCAGCCGGGGCCGACATGATCTATCCGGACGCAGTGCATGACGAAGACGAAATCGCCAGGCTGGTCGAGGCGGCCGGCGATGTGCCGGTGAATATCGGCATGGGGTTCGGGGTGCGCTCCCGTCCGACGACACCGCTCATTCCGCTGCGCCGGCTCAAGGAACTCGGGGTTGCCCGCGTCGCTTGTCCTCGGATGATGTCCGCTTCTGCGCTGATGGGGATGAAGAAAGCGCTGCAGGTCATGCTCAACTGCATTGAAACAGGTGAAGCGGCAGACCGCCCCGACCTGCTGATCGACATGGAGGAACTTACCAACCTGGTCGGTTATCGCCGCATCAATCAACTGGAGCAGGATTTGCTTTCGGGCGAGCAGTTGGAACGGAAATATGGGGCTGACGAGCGCGACTATGTCATCCGGCAGCACTGAGGAGCGAGCACCGTGACACCGCGCCGTTATGGGCCGTTCCGCTACGTCCCGATCACTCGCCGCCCCAAGCTTTCCTGGCCGAACGGCGCGCGGGTCGCATTGTGGATCAACCCCAATGTTGAGTTCTTCGGGCTCGACGATGTGATGCCGGGCAACGTCAATGAACGGATGCCGCGTGAGCATGCCAGGATTCCCAATGTCCGCAACTGGTCGGTGCGCGACTACGGCAACCGGGTCGGTGTGTGGCGGATCATGGAGGTGCTGACGCGCTACGGCATCCGCGCCAGTGCCGCACTGAACAGCCAGGTCTGCGACCATCATCCGGAGATCATCGAGGAAGGCACCCGGCTTGGCTGGGAATGGATCGGACATAATCAAACGAATGCCCTGCGCCTGACCGAGATGGATCCGGCGCAAGAGCGTGAAGCGGTTCGCGACACCATCGATCGGATCGAGGCGGTTTCGGGCAAGCGTCCGGTCGGCTGGCTCGGCGCTGGTCTGGCGGAAACCTGGAACACGCTCGACTACCTGGCCGAGGCCGGAATCCGCTACGTGTGCGACTGGGTCAATGACGACCAGCCGTACTTCCTCGACATCGGTAAGCCCCAACTCGTCGCGCTGCCCTACTCGGTGCAAACCAACGACGTGCCGGCTTATTTCGACATGAAAGTCTCGGTGCCCGAATTCGAGGCTATGCTGCGGCGCCAATTCGACACGTTGTACCGCGAAGGCGAAACGGTACCACGCGTGATGGCCATTGCGGTCCATCCGTTTGTCACTGGACAGCCTCACCGCATCGGTGCGCTCGATGCTGCCCTTGAATACATTTGTTCACACGCCGGAGTCTGGCGTGCAACGGGATGGGAGATCGTCGAGCATTTCCTTGCTCAGGGGTCGCCGGACACTCGTGGCGATTGAGGAGTCAGCAGTTCGGGTTTCGACCTGATCTCGTCGAAGGCCTGGCGAACATGCTCACGCATCAGGAATTCTGCTCGCGTGCCCTGGCGATACAGAATCGCATTTAGAATCTGCCGGTGTTGCGCGTTGTACGCGCGCAGGAGCTCGGCGCCGCGAGGCAGTGCGAGACCGTGCTGCACGAGCGGAATCTGCTGCACGGTCGCCAGCATGCGGCCGAGGAAGGGGTGCGGCACTTCCTGCAGCAGGATCAGGTGAAACTGCCCGTTGGCCTGCTTCCAGGTCCGATGCTGGTCGGCACCAAATACCTCGCAATTTGACGCCAGCAATGTGTCCACCGCATCGACGCATGCCAGCAACCGCCGCTCGCTATCGCTGCCAAGTCCGCGCTCAGCGATGCATCGGCAGGCATAACCTTCGAGCAATCCACGCATCTCGCAGGCGGCCTCGAGGTCGCGCAACCCGAAGACGCGGACACTGAAGCCTTTGTTCAGTTCATAGACGAGCAATCCCTCTCGTTCGATGGCAACCAAGGCCTCGCGAACGGGGGTGCGGGAAACGCCGAAGCGCGCGGCCAACTCTTGTTCGCGCAGCTTTTGACCTGGTTTCAGGCTGCCATCGAGGACGCTCTGGCGGATGGCTTCGGCGACGTCGAGCGCCTGGTCCGCTTCGTCATCGGTGTGCGGCGACGGCATGTCGGTTCCTATGGTCACGGGGAAAGCCCGGGCCGGATGGATGCATCAGGTTGCGGAGAGAATGCAATATGGATAGATTGTATGCAATCTTCTGGCGGGGCACCCTATGGTGCACTCGTTTCAGCGAAGCGAGGGTCACTGCCGATGCAATGCCGGGTGCATTTGTCCGCCTGCCCCCGACCGCCAACCCAGCCGGCTCCGCTCTCGCCGCGCCGCCCGTGAACAGTCAGTATCAACAGGAGCAAAGCCGATGACCGCCCAACGCCTGAGCCTCTCGCGCCGGCAATTGGCTGTCATGGCCGGGCGCGCCGGCGCCGCTGCCGTATTCGCCGCTGCAAGCGGGCGCATCTCGCCGGCGCGCGCCGCCGACAGCATCCTGCGCATCCGCATCGGCGCCGATATCGGCAACCTCGATCCGGCCCATATCTTCCAGATCGAGAACCAGACCGTCGCCGCGCAGATCTATAACGGCCTGGTCAAATACGACCAGGCAACGAACAAGATCGTGCCCGACCTCGCCACCGACTGGACGGTGTCCGATGACGGCACGGTTTACACTTTCCACCTGCATGATGGCGTGACCTGGCACAAGGACTACGGCCCGTTCACCGCCGACGACGTCAAGTTCTCGATCGAGCGGGTGCTCAACCCGGCGACGCACAGCCCCTATGGCGGCCAGCTCGGCAGCGTGAAATCGGTTGAGACACCGGACAGACTGGTGGCGCGCATCGTGCTGGAGGCGCCGAACGCCGGCTTCTTGCACAAGCTCACCGCGTTCAACCAGGGCTGGCTGGTTTCGCGCAAGGCGCTGGAGGCGATCGGCGAGCAAAAATACGCGCTGCAGCCGGTCGGCACCGGGCCTTTCGCGTTCGAAAAATGGACCCCCGGCAGCGAGGTGCGGCTGTCGGCGAACAAGCAATATTTCGAAGGCGCGCCGAAGGTCGATGGGCTGCTGTTCCGCCTCATCGCCGATGAAACCGCGGCCGCGATCGCGCTGCAGAACGGCGAGATCGACATCTTCTTCGCCCTGCAGCAGCCCGAGGTGATCGAGCGCCTGCGTCATGCGGACGGCATCACGGTGATGGACCGGCCGGCCAACCACACCGTCAACCTCGTGCTAAACGGCGCAGACAAGCCGTTGGACGATGTCCGGGTGCGTCAGGCGCTGCTCTACGGCATCAACCGCAAGGCGATGATCGACGGCTTCTTCAAGGGCACCAAGACGCCTGCGTTCAGCGTGCTGACCTCGTCGTTTCCGGAATTCACGGAGCAAGTGCCGCAATATCCGTTCGACCCGGCGAAGGCGAAGGAATTGCTCAGCGCGGCCGGCGCCGATGGCTTCCAACTCGACCTGGTCACCGTCGCGCTCAGCCCGTACGACAAGATCGTCGTGCCGATCGCCAGCGACCTGAACGCTCTCGGCATCAAGACCACGATCAAGGTGCTGGAACGCGGCGCCTATCTGCAAGCCCGCAACAAGGGCGACATCCCGACCTGCATCACCGCGGTGGTCGGGCCGCCCGATCCGGACAATCCGATCCTCTCGCTGTTCGCCAAGAAATCCTTTCCGCCGGGGCTCAACACCGCGCACTACACCGGCATCGAGGATCTGCTGACCAAGCTGGGAACCACGCAGGATACGGCGGCGCGTACCGCGATCTATCGCGAGATCCTGGCCAAGACGATGACCGACGTTCCGGTGATCCCGCTCTACGCCGACCGGCTGTTCCTGGCGCATACCAAGGCGGTGCAGGGCTTGGTGCAGAACTCGCTGTTCACGGTGCAGGCGTATCCGGTCTCGCTCGGCGCCTGACCGGTGCTGCGCTATCTCGCACGCCAACTGGTGCAGATGGCGGTGACCGTGCTTGGCATTGTCACCGTGGTGTTCTTCCTGGTGCGCACGATACCGGGCGATCCGGCGGCATACATGCTGGGTGACTATGCCACGCAGGACTCAGTGGCCGCCTTGCGCGTGCAGATGGGGCTCGATCTGCCGCTCTATGTGCAATATCTGCGCTTCCTGCGCCACGCCGCCGAGGGCGATCTCGGCAGCTCAGTGGTCACCGGCCAGCCCGCTTTGCCCGAGGCGCTGTCCAGCCTGCCGCCGTCCGCGGCGCTGGCGGTCAGCGGCATCGTGATCGCCACCATCATCGGCCTGCCGCTCGGCGTGATCACCGCCGTCCGCCAGGGTAGCTGGACCGATTTCGCAGTGATGATCGGCGCCCTGCTCGGCATCTCCTTCCCGGTGTTCTGGCTCGGACTGGTCGGCATCCTGCTGCTGTCGCACGATCTGCGGTTGTTTCCCGCGCTCGGGGGCAGTTCCACCGACAGCCTGGCGGGCCAGCTCTACCATCTGGCCTTGCCTGCGCTTGTGCTGGGCGTTTCCGTCGCGGCCTATATCACCCGCCTGGCGCGCTCGGCGATGCTGGAAGTGCTCAACCAGGACTTCATCCTGGTCGCCCGAGCCATGGGCGTGCGGGAGCGCCGCATCGTCTATCGGCTGGCGCTGCGCAACGCGATGGTGCCTGTGCTGGCAATCATCGGCGTAACCTTCGCCTGGTCGCTCGGCAGCGCCATCCTGATCGAAGCGGTGTTCAGCCGCCCCGGGCTTGGATCGATGATCCTGAAAGCGGTGTTCGCAAGGGACTACCAACTCGTGCAGGCCGGCGTGCTGATACTGGCGATCGCCGTGGTGCTGGTGAACACCGCCCTCGATCTGTCCTATGCGGTGATCGATCCAAGGCGGCGTTCGCAATGAGTGCCACCATCGCCGCCCGCAAGCTACCTGCACGCCGTCGTCCGGTGCCGCGCTTCCTGCGGCATCCCGGCCTGGTGGTCGGCGGCGTTCTGCTGCTGCTCCTGGTTCTGGTCGCCATCGCCGCGCCGGTCCTTGCGCCCTACCCGCCGCTCGCCACCGACCTGATGAATACGCTATCGCAGCCGTCGCTGGCGCATCCGTTCGGCACCGACCAGTACGGCCGGGACGTGCTGTCCCGCCTGATCTGGGGCACCCATGTATCGCTCGAAGTCGCTCTGGCGGTGATCGGCCTGTCGCTGAGTTTGGGCACCGCGATCGGCGCCATTGCCGGGTTCGCCGGAGGCTGGATCGAACGCGGCGTCATGGCGCTCAACGACATTCTGCTTGCCTTCCCCGGCTTCCTGCTGGCGCTTGCCTTGGTCGCGGCACGTGGCTCTTCGCTGCAATCGGTCATCATCGCCATCGCCATCGCCTATACGCCGCGCGTCGCCACGGTGATGCGCTCGGTGGTGATCGTGATCCGCCCGCGCCCGTTCATCGAGGCGTCGCACGCCATGGGCATGACCGCCACGCGCGTGCTGTTGCGCCACGTGGTGCCCAACGCGCTGCCGCCGGTGATTGTGGTGGCAACCATCAGCGCTGCCTCGGCAATCCTGGCGGAGGCCGGGCTGAGTTACCTTGGCCTCGGCATTGCCGCGCCGACGCCGACCTGGGGCAACGTGATTGCCGACGGGCAAGGCGTCATTGCCAGCAATCCGTGGATCTCGCTATCCGCCGGGCTTTGCATCGCGATCACCGTGATTGCCCTCAACCTGGTGGGCGATGGGCTGCGCGACACGCTGGATCCGCAGATGCGGCGCCAGACCGGGGCCGGACTGCTTTAGCCGATGCAGGCCTCCGATCCCGTGCTGGATATTCGTAACCTGCGCGCCATGCTGCCAGGTGAGGCAGGCCCGATCACCCTGCTCGACGACGTGTCGCTGTCGGTGTGCGCCGGAGAAACCCTGGCTGTGGTGGGAGAATCCGGCTCCGGCAAGACGATGACGTTTCGCTGCGCGCTTGGCCTCGCGCCGGCGGCGGCGCGCATCGTCGCCGGCCAGGTGCTACTGGAAGGCCAGGACCTGACATCGCTCGGCCCGGAAGCGATGCGGGAGCGCCGCGGGGCGGTGATCTCGATGATTTTCCAGGATCCGCTAACCGCGCTCAATCCGGTCTTCACTATCGGATCCCAGATCGCCGAGGTGATCCGCGCACATCGCCGGATCGGCCGGGCGGCAGCGCGCGCGCTGGCGATCGACGTGCTGCGACGCGTGCATATTCCCGATCCGGCCAGACGGGTTGACGACTTTCCCCATCAACTCTCCGGCGGCATGCGCCAGCGCGTGCTGATTGGTATGGCGATCGCGCTGAACCCGAGAATGCTGATCGCCGACGAACCTACCACCGCGCTCGACGTCACGGTGCAGGCGCAGATCCTCGAATTGCTGACCGAACTGCGCCGGGAGTCCGGCATGGGGATGGTGTTGATCACGCACGATCTCGGCTTGGTTGCCCGCCACGCCGACCGCGTCGCGGTCATGTATGCCGGCCGTGTCGTCGAGACCGGAACCGTCGATGAGGTGTTCGCGCGGCCACTGCATCCCTACACGACGGCGTTGTTTCGCAGCATCCCCAGCCTGGAAGGCGCGGCGGCCGAGATGCTGCCGGCGATCGAAGGACAGCCACCCATGCTGGCCGACCTGCCGCCGGGTTGCGCTTTCGCGCCACGCTGCTTCCTCGGCCGGGACCGCGCCGATTGCCGCACGATCCGACCGCCGACCGATGCCGCCGTGCAAGGTACTCATGTCAGCGCCTGTCTGCATGCAAATTTGATCGCGGCCGAAGCTGCCTGACATGCAACCATTGCTGCAGATCGACGGCGTCACCAAGAGCTTCCAGCGCCGCGGCGGTCGTTTCGGCATGCGTGTCAGCCAGGTGCACGCGGTGGACAACGTGTCGCTGATGCTGCGCGAGGGTGAAACGCTCGGCCTGGTGGGCGAAACCGGCAGCGGCAAGAGCACGCTTGGGCGCCTGGTCTTGCGTCTGGTGGAACCGAGTGCCGGCCGCATCCTGCTGGCCGGGCGTGATATCACCATGCTCCCGCGCCGCGCGGTGCGCGCGCTGCGGCGGGACGTGCAGATGGTATTCCAGGATCCCTACGGCTCGCTTGATCCGCGCATGAGCGTGGGCGCGCTGATCGCCGAACCGATGGTCGTGCATGGCATCGCCAAGGCAGAACGACGCGAGCGGGTGCAGGATATTGTGCATCGTGTTGGCCTGGACCGTCGCCATCTCGATCGCTATCCGCACGAATTTTCCGGCGGCCAGCGCCAGCGCATCGGGATCGCCCGTGCGATGGTGGTCAGTCCGCGCCTGCTGGTATTGGACGAGCCGGTGTCGGCACTCGACGTTTCAATCCAGGCGCAGATCATCAACCTGCTGCGACGGCTGCAACGCGACCAAGGGCTCGCCTACCTGTTCATCGCGCACGACCTCGCCGTGGTGCGCCACGTCAGCGACCGGGTGGCGGTGATGTATCTCGGCCGCATTGTCGAGACCGGGCCGCGTGATGCGATCTATGCCCGGCCGCTGCACCCCTACACCGTGACGCTGCTATCCGCCGTGCCGCTCGCCGACCCGGTGCGCGAGCGCAGCCGGCAGCGGGTGATGCCACGCGGCGAGATCGGCTCGGCGACCGCGATCCCGCCAGGCTGCCGTTTCCATCCCCGTTGCTACAAGGCGCTGCTGGCCGCCGCGCAGGGTGCGGCGCGGTCATCGGCTGATCCCACCGTGCCCGCGCTTTGCGCGGAGCATGACCCGCCGCTGATTGAAGCTGCGTCCAACCATCTCGTTGCCTGCCATTTTCCCGAACTGGCCGGTGCCGAACCGATCGCCTGACCTGCCACGAACCTGCACGGAGATACACCCATGTCCACGACCCAGCAGACCGCGCCACTCACTGTTTACTGGCAGCCCGGCTGCACGAGTTGCCTGCGCACCAAGGAATTCCTGACCCGTCACGGCGTGCCGTTCGTCTCGGTCAACGTGGTAGCGGACGCAAAGGGGTTTGAGGCGCTGGCGCGGCTCGGGTTGCGCCAGGTGCCGATCGTCGCGCGCGGCGATGACTGGGTGAACGGCCAGGTGATCAAGGATGTCGCGCGGATCGCCGGCATTTCGCTCGATACGCAACGGATGCTGCCGCCGGCGGAACTGGCGACGCGCATCGGGATCATCCTCGGTGCGGCCCGGCGCGCGTTTGCCCAGCTTCCGGAGTCGGTGCTCGACACCATGCTGCCGAACCGTCCCCAGAGCTATCGCCAGCTTGCCTGCCACGTGTTTCAGATCGCCGAGGCGTTTCTCGATCTGGTCGAACATGGCAAGCGGCTGGAATTCGCCGCTTATGTGCAGGACGTTCCGCCGCACGTGCATGGCCGCGACGGCCTGATCGCCTTCGGTGCCGGCATCGAGGCACGCTTCGCGCAGTGGTGGGAGCAAACCGGGCGCGGCGCGAATTGGCGGGAGAAGGCGGATGTCTATTATGGCGAACAAACGCTGCACGAATTCCTCGAGCGCACCGCCTGGCATGCGGCACAGCACACGCGGCAACTGCAGATGATCGTGGCGAAGCTTGGCCTGCCGGTTGACGGTCCGCTGACCGAAGCTGACCTCAAGGGTCTGCCTGTCCCAGACCATGTCTGGGACGACAAGATGGCATTCAACTGAGGCGGACGCCATGTCCGCCAGCACGCTTGGCGACGGCGATGCCCCGCTGTGGCGGCTTGGCATCGCCGCGGCGTACCCGCTGATCCGCGCGGGAGAGCTCTCGCCGGTCGATCTTGTGGAGGCGTATCTCGCGCGGATCGCGGCAATCGATTCACGTGTGCATGCCTACATCCATGTTGCCGCGGAACGCGCTCGCGCAGCGGCGCGCGAGGCGACACGCGAGATTGCGGCCGGAGGGTGGAGGGGACCGTTGCATGGCATCCCTTACGCAGTGAAGGACAATTACGACGTGGCCGGACTGCCGGCGACCGCCGGTTCGCGTCTGCGGCTGCATCACGTCCCGGTGCAGGACGCGGCATTGGTCGCCCGCCTGCGGGATGCCGGCGCGATCCTGCTGGGCAAGCTATCGACCTGGGAATACGGCACCGGGAACGGCGGCGAGTATTTCGACCTGCCGTTCCCACCGGCACGCAATCCCTGGGACACGGACCGTTTCTCTGGCGGATCCAGTACCGGCGCCGGCGTTGCCGTTGCCGCCGGTCTGGCGATGTTCACACTTGGATCTGACACCACCGGCTCGGTGCGCATTCCGGCCGCCGCCACCGGCGTCGTGGGCGTGATTGGCTCACCCGGTCAGTTGGACCGCTCAGGCATCTTGCCGAATTGTTTCACGCTGGACCGGCCTGGCATCTTTGCCTGGACGACCGAGGATGCCGCACTGGTATTCGACGCGTTAGCCGCCGAAGGCGTGACGGAAACCCTGGATCGAACGGCTGCCGGCCTGCGGATTGCCGTCGTGCGCGACATCGGCCCCGGGTTTCCGCCGCCCGATCCGGACATGGCGGCCGGCTTCGATAAGGCGATCTCGGTCCTGGCGGATCTTGGCGCGGAACTGGTGCCGCTAAGCCTGCCGGTGCCGGCCGAGGAATGCTTCCGCATCACGCGACTGATCGGGCCGCCGGAATCCGCCGCCATTCATGCCGAGGATTTCCGGACGCGCGGCGGCGACATGGGGGCGGCACTACGCGACAAGCTGACGTCCGGTGCGCGCGTGCCTGCGGTTGACTATATCGGCGCCCTGCGCCGGCTCGACGCGGTCGGCGCGGCGACAACCACACTACTGCAAGACTTCGATGCGCTGGTGACGTTTGGCACGTTGCATACGCCCCCGCTGCTTGGGGTCGAGCCGGAGATGACGGCCTATACGGTCGAGACAGCGCTGACACCGTTCAACCTGTCCGGCCATCCGGTGCTGGTGCAGTGCACCGGCTTCACCGCATCGGGGCTGCCGCTGCACTGGCAGATCGTCGCCAACCGGCGTGACGAGGCGGCCTTGTTCCGTCTTGCCGCCGCATATGAAGCCGCGACGCCATGGCGCGACCGGCGGCCGGCACTATAACCTCCGACATACAAACAAGGACGCACAGCATGGCCTCGGCGGCAGAAAACTATCGTGGGGTGTTCGACACCAGGATCGGCTTTGGCACGAAGCCTGCTGTCGTCGTCATCGATTTCATCCGTGCCTACACCACCAAGGGTGCGCCGTTCTATGGTGACGGCGTTGTCCGCGGCGTTGCCGAAACGGTCGCGTTGCTGGATGCCGCGCGCAGTGCATCCGTGCCGGTGATCTACACCAAGGTGCTGTTCCATCCATCGGGGTGTGATGGCGGCCTGTTTATCCGGAAAGTGCCCGCACTTCGCATGTTGGTGGACGGCGAACCGATGGCTGAGATCGATCCCGCGCTAACGCCCCGCGCCGATGACCTGGTGATCGTCAAGAACTATCCGAGCGCCTTCTTTGGAACCACGCTCAATTCGACGCTGGCAACCTTGCGCATCGATACGCTGGTGCTTGCAGGATGTTCCACCTCGGGTTGTGTGCGCGCGACGGCGGTGGACGGCATCCAATATGGCTATCACGTGATTGTACCACGCGAATGCGTCGGTGATAGGCACGACACACCGCACGAAGCGGCGCTGTTCGACATCAATGCCAAGTATGGCGATGTCGTTGGGAAGTCGGACGTGCTTGCCTATTTTCTGGAGCGCCGCGCGCCGAAATGAGAGCGCCTTACGAATCTGGAGGTTGCAACGCAAACCCGCGCTTCCGAGGTGTCAGTAGTCGCTCGGCCTGCTCGACGTAGTGATCAGTCTTCGTCCTGCTTTGAATATACAGGGCACCTGCCAGAAATCTCGGAACAAATACCTTGCCAGCCGCATGCTCACGGTTGATGTCACGGAGACCGAGAGTTCGTGCCGATGGCGGTGAAATGGAGGACTGGATTGTGCCCCCAATGCGCCCCGAGAGCAGTGACTTGGGCGCGCCCTGAAGGACTCGAACCTTCGACCCACAGCTTAGAAGGCTGTTGCTCTATCCGACTGAGCTAAGGGCGCATCCTTGTCTCCCGGCGCCCGCCGCCCGGGCTCGACCTCGAGGGCGTTGTCGCGGCGGGGCCGGCGCGAGGTAGCCACCCGGCCCGGTCCGGGTCAAGGCCGTCATGCATAGCCCGTCCCGAGGTCCTTGCGTCCCGGCGTACTGGCGGGGGCTATCCCGCCAAAAGCGGGAGCCCGATCATCGCTAGGGGTTTGTTAACACGGACCACCTACCCTCGCGCCTGTCGCCGCGCCTACGGCATAACCGGCGACGCATGGAGACGTGGCGTGAAGCCTGCCGCCTCGCGGTTGCTGTTCTTCGATCGGACGATCGGCCGGCGCCTTTACCTCACCGTCGCAATTATGGCGTTGGGTATGCTGAGCGTCCTGGCGATCGCCGCCGGGGAAACGCGGGACTCGCTGTTCGCGGCGAAGGGGACCGAGACCAGGCATCTGGTTGAAACCGCACAGTCGCTTGTCGCGGACTACCAGCGGCGTGCCGCGCTCGGTGAGATGACCGAGACGGCGGCCCAGCAGGAGGCGCTCACCCGCCTGTCACGACTGCGTTACGAGAAGGACCAGTATTTCTGGGTCAACGACATGGCCGGGTTGATGCTGATGCATCCGACCTCGCCGCAACTGGTCGGGACCAACGTGCTCGGCATGCGCGACGCGGCGGGAGCGCAGCTTTTCAAGGACATGATCGGGATCGCGTCCCGCCAGGATGCCGGGCTCTATCAGTACTATTGGCCGCCGGACGATTCGGCACGGCTCAAGCAGAGCTACATCAAGGGTGTCAGCGGCTGGAACTGGGTTATCGGCAGCGGCGTCTATGTTGACGATGTCCAGGCGGCGATCCGCGACGTCGTGTGGCGGACTGCCGGAGCTGCCGGTGCTACCTTGTGCGTCGTAGTCGTGCTTGCCATCGCAGTGGGGCGAGGCATCACCCGGCCTATCGCGGCGCTTACCGGCGTGATGCGGCAACTGGCGGCGGGCGATCTCGCGGCCGAGGTGCCCGCGCAAACCCGCCGGGATGAGCTCGGCGCCATGGCCGCGGCGGTGGTGGTGTTCAAGGATCACATGATCTCGGCAGGCCGCCTGGAACATGATGCAGATAAGCTTCGCGCGCAGGCAGAGACACAGGCCGCGCTGGTCTCCATGGCGGACTCCATCGAGGCCGAAGCCGGGGCGGCGCTGGCCGAGGTGCATGCGCGGACCACCGCGATGACAGAGACGGCGACGGAAATGAACGGCTCCGCGACGCGGACCGGTCGTTCGGCCGATAGTGCCGCTGCCGCCGCAGCGCAGGCGCTGGAAACATCACAGACAGTGGCGAATGCCGCCGATCTGCTTGCTGCGGCGATCAGTGAAATCGGCGGCCAGGTCAGCCGGTCGGCCGCGGTGTCCAGCCGCGCGGTCGCAGCCGGCCACGAGACCCGCGCCACGATCGAGGCGCTGAATGCCCAGGTCGCGCGGATCGGCGCCGTGGCCGACATGATCGGTGAAATCGCCGGCAGGACCAACCTGTTGGCGCTGAATGCGACGATCGAGGCGGCGCGGGCGGGCGAGGCGGGCAAAGGCTTTGCGGTGGTCGCCGGCGAGGTGAAGGCGCTCGCCTCGCAGACTGCGCGCTCCACCCAGGATATCGGCCGTCTCATCGACGAAGTGCGCGGCGCGACCAATGCTGCGGTCGCCGCGGTCGCCCGGATCGAGCAAACGATCGGCGAAATCAACGCTATTGCCAGCGGGGTCGCCTCGGCCGTCGAGAAGCAGGCAGCGGCGACCACAGGCATTGCGTTCAACGTGGCGGAGACCGCCGCAGCGGCCAACGAGATGAGTGGCCGCATCACCGAGGTTTCCGCGGAGGCGGAACAAACCGAGCGGCACGCCCTCTCGGTGCGTGAGAACGCGGCGGCGTTGGAGGCCGCAGTGGCCGACCTCCGGCACGCCATCATCCGGGTGGTGCGAACGTCCACGACCGAAGTCGATCGCCGCCGCGCCACGCGTTATCCGGTCGATCTGCCGTGTCGTTTGAGCACGGCGGGCGGGATGCACGAGGCAAAGTTGGCCGACCTGTCGGCAACCGGCGCTCACTTGCGCAATGCACCACTGCTCTCGCCTGGCGCTCGTGGCACGGTTTCGCTCGGAGGCATGGCAATGCCGGTGCCCTTCGTCGTCCGCAGTGTCGACGACCGCGGTGCGCTGCATGTGGAATTCGAGGTGGATGAGGCCGTCCGGCTGGCGCTGTGCGCGCTGCTGGACCGGCTGCAACAGCGTCTCGCGGCTTGAGCGCGCGTGCGTTCCAGGTTGCGGATTTACAACTGCTTTGAAAGGAATGACGGCGATGCCATTAATGAACTGGACCGAAAAGCTGAGCGTCGGGGTGGCTGTGATCGACGACGACCATAAGAAGCTCGTCGGCATGGTGAACGAACTGTACGACGCGATGCAGTCTGGACACGGCAAAGACTCGCTCGGCCGCATCCTGGATGGGCTGGTGCAATACACCAAATTTCACTTTGCCCGGGAGGAAAAGTTCTTCGCACAGACCAGCTATCCGGCGGCCGTTCCACACAAGCAGGAGCATGACGCGCTGACCCGTCAGGTGCTCGATGTGCAGCAAAAATACGCTTCGGGCGCCTCGGCCACGTTGTCGCTCGATGTGCTGCATTTCCTCAAGGACTGGCTGATCAAGCACATCCAGGGCAGCGACCAGAAATATCGGCCGCATCTCAACGCCAAAGGCATTCACTGACCGCTGTCGACGCTCTATCGGGCAGGGCTCGCAAACCGGTCATGCCGACGAGTGACCGGATGAGCTGACGAGGCGCGTGGCGCTCGGGGTGGGTGCCGGCGCCGCCGGAGGGCGTCGCGCGATGGCGTCAGGGGCAGGGCCATCGGCGCAAGCCCCCTTGTCGTGGCGGGCGAAGGTCAGCATCAACGATTTGCCTTTGGCCCCGGAACAACAGTGGTTGATGGTGCGCCTTCGCCCACCATGACGAGGGACGACCGCGGCGCAGCGCGCCGACGCGCATTCCCCGCGGATCCGGGTCAGCCGCGAGACAATCGCCGCAAATCGGGCTACATAAGCTGCGTTCCAGGCTCGTCGTGCCCCGTCCTCGTCTCCCACCGACTCTCCGTTGCGCAGCGCGATCCGTGGTACCCCTGCCGCTCGTTCGATCAGCTATGCCCGGCCGGGTCTCGCCGGACCGGCTTAGTTTGCCCGCGAATTACGGAGTGATGATTTTGGTAACAGCCCGCCGGGCGTGCATTGAGTGGAGGCCCGTTGGGCGCCTAACCTTCCCCGTGGACTGCCTCGATCTCCTGTGGAGCTCACGCAAAGCGCATGGATGAACGCGTCGACCGGCCAAAGGCCGACTTCGAGCATTTCCGGCAGTCGCCCGGGCCGGTGGTGGTGGTACGCCGGTCGCGGCTGCGTTGGGTGCTTGGCCTTGTCATCCTGCTGGGCGCCGGGCTGGCGGGCGCCTGGTTCTGGTCGACTCACCAAGCGACGCAGACCGCCGGCCGCGGCGGCCCCGGGCGCGGCGCGCAAACCCCTCCGCAGCCGGTCGGCGCCGCCACCATCGACACGGGCGACATCCGCATCGTCCTGAACGAACTCGGCACGGTGACCTCCCTCGACACCGTGACGGTGATCACACAGATCAGCGGCCAACTGACGGAGGTCGGCTTCAAGGAGGGCCAGGTCGTCAAGCAGGGCGACTTCCTGGCGCAGATCGATCCGCGGCCGTACCAGGCGGCGCTGGAACAGGCACAGGGTACCCTCGCACATGACCAGGGGTTGTTGGCGCAGGCGCAGGCCGACCTGAAGCGCTACCAGACGCTGGGCCGGCAGGACTCGATCGCGCAGCAGCAATTGGAGGACCAGCACTATCTCGTGCAGCAATACACCGGCACCGTGCAGACCGACCAGGGGACGGTGGACAACGCGAAGTTGAACCTGGCCTATTGCCACATCGTCTCGCCGATCGACGGCCAGGTCGGGCTGCGCCAGGTCGATCCCGGCAACTACGTGCAGGCGAGCAGCACGACCGGCATGGTCGTGATCACCCAGATGCAGCCGATCTCGGTGCTGTTCTCGGTGCCGGAGGATAATCTCCCCGACATCATCCAACGGGTGCGCGGCGGCGCCACACTGAGCGTCGCGGCGTATGACCGAGCCAACGTAAAGCTGCTGGCGACCGGACAGCTTGCCACGATCGACAATGTGATCGACACGACGACCGGCACGTTGAAGCTGCGTGCCATGTTCGCCAATCCGGACGAACTGCTTTATCCGAACCAGTTCGTGAACGCGCGGTTGCTGGTGAACACCATGCAGAACATCGTTCGCGTGCCAGTCCCGGCGGTGCAGCGTGGCGAGCCGGGCACCTTCGTTTACGTGATCAATGCGAACAACACCGTCTCGGTGCGTCCGGTGAAGCTCGGGCCGACTGATGGCGGCTACACGGCGGTCGTGTCAGGTCTACAGCCCGGCGAAAAGGTGGTGACCGACGGCACGGACAGGTTGCGCGACGGCGTCGCGGTGACTGTGCCGCCGCCGGCACAGGCGAAGGGCCCAGGTCAGAGCGGCGGCCAATCGGGCCAGGCGGCGCAGCCAACCCAACCGGACCAAGGCACCCAGCCAGCCCAGCCGAGCCAGGCTGTTACGCCTAGTCAGCCGGGCCAGCCGAGCCAACCCGCCCAGCCGAACCAGACCGCTGCGCCAGGCCAGCCACCGGCCCAGGCCGCACCCCCAGACCAGACACAACCACAGTCGGAGCAGCACCAGCGCGGCCAGCATCGTCCGCCGCAGTCGCAGTCACAATGATCCGCGGTTTCCAGGCAGGTGCGGTTGCCGCAGTCCGGTTCTCCCCCACCCCTCGTGGGTTTGGGCCGCGAAGTGGACCAAGGTTGGGGGAGGCGTGCATACCTTCGGAGGTTGCGGTTGCGACGCACCCTTCCCCCCAACCTTGGTCTGCTTCGCGGCCCAAGCCCCAATGGGGACGGGCAGGACTTCCTGACGGACACGCGGCATGAGCCCGTCACGCCTCTTCATCCTTAGACCGGTCGCGACCAGCCTGCTGATGGCGGCGATCATGCTGGTGGGCATTGTCGCCTACCGCTTCCTGCCGATCTCCGCCTTGCCGGAGGTCGACTACCCGACCATCCAGGTGCAGACCTTCTATCCGGGCGCCAGCCCGGAGGTCATGACGTCCTCCGTCACCTCGCCGCTGGAGGTGCAGTTCGGCCAGATGCCCGGCCTGAACCAGATGTTCTCGACCAGTTCGGCGGGCTCGTCGGTGATCACCCTGCAATTCAGCCTGGATCTCAGCCTGGATATCGCAGAGCAGGAGGTGCAGGCGGCGATCAACGCGGCGGGCAACCTGCTGCCGTCCGACCTGCCGGCGCCGCCGATCTATGCGAAGGTGAACCCGGCCGATGCGCCGATCCTGACCCTGGCGCTGACCTCGAAAATCCTGCCGCTGACCCAGGTCGAGGACATGAGCGACACGCGGCTGGCGCAGAAGATCTCGCAGCAGCCCGGGGTTGGCCTGGTCAGCATCAGCGGCGGCCAGCGGCCGGCGGTGCGGGTGCAGATCAATCCCCGCGCCCTGGCGGCGTACGGGCTCAACATCGACGACCTGCGCACCACGCTGGGCAATGCCAACGTCAACACGCCGAAGGGTAATTTCGACGGCCCGGCACAGGCCTCGACAATCAATGCCAACGACCAGATCTCCGACCCGAACGACTACCTGGACCTGGTGATCGCCTACCGCAACGGCAATCCGGTACGGCTGAAGGACGTGGCCACCGTCATCAACGGCGCGGAAAACACCAAGCTGGGCGCCTGGGCCAACACCACGCCGGCGGTCATCCTGAATGTGCAGCGTCAGCCCGGCGCCAACGTCATCCAGGTGGTGGACACCATCAAGGCGCTGTTGCCGCAACTGACGGCCACCTTGCCCGCGGCAGTGGATGTTGCCGTGCTGACCGACCGCACCGCGACGATCCGCGCCTCGGTCACCGACGTGGAGTTCGAGCTCGGCCTCGCCGTCGTCCTGGTCGTGCTGGTAATCTTCCTGTTCCTGCGCAACCTGCCCGCGACGATCATTCCCAGCCTGTCGGTGCCGCTGTCGCTGGTCGGCACACTGGCGGTGATGTACTTGCTCGGATTCAGCCTGGACAACCTGTCGCTGATGGCGCTGACCATCTCCACCGGCTTCGTGGTCGATGACGCCATCGTCATGATCGAGAACATCTCCCGCTACGTCGAGGCGGGTGAAGCGCCGCTCGCCGCCGCGCTGAAAGGCTCGGAGCAGATCGGTTTCACCATCATATCGCTGACGGTGTCGCTGATCGCGGTGCTGATCCCGCTGCTGTTCATGGGCGATGTGGTGGGTCGGCTGTTCCACGAATTCGCTATCACGCTGTCGGTGACCATTGTGATTTCCGCCGTCGTGTCGTTGACGCTGGTGCCGATGATGTGCGCCAAGCTGGTGCGGCACCGGCCGGACGCGCAGCGCAGCCGCTTCGACCGAGCGGCAGAGCATGGCTTCAACTGGGTCATCGGCCGCTATGACCGGGCGCTGAACGTCGTGCTCGATCACCAGCCGCTGACCCTGCTGATTGCGGTGATCACCCTGGTGGTGACCGTCCTGCTTTATATCATTGTGCCGAAGGGCTTCTTCCCGGTGCAGGATACCGGGGTGATCCAGGGCATCTCGGTCGCGGCGGAGACCACGTCGTATGACGCCATGGCGCAACACCAGCAGGACCTGGCGGCGGCGATCCTGAAAGACCCTGACGTCGTCAGCGTCAGTTCGTTCATTGGCGTGGACGGCAGCAACACCACGCTGAACAGCGGCCGTTTCCTGATCAACCTGAAGCCCAAGGACGACCGCAGCCTGAATGCGACCGAGATCGGACGCCGGCTACAGCAGGAGACAGCGGACGTCCCGGGGGTGCAACTGTATTTGCAACCCGTGCAGGACCTGACGATCGACGCCGCCATAAGCCGCACCCAGTATCAGTTCGTGCTGGAGAACCCGAACCTGTCGGCGTTCAACGAATGGGTACCGAAGCTGCTGCGGCAGATGCGGCAATCGCCCGATCTGACCAACATCGCCAGCGATTTGCAGCAGCAAGGGCTGTCGGTGAACCTGGTAATCGACCGGGAGACCGCGGCGCGCTTCGGCATCACCCCCGCCACGGTGGACAATGCGCTGTACGACCTGTTCGGTCAGCGCATCATCTCCACCATCTATACCCAGTCCAGCCAGTACCGCGTCATCATGGAGGGCGACCCGTCGCTGCAGACCTCGCTGGACGCGCTGTCGGCGATCCGCCTGCCGTCGGCCGCCTCCACCACCGGCCAGGTGCCGCTGTCCGCCATTGTACGGATAGAACAGAAGCCGGGGCCGTTGCAGATCAGCCATCTGGGACAGTTTCCGGCGACGACGATTTCGTTCGATACGACCCCGGGCTCGTCGCTGGGGGCGGCGGTGACCGCCATTCGCCAGGCCGAGAAGGACATCAGCCTGCCGGAAAGCTTCGTCACCGCGTTCCAGGGCGCCGCCGCGGCCTTGGAGGCGTCGTTGTCGAACGAACTGCTGCTGGTGCTGGCGGCGATCGTCTGCGTCTATATCGTGCTGGGGGTGCTGTATGAAAGCTTCATCCACCCGATAACGATCATTTCCACTCTGCCGTCCGCCGGCGCCGGCGCGCTGGTGGCGCTGCTGATCGCCGGCGACGACATCGATGTCATCTCGATCATCGGCATCATCCTGCTGATCGGCATCGTCAAGAAGAACGCGATCATGATGATCGACTTCGCGCTGGCAGCGGAGCGCGAGGAGCGCAAGCCGCCGCGTGAGGCGATCCACCAGGCCTGCCTGCTGCGTTTCCGGCCGATCCTGATGACCACAATGGCGGCGCTGCTGGCGGCGTTGCCGCTGATGCTGGGCAATGGCACCGGCTCCGAATTGCGCCGGCCGCTGGGCGTGGCGATCGTCGGCGGCCTGATCGTCAGCCAGGTGCTGACGTTGTTCACCACGCCGGTGATCTACCTGGTGTTCGATCGCCTGGCGTGGCGGGTTGCCGGCAGGGGCGCGGCGGGCGGCACGGCTTCCCCGGACAAGGCGCCGACATGAACGTCTCGTCCCCGTTCATCGCACGCCCGGTCGCCACCACGCTGCTGACCGTCGGCATCGCGCTGGCCGGCATGTTCGCCTTTTTCAAGCTGCCGGTGTCGCCGCTGCCGCAGGTGGATTTCCCAACCATCTCCGTCATGGCGCAATTGCCCGGCGCGAGCCCCGATACGGTAGCCACCAGCGTCGCCAGTCCGCTGGAGCGCCATCTCGGCCAGATCGCCGATGTGACGGAGATGACCTCGACCAGTTCGGTCGGGCAGGCGCGGATCACCCTGCAATTCGGGCTTGACCGCGACATCAACGGCGCGGCGCGCGACGTGCAGGCCGCGATCAATGCGGCGCGCGCCGACCTGCCGACCAGCCTGCGCAGCAATCCGACCTATCGCAAGGTGAACCCGGCGGACGCGCCGATCCTGATCCTGGCGCTGACCTCGGAGACGCTGACCCGCGGCCAGATGTACGACGCCGCCACCAACGTGCTGTCGCAGCGCCTGTCGCAGATCAACGGCATCGGCCAGGTGATTATCGGCGGTGCAGCGCTGCCCGCGGTGCGGGTGGAACTGAATCCACAGGCAATGTTCAAGTACGGCATCGGACTGGAGGACGTGCGCGCCGCGCTTGCCTCGGCCAATGCCAACAGCCCGAAGGGCTCGATCGAAGCCGACGGGCTGCATTATCAGCTCTACACGAACGACCAGGCATCGCATGCGGTGGACTACCAGCCGCTGGTGGTCGCCTATCGTAATGGTGCCGCGGTGCGGCTGTCCGACGTGGCGGACGTGCAGGATTCGGTGGAGAACCTGCGCAACGCCGGTTATGCCAACGGCAAGCCCGCGGTGCTGGTGATCCTGTTCCGCCAGCCCGGCGCCAACATCATCGACACGGTGGACAGCGTTGAAGCGGCCATCCCGCAGCTCATGGCGGCGATGCCGCACGATATGGACCTGCTGATCGCCAACGACCGCAGCACGACGATCCGCTCCAGCCTGCATGACACCGAGATGACCCTGATCATCGCCGTGACCCTGGTGACGCTGGTCGTGTTCCTGTTCCTGCGCAACGCCCGCGCGACGGTGATTCCCGCAATTGCCGTGCCGGTCTCCATCATCGGCACATTCGGCACGATGTATTTGCTCGGCTATAGCCTGGACAACCTGTCGCTGATGGCCCTGACCGTGGCCACGGGCTTCGTGGTGGACGATGCGATCGTGGTGCTGGAAAACATCTCCCGCCACATGGAGGATGGCATGCCGCGCGCCCAGGCGGCCTTGCTCGGCGCGCGTGAGGTCGGCTTCACGGTGATGTCGATCAGCTTCTCGCTGATCGCCGTGTTCCTGCCGATCCTGCTGATGGGCGGCATCGTCGGACGCCTGTTCCGCGAATTCGCCATGACGCTGTCGCTCGCGATCCTGGTGTCGCTGGCGATTTCGCTGACCACCACGCCAATGATGTGCGCGCTGTTCCTGAAGCCGGACGGGCGTCGCGCCGGCCCGAAACGGCGCACGCTGTTCGACCGCGCGCTGTCGCTCTACGAGCGCAGCCTGTCCTGGTCGCTGGGCCACGGCGCTCTGGTGATGCTGATCCTGCTGATCGCCGTCGTGCTGAACGTCGTGCTGTACGTCATCGTGCCGAAGGGCTTCTTTCCGCAGCAGGACACCGGCCGGATGATGGGCCAGATCCAGGCCGACCAGAGCATCTCCTTCCAGGCGATGCAGGTGAAGCTGGCGCAGTTGATGGATATCGTGCAGCACGATCCGGCGGTGCAGACCGTGGTCGGATTCACCGGCGCGGGCGGCGGCGGTGGCGGCGGATCGACCAATACCGGCTCGGTCTTCGTCGCGTTGAAGCCGCTGTCGCAGCGTGCCGGGATCGACAACGTGATGGCCGGCCTGCGTCGCAAACTCGCGGTGGTGCCGGGCGCCAGACTGATCCTGGTGCCGATCCAGGACATCCGTGTCGGCGGCCGGCAAAGCAGTGCGGCGTATCAGTACACGCTGCAGGCCGACAGCACCACGTTGCTGTATCAATGGGCGCCGAAACTGCTGGCCGCCCTGGAGCACAATCCGATACTGGCCGACGTCAATTCGGACCAGCAGCAGAAGGGCCTGGAAACTGACCTGATCATCGACCGCGCCACCGCGAGCCGGCTTGGCGTGAGTGCCAGCCAGATCGACAACACGCTGTATGACGCGTTCGGCCAGCGCCAGGTTTCCACCATCTACAGCGCGCAGAACCAGTACCACGTGATCATGGAAGTGGAGCCGCGCTATTGGCAGACGCCTGACACGTTGAAGGATATCTATGTCAGCACCTCCGGCGGCACCGCGAGCGGTACGGAGTCGACAAACGCCGTGATCGGCACGGTCGCCGTGTCCGCCGGGAAGACCGGCAGTGCCGCGAGCAATGCAACCACCGCCGCCAGCATCGCGAGCAGTTCGGCGCGCAATGCGGCGACCAACGCGATCGGCAATACCGGCAAGGGCAGCGCCTCGTCCGGTGCCGCCGTCAGCACCAGCAAGGAGACGATGGTGCCGCTGGCTGCCTTCACCAAATACGGGCCGGGCAATACGCCTCTGGCGGTCAACCACCAGGGACTGTTCGTCGCGACCACGATTTCTTTCAATCTGGCACCCGGCAAATCGCTCAGCGATGCCACCGTGGCAGTAAACGACGCGATGCGGCAGGTTGGCATGCCGGCAAGCATCCACGGCAGTTTCCAGGGCACCGCGCAGACCTTCCAGGCGTCGCTGAACAGTGAGCCGATCCTGATCGCTACGGCCTTGATCGCCGTGTACATCGTGCTGGGCGTGCTGTACGAGAGCTACATCCACCCGATCACCATCCTGTCCACCTTGCCCTCGGCCGGGGTCGGCGCGGTGCTGGCACTGCTGATGTTCCACACCGAGTTCAGCATCATCGCGCTGATCGGCGTCATCCTGCTGATCGGCATCGTCAAGAAAAACGCGATCATGATGATCGACTTCGCGTTGGAGGCGGAACGCGCGCACAACATGAACCCGCACGACGCGATCTTCGAAGCCTGCCGGTTGCGGTTTCGACCCATCATGATGACCACGTGTGCTGCTATGCTGGGCGCGCTGCCATTGGCGTTGAGCTTCGGTGATGGCGGTGAGTTGCGCCGGCCCTTGGGGATCTCGATTGTTGGCGGGCTGTTGGTGAGCCAGGTGCTGACGCTGTACACGACGCCGGTGTTGTACCTGTATCTCGACCGGTTCCGCCTTGCCGCGAAGCGGCGTTGGCGGCAGGCCTTTCCTGGTCTCGAGAGTGCTCCGGGAGCGGCGGAATGAAGCGGCAGTCCGATGTCTCCCCCGCCCTCCGCCTTGGTCCGTCTCGCGGCCCAAGCCCACAAGGGGAGGGGCAGAAGAGCAGGGGCTCGCATCTCGCTCCACTATTGTTCGCCCTGGGCCTGTCCGCCTGCATGGTCGGGCCCGACTATCATCGCCCCGACGCTCCGGTACCTGCGGCCTACAAGGAACTGCAAGGCTGGACCGTGGCGCAACCGCAGGATGCGGCGGACCGAGGACCGTGGTGGTCGATCTACCACGATGCCGAACTCGACCGCCTGGAGCGTCAGGTCGAGGTTTCCAACCAGACGGTGAAGCAGTTCGAGGCGGAATATCGCAACGCCGTGGCGATGGTGCAGGAGGCGCGCGCCAGCCTGTTCCCGACCGTTGGCGTCACCGCGAACGTGTCGCGCGGTTCCGGGATCAGTGGAGGTGGCAGCGGCAGCGCGAGTTCGACGTCCACGAGCGTGTCGCCAGCGGGTGGCGGTGGTGGTAGCGTTCCGCGCACGCAATATAGCGTGGAGGGCACGATCGATTGGACCCCGGACGTGTGGGGCCGTGTTCGCCGGCAGGTGGAAAGCCAGGTCGCCGCTGCGCAGGTCAGTGCCGCCGATCTGGCGAATGCCAGGCTCTCCGCGCAGATGACTTTGGCCACCGACTATTTCGATCTGCGCGCCGAGGATTCGCTTGAAGACTTGTTGCGCGAAACCGTAGCCGCCTATCAGCGCGCGTACCAGATCGTGCATAACCAGCACGTCGCAGGCACCACGTCGTCGGCCGATGAGGTGACGGCGGAAGCTCAATTGGAAAGCGCACGCGCGCAACTTGTCGGCGTCGGCGTGCAACGGGCGATCTACGAGCATGCCATCGCCGTGCTGACCGGTCACCCGCCGGCCGAACTGACCATCCCGCACGCCCCGCTGGCGTCGCAAGTGCCGGTGCTGCCCCCCGGGTTGCCGTCCACGTTGCTGCAACGCCGCCCGGATATCGCCGCCGCGGAGCGGCAAATGCAGGCGGAGAACGCGCTGATCGGCGTGCAGGTGGCGGCGTTCTATCCGGATATCAGCCTGTCCACCCTGGCCGGCTTCATCGGCAGCCCGCTGTCGCAATTGTTCACCACCGCCAATCGCGTGTGGTCGCTCGGTGCCGCGGCGAGCGAGACCCTGTTCGAGGGCGGCGCTCGCACGGCGGCGGTGGCGGCAGCGCGCGCCACCTACGACCAAAGCGTCGCCAATTACCGCCAGGTGGTGCTGACGGCGTTGCAGCAGGTCGAGGACGAAGTGGCGTCGCTGCGCATCCTGGAGCAGCAGGGGCGGGCCGAGACAGTCGCGGTTAATGCGGCACAAAAGGCGGTCGACGTACTGTTCAATCAGTACCGCGCCGGCACTGTCGCTTATACCAGCGTCATCACCGAACAGGAGACGCTGCTGGCCGATCAGCAGGCGGCGCTGGCGGTGCAGCAGAGCCGCCTGGTGGCGAGCGTCACGCTGGTCACGGCGCTGGGCGGTGGCTGGAACACCGGCGACCTGCCCGACAAGGACAAATTGCAGGAGTGGAATCCGCTGATACCTTGAGAACCTCTCCCGCGCTGCGCGCGGGAGAGGTCGAGGCGCGAGAGCGCCGAGGGTGAGGGTGAGCGAGTCGGCACGCTGCACTCGCATGCTGCGGAGCGACCCGATCACCCTCACCCGGAGCGCTTCCGCGCTCCGACCTCTCCCACTTCGTGGGCGAGGTTGCCGCATGCGGGCTGGCCAAACATCGCGACCTGCGCCACGCTGCGCCACATTCGTACGGGGAGCTCGCGTCATGTCGTCGATCACGCTCAACCAGGCCCAAACCATCATCACCGCCGGACTTCAGGCCGCGCGGGAGAAGAAGTTTCAGCCGCTGGCGATCGTGGTGCTGGACGCCCGCGGCGTACTGAAAGCGTATGCCGCGGAGGACGGCACCAGCCTGCGGCGCGCGGAGATCGCCACCGGGAAGGCGCATGGCGCTCTGGCGTTCGGCGTCGGCTCGCGGACGCTTGGCAAGCGGGCGGAGGATCGGCCGCATTTCATCGCCGCAGCGACACACGCGGTGGGCGGCTCGTTGGTGCCGGTGCCGGGTGGCGTGCTGGTGCGCGGGGCGGACACGTCGATCATCGCCGCTGTGGGCGTGTCCGGCGACACGTCCGACAACGACGAGGCGGCGGCGCTGGCGGGCATCGCAGCGGCCGGACTGATCGCCGATCCAAGCTGATCCGACGCACGCCGGGGCGCGGCGCGTCAAGGTTCTCTTAACCTGCGTCACCTAGTTTCGCCGGCTGGTTGCCGGAGGAACGGCGCATGGACATGCTGGCAGAGCCGCAGGTGCCGGTGGTGGCACGGGGCGGACGCTCGTTCCGCGTCACCGACCACAAGCTGGCGGTGGCGGCGGCGCGCGAATTCTGCAGCGGCTTCGAGGAGGGCACGCTGCGCTTCTTCGACGCCGTGTTGCCGCGCTGCACGCGGATGGTGGATTTCGGTGCGTATATCGGCTTCACCGCGTTGTACGCCGCGTTGCACGTGGACACCGTGTTCGCCTTCGAACCCAGCCCGGTGAACCACGAACTGCTGGCGCGCAACGTCGCCGAAAACCCTGAACTGGCATCACGTATCCGGCTGTTTCGCCACGGCCTGGGCGCGCGCGACGAGGAGGTGACCTTGTACTCGAAGGGCACCGCAGATTCCGGTTCGTCGGTGTTTCGCCAGGTCGAACGCGACCGCGTGCTGAGTGCCCAGCCCAACGCGGTCATCCCGCTGCGCGACGCCGCCGCGGTGCTGCACGAGATCGGCATGGACGGGCGCACGCTGCTGAAAATCGACATCGAAGGCGCGGAATACGAGGTGCTGCGGGTCATTGCGCCGCTGCTGGCCGAGCACAAGCCATGGCTGCACGTGTCGTTCCACCCGTTCAATCTGGTCGCGAGAGGCGACGCCTACCACAATGCGTTGCTGCGGTTACGGTGTGCGTTAAGTGCCGCGGAGGCGTTGGCGCCGTACCGTTTCATGCATCTGTATGAGGATGGGGTGTGGTGTACGATCGGTCCGGCGCAGCGGATGGATTTCCTGCGGCAATATTTATTGAGCGCCAAGCCGGTGCCGCGCATTGCGACGCCGCAATATGGCTTCGTGCATGCGATTGCATTCAGCGACGACACGTTGCCGCGCAATGCCTGATGCTCGATTGCAGATCGAGATGAACGATCGGTTTGGCGGGGGCGGTTGGAGATCGTCCGGAGCAAGTCCAGTCTGCTCGACGAGATTGCCAACGGCAACAATTGGCGTCGCAACGATATCCCTGACCTGCGTCCGGGACTGCGCGCCGAACTCAGCTCGAAGCCGGGCAAAATCTAGCTGTGGAGCATCATCGGCGCGCTGATCGCCGCTTATGCCGCCGGGTTGGCGGGCCGCGCCGCGCTGCGTTGACCCGCCACCTCGTTTCACCCGACCCGGTACGCCGCCACCGCCTTCTCGTCGAACGCCAGCCCCAGGCCCGGCTTGCTCGGCAGCACCAACTGGCCCTTCTCGATCGCCGGAGTCTCCTGGTACAGCTTCAGCATCCACGGCATGTATTCCACCGTCAGTCCGTTCGGTATCGCCGCGACGAGATGCAAGTGCATCTCCGGCATCACGTGGCTGACTACCGGCAGGTTGAACGCCTCGGCCATGCCGGCGACCTTCATCCATTGCGTCGGGCCGCCGACCCGGCACAGGTCGATCATGATGTAATCGACCGAACGCGCCTCGATCATCTGGCGGAACGGCGTAATCCCCCACAGGTATTCGCCGCCGGCGATCGGTGTGGACAGTGCTGCGTTGACGCGCGCCAGGCCGGCGTAGTCGTCGCACGTGGTGACGTCCTCCAGCCAGAACAGACCGACATCCTCCGCCCGCTTGCCGATATCGATTGCCTGTTCGACGCGCCAGCGCTGGTTGATGTCGCACATCAACTTGATGTCGGGCCCGATCGCGTCGCGCACCACGCGCACGCGGCGCACCTCCTCGGCGGGTGATGGATTGCCGGGCAGCGCCATCTGCGTCTTCATCTCGACGAAGCCCTTGTCCACCAGCCGGCGCGCGGCGGTGGCGGCCTGGGCGTCGGTCAGTCCGCGGCGCAACGAACCGGACGCATAGGTGTTCACCCGGTCCCGCGTGCCGCCAAGCAATTTCCACAGCGGCTGTTCGAGCGCCTTGCCTTTGATGTCCCACAACGCGACGTCGATCGCCGACAGCGCCAGCAGGAAGATGCCGGCGGGGCCGCAGGAATCACCGGCAGCAAGCCGCAGCTTGCGCACGATCGCCTCGATGCGCAGCGGATCCTCGCCGACGGTCAGCGCGCCAAGCTCATCGACGGCGGACCGTAGCGTGCCGGTCATGGCGCCGCCGTAGAAGGTGAGGCCGATGCCCTCGACGCCGGCGTCGGTCTGCATGCGCAGGATGACGATGGGGCGCAGGCGGCCGGCTTCCTCCGGCATGTCGGCCAGTGGATCGTCTTCCGGAATGCGGAGGATGTCGGTCTGGATCTTGGCAATCTTCATGGCGTTTCTCCCGCCTGGCCGGTTTGTCGGAGGCTTGCTCCGGCGCAGCTTAGCGGTCATGCGGTGGCCTGGGTATCCCGGGGCTTGCCGGATGCGGTGTACAGGACGAAGCGCCGCAGGCCGTTCTTCAAGGTGACACTGTTGAAGTTCATCAGCAGGCCAACGCTCAGGCCACTCACGCGTAAACGGGTCAATATCTGGGAGGTATGCAACGGAGTGATCTGGGCGACCGACTTTATTTCCAGGATCATCATCTGCTCTTCAATGAGATCGGCGCGATAACCGCAGCGCAGGCGAACGCCGCCGTAAATGACCGGAAGCGAGACCTGGCGTTTGATCGGCAGCCTGTCCTTGACGAGGTCGCGGCAGAGACACGTCTCGTAGACCGACTCGCGCAGATCGAGTCCGAAGTGACGGTGGACCTTGATCCCAATGAAACTGGGCACTGGGAGCTTGTGACCGACCGGTAGATGGATCCGCGTCCCAAGGTTCAAGTCATAGGTGCGAAACCACCGGCAGATGCCTATCCTGCGAGACGGGCTTCCGACTGGATGCTGCCTTACATCCCGGAGCGGCAGATCGGCTGGAGTTGCTCCTCACCACGCTCAATCGAGCCGAGATGAAAGCGAACCTGGCAACAGCGCTCCACGCATAAGAGGCAACCGCATGCGCCTGCGATGAACTGCTGACGTCCGGGTTGCTGCCGTTCCTGCTGCCACTGATGGCGGGCGGCATCGGGCCAAGTGGCGTCAATCTAGCGATTTCCGAAACCGTAGAACACTTAGCGTGAGCATCCCGGCCGCGAGCAACGCCATTGCACCCAAATCGGGCCACAGGACATCGACCCCGACTCCCTTGAGGAAGACCGCGCGGATCACTACCAGGAAGTAACGCAACGGATTGATCAGCGTGAACCATTGCAGCGCCCGCGGCATGGCAGCAATCGGGAAAGCAAATCCCGACAGGATGAAGAACGGATTTACCAGGAAGAAGTTCAACGCGAACGCCTGCTGTTGGGTGCGCGAGAACGTCGACATCATCAGACCGAGCCCGAGTGCGGCCAGCAGGAACAGCGTCGCCCCGAGCAACATGACCAAGGGATTTCCGACGAACGGGATATCGAACCACAGCACGCCCGCGATGGTGACCAGGGCCACGTCGCCCAGTCCGATCAGGAAGAACGGCACGGTCTTACCGAGGATGAACTCGAACGGCCGGATCGGGCTAACCATGATCTGCTCCAGCGTGCCCACCTCGCGTTCGCGCACCACGGCGAAGGCGGTCAGACTGACCACCTGCATGAAGGTCAGCGTGGCGATCACCCCGGGGATAAAGAACCAGCGGTCATCGAGACCTTCGTTGAACCAAGGGCGTTCCTGCAGTGAAGCCGCGACTCTGGGGGACGCCACCCCGGCCTGCACCGGCCAGGCATTTTGCATTTGCTCCGTCTGGAATTGTGCAACAATCAGGCTAACGTAGCCGAGCGCGATCAAGGCGGTGTTCGAATTGGTGCCGTCAACCGAGACCTGCAATGGCGCGGTCCGGCCGTTGTTCAGGTCTTGGGCAAAACCGGCATGGATCACGATGGCCACGACTGCCCGGCCGGTATCGATATCCCGGGTAATCTGCCGCTGCGTCGCCGCGATATCGACGACGTCGAACCGGCCCGTCGCGACGAAATGCGAGATGAGGCCTCGGCTTGCCTGGCTGTGATCGAGATCGAGCACGGCCGTGGCCACGTGATTGACAGTAAACGTCGCGGCATAGCCGAACACGACCACCTGAATGAGCAGCGGCACGATCAGGCGAAACATCGCCCATGGGTCGCGGCGAAGCTCCAGGAACTCCTTCATCAGCATTACGTAGAGGCGCTCGAACATCGCCTAGCCCAGACGCTTGCGGAAGGCGCGCGCGGCGATCCAGATGATGGCGACGGCGTACAGCACCAGCGCCAAAATCGGCACGGTGAGATCCCCAATCGTGCTGCCCTTGAGGAACAGCGCCCGCAGGATGGTAACGTAATAGCGCGCATAAACGACCAGGGTCACGGCCTGGATCGGCCCCGGCATCTGGTCGATCGGAAACGTGTAGCCCGACAATAGCGCGATGGGCAGCATGGTGAGCATCAGTGCGATCTGGCTCGCGCCGAGCTGGCTGCGGATACGCACGGATACGAGATAGCCGATGCCCAGCACGACCAGCGTGAACAGCGCGGTGGTCGCCAGCAGCGTGCCGAGGCTGCCGCGGAACGGCACCTGGAACCAGAAAGCGGTGGCGCAGAGGCAGAACGTCGCGTCGAACAGTCCGATTACGAAATACGGCACCAGCTTGCCGATCATCACCTCCAGCGCAGTCACCGGCGTCGAAATCAACTGCTCCATCGTGCCCCGCTCCCACTCGCGGGAGATGGTGAGCGATGAAAGCTGGGCACCGACCAGGCCGAGGATAACCGCGACCACGCCAGGGATGATGAAATTCCGGCTGTCCAGCCCTTCATTGAACCACACACGCGGCTCCAGATCGACGCCACCCGCCGTTTGGGGCTGGATGCCGTGCGCCGCCGCCCAGCTTGACTCGAAATTGGCCGTCGCCAGCGCGATCACGCCTTGCGCATAGCCGATGGCGATGCTCGTCGTGTTGGCATCCGTCGCGTCGAACACCGTCTGCACTGCGGCGCTGCCCGTCGAGGCAAGCCTGCGCGAGAAATTGACCGGGATGGTGACCGCCCCGATGCAGGCGCCGTGATCCATCGCGTCGCGCACCGCCCGCTCGTCGTTCAGTGTTCGGGCAGTGACGAACCATCCCGAGGCAACGAACCGCGTCACCAGTTCGCGGCTGGTCTGGCTGTTCTCCTGGTCGTAGATGCAGAGTGGCACGCGCCTGATGTCGAGGCTGACGCCGTAGCCGAGCAACACCATCTGCATCAGCGGCATGAGCAGGGCGATTGCGAGGCTGCGCGGGTCGCGCCAGACCTGTAGGGTTTCCTTGAAGGCAATGGCGAAGAGGCGCCGCGGGCTCATGCGGATGCCTCCGCCACGTGCGGCCTGGTAACGAGCTGCACGAACACATCCTCCAGGCTCGGTGCGATGCGGCGCGGCGGCCCGGCCACAATCCCCTGCTGTGCCAGGAGTGGCTGCAACGTGGCGGCAGCCTCGGCCTGGCGCAGCAGCACGTGCAGCTTGTCGCCGAAGATCGCCGCGTCGATGACGTCCCGCGCCTCGTGCAGTGCTGCCAGCGCGGCGCCGAGTGCGGAGCAATCGAGCTCGTACAACACGCCGCCGAGTTCGCGCCGGCGCAGTTCTCCTGGACTACCGACGGCCACCAGCTTGCCCGCATCGATCAACGCAATGCGGTTGCAGTATTCCGCCTCGTCCATGTAGTGGGTTGAGACAAGGATTGTGACGCCTTCCGACGCCAGGCGGTGGATCAGATCCCAGAAGCGTCGGCGCGCCTCTGGCTCGACGCCCGAGGTGGGCTCGTCGAGGAACAACACCGGCGGGCGATGCAGAATGGCGCAGCCGAGTGCGAGCCGCTGTTTCCATCCGCCCGCGAGAGTGCGAACCAGCGCATTCTCTCGCCCCTCCAATCCAGCCATGGTAACCGCGACCTGCATGCGCGCAGCAAGATCGCTCCGCGGCACCAAATAGAGGCCGGCGAAAAAGCGCAGGTTCTCCCGCACGGTCAGGTCGCCGTAGAGCGAGAATTTCTGCGACATGTAGCCGATATGTTCGCGCACCGCCTCCGGTTCGCGACCGACATCGAAACCCGCGACCGTGGCGGCCCCAGCGCTCGGTGCCAACAGCCCACACAGCATGCGGATGGTGGTCGATTTGCCCGCACCGTTCGGGCCGATGAACCCCACGACTTCACCCTTGGCGATGCTGAGATCAAGCCGGTCCACCGCGGTGAAGGCACCAAATTTCTTGGTGAGTCCGTCGGCGACCACGGCCTGGGCAGTATCCGTCATGCCGTGCCCCCCGATCCCAGCAGGGCGACAAATACGTCCTCGATGCCCGGCTCGATCCGCGTGATCTCGGCATCGTTAATGCCTTGCGCCGCGAGCCTGGCACGCAATTCGGGCAGGCGGCGGCCGGCATCATCTACCCGGGCGTTGACGCGATCGCCCATGAGCAGCAGGCCCAGCACACCAGGTAAGCCCTCCAGGGCAGCGCGCGCGCCACGCGCATTTCCCGTCACGACCGCAAGCAACGCGCCGGGCATCGCCTGCTTTAGTCGTGCGGGTGTGTCGCAGTGACGGATTTCGCCGGCGTGCAGCAGCGCAAGACGCGAGCAGCGCTCGGCTTCGTCCATGTACGCGGTCGAGAGCAGAATGGTGACGCCATGCTCGCGCAAGCTGTAGAGGATGCCCCAGAAATCGCGGCGCGAGACCGGGTCAACGCCGGTCGTGGGCTCGTCGAGCAGTAGCACCCGAGGCGTATGGATCAGCGCGCAGACCAGACCGAGCTTCTGCTTCATGCCGCCGGAGAGCTGACCAGCCAAACGCCGGCGGAACGGCAGCAGGCCCGCGGCGTCGAGCAACTCCTGGCTGCGCTCGCGGCGCACCTTCCCAGGCACTGCGAACAGTGTCGCATAGAAGAAGACGTTCTCGGCGACCGTCATGTCTTCGTAGAGGCCGAAGCGCTGCGGCATGTAGCTGAGATACGGTTTGGCAGACTCTGGATCGGCGACGACGTCGATGCCTTCGAGGCGGATCTCGCCGGCATCGGGGCGCAGCACGCCGGCAAGCATCCGCATGATCGTGCTCTTGCCGGCACCGTCCGGACCGACCAGGCCGAAAATCTCGCCACGCCTTACAGCGAAATCGATTCCCTGCACCGCAGCCAGCGATCCGTAGCGTCGGACCAGGCCGCGGGCGAAGACCGCGATCTCGCCATCGGTACTCACCGGCCCCTCCTGCGTCGTGGCCGGCCTTTCTCCGGCCATCCACGCGCTACCGCTGGTGCGCAGATGGCCGGGTCAAGCACGGCCACGACGTGGGAGGGCCAGGTGTCCGTCATTTTCCAGGTGGCAGCAGCGCTATGCTGGCGTCCGTCGGCATGCCTGGCAGCAACTCATGCGTCGGGTTGTCGATGTCGATGCGGATCCGATACACCAGCGTCACCCGCTCGGCATGTGTCTCGACGGTCTTCGGCGTAAACTCCGCGTCCGGCGAGATGAAGCTGATATGGCCGCGGTAGGTTTTGCCGGGATAGGAGTCCGTCGTCACATCGGCCGCCTCGCTGAGCCGCACCTTCCCGATATCCTGCTCGTTCACGTAGGCGCGCAGCCAGACGTGGTCGAGATCGTCGAGCGTGACGATCGCCACGCCGGGTCCGGCCAACTGCCCCAGCTCGGCTTCGCGCACCGAAATCACGCCACCGAATGGCGCACGCAGTGTCGTATAGCCAAGCGTGACCTCGTCGAGTGCGAGCTTCGCTCCGGTCGCCGCTGCATTGGCCTGCGCCAAGGCAACGTTGGTGGTTGCCACCTGCACCATGGCCTGATCGTGCGCCAGGGTTGCCGCCGACTGCCGCGCCGCCGTGAAGGCAAGATCGCGGGATTGCACCGAGCCCGCCGCGGTCTTCATCAGGTCCTCGGCGCGCACATAATCTTTCTGCTTCTCCGCCAGATCGAACTGGTCACTGGCAACATTGCTCTGCGCGGCGAGCAGACTGCTTTCATTCACCGCAATCTGGGCCGTGGCGACCTGCTGGTTGGCGCGATCGATCTCGACCTGCTGGCGATAGAGACGATCGTCGACGCGCGCCAGCACCGTATCGTGGGCAACGATCGCGCCCTCATCGAACGGCAGTTCGACGATGGGGGCCTGCACTTGGGTGAAACTCAGGATGCTCTCGTGTGCCTCGATATTGCCGGAAACGGTAACCCGGCCGAGCCCAGCTTGTGGCCCGAACCACGCTGTCGGCAGGCGAAGCGGCCATTGCCAGAGCCCGTACCCGCCGGCAGCGAGAACGACGATGACAGGGATGAGCAACAGGGCGCGACGACGACGGGTCATTGATCCGGCGGAGAGTATCCGCGCGGGCCGATCCGCCAATGATCTAGGTCAAACCCGTCTTCGACGCGCGTCCGAATGGTTCGCAGCGTGCTTGCTCTCGGAAAGATGCCGATGGCGCGGCCTGCTGCGGCGATGTTCCTCCAGCCGGACGGTTATGCGGCTGTGGCCGCTTGGCCACCGCTGCGGCTCGACACGAGTCGAGGGGTCAGTGATGCTGGTGTCCACCGCCATGGCCTCCCCCACCGTGGCGGGATCCGCCGTGGGAAGGACCGCCGCGGGGAAAACCGCCGCCGCGACCGTAGTAGCCACCCCACCGGCCGCCGTAGAAAAAATCGCAACCGGAGTCTGGGTAAGCGTAATAAGGCGGACCATAGAAATAGCCGGGCAGCACGCAGCCGTAATTCGGGCAGTGGTAATATCCCGGTGAACACTGATACACGTGTTGGGCGCGAGCGGGCGATCGCCGGGCCTCGCCCCATCTGCGCGGCCCGGCGCGGAGCCTGACGGACCGCCCATCATGCTCCGAAGACCATACGACATGTGAGGAACGGGCGGGGCTGTCGCGGGCCCTTCTCGTGCTGCAACACTATCTGCGGATGACCACGCGTGGCGCCGAATACGGCAACCGCCGTATCGTCCGCGCAGTGAGCCCATCCAATCGCCCTGCGAGGTATGCGATGAGCGTCAAGGCTTCGGCTATCCTGGTCATCAATGCCGGATCGTCGAGCGTCAAGTTCTCCTTGTACCGGGCGGACAACCGGCCCACAAAGCAACATCTGCTATGCGAGGGCAAATTAGCCGGGATCGGGCATCCGGTCGATTTCGTAGCTCAAGACCTGTCCGGCAAGCGGCTCATCCAACAGACTCTGCCAGCCGGAACGACGCATGAAAGCGCGCTGGCGGCCCTGCTACACTGGATCGAGCAACAATTCGGAGACCTGGTCTTGCTTGCGGCCGGCCATCGCGTCGCGCATGGCGGGACCGGCTACATGGCTCCGGTAGTTCTCAACGCGCAGGTGATGGCCGATTTGCGGTCGCTGATCCCGCTGGCGCCAATGCATCAGCCGCATCATCTGGCGGCTGTCGAGGCATTGGCCCGGCTGCATCCGCATTTGCCGCAGGTAGCCTGTTTCGACACGTCATTCCATCACACGCAGCCCAAAGTTGCGACGCTGTTCGCTCTGCCGCGCGCACTGACCGAAGAGGGTATCCGGCGCTACGGCTTCCATGGCCTGTCCTACGAATACATTGCCTCGATCCTACCCGAGTTTCTGGGGTCCGAAGCGGCAGACGGGCGCATCGTCATCTGCCATCTGGGAAGTGGCGCCAGCATGTGCGCCATCAGGCAACGCCAAAGCGTGGCAACCACAACGGGATTCACCGCTCTCGATGGGCTGCCGATGAGCCGACGTTGCGGTACCCTCGACCCGGGTGTCGTGCTCTACCTGCTGCAACAGAAGGGTATGAGTGCCGATGCTGTAACGCGCTTGCTCTACAACGAATCCGGACTGTACGGCGTATCGGAAATCAGCGACGACATGCGGGAGCTGCTCTCAAGCGACGACCCGCGTGCCGCGGAGGCGATCGACCTTTTTGTCTATCGCATCGGGCGCGAATTGGGAGCGCTTGTCGCATGCCTCGGCGGACTTGATGCGCTGGTGTTCACAGCCGGGATCGGTGAAAACGCTGCAGCGATCCGTCGTTGCGTGTGCCGGCACGCTGCCTGGATTGGCGTCGATCTCGACGACCACAGGAATGACGCAGGGGGACCGTGCATCACGCGGCCGGGCAGTGTCGTGTCTGCATGGGTAATTCCGACGAACGAGGACCTGATGATCGCTCACCACACCTGGGATCTGCTCCGCCATGGCTTGCCACCGGGCACGGGCGCCAATTATCACGGTCTTGAGCCTATGACCTCGGAACATCGCCTTCCGAAACGCCGGCCACGGTTCATCCACGAGGTTGTCGGACGGCTGACCGGAATAGAAACAGCGATGCGGGCCGACATCATCGCCTGGAACGAGCGCTCCTCGGCCCGTGTCCAGCAGCATCACGATCGCGTGTCCCAAGCGGTCAAGACGATCGTGCGCAGGTTTCGCCGCGCGCGGTGACGTTTCCAAGGTTTCCGGTGCAGCGATGGCGGCATCGTGGGGGTATCACCATTTTTCGGTGATGCAACACGTCGTCTGGCCTAGTCGCGCTGCTCCAGATCGTCGATAGCCACTTTGAGGAACCGCGCCGCCTCACCTCCCGTCACCACGCGGTGATCGAATGTCAGCGACAGCGGCAGCCGATGATTGAACGCCAGTGCCTTGCCCTGCGGAACCGCTTGCAACGTGATTCGACCGGCACCAATGATGGCGACCTGTGGCGGCAACACGACAAGTGCCGCCAGGCGACCAATGAACATGCCATAATTCGACAGCGTGATTGTCGGACCCCGCAGATCGGCGACCGCCACGGAGCGCGTCCGCACGGCAGCCTTCAGCGTGTCCAGATTGCGGCGCAGCGCCGCCGCATCCTGCTGCGCGACGTCACGCAACACGGGGACGATCAGACCGCCTTCCAGATCGACCGCTATGCCCAGGTCGACATGCAAAAACGTCTGCAGCGTCTCCGCCGCAGAATCGTACCAAGAGTTGAGGAGAGGGATCGCCGCACAGGCAGCCGCAATGCTGCGGACGAGACGCACCGTGACATCGACGTGTTCACTCCACCACGGCTCAATATCGGCCTCATCCCAGACGGTGGCGGGGACCACCTCCGCGTGGGACTTCGTCATGTTGATCGCCATGCTACGCCGCACGCCGCGGAGCGGCGCGGGTTCGCCGGATGGGCCCTTATCTTTGTCGGCTGCCGCATGCTCGACATCGGTGCGCGTGATCAGGCCATCCGGTCCGCTGCCGCGAAGCCCTGTCAGGTCAACGCCAAGCTGATGCGCAAGCGTCCGGACCGCAGGCGAGGTTCCACCCCGTGCGTGCGCAGGCCCCGCCGCAATCGGTGACACCTCCGGCGTCGCGCGCGCCGAGCCCTCGAACGCCGGCGCCGCGGCCGCACTCGGTTGAACGCCCAACTCACCCACCACGGTGCCGGCATCAGCATGCCGGGCTTCGTCGAACTCGATCAGCGGCGCGCCGACTTTCAACCGCTCGCCCAGCTTCCCGAGCAGACGCTTGACATAGCCGGAATGAGGCGACGGAACCTCGACCACCGCCTTGTCGGTTTCGACGGAGACCAACGGTTGGTCGGCGACGATGTGATCGCCCTCGGCCACGTGCCAGGCGACAATCTCGGCCTCTTCCAGGCCCTCGCCGAGGTCGGGCAGGTTGAATGTGCTCATGAGTAGGCCATTGCACGATCGACCGCACTGCCGATGCGGGAGACATTCGGCAGATAGAATTCCTCAAGCCGCGGCAACGGCATGACGGTGTCGAATCCGGTCACCCGCTCGATCGGTGCCAGCAGCGAGGTGAACGCACCTTCGACAACCCGCGCGACGATCTCGCCGCCGAAGCCACCCGTCAGGGGCGCCTCATGAACGACGATACAACGACCAGTCTTTCGGACCGAGTTGACGATGGTTTCGGAGTCCAGCGGCTTCAGTGTCGCCACGTCGATCACCTCGGCACTGACTCCTTTGGCCTCCCATGCGCTGGCTGTTTTCAGTGCCTCGGGAACCATGGCGCCCCAGGCAACAAGCGTAACGTCGCGACCTTCGTGCAGTACGAAGCAGCGGTCGACTGGAAGTGCCTCGCCGTCGTCGGTCATCTGCTCGCGCGTGCTTCGGTAGAGCCGGGCCGGTTCCATGAACACGACCGGATCATCGCCCCGGATCGCAGCCAGCAGCAGGCCATAGGCGCGGCGCGGAGACGACGGAATGATCACACGCAGGCCCGGGATGTGCGCGAACATCGCCTCGGGACTTTCGGAATGATGCTCGGGCGCGTGGATGCCACCGCCGCAAGGGGCACGCACAATCATCGGGCACGTGGCGTGTCCCCGCGTCCGCGTGCGGAATCGCGTCGCGTGGTTGATGATCTGGTCGATCACCGGATAGATGAAACCAGTGAACTGGATCTCCGCGACCGGTTTGAATCCGGCCACCGCAAGGCCGACCGCAATGCCGCCGATGCCCGCCTCGGACAGCGGTGTATCGCGGACCCGATCAGCACCAAAGCGCTTGATAAGCCCGTCGGTGGCGCGGAACACGCCACCATCGATACCCACGTCTTCGCCCAGAACGAGGACGCGGTCGTCCTCCGCCATGGCACGAGCGAGCGCCATGTTGATGGCTTGGACCATGGTTGTCTCGGTCATGCTTCACTCCGCAGCCTCGCGTTCGGGCAACGACGACGCGCCATCCAGCGCCGCGTGTTTCTGGGCAAGCAGGTCGGCTGGCAGCTCGGCGTAGGTGAAATCGAAGATTGTCGACGGGTCGGGCCGTGGGACCGCGAGATAGGCCTCGGCTGCCGCATCGATCTCGGCATTGATCTGATGCAGAAGCGCATCTTCGTCGGACCGGCTCCATAGCCCCGCATCGGTCAGATACTGATGCAGGCGCTTGATGGGCTCTGCCTGCCAGTGCTGTGTTACATCGGCATCGTCACGGTAGCGGCTGGCATCGTCGGAGGTGGTGTGATCGCCGAGCCGATAGGTCATCGCCTCGATGACGTGCGCGCCTTGCCCAGTTCGAGCCTGTTCCAAGGCGGCGCCAACCACCGCGCGCACAGCGATCACATCGTTGCCATCAACCTGCTCGCCGGGAATTCCCGCCGCAATCGACTTCTGCGCCAAGGTCTGCGTTGCGGTCTGCCGATGCAGTGGCACCGAAATCGCCCACTGATTGTTGCAGATGACGAAGATGACCGGCAGTTTCCAGACCCCGGCGAAGTTCATGGCTTCGTAGACGTCGCCTTTGGACGTTGCGCCATCGCCCAGGCAGCAGACCACCGCTCGCGGTTCTTTACGCAACTGAATGGCCAGTGCCACGCCGGCCGCGTGCGGCACCTGGCTGCCGACCGGAACACAATTGGGAAAATCGAAGGGGGTGTTGGCGAAGACATTACCGCGTTCGTCGCCGCCCCAGTAGAGCAAGAGCTCGACCGGTGTGGCGCCACGCCATAACTGGGCGCCATGCTCGCGAAAGCTAGGGATGAATATGTCGTCCTGCCGCATCGCACTGGCAGTACCCACCGCCACCGCCTCCTGGCCAAGCGACGATGCATAGGTGCCAAGCCGGCCGGTACGTTGCAGTGATCCCGCCTTCGCATCGAAACTGCGAGCGCGCACCATGGCACTGTAAAGCGCCAGCAGCGTTGCCTTGCCCTGGGAGCCGGCGGGTAATGGCCTGACGAGTCTGCCGGTGGGATCGAGATAGCGCGTGTCGGGCACCTCGAAGCGGGCGGCGATGCGGTCTGTTTCCACGGCGATCTCCCGGCGACTGCGCCCGATTTGTTGCGAACCGTACGTTGTCCGAGTGACCGGTCCGCCGTATGTAACGGGTCCGGCCGCTTGGTCAGGATCACTCAGTTGGGGGCGCGGGCGGCTCTGACATCGGCATAATATCTGTCTTCCTCGGCACGAATTTCCGGTAGCCCGACGAGAGCGTTAAACTCGTCGAAAACGATCATGCGATCCTGGAAGCCGGCGATGCTGCCGGTGCGGAGCAACTCACTCAGCACCTCTGTCGCGGCGTGAGCATAGGCATAGGTCACCACGTTGGGGTAGACCACGAGCGCGAAGCCGATTTCCTGCAGTTCAGCCGCCGTCAGCATCGGCGTGGCGCCACCGGGAATCATGTTTGCCATCATTGGCACCTTGATCTCGCACGTCAGGCGGCGCATCTGCGCCACTGTCTCGGGCGCCTCGACGAACGCATAGTCGGCGCCCGCCTCGAGATATTTGTGCACGCGCTCGATCGCGTCATCGACGCCATGCACGGCGAGCGCATCGGTCCGCGCCATGATCATCAGGTCCGGGTCAACCCGAGCATCGACCGCAGCCTTGATCTTGGCCACAAACTCGTCGGCGGGAATCACATCCTTGCCGGACATGTGGCCACATCGCTTCGGGGACACCTGGTCCTCGAAGAAGATCGTCGCCACCCCGGCCTTCTCGAACTGCTTCATGGAGCGGATCACGTTGGTGACGTTGCCGTGGCCGGTGTCGCCATCGCACAGCACGGGCAGGTCGGTGGCATCGACGATCCGCCAGGCACAATCCACCATCTCGGTCAACGTCATGAGCTCAACGTCCGGGGATGCGATGAACGCGGCGGAGTTGGCGTAGCCCGCGGTGGCGATCGCCTTGAATCCGACTCGCTGCGCGATCTTCGCCGCCAGAGGATCGTGCGCGATTGGACACATCAGGATCTCGGGTGCCAGGACGTATTGTTTGAACAGGGTCGTTCGCCTCACGGGTCAAACTCCTTTTCATGCAAGTGCGGTCCGCATTCGGAAACTCTCTGCGCCGGGGGTGGCGGGATGTATCGATCCACGCCAGGCCCGCCGCAGCATCGGAATGCGACGCCGGTCAATGCGATATTTCTTCCAGCGTCAGACCCCGGGTGCGCGGGCCGAACGCGCCGATCGAGATGATGACCATCGCCATGCTGAAAGCGATGAACAGGAACACTGCCGTCACACCGAAGCTCTGCAGCAGGTAGCCGATGGCCAGGCCGGCCAGCGCCGCGGACAGTCTGCTCCACGAATATACGAAACCGACGGCGCGGGACCTGATCCGGGTAGGGAACAACTCGGACTGGTAGCCGTGATAGGCGAAGGACATCCAGTTGTTCGACAGGGTGACCAGGACGCCGAGCAGGATCAGTAATGCCGCGGTGTTCTGTTGCGAGAAGGCGAGGCCGAAAGCGGCGATGCAGGCGGCGGCGATGACGATCTGCCATTTCCGCTCCATCTTGTCGGCGATCAAGGTGCCGAGCAGTGGGCTCAGTGGATTGGCCGCCGCGATGATGAACGAATATTCGAGGCTCGTCGTAATATGGATGCCCTTGGCGATCAGCAACGACGGCACCCAGGAGGCGAACCCGTAGAATCCGATGGTCTGGAAGAAGTTGAACACCGACATCATGATCGTCCGGCGCCGGTACGGCGGGTGAAAGATCTCGGCGAGGCTGCCATGGGTCGTCACGTCGGCGACGGCCGGACCCGGAGCTGGCAAGGGCTCGCCCAGCTCTGCCGCCACGGCGGTCTCGATCGCGGCGGTGACTTGCTCCGCCTCCGCTTCGCGCCCGTGGCGTGCCAGCCAGCGGGGGGATTCGGGCACGCGGCGTTGGATCCACCACACCACCAGCGCACCCACCGAGCCGATCAGCACGACAAATCGCCAGCCGTCGAATCCAAAGGGCTTATGCGGGACGAGTTGCCAGCCGAGCAGCGCCACGACCGGCACGGCGCAAAACGTAACGAACTGGTTGGCGGCGAAGGCGCGGCCGCGTTCGCGCGCGGGGATCAGCTCCGAGATGTAGGCGTCGATCGTCACCAGCTCGATGCCCAGGGCAACTCCGGCGATGAAGCGCCACAGATCGGCGCCGAAGCCGGAGGCCTGGAAGGCCAGGACCAGGGTGGCGATAGAATATCCGACCAGCGACCAGACGAAGATGGCGCGTCTGCCGAACCGGTCCGCGGCCGAGCCGAAAACGATGCTGCCGACGAACAGCCCGGCGAAGGTAGCGAACACGAAAGTGCCGGCGCCGGCCACGCCGAACCGTGCCAGTCCCCCGAAGACGCCGAGTGAATCTGGAGTGAACAACCCGGAACCACCCATCCCGGGAACCACGTAGGCCGTGAAGAAGAGATCATAGAATTCGAACATTCCGCCAAGCGACAGCAGCAGGACCATGGTCCACACATGACGGGAAGGCGGCAACCGATCCAGCCGGGCAGAGATTTCCGCTGCCCTGCCAGGTGAGCCCCCCGATCCCGTCGGCTGGCTCGCGTTGGACGGCGAACCCGCCGTGTCTGCATCATTCATGTCACGCTTCCTGTTTCGGTGGACTGAGTGCCGTCCCGTTTGCCGATCTTCGTCGCTTCCATTCGGAAGCTGTGCTCCAACATCGAAACCCTGCATTGATCTGGATCAAGCTGTTCCCGCCTTCTCGGGTCTACGACGGTCTGCGCGGAAGACGCACCGCACACGTCAGCTGCCACGGTTGTGCTCGACGGTCTCACACGCTGCTACGGTGACTTCATTGCTGTCAATCATACCAGCCTGTCGGGGTCCGCCGGTGAGGCGTTCGGCCTGATCGGAGCCAATGGTCCCGGCAAGGGCACCAGCGTAACGATGCTCACCACATTACTGCCGCCGAGCGCGGGCTCCGCCGCCGTGGCAGGCTTCGACATCGTGCGCTAACCGGCGCAAGTCCGCCGGCCTATCGGATACGTGCCGCAGATTCTCTCGGCGGACGGCGCGCTAACAGCCCGGGAAAACCTCCTGCTGTCGGCCCGGCTCTACCGCGTAGCGCCGCGCGAGGTGAGGCCGCGCATAAAGCATGCGCTCGCGGCCATGGAGCTGACACCGTTCGCCGATCACCTGGTGCGGGGATTCTCGGGCGGCATGATCCGCCGCGTGGCGGCGCCAGTGGGTTCGGACTGGCCACAGACTTCGCCATCCTTGCTGCCGGCTTCGCCCTGCGCATTGGCATTGCAGCAAGGCTGTGCGGGCGCATGGGTGCTTGACGGTCGATGCGGCCGGCAGTGGCCTTCGGGACTTTTCGCCGCCCGCGCCTGCCAGTTGCGCCCCCCAGGCGCGCAGAATCTCGATCGGGAATGGGAACACGATGGTCGAGGTCCGCTCGTTCGAGATGTCGAACAGGGCCGTGAGATAACGGAGCTGCATCGCCTGTGGCACCGGCTGCAGAATCTGCGCTGCCTCCAGCAGCTTCTGCGCCGCCTGCTCCTCGCCCAGCGCGCTGATGACCTTGGCACGACGCAAGCGCTCGGCTTCAGCCTGGCGAGCGATCGCGCGCACCATGCTCTCTTCCAGGTCGATGCGCTTGATCTCGACGTTTGAAACCTTGATGCCCCAACCTTCCGTCTGCTTGTCGAGCGCGTCCTGGATATCGGCGTTGAGCGTGTCGCGCTCGACGAGCATCTCGTCCAGCGTGTGCTTGCCTAACACCGAGCGCAATGTCGTTTGCGCCAGTTGGCCGGTCGCTTCGAGGTAGTTGCTCACCTGGATGACCGCCTTCTCGGCGTCCACGACGCGGAAGTAGACGACGGCACTGACCTTGACCGAGACGTTGTCGCGCGAGATCACGTCCTGTGGCGGCACTTCGGTCACGACGATGCGCAGGTCCACTTTGACCAACTGCTGCACCAGTGGCACCATCAGCACGAGGCCCGGTCCTTTGGTACCCGTGTAGCGCCCTAGCGTGAACATGATGCCACGTTCGTACTCACGGAAAATGCGAGCCGACGAGCTGAACAGCAGCACAACCAGTATCGCGATGATGACGATGGTCGATACGCCGGCGATTATGTGCGTTCCCTCCGCTCTTGGTTACACGGTCTGCTCTCGATCTGGCTGGGCGGTGAGGACCAGACCGTCGCGCTCGACGATCTTGATGCGTGTTCCCGGCTGCAAGGGATGCCGACAACGCGCCAGCCAGATCTCGCCCTTGACCCGCACCCTGCCGGCGGTGCCTGCCCACTCCACCGCCTCTCCCTCGCTGCGGATCAGCGCCTCGCCGCCGGTGATGACCGGCCGGCGCCGCGAACGGATCAGCATGGCGAGGACGAGCAGCAGGAAGCCGGCACTGACGATAGTGCCGGCGGCCACGGCCGAGATCGACAGTCCGAACCCGGGTGCGATGGCATGGAACATCATGACCGAGCCAAATATGAATGCGACGATCCCGCCGGCTCCGAGCACGCCGAACGTGCCGATGAAGGCTTCGGCCACCATGAGGGCGCTGCCGAGCAGAACGAGGCCGCTACCGGCGTAATCGATCGGCAGCAGGTTGAGGGCGAACAGTGCGATCAGCAGACTGATCGCTCCGATGGTGCCCGGCAGAACGGTGCCTGGGTTCATCAACTCCAGGATCAATCCATAGGCCCTGAGCAGCATCAGCGGGTACGCAAGCTGATCTGGAATTACTACGGCGCGCTCAAGGTATACCGCGCCAACCCCGAGAAAAGTCGCCGCGTGGCATTGCGTGCGCGGTTCGACCGTATCTTCCGCCGCCGCACCGCACCGGCTTCGTCACACTGGATCGTCTGTTGGCACGCCTGCACGCCAACAAGGCCGAGCTGCTGACAGTGCTCGACCGCCCCGAGACGCCGCTGAATACCAATAGCTCCGAGAACGACATCCGCTGTCAGGTCACCCGCCGCAAGGTCAGCGCCGGAACCCGCAGTGACCTCGGTCGCGACTGCCGCGACGCCTTCCTTGGCCTTACCAAGACCTGCACCAAACTCGGTGTTGCATTCTGGGATTATCTCGGCAGCCGATTTCGGGTGACCGGTCAGCGCCTCATTCCGCCATTGCCTGACCTTGTGCGCTGTCGCGGGCAGCCCGCCTGATACACGTGGCTGCCCGGGGTTTTGCCCCTATTACGGTTTCAGATCTTAAGTCATTGAAATCATTGGCGTCCCCGGCGGGATTCGAACCCACGGCCCCGGGATTAGGAATTCCGGGATCGTAACGTAACATACGCGAACATGGGGTAACATAGAGCACACACCGGGCGAAAAAGTGCAGTATACTACTGGCATGTCCCATCCATTATGATTACATAACGGATCGCCGAGTAACATGGGTTAACTACCCCTCCGTGTTACCCCGGCGTTACCCTTGGACGGAGAGCGCGATGGCGAAGATACGATTGACCCAAGCCGCGGTGGATAAGATCGGGCCGCCGGCCGCCGGACGGATTGAACTATTCGACACCCACCTGCCCGGCTTCGGCCTGCGCGTGAGCGCGGGCGGCCACAAAGCATGGATACTGTTCTATCGGATCGGCAGGCGGCAACGCCGCTTCACCGTGGGCACCCTGGCGTCGATCCCGAAGGTTGAGGACGCCAGAGATCGGGCGCGCGAGTTGCTGCGTGACGTGGCGCGGGGGATCGACCCCGCCGATACGCGCGATGCCGAGCCGGCCGGCCAACCGGTCACCGTCAAGGAACTGGCGGCCGACTTCATCGAGCGTTACGCGAAGCCGCGCAATCGGTCGTGGCGCACGACCGAGCGCCGTCTGGCGCTGCACGTCCTGCCGACCTGGGGAAAGCGCGAGGCAGCGTCCATCACCCGGCGCGACGTGCGGGCGCTGCTGGATCGCCTAAGCCCGATCCTCGCGAACCGCGTCCTGGCGGCGGTGCGCAAGCTTTTCAACTGGGCGGTCGAGCGCGAGGTACTGACGATTGCGCCGACGATGGGAGTGAAGGCGCCCGGAAAGGAGACGCAGCGCGAGCGCGTGCTGAACGATGATGAGCTTGCGGCCGTCTGGCGGGCCGCCGACGGCCTCGGCGACGTGGCCGCGGCGTTCGTCCGGCTGCTGGTGCTGACCGGCCAGCGGCGTGATGAGGTGGCCGGCATGCGGTGGTCGGACGTCAACCTGGAAAAGAAGCTGTGGACGCTGCCGCGGGAACTGACCAAGGGCGATCGGACCCACGAGGTGCCGCTGTCCAATTCCGCCGTAGCGGTGCTGACTGACCTGCCGCGTAAGGGGACGTTCGTCCTGACCTCGCGCGGATTCCGCCGCGTGCCGGGGAAGCCCGTCGCTGAGGATCGACTGACCGAACGAGATCGGCCCATCTCTGGGTACTCGAAAATAAAGGTGGCGCTGGATGCCAAGGTTGCGGCAATCGTCGCGGAGGACGCCGCTGATCGTGGTGAGGAAGCGCCGCCCGAGGCAAAGGAGGGGTGGCGGTTCCACGACCTGCGGCGCACCGTCGGCACCGGCCTGGCGCGGCTGGGCGTACCAACGTCCACCATCTCGCGAGTGCTCAATCATAAGGAAGGTGGCGTTACGAAGATTTACAATCGCTACGGCTACCTCGATGAGAAGCGAGACGCGCTGGATCGGTGGGCGCGGCACGTCGAGCGGCTGGTTCGGCCGACGCCGGACAATGTTGTTGAGTTGAAGAGAGCGTGACCGCGACGGATGATCGCCTGCCGACCAAGCCGGCGATCGCCGCCACTGTGGCCCGGTGCAGTTAAGCAAGTAACGTATAAACGTCAGGGGAGGCCAAATTCTTGCCGATGATTGGCGATATCCTCTGGTATTCTATGGCGCGGAGTGTTATAGCCTAGTCGTCGCCTCCAAGGGCGGCCCAAAATGATCAAATCGCGCCTCACCGCGCGCTGAACCGAGCTGGCGTTCTTACTCGCGAACGTCGGTTGCGGCCCGGATGGCAACGGGCAGCGCGACGGCGGTGGGGATCAATCGCGAAGGCCGATGACGCTCAACACCAGAGGGGTGACGCCCCCGCGCGAGCCTGTGCGCTGACGTTCCGTCAACCCTAGCTGGTGAGCATCCCAATGTCTGAGACCCCACAACTCGCGAAGCGACCCAAGTGCCGCCCGCCGGTCGATCTACCCGACCGGTGCTTACGCATGCCCGAACTTCAGCAACTCGTGCCGCTCTCCCGGATGCACATCGACCGTCTGGAAAAGGACGGCAAGTTTCCCGCGCGCATACGGCTCGGCCCAAACGCGGTCGCGTGGAAGCTGAGCGAGATTCTGGCCTGGGTGGAAACGCGCCGGGCGGGGTCGATCGCGTCTACATAAGCCACGCCCCCGGCGCGTGAAACACCGAGGGCGGGCAGCGGGATCGGAACAACTTGGAACGGGCCGATCTTAACGCCTTGTGCTGCGGATGTAAAATCGTGTCGGGGCCTCAACAATAAGAGGTCTGACATGTCCACCACAACTAATGCAATCGACACGGCGACCGCGTCGCGAGTGCGGGCGAAGTTCGTAACAGGCTGGAGCGAGCGGACGGCCGTTCGGCTGGTCTATAACGGCACGGATCGAAAATACCGGAAGCCCTCAATCTCTCCCAATTCGTGTGACACTCTGCGGTGCCTGCCGGAAGGAACCCTCATCGAATTCGACATCTCGGTGAAGGGCCGCGACGTCGCGCGGATCACCGGAGAGGCGCGTCGCAACTCCCACTATTTCTTCATGCGCAAGACGCGGCTGCCGGACGGTTGGCCCGACGTGCCTAACGGCACTGACTACGAGTTGTCGTTTCGTGTCATCGGCTACGACGATCCGACCGGCCCCAAGAAGCTCCTGCGCCTGCCGGAGTGCTCTGACGGTGAGGGCGAGTGATGTTCTCATCGCGAATCCCACCACTGCCGGAATGGCCGCTGGCGTCGCATACAAATCGCGTCCGCCTGCTGCGCGCCGTCACCATGTCGGAGATCGAACGGCAAGCGTATCGCCGGGCGCTTGCGAACTCGATGTCCGATGCGCTGCGCCAACCCGGTGAGCCGGACCTTCAATGGTACTGCTTACGATGGCAACTCTCATTCAATTCGGAAACTCGGCTGACCCGCGGCGAGGCGCTGCGACTGGTCGGCGAGCTACGCTGGGAGGCTGATTGCGCGACCGGCGACGAACGACTCGTGTTGCTGACACTGGTGCGGCGGTGGCGGGCGAGGCTCCGGCGATGAGCGGCAACAAGACAGAAGATCAGAACCCGGAGAACCCAGACGCAACCTCTCGCGGCGGGGACTCCGATGAACCAAATTACGAGTAGCTTTACAATCGCGCAAAGCGAGACCGACGGGCTGGCTGCTCGGTTCTTCGAACTGTTCCGCGGCTCGGATCGGACGCACGGCATCTACCGGCCGAAGCCGATCGATCCGGCCAAGCCCGGAGAGAAGTGCGACGGCCATGCCTTGACCGTCCCTGGCGCTGCTACGGTGGACCTTTGGCAACGACATCTCGATGGCGCGTGCGGCCTGGGCATCGTCGCAGCCACGGCGGACGGCACGTGCTGCTGGGGCGCGATCGACGTGGACGACTACACTTTGAACCTGCCGACGGTCGCGCGGAAGGTGAAGGCGGCAGGGCTGCCCCTGATCGTCTGCCGAACGAAGTCGGGCGGCGCACACCTG